>Ga0194125_10006231_pt1 | contig 17709 bp, 17 predicted proteins | sample TA2KigC250mmetaG_FD_148626 | JGI IMG/M metagenome (GOLD analysis project Ga0194125, IMG submission 148626) | Freshwater microbial communities from Lake Tanganyika, Tanzania - TA2015034 Kigoma Deep Cast 250m | ecosystem: Environmental > Aquatic > Freshwater > Lake | place: Tanzania: Lake... | reverse complement strand
CGCGTCCCAACAAGGTCAAGCGATGCGCTTTGTCTTTGGCCATGATTATACACTACTTTCGCCTATGGGTGTACATCGTCGCAACCTTGCAGACACCTCATCCCCCATCTTCCCCAGGCACTTCTTCTGAAACTGCGCGTCCCCCACCGCCAGCATCCTTCGGCAGACTCAGGACAGGCCCTCGTCCACTAGCAGGGTCCTTCAACGTTGCCCAGGACAGGTCTCCGGCTCCAGGTGGGCGGCCACCGCGAAGGCCAGCCGCACGTACGTGCCGCTGCTGTAGCGCTTCACCGGCGTGTCCAGGAACTTCTCGATCTCGGCGAAGGCCACGATCTCATCGAACTTGTGGTCAATCTCGGCTCGCTTCATCCCCAGGATCGCGCCGTTCAGGTAGATGTTCTCGCGGCCGGTCAGCTCGGGGTTGCTTTGCGAGCCGGCGCCCACCTCCAGCAGCGAGCCGACCCGGCCGTGGATCTCGGCCCGGCCGCTGGTCGGCTCCGTGATGCGGGAGAGGATCTTCAGCAGCGTGCTCCCTGCCCTCAGGTTATCAGTTTTCAGTTCACAGTTATCAGTGCCCAGTTTTCAGTTCACAGTTTTCAGTTCACAGTTATCAGTGCCCGGATGTGACTGACAACTGAAAACTGACGACTGAGAACTGCGACCTGACGACTGAGAACTGAAAACTGCCCCCAGCGCGTCGTGGCGTTGCTGCGCGCGGCCGATGTGGTAGCGCTTGGACAGGTTCTCGACGCGGATGGCGATGTCAGGCATGGGCAGATTAGCGATTCACGGCATTTGACAAGATATGACAGACGGCCTATAATTGGTTCAAACTGAGTCCGTAAGTCCTGGATCGGCTGCTCCGATGTAAGTCGGAGCTACTCCGTCTCCGAACGGTGAGAATCGGCTCCCAGGGAGGGCCAGTTTTTTGTTTTCTCGATGACATCCTCTACCACGACATGGCTGTATAGGATGTCGTAGCACGTCTCATCGCCGCGCTCGTACTTCTGAAAAAGGCTCCAGTCCCGAATCCCCTCCCCCATTCAGCCCTGCGCCCCACGAAACGCCCAGTGGCAAACCAATCCAAGCGCCGAAGGTCTCGATATGCCCAGCCGCCCGTCGGCTCGGTGATGCGGGAGAGGATCTTCAGCAGCGTGCTCCTTGCCCTGGGGTTATCAGTTTTCAGTGCCCAGTTTTCAGTGCCCAGAGGTGACTGACAACTGAAAACTGACAACCGACAACTATATCACATCCGCAAACGTCCGCTCCGTGCTGCGGAAAAAGATCAGCCCCGTCGCCAGCACCGCCAGCGTGATTGCAATTGATACCGCTGTTAGCGCGCTGACTCCTGACTCCTGTCCCCTGACCCCTGCCCCCTGCAACAACGCCCATCGAAACCCCTCCACCACTCCCGTCATCGGATTGAGCGCCAACAGGAAACGGTAGCGTTCGGGGATCAGCGTGGAGCCGTAGACCACCGGCGTCACGTACATCCAGATTTGGAGCAGAAAGGGGATCAGATAGTTCACGTCGCGGAAGCGCACATTGAGCGCAGCCAGCCAGAGGCCGAAGCCGAGCGCGGTGATGACCGCCAGCAGCAGAAAGAGCGGCAGCCACAGCACGTTGGCTGTCAGCGGCACGCGATAACCAACCAGCAAACCAACCAGCACGAGGAACCCGATGGCGAAATCCACCAGGGTCGAAAGCACGCCCGAAAGCGGAATGATGAGCCGCGGGAAGTAGACTTTGGTGATCAGATTCGCGCTGTTGATCAGGCTCGTGCCCACCCGGCTCACGCTGCCGGCAAAATACTGCCACGGCACCAGCGCGGCCAGCGCAAAGAGCGCATAAGGCGCGCCCTCCGATGGCACTTTCAGCAGCCCACCGAACAGCAGCGTGAAGACCACCGTGCTCAACAGCGGCTGCAGCACGATCCACGCCACGCCGAGCGCGGTCTGCTTGTAGCGCACCTTGATGTCGCGCCACGCCAGGAAGAAGAGCAGCTCCCGGTACTCCCACACCGCGCGCAACTGGAGCGAGGCCAGGCCGCGGGTGGGCTGGATGAGGACGGTCGGGTAGATTGGTAGATGGGTAGATTGGGCGTCGGTCATCAGGTGTCAGTTTTCAGTTTTCAGTTATCAGTTTTCAGTGGTCAGTCGGCGGATCGCCTGGGTGATGCGCTGTTGGTTAGCCGTCTCGCCGACCGCGCCGTACCACCATTCACGCAGGCGCAATTGCCCCTGTCCCGGATCTACGGAACGCCACAGCGCGACGGCACGAGTGGCATCGCCGGCGAGCGCAAAAACCTCGCCCAGCAGTTGGCGTGTGGCCCGCTGATCGGACGCACCGGCATATGCGGTTTCCAGGTGCGCCTGCGCCGCGGCGTAGGCCCCTTGCGACAGCTCGATCTGCCCCAAGCGACGGTTGGCCGCGGCGTTGGCGGGATCGAGCGCCAGCGCCGCCTCGTAGCGGGCGACCGCCAGGCCCAGATCCACCGGCGGCGGGCTGCCCGGCGCCTGCCGGCGCAGTGCGTCCTGGATGGGCCATTGCGGCCAACGATAAACCGACAACTCGGCGCGCGTCTGGAGCAACGCCCCCAGGTTGGCCTGAAACATCGCCCGCGTCCCCGGCAACAACGCCAGGAGTAAGGTTAAGGCTAAGATCGAAACCGCCACGGCTGCTGCTGCGCGCTCGCGTTCCTTTGCCCCGCTGTTCATACGCTCGTCCGCCCACGCGCGCGCCAACATCACAAACGGCACAAACAGCAACAGCACGCCCCGGCTGCCGTAAAACGCATCATCCACCAGCCCGTGCAACAAAATGACCCCTAGGGCCATGATTGCCGCCGCGCGCCACCGGCTGTCGCCCGCCGACGACTGACGACCGAAAACTGACAACTGAAAACTAACAACTAAGGCCCACCCCCACGCCGCCAGCCCGACCAGCCCTTGCTCGATCCACAGGTTCAGGAAAAGGTTATGGCTGTGGATCGTGTGCCCCACGTGGATCAGAAGCACATAGCTGGAATAAGCCATCTGAAAGCCCGCCAGCCCCAGCCCGGTGAACGGCGTGTCCAGAGCCAGATCGAGGCCCGTGCGCAATACCTCCAGCCGGCTGCCGGGGAACAGCGCCGGCCCGATCCAGAGCGCAATCGCCACGCAGAACGCGCCGGTTAGGATCAGCCCCGCGATCAGCGCCGGCCAGACGCCCCGCGGCCACCGCCGGCCCCACGCCTGCCACACCGCCCAGAGCGCCACAACCGCGGCCAGGGCGATCCAGGCGCCGCGCGAGGCGGACATCAGGAGGCCCACCAGCGCCAGGCCGATGAGCGGCCATCCGAGCTTCCGCCGGCCGATGGCAACGGCTTGCAACGGGAGCAGGGCGGCGATCAACCCGCCCGCCACGTTCGGGTGCAGGCGATGCCCCGGCAGATCAGGCTGCCAGGCAGCGAACCAGCGCCCCAACGGATCGAGCCACGGCAGCTTGCCCATCCGGATGGCCCAATCGTTCATCAACAGGAAGTAGGCCGCGATCAGCGCCGGCAGCAGCGCCAGCAGCAATCGTTGGGGTGGAATGCGCCAACCGGCAACCTGCATCTTCTCCGGCCCGCGCGCTAGGCTATCGTACAGCGCCAGCCCGCCCACGATGACCCAGAACTTGCCCCAACCGGCGGCCGGATCGTAGGCCAGCCCCGCCGCCAGCAGCGCCGACAGCAAAAAGAGCAACAGCGGCCCGTCGAACGGTGTGCGCCGCCAGGCGACCCGGCCCAATGTTAAAGTGCGCATCAACCGCCCCGCCGCGATCAGCAGCAAGGGCCACGGGCCTGACGCCGCCCAGACGTACCACAGGACGCACGCGGCAGCGGTGAGGGGGAGGTCGAGAGAGTGGATCAAGTGAGATGTACGATGTACGATGTACGATGTACGATGTACGATGTGAGACGTGAGAAGTTAGCGGCGAGAGCGGGCAGTGATGTTGGATTGCGCGATGATGGCGAGGAGTTCGCCGGCTTCGGTGCGCAGGCTGGCGGCTTCCTTCGGATTACCTAACGGCGTCTCCACGCACAGTTCGAGCCAATACTCGGTTTCGCCCGCTTCCTTCTCCACGATCTTCATCTTGTGGATGAAGTCGGCGCGCGATTCGGCGCGACCGGCCTCCCGGTAGTTAGCGCCCACAGAAGTGCTCGCCTTGACCAGTTGATAGGTGATGACATTACCCACTTGCGTCGCGGGCAACGTCGCCACAAAACGGACAACCCTCAGCGCAAAATCCTTCGTCCGCCGCTCCATCTCCGCCCGATCAGTCATCCCCCCTCCCTACATCGGACATCGTCCATCCCACATCGTCCATCCCACATCCTACCTGACAAACCGCGCCGTCTGCCACGCCACGCTCAGCGCGCTCTTGAACCCCTCCCACGAATTCATCCCCTTCAAGAACGTGAGCATCGGCCCGGGGCGCAGCGACCACTCGCGGGTGGCGCGGCGCTGCCAGTATTCCAGCCGCTCGGCGGGTAGGCCAGGATAGTCGAGCACGGTGGATTGATCCATGTCCACCTCCTCCCAGGCCGTGCCGGGCCGGAACCAGCCGTTTTGCACCACCTCGTAGAAGAAGGGGGTGCCGGGGTAGGGCGCGGCGATGTGGAAGAGGCAGATGTCGAGCGGCAGCGACTTGGCGTAGGCGATCGTCTGCTGGATCGTCGCCTCGGTCTCGCCGGGCAGGCCGATAATGAAGTAGCCCCAGTTGTGGATGCCGGCGGCCTTCGCCCAGCCGAGCGCCCGCGCCGCCTGCTCTTTGCGATAGCCTTTGCGCGCCCGCTTGAGGATCTCTTCGTTGGCGCTCTCGATGCCCCAGGAGATGTACCAGCAGCCCGCCCGGCCCATCAGTCGCAGCATCTCCTCGTCCACGTAATCCACCCGGCTGTTGCACGTCCACCGCACCCGCAGCCCGCTCTCGATGATGAGGCGACACAGCTCCACCACCTGGTCGCGCTTCACGGTGAACAGGTCCGCGTACATGTGTACGTGATGGACGCCCAGGCCGACCAGCAGCTTCAGCTCCTCCAGGATAAGCTGCGGCGACCGCAGGCGCACGCCGGTCTGGTATGAGACGTGCTTGATGCAGAACTTGCACCCCGCCGGGCAGCCGCGGCTGGTCACGATGAAGGTGAACGGCCCCCGGATCATCGGCATCCGTTGTTTGTCGAGCGGCAGCAGGTGGTGCAGCGGCATCGGCAGGTCGTCCAGGCTTGCGATGAACGGCCGATCGGGGTTGATGACGATTTCGTCCCCACGCCGCCAGGCCAGGCCGGTGATAGTTTTCAGTTTGCAGTTATCAGTTATCAGTACCGAGTCTGCTGACGACTGAGAACTGATAACTGACGACTGAGAACTGATAACTGACGACTGAGAACTGATAACTGACGACTGAGAACTGATAACTGAGAACTGACCACTGACAACTAACAACTCCCGCAGCGTCATCTCCGGTTCCCCACGCAGGATGAAGTCAAGAGCGGGGAAGGAGCGCATTGTCTCCCGCGTCCAGGGAGTCACGTGGGTGCCGAAGGCGATGGTTTTCGCGCCGAGCGCCTTCGCCAGGAAGACGCCGCGCATGTCGTTGCGCAACGTCGGCGCTGTAACCTGGGTCAGGTAGTACTTCGGCCGCTTCGCTTCCAACAGCCGCTCGAACGCAGGCCAACCCATGCGCGTGGCGATGCAGTCCACGATCTCGACGGTGTAGTCCGGCGCGAGCAGCGCGGCCATCTGCGCCAGGTCCACCTGCGGCCAGATCATGTTCTCGCGCGAGCGCCGGCCCACGCGATGCTGGCTGCGGATCCAGATACCGCCATCGGGCGCGGGCGGGTTGACCAGCAGGATGTCCACCGCGCCGGCCGGCCGCGTCGTGTGCGTGATCGCCTGCACCGCCGCGCCGGCATCGGGGAAGCGGGCCGCGGGCAGCGGCGGAAGGCGATGGGCGCCGAGGTTGGGGGAGAGGTTGGTTGTCAGTTGCCAGTTCTCAGTTTTCAGCTTTCAGTTTTCAGTTGTCAGCGGTTGGAGGGCTGAACGGTTTGGATCAGGGAGGCCAACATGCGTTTGCACTCCGTGACGTCGGCGTTGAGTTGGTGATACACGGGCATGGCAAGGAGACCCAGGTCGCGGGCGAGCAGTAGTTGATATTCAAGCTCACTGGCCGAGCCGAAGGCGATTTGCAGGAAATGGGCGAATTGGGGTTGACTGTCCCGCCCGCACCCCTCCGCGATGTTAGAAGGAACCGATACAGCAGCCCGTCGCATTTGGCTCGTCAGCCCATACAACTCTTCCTTCGGAAAGGAACCTGTCGCCTTGTACACCCCAAGCGCCACGGCATGAGCCTTCTGCCAAACTTTGAGTTGGTGGAAGTCTTGCATGGCCCCTCCCTTGAGTTTTCAGTCGTCAGTTATCAGTTTTCAGTGGTCAGCCCGACGGAAACTGAGAACTAACGACTGAGAACTGAGAACTGAAAACTGACTACTGAGAACTAACGACTGAGAACTGAGAACTGAAAACTGACTACTGAAAACTGACTACTGAGAACTAACGATTGAGAACTAACGACTGAGAACTGCCAACTGACAACTGAGAACTGATCACCGCTTCCCGCCGACTCAACTCCTCCAGCACCCGCATGATAAACCAGCCGATGACGAGCTGTATGCCGACGATGGCGCTCATGGCCGCGCCGAGCTGCCAGAGCCAGAGGCGAGTGAGGGGCCAGCCTTGCAGGCTCAGGGTCAGGCTGACGATTGCCAGGGCGCCGCCCACGGCCAGCGCCAGCAAGCCCAGCCACCAGAAGTGGCGGTCGAGCGGCGGTTGAAAGAGCGGCCGGCCGAAGAGTCCCTGGCGGATCGGCCGTTTGTAGAAGATCGCCACCAGGTAGTTGAACATCACTCCCAGCAGAAAGAGGTTGACGCCGGCCACACCCAGCACCGCAGCCATGAACAGGGCGAAGACGCCCCATGCCGATAACGCCGTGATTCCCTGGACGCGCTGCGCCACGATCCAGAGCACTACCGCGGCTGTCAACGCCAGACACGTCAGGCCGATCAGCCCCAGCAGCCGCACCGGGTTGTAGGTGAGCGCGGTCCACACGATGGACTGAGCGAAGCGCACCCCGTCGCGTACCACGTTGAGCTTCGAGCGACCCGCGCGCTCGCTGTAGGGGATGGGGACTTCGATCATACGCAGCTCTTCGTGCAGCGCGCGCGTGCTCATCACCGGGGTCAGGTTCAGGCCGTCGGGCAGCGGGTAGATGCGGTCCAAAATCGCCTTCTTGAAGACACGCATCCCGCTGGCCGAATCGCTGATCCGTTGCGCGCTCACCAGGCTGACCAGGTTGGCGAAAAGGAAGTTGCCCACCCGCCGCACCAGGGGCATCTCGCTGGTCGCGCCGGCCATGCGCGAGCCGATCACGATGTCAGCGTCCTGCGCCAGCGCAGCGCGGCACAACTCCGGGAAGGACTCCGGCGGGTAGGTGCCGTCCGCGTCCAGGAAGCCGATCCACTCCCCTTGGGCGGCCGCGAAGCCGGTCTTGAGCGCCGCGCCATAGCCGCCGTTCGTCCGGTGGCGGATCAGCCGGACGTCCGGCATCGCCGCGACCAGTTCGGCGGTGCGGTCGCGCGAGCCGTCATCCACCACGATCAGCTCCATCCCCTCGACGCCGCACTCAGCCAGGCGAGGTCGAACAGCCAGCGCGCGCTGGATCACGGCCTGAATGCCGTCTTCTTCATTGTAGGCTGGAATGACGATGGAAAGGGTAGTCATGCTTCACGGGGTGCGATAGTGGATCCGCCGGCCATGGCCGCGTGTGCCGCGCGACCACCGATGGACGATCTTCGGGATTGGTGCGCCATCCTGCAGCGCAACCGGCCGGTTGACCTGACGCAGAAAGCTGAGCAGCGCCTGACCGCGTACGTCCGCAGGGGCAGATGGCCCCAGGCCAACGGACAGCCCGGCCAAAGGCCCCGCCGCGTCCAGTTCATCCACAGACTCCGATCCTGATGGCTTGCCCGATGCCGCCTGGCGCAACTGTTCCTGAATCAAACCGATCATCTGCTCTGGCACCACGACCGGTTGACCGTCGAACGCCACCATCTCACCCAGCCCGGCGAGATAGCGAATGTCGCTGTTGTTCGCGGCCGTCAGGTCACAGCAGACGAACAGATAGCGCGGAAACAGCAGCTCGTGACACCGCGCGCCGCAGGGCTGCCAGAGGGGAAGATAGGTCGTCAGGCCGCGCGCGGTGAACGCTTCGTCGGCCAGAAACTCGCAATGTGGCTTGGTATAGAACGCGTACCAGGTTTCCATCAGAGGATACGCTATAGATATTCAGGCCATGTTTTGGGTAGTGCAATCCCCCAGCCTAAACGCAGGGGCCTGGAAGCCGCCTTAAGCTGCGACGTTCAGGTTGCAGTATTTCATAGCCCCCAAATCTTCGTCTGACGCACTATAGAAATACATGCTCCCCCCGCTGCTCAGGCCGATTTCCGTCCGAGCCGCCCCCGATTTCCCGCAGCACGCGAGCCGGCACGCCGCCGACCACGGTATGCGGAGGTACATCCTGGGTAACGACTGCGCCTGCTGCGATCACCGCGCCCCGCCCCACGCGCACGTCGTCGGTGATGATCGCGCCGGCGCCGATCCAAACGTCGTCCTCGATCACAATTCCTTCAGCGGTGATCCCCTGTTCGCTCATGGGCCGGGTCGGATCATCGAAGACGTGGTTCACAGCCAGGATCTGCACCAGCGGCGCGGTGTAGACACGGTCGCCGATCGTGATGCCGCCCTGACCGCGCAGCACGTTCAGCTCGCCGATCAGGCTATCGCGGCCGATGCGGATGAAGGCGTGGGGCAGGTTGCGAAAGTTGTAGACGTGCAGCACCGCGCCGTGCATGATGAAGGTATGGTCGCCGATGATGATGCCCTGGGGGCAGGCGTGCAGGTAAACGCCCTGATCCAGGTAAACGCCGCGGCCCAGGCGAATGTTGTCGGCAAAACGCAAGCGGACGCCATTCTCGATGGCGGCCACGCCGTCCATCCGCATGATCAGCCGATAGAGCACGGCGCGCAGACCGATGCCGACAATGGTCGGCGCCCAGCCGGCCAACGCAAAGCACGTCTGTTCGAGGAGATAGCGTCCGCGGCTGCTGGCCTGGCGGTGGAGATAGAGTCGTAGCCCTTGTGAGATGGAAACCTGGCTCATGCACGTGCCCTGGACGATTGCATCCAGTCGAGGACAAGGCGCTGCCCCACCGCCGGGTAGAGAATCGGCAGTCGGGCGATCCAACTTTTGGCTCGCGGCGGAGCTAAGCAGCTACGACGCCCGCGACAAATGGTGTAGGGCCAATGATCAATCCGCCCTACGTCTTCACCAGAGCGAAGTCATTGTGCAGACCTGCCGTCTGGCAAACCACCCCGGTCTGCCCTACCTGATCGGCTCGAACTGATAGCCGGCGCCGCGGATCGTGCGGATCAGCCGCGGCTGATTCGGGTCGGCTTCCAGTTTGCTGCGCAGCCGGTTGATGCAGTGCACGATGGCGCCGCGCATGACTTTCTCATCCTCTTGCGCGCCCAATCCTGCGGCAGCCAATTCCCGCGCCGAAAGCGGCTGGCCCGGCCGCGCCATCAGCGCAGCCAGCACGTCTACTTCACCTTGGGTCAGCTTGCACGTGCGCGGGTTGTCTCCCGCTACCACGACCGTCTGCTCTTGCCGATCCAGCAGCAGGGGCGGCACGTGCAGCATTGGCGCTGGCGGTGCGGTTCGGACGACGCGAGGCCGGCGATCGATCCCTTGGAGTGCGTCGATGGCCTCGTCGAGGATGCGCAGCGCGACCCGCTCTTGCAGCCGCCGGGCCTGTCCCCGCAAAGCCGTCACCACGGCCTCGGTGATCTGTTCAATCGCGGCGGGCTTGAGGAGGAAATCCACGGCATGGTACTTCACCGCCGCGATGGCATCGTCGAGCTCGGCCTGGCCGGTGAGCACGATGACGAGCAGGCCGGGGCACACCTGCGCCGCGCGCGCCATCACCTCGACGCCGGACATGTCGGGCAGAGCCAGGTCTAGCACCATCACGTCGCGCGGCCAGCTTTGCAGCGCGGTCAACGCCTCATGGCCGGTGCTGGCGGCTGCCACGTCATAGCCCAGGCTGGTCAGCGCCCGCGTCAAAGCGCCCGTGATGAGGGCTTCATCGTCTACCACCAGGATGCGCGCGTGAGGGGGGGCCTTGGTCTGGGCGACGGAACTCATAACAGTAATTATAGCGCGCAAATTCGACCGCGACATTTTAACTATGTTCCAGTTTTGCCAGAGTTTTATTCCAAACATTCATTGCCGTCGCTGCATCATCGGGATCGTGACAATCGCGGCGGGCAAGGCGGTTGGAACGGGTTTGAGGCGCATCGCGCCGTCGGGCTGCTATCTGTGCATAAACAGATGGTTCTGTGTATGAGAGAGCAGCCCGAGGCAGATTTCTTACAGCGTGAGGGGGTCTTTTTGACCTGGAATTTCCAAATGGGGAGCTATGGAGGAGTTCAGTGGCGGAAATTCCGGTGTTGGTAGAACGGCGCTCCTGTCGCCGCTCAATCAGCCGGCGAAGAAGTAGCCAACGCCACGCGCCGTACGAATCAGGCGCGGCTGCTGAGGCGTCGCCTCGATCTTGCGACGCAAGCGGAAGATCAGCGGTCGAATCAGATTCTCGGCTGCGTATTGATCCATCTCCTGATCGAATACGTGAAGGGCTAACCGGCGGCAGGATACCACCTGGCCGGGCCGGGCAAGCAGAAACGCCAGGATCGCGGTCTCTGTGTCGGTCAACTCCACCGACCGCACGTTGTCGCCATCCGTCAGATACACTCGCTGCCAGGCGACGTGTAGAGCGACAGGACCAGCCTGCAGAAGCGACTCCATCTGAAGCGGTTCAGACTGTGCGGCCGGCGCGCCGCGCAGGACTTCGGCGGTGCGCGCCAGTGTTTCTAACACACTCAGCCGCTGCGCACGGGCCTCGCGCGCTTGCAGGGCCCGTCCGACGGCCGAGAGGATATCGTCGAGGCTGGCCGGCTTGCGGAGATAGTCCGCCGCCTCGGTCTGCACGGCCACGACCGCGCTGGCAAGATCGGCATGGCCGGTCAAAACGATGATCGGCAATTCCGGGCAGATGACGTGGGCGCGGCGCATGACCGCGAGACCATCCACCTCCGGCATCCGCAAATCCAGCAGCATCAGGTCGCAGGCTTCCTCCGCCAGCTTGACCAACGCCTCTGCGCCGTCTTCTGCCACAGCCACGCGATAACCGGAGAGCTGGAGGGCTCGCGCCAGGCTCGTCCGGATCTGCGCCTCATCATCCACGATCAGAATGCGCGGGGATAAGGTTGGAGCAACAGGCTCATTGAGATTTCTCTGGTTTGTCATACGCCGCCGGTAAAGAGAGATCGAAGACGACGCCTTGGTCGTCCGCCAGATTGCGCACGCTCAAGGCGCCGCCGTATTTCCGCAGGATATTGTAACACACCCACAGTCCAAGGCCGCTGCCATAGGACTTGGTTGTGTAGAACGGCTCCAGGACGTGCGGCAAGACGTCGGGTGGGATGGCCGGACCGTTGTTACAGAAGGAAAGGATCAGCGCGGCTCCGCTTGATTGGGTCGTGATTTGCAGATGACCGTTGGCCTGGCCCTGTAGCGCCTCGATGGCGTTGACCACCAGGTTCAGACAGACCTGCATCAGTTGATCCGAGGGGATCAACGCGCGCGCCGGCCGGGCCAGATCGGCGTCAACCTGGATGCCACCTTGACGCAGCCGCTGGCTGACAAAGGCAAACACACGCTGGATGACGTCGGCCACATCGGCCGGTTCACTTACCGGCGTCGCGGGCGCGCGCGGCGGCCCAGGTCGCGTCAACGCGAGCGCGTCAGCGACCTGACGGCTGAGTCGCTGCATCTGTTGGCGTATGATTTGCAAATACTCGCGCTTTTCCGCGTCGCTCATCGGGAAATCCAGCAGCAGGTCGAGGTGGCTCTGCACGATCTGCAACGGATTATTGGCCGAGAGACAAAACGCGATCTGCTGCGCTTCATCGGGCGCGGCGGGCGGCGTCTGCGCGTAGCAGCGGTGGGCTGAATCGGGTTGGGTGCGGGCCAGCGTGCGGTCGCTCGCGAGACCCAGATGGGGGCAGGTGGCGGGTGTGGTCAAGGTCAAGGTTGAGGTTGAGGTTGAGAGTCGAGTTGCGCGACGAACGCGGCGTGCTCCGGCGAGGCCAGTCCTTGCTGCAACGTCGCCAGAACAGTCGCCAGGTCGCCGGCCCAGAAAGCGGCTACGTCGAGCCAGAGGCCGGGGAAGACTTCACTGTGCAAGATGCCCGCCGCGTCTGGCAAGAGCGGCTCGTAGACCCCTTCGCGCAGAGCGAACCAGGTCGCCTCCTGCTCGTAGACCTGCAGCGCCAGGTACTCCTGCACCCCGCTGCGCTGATAGACGCGGCGTTTGTCGTGCAGGTCGTAGGCCGCGCTGCTGGCCGCGATCTCCACGATCAGCTCCGGCGGCCCGGCCAGGTAGTCGTCGGCCGTGACCTGTGAGCGTCCCCCTTGCCGCGCTTCCAGACGCAATAGGGTATCGGGCTGCACTTCGCTATCGTAGTCCAGCCGGAGCGTAACATTCGTGCCACCCAGTACACCGGGCGTCATGGCGCGATAGAGGCTAAGCCAACCGACAATGTCATTATGAGGACGTCCGTGGCTCTCAAAACGCGTGGGCGACGGCATATACACGACTCCTTCGATGAGCTCGGCTTTCTTGATTTCTGGGTGGGCCAGGTAGCGCCGCTCGAACTCGGCGCGCGTCAGGCGGTCACCAGCCGTGAGCGGGGGCGGGCCGGACGAGCGCGCCGGCGCACGGGGGACGCGCTTCGGGAACGGGTATGGTAAAGGCCCGGACGGAGTCATCGTCGGGACTTGTAAAGTGCTGCTCATGGCAACTGCCTCCAGATCAGACCAAGGTCAAGGCTAAGGTCAAGGTTGAGGTCGAGGTTAAGGTTGAGGGTCAAGGTGCGCGACGAAGGCGGCGTGTTCCAGGGAAGCCAGCCCTCGTTGCAGTGTTGCCAGGACTCCTGCCAGATCGCCGGCCCAGAAAGCGGCTACGTCGAGCCAGAGGCCGGGGAAGACTTCACTGTGCAAGATGCCCGCCGCGTCTGGCAGGAGCGGCTCGTAGACCCCTTCGCGCAGGGCGAACCAGGTCGCCTCCTGCTCGTAGACCTGCAGCGCCAGGTACTCCTGCACCCCGCTGCGCTGATAGACGCGACGCTTGTCGTGCAGGTCGTAGGCCGCGCTGCTGGCCGCGATCTCCACGATCAGCTCCGGCGGCCCGACCAGGTAGTCGTCGGCCGTGACCTGCGAGCGCCCCCCCAGGCGCGATTCCAGGCGAAGCAGCGCATCGGGCTGCACTTCGTTCTCGAAATCGAGCCGGACGGTCGCGTTGTCGCCGCCGGCTGTTCCCGAAGTAGCCGCCTCGTACATGCCCAACCAGGTGGCAATATGGCGATGAGGACGACTATGCCTATCAAACCGCGTGGGGGATGGCATGTGAACGACTCCTTCGATGAGTTCGGCTCGTTTGATCTCCGGGTGCGCCAGGTAGCGCCGCTCGAACTCGGCGCGCGTCAGGCGGTCGCCGGCGGTCAATGGCGGCGGGCCGGACGAGCGCGCCGGCGCACGGGGGACGCGCTTCGGAAACGGGTACGACAAGGGCCCGGCCGAAGCCACCGTTTGGACTCGTGGCGTGCTGCTCATGTCAACTGCCTCCAGATCGGGCTGAGGTCAAGGTTAAGGCTAAGGTTAAGGCTAAGACGTGGCTGGATCATAACACGATTTCGGCGGATTGGCAACCGAGTCAGAGAACGTTCGCTCTCCGCCCAGCAGCCGTTCGTATACCGCGTCAACCTGCCGATACACGACCTGCCAACTGTAAAACGTCGAGAATCCTGACGCGCATCCCGCCGCCCGCGTGCAATGATGGGCGCGCACCTTGGGGCCGGCGTCCAGCGGATAGGGAAGCGCCTGGGTCAGAAAGAGCACGCAAGCCAGGGCGCGGCCTCCCGTGGGATCGTCATTGGCCGGCCATGAACAGCATCGTCGGGAAGGTCTGCAGGAAGATGAGCAGATCGAGCGCGAAGCCGGCGTGCTTGACGTAGTAGAGATCGTACTCCAGCTTGATGCGCGCATCTTCCACCGAATTGCCGTAGCGATAGCGAATTTGCGCCCAGCCGGTGATGCCGGGGCGAACCGCGTGGCGAGCGCGATAGATGGGCAGGGCTGCGGAGATTTCACCGACGAATTGGGGCCGTTCGGGCCGCGGGCCGATGATGCTCATCGCGCCGGCCAGGACGTTGATGCACTGTGGCAGCTCGTCAATCCGCATCCGGCGCAGCCATCGGCCCACCGCGGTAACGCGCGCGTCGTGATCGGCGGCCCAGACTGCGCCGGTCGCCTCTTCCGCATCAGGCGTCATGGTGCGCAGCTTGATCAGGGTGAAAGGACAGCCGCCGCGCCCCACGCGCTGTTGGCGGTAGAAGAGGGGCCCAGGTGACGTGAACCGGTTCGCCAGCGCGATGAAGGGGAGCAGGACCAGCATGACCGCCAGCCCGACGAGACTGAGACCGATGTCGGCCAACCGTTTGCTCGCCACGTAGAGCCGCTGGAGCGGCGCGTCGTCGCCATTGGTGATCAGGTTCAGATCGCGCTCGGCATAGGCGACGGGCAGCCGGCTGGTGAGCCGTTCATACGCAACCGTCAGCGGCGTCACGCGTATGCCGATCTCGCGGCAGTCGAGCAACGCCTCGTGCAGCCCCGGCTGCAAAGCCACGCTCTCGGCCACGAGCACTTCATCTGCGCCGGTGGAGCGCGCCAGGCGCACCAGGGCATGAGCCGGGTCGAGGGTGTGCGCATCTGGACCGGGGAGCTGCTCGAGGGCAGCGACAACCTGGTAGCCGGTGCCGCGCAGTGGATTGGCGCGCTCGACCCCGCCCGCGGCCTGCAGCTCGGCCACCAACTGCTGCGTGGCTGCATCCTGCCCCACCACCAGCACGCGACGCCGAAAGCTGGGTTGGAAGAAAAACCGCGCATAGATGGCGCGCCAGGCCAGGATCACCAGGATGATGAAGAGGGTCAATCCCACGTAGAGGAGCCGGCGACCCGGCGGCGGGGTGAGCCACGGGATGAACTGGTAGATCAGCCCGGTGAGCAGCGCAGCCAAACCGCCATTGAAAAGACCGGCGGTGACGCTGGCGGCCCGCTGCGGGTTGTAGAGGTCCAGGGTAAAGGCGAAGGCCAGCCAGACGACGGAGAGTGTGATGAACCACTTGCCGTAGGCCAGCAACGTCTCGGCATGGACGACAAAGTCGAGCCAGAGGACTGCGGCCAGGATCAACGCGGCGTTGACCAGCAGCAGGTCGCCCAGGATCAGCAAGCCGCGACGCTCGGCCAGGGTCAGGTTGGCTCCTGGACGTCGCGGCACAGTGCGCTCAGTCCGGCGGGCTGACCAATTGCCGGTAAGGAGGATGTCGGTTGTTTCGGGGGTCATGGTGAGTCTCCTGGTAAAACCAAACAGCTACCGTTGCTAACGGGCCAGGGCCGCGTACATGCGATGCAGGATCGCTTCTTCGGCCGTGCGGCGAGCATCGTACCAGGCGCGACCTGCACTTCCCAGGCGGGCCAGTCGCGGCAGATCGGTCAGCGCCTCGGCCAGGCAGCGAGCCAGCGAGGGCGGGTGCTCCGGCTCGACCACCCACCCGGTCTCGCCGTCCTCCACGTATTCGTCCAGCGCGCCCGATGGCGCCGCGATGACAGGCTTGCGGAAGAAGTAGGCCGCCGGAATGAGCGCAGACTGAGTGGCGCCCAGGTAGGGCAGGACGAGCAGCCCGCACCGCTGAAAGAGCTGCAGCGCTTCATCGTCGCCGATCAGATGGTTGCGCACCTCGACCCCCGCGGGCAGCGGCCCGGCCCACAGGCGACTCAGGTCGCCCGGCCCGGCCAGGATGAGCCGCGGCGCGCGCGCGCGATGCCCCATCATGGCCCAGGCTGTCAGAAGATGATCCACGCCTTTGTAGCGTTCGAGCCGGCCGAAGAAGAGCGCCGTCGGCTCGTACGTCGCCTCTTGGGCCAGGTGCTCCACCTGTCCCAGCCAGGTGTGACCGAGGAAGAGATGAAGCAGCGGTGTGCAGGTGATCCGTTTCGCCGATACCCCCGCGGCCTGTAACCGGTCGCGATAGACCGCGCCATGGACCAGCAAATGATCGGCCAGGCGCTCCACCTGGCGGTTCCACACTCGCAACAGCGGCCCGTAGATCGTGCCCGGATGCGGGTCGAGATCGTGCAGCGTGTGCACTGCCGACGCGCTCGCCCTGCGCAACCGGGCCAGGACATAAAGATTCCACAGATGGGGGCCGGTGAAGTGGACGGTGGTCGGTAGGCAGTTGTCAGTTGTCAGTGAGTAGTTGTCAGTTGTCAGTGAGTAGTTTTCAGTTGTCAGTGAGTAGTTTTCAGTTGTCAGTGGGTAGTTTTCAGTTGTCAGTGGGTAGTTGTCAGTGGAATGCGAAGGAGTGGGAATGGATATACCGCCTGAACCTTGCTCCCTGCCCCCTGCCCCTTGCTCCCTGGCTCCTGACTCCTGGCGGCCAACTGCTGACAACTGACAACTGACCACTGCCAACACCGTCGCGGCGGCGCGGCGGAGCGATGCCATGTCAAGACCCTCGACCGAGAAGCCGGTCGTGCGGCTGCAGATGGGCGTATGGACGGCGATCGCGGGCAGATAACGATGGGCCGGATAGCCCGCCGTGGTTACCAGGTGAACTTCGTGGCCGGCCTGGGCCATCCGGTTCGCCAGATCCGCGGTGTATTGGTGCATGCCGAAGGTAGGCGAAAGCAGGACGTAGACGATACGCATAGATCGAGGTTGAGGCTAAGGTTGAGGCTAAGGCTAAGGTTGAGGCTAAGGCTGGGGCTGGGGCTGAGAGAGTCTTGGCCTCAACCTCGACCTCAGCCGCAAGTCCTCGATCCCTACCGCGGCGAAGAACAGCAGCACGGCGTCCATGGGCAGGCGGTAGCGCACGTTGGCCCAGGAGGCCAGGTGCACCGCGGTACGGGACGCGGACTACGCGGACAGCGCGGAGAACGCGGACAAAACCGAAAAATAGGCACAGAACTAACCAGAACGCGGCCGGCTGATTCGCGGCCACGCCAGGCCGCCAGTCGGCGGCGAACGAGAAACCGTGACCGGTCGCCACGCGCTGCGCCAGCGCGTCGTAGGAGATCTGGTCGGTGGCGCCGCCGCGGGTCTCGGTAATGGCGTTGCCCAGGTAGAGGGCAACGGCAACGCGCAGAAGCACGGCGATCAACAGGATGATGGACAGCCAGCGGCGGTCAGGTTGGGTCGAACGGTATTTCTCAGGCAATCGGGGCAAGGCTACAGGCGATTTCGCCAAAGAGGCGCATCAACGCTCCGGCGTGACCACCGTCTCTCACGCGTCGCGCCGAGGGCCGGCACGGCGGCCATCAGCCGATGATCGAGGCGCGCCAGCCAGACGGACGCGCGGCGCAGAATCGGCGACCTCATTATGTCTGCGTGGCGTACAGGAGTCCATCAATTTCGCGCAGCACTTCGCTCAGATCAGGCGGTCGGGCAGCAGT
>Ga0194125_10006230_pt1 | contig 17710 bp, 25 predicted proteins | sample TA2KigC250mmetaG_FD_148626 | JGI IMG/M metagenome (GOLD analysis project Ga0194125, IMG submission 148626) | Freshwater microbial communities from Lake Tanganyika, Tanzania - TA2015034 Kigoma Deep Cast 250m | ecosystem: Environmental > Aquatic > Freshwater > Lake | place: Tanzania: Lake... | reverse complement strand
TTCTCCATGACCGTCAGGTTGCCGAAGAGGCGCCTGCCCTCAGGGACGTGGGAGATGCCAAGCTCACTGACCACCCTGTCGGCGGGGTAATGAAACAGGTCTTTCCCCATGTAGGTCATCTTGCTTCCTGGTTCGGCGGGGACCAGACGGGAGATGGCCCTCAACGTGGTGCTCTTGCCGGCTCCATTGGCCCCGATGATGCACACGATCTCTCCTTCATCTACCTGAAAGCTTACGCCGTGGAGGGCCCTGATCCCTCCGTAGGAGACCCTCAAGTTCTCAACTGACAGCAGCATCAGGCTATCCCCTCCTTGCCCAGATAGGCGTCAATAACCCTGGGGTTGCTTCGGATTTCTTCCGGGGTGCCTTCGGCGATGACCTCCCCGAAATCCAGGGTCTGGATGGTATCGCAGAGGTCCATGACCACTTTCATCCTGTGCTCGATGAGGAAAATGGCCAGCCCCAGCTCGTCTCGTATCTGCCGAATGACGTTCATCATCTCCACCATCTCTTCCGGGTTCATCCCTGCGGTAGGCTCATCCAGGAGCAGGAGTTGGGGTTCAGAGGCCAGTGCCCTGGCCATCTCTACCCTTCTCTGGACACCGTAGGGCAGGTTGATCACTACCTGCTCTGCGACCCGTCTGATTCCCACCATCTCCAGAAGGTTATAGGCCATCTCCTCAATCTCGGCTTCTTCCCTGTACCGCTGACCTGTGCCGAAGAAAGCACCGAGCAGCCCGTAGTGGATCTTCGAATAGTGGGCCAGCTTTACGTGATCCAGGACGGTCATGTGTCTCCACAGGCGAAGGGTCTGGAAGGTCCGGCACACGCCCATAGCGGCAATCTGATAGGGCTGTAGTCCTACCAAATTCTGGCCATTAAAGACGACCTCCCCCTCGGTGGGCTGGTAGATGCCGGTGATGAGATTGAAGATGGTGGTCTTTCCCGCTCCGTTGGGCCCGATCAGCCCTCTGACCTGGCCCAGCTCAATTTCCAGATCGTAGTTGTGGACAGCCCGCAAACCGCCGAAGAAATGGGTCATGTTTCTGACCTGAAGCAAAGGCATGAGTCACCTCTCTTCCCCTGGCACTTGCACTGAGCTCCGCCGAAGTGTTTGCCTGGGCTGCAAAAGATCCTTGATGTTGACCTCGGTGAAGGCGAACAGGCCCGTTGGCCGTCGGATCATGAGCACGATGAGCAGCACGGGAATCGCGATCCACTTCCAGAGCTCCAAAGGGCGAAGGACCTCGATCAGGACCTGGATGCCAAGCGCGCCAGCGATGGAGCCGACGACCGAATTCAGCCCTCCTAGATAGACCATCGCCAGGACCTCGCTGAGCTTGTACACGCCAAAGGTGCCGGGATTGATGTAGCCGATCACGTGGGCAAAGAGCCCACCTGCGACGCCAGCCCAGAAGGCGGCGAACAGGAAGGTCGCCATTTTCGTACGTCGGGTGTTGATGGTCATGGCGGCGGCAGCGGTTTCGTCATCTCGCACGGCACACATGGCCTTCCCGATCGTGGAACGGGTGAAGTTGTAGATCGTCCACACGCAGACCGCCGTCCATGCAAACACGGTGGGTAGATCGGCCCACTTTGGCTGGTTCATGAAGCCGCGCGGACCTCCGATGATTTCCAGGTTCTCGATCACGCTTTTGACGATGAACATGAAGGCCAGGGAAATGATGGCCAGGTAATCACCCCTGGTGCGGAAGGAGGGGATAGCTACCACCAGGGCGCCCAAAGCGGCCAACAGCCCGCCGCCGATCAGCGCGAGGGGAAACAAAAACGGCCCCAGGGCTGGGGGGAGAAGCGGAGCTCCGAAGACGTCGTCGTTGACGAAGAGCAAGACGGTCAGGACCGAGGCGCCGTAAGCCCCCAGCGCCATGAAGCCGGGGTGAGAACAGGAGAACTCGCCCATGTAGCCATTCACCAGGTTCAGGCTGAGGGTGAGGATGATAGATATGAAAATGAATCTCAGAAAGAGGATGCGGTAGGCGCTGATGCCTCCCCACAAATGCACCGTGGCGTAGAACAGCGCCAGGTGGACCATCAGCGAGACCATGAGTGGGAACCTGTCGAGCAGCTTCCTGGCCAGTCTGTTGGCCAGGGGAGCGCTCAAGCGGGCCACGACCAGGGTCGGCAAGGCGTAGACCAGGAGGACGTAAGCCGCCGCACTGGGGATCAGCGCGGGCCTGGTCAGCATGATGCGCAGGCCGAACAGGCCGGGGATGCCGGTCAGGCCAAGTGCTAGAGCCAAGGGGAGGCCCACGGTTTGCTCGACTAGAGCCAAGGGGAGGCCCACGGTTTGCTCAAGCACCACGGCCACGAGGGCCCCGAAGAGCCAGCCCATCAATGGAATGGGGGCCAGATACGACCGCACCCTGGCGAGCAACGTGTTTCTGGCTACTGATTTGGCAAGCGGAATGGTACGCTCTCCTACCTCCATCTCGATGTCTCCTTTTCGTTGATCGCGTTTCTGTGGCACTTCATGGCTCCTTCAGATCACAGCCTGAGCTGAGCGCCTGAAAGTTAGAATTAACAGAATGATCGAATAGGCGATCACATCGCGCAGAGTAGAGGGGAAGACCGCGGCCACGAAGATCTCGATAAACCCCAGCAGGAAGCCAGCCAACGCTGCTCCCAGGACGGAGCCTCTCCCCCCCAGGATGGCGGCCACGAAAGCCTTCCACCCGATCAGCAGGCCCATGTAGGGCTCGAGGATGGGGTAGGCAATGCCGAAGAAGATCCCCGCTGCGGCGGCCAGGGCCGAGCCGAGGCCAAAGGTCAGCGCGGCGATGGTGTTCAGCGGCACCCCCATCAGCGGGACGACGACGAAGTCGTAGGCCATGGCCCGCATGGCCATCCCCCACTTGCTGCGGCGTACGAACTGGTGCAGGCCAAGCATCAGCAAGATGGAGAGGAAAACGATCATGATCTTGGTGTTAGTCACTGTGACTGGCCCGAGTTGATAGCTCTGCGTCGCGATTAAGACCGGAAAGCTGCGCCGTCGGGCACCCAACAGGGCCAGATTGCCCGTCTCCAGGACGATGCCGATCATCAGACCGGTGATGGCGGCCGAGGCACGAGGGGCGCCCCGCAGTGGCCTGTACCCCACCCTTTCGACCAGCATGCCCACGAAGGACGTCAGGAACATGGCGAGGACGATGGTCAACATGAGAATCAACCAGTTAGGTAGGGCAATGATCCCCAGTGAGGCGAAGGCTACCAGCCCGCTGGAGACGAAGAAACCAATGTAGGCTCCGACCATGAAGATGTCACCGTGGGCGAAGTTGAACAGCATCAGGACGCCGTAGACCATGGAGTAGCCCAGGGCGATCAAGGCGTAGAAGCTGCCCCACTGTAAAGCGTTGAACAGATGTTGAAAAAACGTAGCCAGGGTCACCTACGTACCTCCCTTGGAAAAACGGGGACAAGGAGAGGGGGTGAGGGGATGACAAGGAGACAAGGAGATTCTCCCTCTCTCCTTGTCTCCCCCTCTCCGTGTCTGATTTATGGGCAAGCCGACTCGTAGAACTCGAACTCGTGAGCCTCGTTGATTCTGACGATGACCGCGCACTTGATGGGGTCACCCTCCTCGGTGAAGGTCATCTTGCCCGTGATGCCGTCGAAGTCCTTGATCTTGGCCAGGGCGTCGCGGATGCATTTGCGATCCACCTTGAGGTCGCCAGTGAGCTTGCCGCAATCCAGGATGGCCTGCTGGACGATCAGCGCCGTGTCCCAGGTCAAGGCCGCCACGTCGTCCGGGACATAGCCGTGCTTCGCGGTGTAGCGGTCAATGAACTCCTTGGTAGCGCCTTTGGCCCCGGCGGCAGCGTAGTGGGTCGAGAAGTAGCACCCTACGCAATCGTCGCCGCAGAGCGGCATCAGCTCTGCTGAGCCCCAACTGTCGCTGCCCACGATGGGCTTATCCCACCCCAACTGATGAGCCTGCTTCACGATCAGGGGAACCTCGTCGTAGTACTGCGGGGTGAAGAAGAACTCGGCCCCTGAGCCCTTGATCTTGGTCAACTGCGCGCTGAAGTCGCGGTCTTTGGTGGTGAAGGTCTCGAAGGCTACCACTGAGCCTGGACCATGGAGGTTTTCCCAGGCGGCCTTGAAGAACTCGGCCAGGCCCTTGGGGTAGTCGCTGGCCACGTCGTACAGCACCGCCGCCTTGGTGAATCCGAACTCCTCGGTGACGAAGTTAGCCACCACTGGTCCCTGGAAGGGGTCGAGGAAGCAGGCGCGGAACACCCACGGCCGGTTCTCGGTGGTTCTGGGGTTGGTGGACCAGGGGCTGATGCACGGCGTCTCGTGGTCGTTCGCGACCGCGCCGGTGGGAATGGCCTGCTTGCTGGCGTAGGCACCGATGATGGCCAGCACCTCATCCTCCACGATCAGCTTCGTCGCCGCAGCCGCCGCTGACTCGCCCTTGGACTCGTTGTCCTCGTGAAGTACCTGGACCTTGTACTTCACCCCGCCAACGTCCAGGCCACCTGCTTTTTCAAGGTCCTCGACCCACATGTCCAGGGTGTACTTGGCCCCTTCCCCCACCTTGGGGATGTCGCCGGTGAGGGGAGCGACGTTGCCGATCTTGATCACCCCTCCGTAGGCAGCCTTGGGCGCCGGCTGGCACGCCGACAAGGCGGTGAGGCCCAAGATCAGCACTAAAAACGCACCCATCATCTTCTTAAACATTTTAGTCTCCTCCTAACGGCATGTTATGGCCCAGGAATCATCCCAGGTCTTTATAAGGGAAAAAAGGGGGGACAGCCCAACATTCCCTTGGCCATAGCCACTCTTGGTGTCCACTATCACCTCCTTGCTATTGGAGACATTCTGGATTCAACGATTGGATAAAAATGGAGACCCTTTGGCTGTGGTGAGAATCGCTTATCGAGCAGAGAGCCTGGCAGGGGCATAAGCATCGCCTTTGATCACTTACTCGTCAAGGATGGGGATCGGGAGGATAGCAAAAGCTGTTCTTGAGTGAGTATTATAGTGGCAAAGTACTGTCTTGTCAAACTCAGTCTCCCGCAATTCCTGAAGCTTGCGTTCCATGTGACTCAGGGCGTGAACTGGGCAATGGCCATCATGACGGTCAGGATGGTGCCGAACAGAGCGATGGAACCGATCAGCCACCGCGTCTGTACCAGCATCCGCTCTGACATCTGATCGAGTCGTGACTCGAAATGCTGGTTCATCTGGTCGAAGCGCCCGTTTATCCCGTCGAAGCGCCCGTTTATCCCGTCGAAGCGCCCGTTTATCCCGTCGAAGCGCTCGTTCATCTCCCGGCGCAATTGGCCCAAATCCTCGCGGAGCTCGGCTCGCATCTGGGCCTGATCCTCGCGGAACTCACCCCTCATTTGAGCCAGATCCGCGCTGAACTCACCCCTCATTTGAGCCAGATCCGCGCTGAACTCACCCCTCATTTGAGCCAGATCCGCGCTGAACTCAGCCCGCATCCGAATCTGCTCCTCCTTAAACAGCGAGATGTCTTTCCCCAGCCCATCCAGTCGCGACAGCACCTCCCGATACTCGTCCCGCGGCACGGCTTTCTCTTTGATGGACTCGGAGAGCCACCTCTCCATCCAGGGTATGAAGTCCACTACCGCCTCTTCCCCCAGGGCCCGTCTTATGGTTTGTGGTATGGCAACCGGCATCTTCCTTCACCTCCCGTTGAGAATGTGCTCTAAATTATACCGCAATTCTTTCTTCCTGTCCAACGCCATGCCCCTCCGCTCCCCAACTCCCCTGCTCCCCTGCCCCTCCGCTCCCTAGCTCCTCTGCCCCCTAGCTCCTGTGCTCCCTTCGACTCGGCTCAGGGCAAGCCTCTGCTCTCTTTACAAGGGCCTGAGACAACACGGAGAGCAAGGAACACACCAGGAGGTAAAACCAACTACCCAAGCGATAGGCGTAGTAAAGGGGTAGCATTCTCCTGTCGGACAACTGGTAACGCTCGGTCATGTACTCTGCACTGGGAAAGGCGACGGTAGCCAGGTACCTTGCCTTGTGCAGGAGGCTATCTCTGCTGATGACGCTGAGCAGGATGGCAGCGTGCTTATCCCTGGCGGTCAAGAGGGCGAAGGCCGCCTTTTCTCTAAGGCCCGGCCTCTCCGACCCTAGCCTCTCAAGAACCTCAGCTCCCCCTTCATCCCCCCCAAAGTTGGGGGGGAAAGAGGGGGGGCGGCCAAGCAATTCTACCGTCCTGGCGAGGGTGACCTGAAGTGCTTTGAGGATCTCGAATTCCCTGGCCTTAGCGAGGATCGTGTCCCAATCCAGCTCGTTTTCGTAGTATTGAAGGACCTGGGCGATGTCGTAGAACCAGAGCAGCCGCCCCCAGCGGTGCTTGGCCAGATGGCTGGTCAGGTGAAGCACCTCTCCCTCCGGGGACAGCACCAGCGCGGGGATGTCGGCTACCCTTCGCTCCAGAGCATTACTCCAGAGCCACTCTGTCAGCAAGGTAGCCGGTTGACCACGCGGCCACTCCAAAAGGCGCCAATGGAGGTCTACGCTCAGGGGGTAAGGGGCCTGCCGGGTGAACATCTTGGCTCGCCCAAAACTCCGATCGAACTCCCTGGCGTGGTCAGGAAAGAAAGTGTACCCCCGCGCGATCAACATCTCCTGTACCCGAGGCAAGTCGTGGACTCTGATCAAGAGGTCAACGTCGCTCATGGGCCTCAGGGCGATGTTGGGGTAAACCGTCCCTGCCAGGGCAGCCCCCTTCAGAAGGATCGCCTGGAGGCCCTCGCTCCGCAAGAGCTCGAGGATGGCGCCGAGCTCGTGGTAGATCAAGGTATTCCGGGCCAGGCTGGCAAAGTATTGCCCTTCTAGCGAACGGAGGAGTGGATAGGGGATGTCATCAGCATCCCTCTCCTTGAGCTTGGTGTAGAGCAGCGGGCCAACGCCGTGGCGCAGGGCAGCGTCACACAATTGACCCCAGCTCACCTTTCCCGCCCCTGGTCCCTGGGCGATGATTTCGGCGTTGTCATCCCCATCGAGCCTGAGGTAGACAAGCAACGCCTGCTCAGGTTGGGTTAGCAACATAGAATAGAGAATGGACGTAGGTCTGGTAGACATACTCCAGCACAGCGCTCAGGGGGACATCGTACAGCCCGAACTCCGGGATATTATAATGGTCCGGGTCGGTTGCTAGCTTGATTATACCATGCCGGGCTGGGCTGCACAAATCAGGTCTCTCCTCTGCTCCCCTGCTCCCCTGCTCCCTAGCCCCCCTGCCCCCCCGCTCCCCTGCTCCTCTGCTCTCTTTGAACTTTGGAGTTTGAGCTTTGAGCTTCAGGGCTCCCTTGCCCCTCCGCCCCCCTGCTCCCCTGCTCAGTTCTCCCCTTCTTCCCACGACGATCTTGCGTTTGATAATAAGCGGATGCTCTATCCCGGTGCCAACACACCCTCATTTCATTTGACATCATCGCTAGGAAGATGTATAATCGAGTAAAAGGGGGTACTAATATGGCCATGTCATCCCATGTACAACAATTGTTGGAAAGAGTTACCGCTGTTCTCCCTGTCAGTGACGAGGATCTTGTTTATAAAGGCATCGCCACTAGCGTCACAGAGAGGATCTTGGACCTCAAGAAGGCGGTGACGCGACTCCAGGGGCGATATAAGTCTCTGGAAGACCTGGAGCGAAAAGTTCAAGCCGAGGGGGTATCGCCCGATGACCATACGCTCTACACCGATTTGCTAGAGTGGCGGGCCATCAACCACGAGCTAACTCACCTCCGTCACATCTTCGAGGCTCTTTGATGCTGTGGCATAAGGTCGTCCTTCGGAGGCTGGAAGCCAGCGGCCTGTTCAGTGAAGTCGGCTTGGTTGGCGCCAAAGTCCGGGCCGTTATTGATGAGGCTCGATTCCTTGACATCCACTATGACCCAACGACCAAGAGCTACTCGTATGCCCTCATTGATCTCGGGCTTCCCTACGCCGGTGACAAGCGGCTCTTTTTTCTCTCCATCTCCTTGTCACCCCCTCACCTTGTCTCCTCCGCTCCCCCGCCCCCTTGCTCCCTTGCTCCCCTGCTCCCCTGCTCAGTAAGATGTCTGGCCTCCACAGCGGCACGCTTGAACTCCACGAACTGGGATTCGCTCGCCTGGATCATCCGTAGATAATCTTGTTCAGATGGGTGCATTTCTATCCTCGAATGGTTGCTGTCCTGTCAATGCTTCGTTGCGCTCGAATAGAGAAAGGGCTGCCTGGGTCAAGATGGCCAGGTCGCCGAGGAACGACTGCTGCTCGATGTACTCCAGGTCCAGGCGCAGTTTGTCGGGCAGCACCTGGGCCAGGTAGACGTACTCCACATTGTCACCCCCGCCGGCCAGGAGCTCTTCCTCGTGGCGGTACTTGATGAAGGCGGGGCTGGCCATCTTGTGCAGGGGAGCAAGGGAGCATGGGAGCGGAGGTGAATCTCCTCTGCACCCCAGCACCTCCGCACCCCGGCACAGAGAGGGCCGACGATGCTCATCTCGCCCTGGAGGACGTTGATGAGCTGGGGCATTTTGTCAATCTTCAGCCTGCGCAGGAATCGCCCCACGCGGGTGATGCGCGGATCAGCGTCGCGGGTGATGCCGGGGCCTTGGTTCGATGCGTCAGCGACCATGGTGCGGAACTTGTAGATAGCAAACAGCTTACCGTCCTTCCCGACCCGCTGACCCCGGTAGAACACTGGCCCCGGAGAGTCAAGCCTGATGGCGATAGCCGCGATCAACCAGAGAGGCAGAGCAATGAAGATGATCAGAAGAGAGACAACGAAGTCGAAGGCGCGTTTCATCATGGATGATGGAAGATAGATGTAGGCATCGTTCAGTCGTCACTATTCACGCTTCATTCAGGCACGTGTACACGTCAAATGCAGCCGCGCGCCGCCAGTCCTGATCAAGGGTAGCGACGGCCAGCACCCCCAGCCGTTCGGCTTCGGCCAGAATGAGTGCATCCTGAGGCAGCAAGTAGTAAGCGGTGATGAAATAGCTGACGCTTGTACATCACCAGCCAGTTGGGCGGCCGGGCAACAGTATCCATCGCTGCCCAGGCCTGCCCTGAGCCTGGCCGAAGGGTACGACGCAGACTGTTGGCGAGAATGACGTGATAGCACTCCTGAAGCACCGGCATGAGAAGCCAGGCCACCATCTGATAGGCAGCAATTTGCTGGCGTAAACGTCTGATGAACCTTTGAGCTGCAAAAGCATGGGGGTTGTCATCACCAGGCCGAAGAGCCAGCAGCAAGGAGCTATCCACTACCAACTGAGGCGGTAAGGGTACCGCGGGGTCGGCAAGGTCGTAAAGCGCCATCAATGGACCTCGTGGATATCCACCCAGAAGCGATCCCCATCCGGTGGCAAAGTGCTGAGGAGCTTCGCCAGCCGGTCCACCGGATCGCCCAACTGGGCTTCGAGACGGTGCGCTCGGGCGACCAGCGTCTCCTGCCGCCGGCGCAGTTCCGGTGATAGGGGAGAAGGGGTGCTCGTCGCGGCTGCTTCGGCCCGTTCCTTCAAGCGCTCGAATTCTTCCACACCGATCAGGACGGCCATAGGCCGGCCGCGTCGTTCCAGGACGAATCGCTTCCCGCCATAGGCTACCTGTCCCACCAGGTCGGCGAGTTTACTTTTGGCTTCAGCCATACCAATAAGTCTGTCCATCGTCCACCTCCAACAGGTCAAGATAACCTAATTATACCAGCCATTGGTCCATTTTGCAACTGATCCTCTCCTATCCATTCTCCTTTCCGCCATCCCTTCGACAGGACGCGGGTCACTTCCTCAAGCACATCCAGCGTTTTCTGAATCACAGCCGGTAGTTTTGCAGCCTCAATGCCCTGTAGCTCGTCTCTGAGGGTATGGATAGACTGTGAGATGCGGGTGAGTTCATAAGCTTGAATCTCCTGTTGAAGTTGCTCGACCATACCGCGAACTCCCGCCAGTTCCATTTCTTTGACGCGCCTGTTCTTCTGCGGATGGGAGACAATCTGTTCAGCGCGAGTTTGCAGCTCGAAAAGGCGGCGTTGACAAATTCTAAGTTAGCGCTTCAGCAGGGCCAGGACGTAGCGCAACACCCGGCCCAGGTGCCAGAGGCGGAGCTGGAGGCGACCGGCCTCGGACATGCGATGACGCTGGCTCAGCCATTCGACATCGGGCCACAGCATGGCCAGGCCCACACGCGCCAGGTCCCGCCAGCGGTCCACCATGAGCAGGTTGAGCAGGAAGCCCTGGGGAACGTTGATGGCCAGGTCGTCGTTGAGCAAGCGTTTCTCAGATGTTGATCAAGTCCCAGTGCAGGTCAATGACGACCGCAGTCCTATCGCCCTCTTCTGTCTCCTTGCTGAACATGCCGATGCTCTTGGTGATCTGATCAATACTTCCCCATGGGGTAAGTATCTCAGCCTCAGGTTGGTATCCCAACCGCTCAAGAACTCGACGAGTGTCAGGCACCCGGTCGTAGGGCACCAGGATGTCCACGTCGGATGGAAAATGGATGGTAGGTAGAAGTCAATGCCTCCCCTACAGCAGTTCATATTGCAGCAACAGATCTTCCACCCTTGCCAGGAATTTCAGCAGTGGCTTGGGCTCCAGACCTTCAGGCAAAGCCTCGTGCTTGTCCGGGTCGTCATAAGGGTGTAGATGCCACTCGCCAGCGTCCCGATCTATCCCGAAGATACGCCGCCCACCCTCGATCAGGGCAAGGTAGAGTGATCCTGTCAATTCACCCCAGAACGCCTGCACAAAGAGATTAGGTCGGATATGTAAGCGCAAGGAGAGGGTGGGATCTGTGCGTTCCGTCTCCTCCAACGACTGCACGAACCACACCCTCTCCAGCGCTTCCTGTGCCTCCAGCCGCAGGTCAGTCGCGCTATACACGTTCCGGCTCCCGCAATTCCTGAAGCTTGCGTTCCATCGTTCTTATCCCGCCCACAGCCGTCTCCCAATCCATGGCATCGGTCTCTACTTCCCAGGTGTACCCCTTTTGCTGAACCACCCGGCGGGCCACAAACTCTTCAAAAGTCATCCCATACTTCTGAGTCAGGGTGTGGTCCAGACGGCGGTAGCGTCCAAGACGACGCAGATATTCCGCCTCGAGCAGAAGGCGAACTTTCGTGTCCAGGTCTTGCTCGCCGAGCAAGGGCTCTTCCAAGAACTGTCGGGTGCGTTCCAGGAGCATCGTTTCACTCATTGCGCTCACCTCGCAGGTCTCCAGATTCAGTACACCACAATTGATGGCGAGGAGTTGCACTCCGAGCCCCCATTCGGCAGTACAACTGCCTCACATCGGTGGAATTGTGATCTACTGAGATTGTACCGATCTATCTCTATTATACAACCTCTACCTCACCTTGTCAAAATGGAAATCCAAAATTTGGATTTCCACAACTTGACAAAGGGGCCAAAGCGATGTACGTGGAACTCCCGACAACGACGCAGGAGGATGAGCCGGCGCAGGGTGGTGGCGATGACGAGGAAAATGGAGGATAGATGGTGGAAAATGGATGGTGGAGAATATAGCGGGAGACTAGAGTAGCGTCATTTGGCCGGTTTCCGCTTTCCTGGCCAGCTCTTCCTGGGATAGGCCCCGCTCCAGACGCAGTCGGATCACCTCACGGGCCACCTGGAATTCTGGTTCCAGCGCCCGATAAGTGGCAGCAAACTCGGGGTCCCGCATCTGTTCCTCGTGATACTCGTCGAAAGGACGGCTAGCTCTTACTCTCGTCATGCTGCTCCCTCATATTCCAGAAAATCGGCCAATCTCCGTTGGGCAATGGCAATCTGCTTCCTGGGCGTCTTCTGCGTCTTCTTCAGAAAGGCGTGCAGAAGGATAAATCGTTGTCCAGTAAAGGCGAAGTAGATCACTCGATAAGCTTTGCGCCCCGCTCGGATCCGTAGCTCCCACAGTTTGCCCTCAAGGTGCTTAACGTAGGGAAGACCAAGCTGCAAATTATAGCACATATGCTATAACCAGTCAAATTCCCTCGACAGAGCTCAGGGCAGGGGTCAGTACAAGCTCCCGCAGCCGCTCCACCAATTCCCCATTCCGCTGCGCCTCGGCCAAAGCGATCAGCTCGTCCAACACCTCACGTTTCACGTTGCACGTTTCACGTTGACTGCTGCGCACGCGAAAGATGTGGGGATGGGGCGTGGTTTCGCGTTCTTCCCCGTCGCCCAGCAGCTCCTCGTGCATCTTCTCGCCCAGGCGAGGGCCGATGTACGCAATACGGATGTCCACGTCGGGGCGCAGGCCCCGCAGGCGGATGAGGCGGCGGGCCAGCTCGTCTATGCAAATCTGCTGGCCCATGTCCAGCATGAAGATGTCTCCCCCTTCGGTGAGGGCCGCGGCCTGGATGATGAGACTCACCGCTTCGGAGACGCTCATGAAGTAGCGGGTCATGTCTCGGTCGGTGACGGTGACCGGGCCGCCCATCTCGATCTGCCACTCAAACGTCGGCACCACGCTTCCCCGACTACCTAGTACATTCCCAAAACGAACAGCCGTGCAGAGGATTTTCGATTTTCGATTGCCGATTGCTGATTCGCCATTCGCTATTCGCCATTCGCCATTCACTATCATCATCTCACACAGCCGCTTGGTGGCCCCCATGATGCTGCACGGATTCACCGCCTTGTCGGTGGAGACCAGCACAAAACGCTCCGCCCCGATCTGGTGGGCCAATTCGCTGGCGATGAGGGTACCTGCGACGTTTACCCAGACAGATTCATCGGGATGCTCCTCCATCAGCGGCACGTGTTTGTAGGCCGCAGCGTGGAAGATAATCTGGGGGCGATAGGTCTCGAACCAGCTCCCTATTTTCTTCCGATTGGTGATACTTCCCAACAGTAACTGCAGCGAAACCTGATGTCCTTTTGCATTAAGCTCAACCCATAGGTCGTGCAAGCCGGTCTCGTTGTTGTCCAGCATGAGAAGCTGGCGGGGACCAAAGGCGATGATCTGACGGCAGAGCTCAGAGCCGATGGAGCCAGCGGCGCCGGTGACCAGGACGGTCTTGCCGGCCAGCAGGTCGCGGCAGGCATCGTGGTCAATCTCCACCGGCTTGCGCCCCAGCAGGTCCTCGGCGGTGACGTCGCGCAGGGGAGCCAACTCTTCACGCTTCTGAAGAAAGTCGAAGATGTTGGGGAGCACCTTGATGATGGCTCCGCTCTGCTCGCAGAGGTCCAGGATGGCGCGGAAGTCGTCCCCGGCGATATTGTAGATGGCGATGACGATGAGGTCTACTCCGTGACGGGCCACCAGATCGGGGATGGCGTGGCAGTCGCCCAGCACCGGGAGGCCGTGGACGCGCATGCCTTGCTTGGCCGGGTCATCGTCCACGAAGCCCACGACCTTATAGCCCTCGCCTTCCTTCTGGTTGAGAAAGCGCCAGGCCAGGAGCTGCCCCGCCTCGCCAGCGCCGACGATGAGCACGCGAGTGCCGGGTGCCGGAAACTGCCGCCGCAGGTCCCGCCAGCGCCAGCGGACGCCGGTCCAGACGCGGCGGCGATAGCGCACGCTGACGAAGCCGACGAAGGCGAACAGGCCGGTCATCCAGACCACGCTGAGGGGGACGGGGCGCTGGTCAGGCCAGAAGATGTCGGCCAGGGTCAGGAGGGCGGTACTGATAACGACGGCAGCGGCGATGACCACGATCTCCCCGGCCGAGGCGTAGCGCCATAGGCGGTGGTAGAGGCGAAGGAGATAGTTGACGCCCAGGCAAATGGCGACGGCCACCAGGCCGAAGAGGAGCGCGGGCCGGAGGTCGAGAGTGGCAGTGATGGCACGGGCCGACCAGGCCAGGAGCAGGCTAAAAATGACGACCAGGGCGTCAATCACACCCCAGGGGACGTAGCGACGGATGAAGCGGAAGATGGAGGATGGAGAATGGATATTGGATATTGGAGAATGGATATTGGAGGATGGAAAGTGGGAAAAAGGGAAACGGCGTTTGCTCATGGTTGCTGTCCTGTCGGTGCTTCGTTGTGCTGGAAAAGAGAAAGGGCGGCCTGGCCCAGGATGGCCAGGTCGCCGAGGAAGGATTGGTTCGCGATGTACTCCAGGTCCAGGCGGAGCTTGTCGGGCAACACCTGGGTCAGGTAGACGTGCTCCACATTGTCACCCCCGCCGGCCAGGAGCTCTTCCTCGTGGCGGTACTTGATGAAGGCCGGGCTGGCCATGCCGGGCCGCACGCTGAGCACCTGGCGCTGCTCCGGCGTGTAGTGAGCCACGTAGCGCGGGTCCTCGGGTCGCGGGCCGACGATGCTCATCTCGCCCTGGAGGACGTTGATCAGTTGCGGCATCTCGTCAATCTTCAGCTTGCGCAGGAAACGTCCCACACGGGTGATGCGCGGGTCGGCGTCGCGGGTGATACCGGGGCCTCGGTTCGGTGCGTCGGCCACCATGGTGCGGAACTTGTAGAGGGTAAAGGGCTTACCGTCCTTGCCGATACGCCGGGCGCGGTGAAAGACGGGGGCCGGGGAGTCGAGTTTGATAGCGATGGTCACAGCCAGCCACAGGGGCAGAGCAATGAAGATGATCAGAAGAGAGACAACGAAGTCGAAGGCGCGTTTGAGCGCCATATCATTCAAAGGTAAGCACGCGCTGGCTTTCGTGAAAGCAGATCTTGAATCGCTCAAAGACCCCCGCCCTTCCCAGCAAGTTGAAACCAACGCCCAGTTTCTCAGAGAACCCCACCTGGGTGATGAACCGTTCCGCTCCTATCTGGACTTCGAGCTCATGCAAATACAATGGTGATCAGCGGCGCCAATCGCCCATCGAGCTACCAACTCATCTAGATGTTCCACCAACCATTCATCATACTCCCGCAATTGTAAGGCTTCCATTTTCTTAGTACCTCCCGCTCACGTTCCTGAAAAACCTTTGCTGTAACTACTCAGGCTGTCATTGCGAGGAGGCGGTTTTTGCCGACGAAGCAATCTCCAATTCGCAAGTTGGGGATTGCTTCGCAAAAAACGCTCGCAATGACAACAGAGGCTGAGTAGTTACCCTTTGCTTTCGTTTACTTCGGCTACGCTTGTCCTGAGCCGAGTCGAAGGGTTCATGACAAGCATAGTATAACACAACAGACAAGAGATGTCCAGATCAGTCCACTGCTTATCGCCAAAACTGCCTCACCACATCCTCCACCGCCTCTATCACGTCCTCCACGTCCTGATCGCTCATCCTGGGATACAGCGGCAGCGAAACCATGCGCTGGTACTCCCGGTAGGCCACCGGGAGGTCATCGGGCTGGTAGCCGTACTTGTCGCGATAGTACGGGTGCAGGTGGATGGGAATGAAGTGGACACTGGTGCCGATGTGGCGGGCTTTGAGTTCTTCGATGAACTGGTTACGTGAAACGTGAAGTCGTGAAACGTGAAGGCGTGAAACGTGAAGGCGTAAAACGTAGAGGTGCCAGGCGTGTTCCACTTCGGGGCGCTCGGTGGGGATCTGGAGCTCCTCGAACTGGGAGAAGGCCTGGTTGTAGCGGCGGACGATCTCGCGGCGGCGGGCCTGGAACTGGGGGAGTTTGCGCAACTGGTGCAGGCCGATGGCCGCCTGGATGTCGGTCATATTATACTTGAAGCCGGGGCGGATGACCTCGTAGTACCACGAGCCCTCGGACGAGTAGCGCTTCCAGGCGTCGTGGCTCAGGCCGTGCAGGCTCCACATGCGGGCCTCTTCGATGAGTTCGGGTGGGCCGGTGAGCATGCCGCCCTCGGCGGTGGTCAGGTTCTTGGTGGCGTAGAAGGAGAAACACGTGAGACGTGAAACGTGATCCGTATTGCGTGTTGCGTATTGCGTATTGCGTGTTGCGTATTGCGTATTGTTCTGGTCGGGGTCTTGGCCGATGAAGCGGCCTTTGTATTTGGCGGGGAGGGCGTGGGCGGCGTCTTCGACCACGGCTAGATCGTATTGTCGGGCGATGTCGAGAATGGTGTCCATCTCGCACGGGTGGCCGTAGAGGTGGACGGGCATGATGGCCCGAACGTTACACGTTTCACGTTTCACGTTGAACGTTTCAACAGCTTCAGCGATCTTGACCGGATCAATGTTCAGCGTATCCGGCTCCACGTCCACCAGGATGGGGCGGGCGCCAACGTGCTCGATGACGTGGACGCTGGAGCAGAAGGTCATGGGGGTGGTGATGACGGCGTCGCCGGCGCCGATGCCCAGGGTCGCCAGGGCCACGTGGAGAGCGGCGGTGCAGGAGTTGAGGGCCAGCGCCGCCGGGGCGCCAAGTAAGGCGGCGAATTCCTCTTCGAAGCGCCTGACCTTGGGCCCGGTGGTGATCCAGTCGGAGTGCAACGTATCTATAACCTCGGCGATTTCTTCTTCGCCAATGAGAGGCGGAGAGAAGGGGAGAAAGGCACTACGCATTGGGTCTCCTTTGTTGGAAAAACGGAAAAGTGGAAGCGGTGCGGCGGGCAGTATAGCCCAGGTGTTTGCGGATACTTCGGCTACGCTCAGTACAAGTTTTGGCGAAGGAGACGCGATAGTTGCGCCGATGCGGGGCCGCTTTTTCGCATTTGCCAAACCACGGCTTCACGACTATACTATGCTATGCGTACAGTCATAGAGCTACCCTAATGAAACATTATCCTCACAAATGGACGGTACAGGACAGATACGGTAACACCGTGTATATGACAGCGGAACGTTGGCAACACGCACTGGAAAAACGCCCCTGGCTGGCAGATTATCTTGAGGAGACGTTGCCAATAACTATGTGACCAACGTGTGGGCCGTGTACATACATTCACAAGGGTGAACTGATGAATGAGCAACTATCTATACACTATGAATACGACGAAATAGGCGATGTCCTGGACATTTACTTTGGCGAAAAAAGGTGTCAAAGCGGAAGCTGTAGATCTCGGCTTGCAGGCAGGCTACTCTGACGCTCTTGAGTTATACAGGTTAATCAAAGCCGAGGCGATAACGGTAGCGAAAGCACAGCCAGCCGTTCCGCCATTCGAAACCGTTGTTGCGGCTTACGATGTTGAGCCAGGCGACGTGGAGATTCTGCGGCTGTGTCGGCTTGCTTCTGACTATGATCATGTGGTCGTTGACGATCGTTTGCTTTACTTGATTCTGCACCGCTTTGCCATGCGGCCTATCTTCTTGCCTGATCTCATCATCGCTATGGCCAGGGAGATGGCGATTACGGAGGAGACAGGCGAACAACTATTGGAAGCCATCCGGTCGCGATATCGAACCGGTTTCATCGAACATTCACTACTGATGCTGAAAGAGGTGTTGTAAAGATGGCTGTTGAAATCGCTATTCCTGTAGACGAAAAAGTATCCAAGTATATACAAGTTCTGGTCGAAACAGAGCGTAAGAGCCATTCCGATGTGGTGCGGGCGCTACTGGAAGAAGGATACAAGGGGGAGATCGAAAAGCTCTACACGAGTTACTCGCGGGGCGAGATCACTTTACGGAGGATGGCCCGCCGTTTGGGTCTGAATTATCGGGAGCTATATCAATTGTTGGCCAATAAGAACCTGCCCCTCTGAGGACAATAGAGGGTGGAAAATCAAACTCCCAAGGCTCGCATCCCGCGTACTGCCGCCGCTTCACATCCATTGTCCATACCACACGGTTGATGAGGCTCAAATAATCATCCATCTCTTCCCATTGATCCAGTTCCTGTGTTGGCGTTTGTTTGCCTGTTGCCGTTTCCTGGCCCAATTATACCGCGTCACGCCCCCAA
>Ga0194125_10006228_pt1 | contig 17713 bp, 11 predicted proteins | sample TA2KigC250mmetaG_FD_148626 | JGI IMG/M metagenome (GOLD analysis project Ga0194125, IMG submission 148626) | Freshwater microbial communities from Lake Tanganyika, Tanzania - TA2015034 Kigoma Deep Cast 250m | ecosystem: Environmental > Aquatic > Freshwater > Lake | place: Tanzania: Lake... | reverse complement strand
GAAACTGGCTCAAGCTGTCCAAGCTCGTGCAGCCTACTGGCGAGACCAGGCAGATGTTGTTAAAGAACGGGGCGACCCCTCACAAAATTAAAGGGGTGTTTTGTCTCACTTCGTCATAGGCAATACATGGTCTGTGGGTTCAGCATCTCTGAGCCTACCAACATGAAGCCGAGAATCGCTATAACCAACACGACCCCCAGGAAGGCTCCAATCCGGCCAGTGTTGTCCATGTTGCTATACATGTTTGTGACCTCCTTTTTTGTTGGTCCATAATCTCTCTTGCTAGCCAGAGTATACTATGTCTATAGTCACTATACTTGACGGTTAACTTGCATATGTGAGTTGAGAACTTGCTAATAGCTTGTGCTGTGATGGCGATTCCTTACAGTGCCATTGCTTTACCTGGCTGTCGTGGGCTCTTGAAGAAAAAGGGAGGAGGTGCATGCACCTCCTCCCTTAACTGACCCGCTTGCTTTTTTGCGCTGCTTTTTGGAGACCTTTCCGTCGTCACTTACACGCTCAGTTCTACCAGCCCTTTCCTGTACAATGCTATCACCAGCCTTAGCCTGTCCTGTCCGTAAGTCGCCAAGATCTCCCGCAGCGTATGCCGCCCGTCGCAGGCGTCCAGCATACCCTTGTCCTCAAAGGCCAGTGGCACCACCCGATTTCCCCGCAGAAGTACGTAGCCGAACTCCTCCTCCCGCACTGTGCACCGCGCCACCGGTCGCAGCCCTTCGTACAGGTTGATTTGCTCTATGCTCTTTGCTCTTGGCTCTATCTCCCCTCGCATCAATGGATCTCCCGGCAACCCCAGCTCCTCCGCCAATGCCCGGCACCCTCCGTGGCACTGTGAGAAAGCAGCGCAAGTGTGGCACTCCGGTGGTATGAGCTTACGGAATCCTTCCATCGCTACTGAGCGCCAGGCCGTCTCCAATGGCACCTCCAGCAGATTCCCGCATTGCCGCGGGGAGTGGTTGCAGGGCCGCATGTTTCCCCAGGGGTCAATGGTGCAATATGCTACTCCTGCCAGACAGCCGGAGGAGGAGTTCTTCATGAAGCACTGGGGGATGCAGTTACCAAAGCGGATATTGGCGATTTTCGATTGCCGATTGCCAATTGCCGTGGCTTTTTGCATCTTGTTGATTTGGCTCACCGCTTGCCGCAGTTCGCTGTTGGAGAGACTGATCCCTTCCTGTTCCCGCCCCAGGTAGCGATTGAAAACTACGTGGTCTACCCCCAGTTCGCTGGCCAGGGCGGCGATAGCCTCTAGCTCCTCCAGGTTGTGCCTGTGGAGCACTGTGCTGATGGACACGGCAAGCCCGACAGCCGTGGCCCGGCGGATATTCGCTGCCGTATGTTGGAAAGAGCCGGGAGTAGCACTGAAGGCGTCATGAGATTCTGATGTAGCCCCGTGCAGGGAGATGAGGAAGCCACGGAACTGGGGAGTATCCCGGAGAAAGGCGATCACGGACTCTGGTTCTAGCCAGTTGCCGTTGGTAAAAACGGAGAAAGGGATGTCAAGCTCACGCAGCGAGCTCACGATGCTGGCGGACTCCGGGTGCAGCATGGGCTCTCCGCCGGTGAGCTTGACCAAGTGGGCGTGAGGCTTGATCTTGGTGAGAATTTCCCGCCAGCCTTCCAGGGGCAGTGGGGGTGTTTCGGGTGCGAGTCGTTGCCCCTGGTTCTCCACAAAGACGTTGAAACAACCAGGGCAGCGGTTGTTACAGGCCGGGGTCAACTCCAGGGCGTATATAACTGGGGCTGAAAGGGTGAGCACAGGCATCTCATTATTCTCTAGAAACTAATAACGCAATCATTCAGCAACCTTACCTTTATTCCGGTAGGCCAGCTCTGATGCCCAATGCTGTGATGAAAATGTCCTGCACCCGGGTAGGCCTGAGACCATACCGGCTCTCCACCTCAGCGGCATAACCTTGCAACTCGGTTAACCTGTCTACCGAACGCACCCGCAGTCGCTCGTAGACCTCCTTGAAGGATTCGCTCAGTTCCTGGGCTTCGCTGGAGTACTCGCCAAAATAGACACTGGCCAGGACGTACTGCTCAATAGCCTTCTTGAACCACTCTCCCCTTCTCTCCCTATCTGGGTCCTCCTCACCTCTGGCGAAACCGATATGTCCACGCAGTAGACTGTTCCTACCCATAATCTCCCAGAAAGCGCTCACTGCAGTAGGGATCTCTGGCACACCCTTTTGCTCTCGAATGCGATACTCCGTGGGAACAAGGGCATCAGCTTCGTCCAGGCAACGTTCAGCTTCTTTCAGGTCGCCCCGATGATAAGAAACACCAGCCTTGTCATTCAAGGAGTCAGCGGCCTCGGGGAGCATATCTGGTAAAGCCCACTCTATGCTCCTATCCAGATGCTTCAAGGCCCAGTCTTCCTTCTCCTGAATACGCTCCAGGGCTACCTTAGCTCTTCTCAAGACAACGGCCCATTCTCGATAGGTACATCCCAGTTCGCTATAAGCTTCCACTACCCGGAAACGTTCTGGGACTAATTCGGTGAAGATGTGGATAGCTCGTTCTAGCCTCTCTACCCCTTGGTTGAAGAAACCTTCCGCCTTGCGGAGTGAATAGATATCCTGAACTCCCTCCTTACGCAGGGCCTGTCCTAGGGCGATGCAGGCCAGACCCTCTCCTCGCTCGTCCCCCAGTTGCTTGAAGAGACGCAGGGCACCACCACAGTATTTGCGAGCAGCATTGTAGATACCCTGCTCAATAGAAATGAGCCCCAGAACGTTCAACGTCAGCCCCTCACCAAAGCGGTAACCAGACCGCTGCCACAGGGCCAGAGCATCCCGGCAGAGGACAGTAGCCTCATCAAATCTCCCTTGCAGGGCGTAGACGTAGGCCAGGTTTGCCAAGGTACCTGCCTGTTGGGGCAGCAGCCCAGTGCGGCGCAAATGGGGCAGGGCTTTCAGATTCGCTTGGGCGGCATTGTCGTACTGCTTGAGGCGGACATAGGTATAGCCCAGGTCGTTGTAGCCCCGGCCCAGAACCAGGTGTTGGTTCCACGTTTCGTATTCATCCCTGGGTAAGGCCATTTCCAACTGGCTGGTGGCCTGTTGCAAGATGCTCAAAGCCCCTGGTAGGTCCTGACCCAGGTAAGCTATAGCCTCGCCCTGGTAGGTGGTCAGGGCGGCGGTGAAGAAGACGTCGGTGGAGTCGACGAGGAGACTCTGCTTGATACGGCCAGCTACCTCAATGGCCTTCTCATACTTTCCCATAGCGATGTAGCGTTTCACCCAACGCACGGCGGCGTCACGGTCTATGAGTGGCCTGCTCAGGCCGCCCCATCGGCCATCTTTCTGGTAGTAGTTGAAGGCGCGCAACATTTCGTCGCGCAGACACATGTCGAAGTCAACCTCGTGGCCGATGACTGCCTCGTCAGACAGGCAGGCGTACTGGGCGTAACCGTCTTTGGGATTTTCCACCAGTTGATAGTAGAGCCGCTCCACTGCCAGATCTTGCCAGTCAGTGCCTTTGGCCACTTCCATCTTCTCAGTGTAGTATTGGCTGATAACTTGGGAAGCCATGGACAGATCAGGAATCATGCGTAGCTGGTTAAGCACGTGCCTGTCCATCAGGTCATACATCTCGTCGTGGAGGAAGAGCCAGTTGGTGCCTGGTCGAGTTTTCACGAACACGAACCGTCTTAGCTCCCGTAACGCTAACATGCACTTTTGATGCGACCACCCTGTTAGTCGCTGCAATAGCTCTCTGTTGATCCCCTTGCGGGCCCAAGCGACATAGGGCAGAGTTACGGTCACATGGCCGCTGTAGTTCATGATCGCTTCGATGATTCTTTTCTCCAATTCACTACGGATAGCCTCTAGCTTCTCCTTCGGTAACCCAACGACTTTGGCTAAAGGGGTATTGAACTCCTTAATCCATGGAAGAGGACTGCTCATAACTTCAATGACTAGGGATAGCAACAATGGCAATCCACCCGTATAGTGGTGGACCACTAGGCGAGTATCCCGGTCCAGGCTGCTGAGATTCACCTTCGCGACCTCCCCCCAAGCGTCGAAGTAATCGTTGGTTTCCTCTTCGGTGAAAGGGCTCAGGGAGTAGGTTCTCAGACGATCACCGAAATACCTTTGTAAGTCCAGGGACAGCCGAGGCTGTGGCCTGCTGGCGAAGATGGCGACAGCGTTCTGCAGCTGACTTACATGGTTGAGTAGCCAAAACTTTATCTCCAAGTCATAGTAGCCTAGGTCACAAAGCTCTTGGACAATGTCGCTCTCCGATTGCAGTAATTCAGCAGTATCGAAGCAGAGGATAATCCGAGTTTTGGTGCTGATCTCGTTAAAACCATGGACGAAAAGGGGCTCTAACTGCGCTCGCAGACCCTCGACGCCCCTGGGGTCGCCGCCCGCCGCCCGCAGCTTCTCGAACTTCCACCGCGTAGCGCGGTAAGCCTGGAAGCCCTTCTTGTCCGGATCGAGTGCAGCAATGATGGCTTCCTCCAAGCCACTGCTGTTTTGCAGCTTAGTGAGGTAGAAATCAAAAATCCCGCCGTACCGGCAAGAGCCCCGATTCTCGCATTCCGCAAGGATATTCGGCACTTCCTCCAGTAGGCGGGTCTTGCCGATACCGCCACTGCCGACGATGTGTAGAACGCGCAATTCGCCTTCGGCCTCAATGGCCTCCTTGATGGCGGCCTTCTCCTGCATACGGCCAACGAGGCGTTCAGTTTGCAATGCACCGACCAAGGTTGCCTTCGGCATCACTCCGCCTCCCCTAAGGCAGTAGCAGGCTTTGCCACTTGCAACAAGACCTTGTAGATCGCTATTGGAACGATGTCCTCAAGGGCTGAATGGTGCATCAGGATGTCATATAGTTGGTCTCTCAGGCTGGGAGAGCCGCCACGGGCCAAGTCGTCCTTCAAGGAACCGCCTAGTCTCGATTGCAAAGCTTCTGGACTCGGCTTTGTCTTTGCCTGTTCCTGCTTGGCCAGGTGGTAGAGCTTCTCGCCTAGATAGAAGGCTCGACGCGATTCCGCGCCTTTGACCCAGGCCCAATCATCATATAGCTTCACTAACTTATCGCTCACGGCCGCGTAGGCATCAGCGTCCAGAAGTCGGAAATGGCTGAGAAAAAGCCCTCGCACGGCCTCATCCATGACATAGGCGGCTTCCTTGCTATCATACCAGACCAGACTCGTCGGCACTAATTCATCCGTGATCAAATCCATGAAAGTTATTTCCTCTTCCCCTACAAAAGCGGGCAGAAAGTCGGGCAGGACGAGGCGCAGTTCTACCGGCCCAAACGCGCGGAAATGGGCTACCAGCCGCATCTTCTCAGTCAGGTGACCTACATGGGTCAGGATATAGCGCTGGGCCAGGTCATTCAGAAGCGACATGAGCTTAGCCTCATGCTCTGGCCGGTGCAGGGATTGAGGGTCATCTATACCCTCTTGTCTGAAAAAGTCAAGCAAATCGGCTACCATCCCAGGGTGCCCTGCTGTAAGTTGGTAAACCTCATCGGCCAGTTCAGCGTTTAGGAATAACTCTAGTTCCATTTGCTGCCGGGTGTCCCAGCGACGAAAGCGCCCCAGGCGCTCTGTGTGCACATAGCGTTTTAGAGGTACGCCCCAGACCCTGGCCAGGCGAGCTTGCCGACAAGCTAATATGGCTCGTAGATTAGGCAACTCTTGCACCAGAGAGAGGAGAACCTCTCCCAGCCAGACCAGGAGAGAATCGGTAGCCCGCTCTAGAGTGTCAAAAATGAGGAGCACCTGCTTATTCTGGAGCACCGCCTTCCACTCATCGCGGGTGTGGGCATAGACATTAAGATCGCGGTTGATCTTTTCAAGGATACGCCGACGGCTGGGCGGTCCACCATCCTCGGAGAGGTCAGCATCCCCAAAGTCTACCCATGCTATCTTCAGGGCAGGCTTAGTGCGGCTTTGCTCTGCACTGATCGCCTTTAAAAGGGTCGTCTTGCCGATACCCGGGATGCCACAGAACTCTACGATAGGGAAAGCGGGCATGGGCATGAGGCTTTGCTGTGCTGTCTCTAGTTCAGGTTTGCGGTTGGCTATCTCACGGAGACAGCGATAGAGAGCTAGCATGAAGTCGCTGGCGGGCCGATAAACGAAGCGCACACCCTTGCCTGTCCACTCCCGCTCTCTGTCCCGATCTCGATGTAACGTAATAACATAGACGGGGCGCTGGCGCATACTACCCAGGTGATCACGCACTTCCACATAGGTATGCTGGAAATCATCATCCTGCAAGCCGAAACCGAGGAAGACAATAGTAGAAGAACTCAGCCAGCGGGTCAACTCGGCAATGAGAAGTGGATTCTTCCTGCGGAAGTCCAGGATATCATCGTGAGTGACCGCGTAGGATTGCTTATCGGGTAGATGTCCATGTAGTTTGACGATGCTGGTCTTTGTCCCCTCCCTATTTGGGAGATCCCCATCCCGATAGATGCAGACACAACCTCGTGCCCCTGCCTCTTTGAAGGCATCCTCTAGCAAGGTGTCCCAGTTGGTGGTGATCACCGTATCCAGCTTCTCGGCCAGTTTGGCAATAACCAGCAAGGCGGGGGTTAGTTTGGTACGGTGGCTTTTGATGATCTCCTCTATGGCATTCTCCAGGTGGGGGCGACTCCAGCGGCCAATAAATCGCTGCGCTAATTCAGGCAGGTGCTCACCTGGTCGTAACTCCAGATGACCCCGCCTGGCCAGCAGGGCAGCCAACTCATCTCCCATAGGCAATCCCGTCTCCTTGGACACACCAGCTCCCAGAAATAAAATACAGTTTTCGTCCTCGACGTCCGCAGCAATCTGGTCAATAACCTCCTGGAAGGCCTTCTGGGATTCAGCCACATCTTCTTCCTCAACTGAGGGGGAAACGGGGGAGGGGGATGCGGGGGTAGTAGGAACGGATGGAGGTGCACTCAACGGCTCAGAAGCGAAGTTGGGCGGTGTAGCTCCTGCCGAAGCATTTCCACTCAGTGCCTCCTCAGCCCCCATTGACAGAGGAGGGGAGCATAGAGTCGGGGTAATAGCCGCTCCAGGCTCCGCAAGCGACCTGGAAGCTGTTCTCCGCCGTCTCTCCAGCCAGTCAATCAGCCCCCGCTGCCCAAAGAGGAGCATGTAGACGAAGGCTATGATGGTGACAATGCTAGCTATGATGCCAAGGATGATAGGATCCACCTTCGCTCTCCCAGAAAGCAGAACGAAGGCAACGGCAGGGCTACGTTGCCTTCATAGTAAACGCTCCATCAGTATCTCGTCCACGTACTCGCCGCCCACCTTGTACTGCCTGTGTCGCACGCCTGTAGCCACAAAATCCATCTTGTTGAACAGGCCAATGGCCCGCCGGTTGGTGGAGAAGGTCGAGACGGTCAGCTTTTCCAGTCCTTGCTCACTGGTCCACTCGATGGCACATTCCATGAGGGCCGTGCCGATGCCCATCTCCCGGAAAGGCTGGATGATCTCGATGCCCAAGTCACCCACGTGGCGGGCCTTCTGGCCGAACTCGTCGGGAAAAATCCGGCAGTGGCCCACCACTTGCCCGTCCATTTCTGCCACCAGGAGCAACAGATGGGTATACTCGTCTGGCTGGTGTAACGCCCGTTCCCATTGCGGCGTGGGTACATATCGTTCTGTAGCCAGGTAGATGCTCTCAGCGCAAACAGCGTTTATGTTGGTGACGATGACGGGAGCATCGGTAGGTGTGGCGCGGCGGACAAGGAAGGGGCGGGCATCTTTAGTATGGCAGGCCCGCCCCTCAAGGAAGGAGCATGGTTTATTCACAGGCGCAGTTGTTATCGCCAACGCAGGCGCAGTCGTTCTCTCTGCTTGATTCGGGTACGGTCCGTCTGCCAAAGTCAGGCTGGCTCTGAGGCAGCAGTCTGATTTCAGGTAAGGAGCTCTCTTGCTGCGCTTTCATCTCCGGGATGAACAGGGAGAGATACGGTTCAATCACCCGGGATGACGTTGGATAGGGAAGACGGTCTCGCCTCCCGATCTTCACTTTTTGTTGCTTACTCTGCACCATCGCTCACTCCACGTCTTGTCGTTTTGTCTTCTCGATTGCCTGATCGAAAAGCGGTTGTATTCTGGTGGCGACACCGCCGTAAGCTTTCTCCACCTGGACGCACCAGGTCTTAAGTCCTTCCAAACGTGTTGGCGACAGGGTCATTAGGCGGCGGTAGAGACGTTGCAAGGTGGCATTCAGTTCCGTGGCCGTAGGAGAATAGTTCTCAAAGTAGCGATAGGCCAGCACCCAATGTTCGATGGCTTCTTCGTACTGTCTGGAATTGAAGGCCATATAGCCTCGGAGCAGACGGGCCTTACCCAGTACCAGCCAGTAGGCGGCAACGGGGCATTCTGGCTGCCTGGGCTCTTTGGAAATCACACAACCCATGGGGAGCAGACCTTTTTGATCATCGCCTTCAATGGCGATGGCTATCTCCTCTGCTCTCCGATAGCCCTCGGGCGTACCCCGGTTAAAATGCAATTCGGCAAGATCCTGATAAGCATCAGCCTTCTCCGCCAGCATCTCATGCCTCCCAGCCATCTCCATTGCCTCGTTAAAAACCTTCTCCGCCTCTTCCTCCAGCTCAATAATACGGCTGTTGGCTACCCGCCGCTGGCGATACAGTTGGGCCTCATCCCGGTTTATGCGCCCTAGTTCGCTGGTGGCCTCGACAAGATAGTGGGGGTCACTCAATTCCCTAAAAATTTGCTTGGCCTTTTGCACCTGCGTCAACGCCTCCTCGAAGAAGCGAACTGCCCTTCCGGCTTCCAGAGGCGCTTCGGCGTAGGTGTCCAGCCGCCCCAGCTTGCGCAGGCATCGTCCCAGGCCGATACAAGCCATGCCAATGCCATGCTGATCTTCCAACTCCTCCAGCATCCGTAAGGCCTGTCGGCAGCATGTGCGGCCGCGATGGGGCTGATCGTCAAGGATGTGTAGTAGACCACGGACATTGAGGGCCAGGGCCAGGCCATAGCGCTGTCCCAACCTCTGGAAGCGATTTTTGCTCTCCTTGCAGAGGTTGTCCGCATCCATTAACTCCCCCTGCAGGCCATAGACGTAGGCCAGATTCTTCTCCGTGTTAGCCCGTTCCCATTCAATATCAAAGAGGCGAGTCCCTTCACCCAAGCGATTCTCCAAATATCTCTGGAAGGCACGATATTGCCGCAGAGCCTGTGAATTAGCTTCTACCGCTTCCTGGTATTGCATGGTTCGTTGGTAGATGAATCCCAGGTCATTGTAGGCCCGTCCCAAGAGGTAAGCTTTATCTTTCGTCCCCCGGAAGTTATCCGGTGCGGGGTAAACCGGTTGTAACAGGTCAATGGCCTTTTTTAATTGTTCGACAGCTTGGGGATCATGCAGATAGGCCATAGCCTCGCCTTGGTAGGTAGCTAGGGCGGCGGTAAATAAAGTATCGCCAGGATCATACAGAGAACTCTTCGCGATTTGAGTGGCCACTTGGATAGCTTTTTGGTACCCACCTCCAGCTATGTAGCGCCTAACCCAGCGCACGGTGGCGTCGCGATCCAGGAACTCCGAGGTGAGGCCGTTGTCTCTGGCTCGCGCAGGGTAATCGGTTTTGCAGAAGCGCAGCACCTCCTCCCGCAGGCTCATATCAAATCCTGCCTCGTGACCGATGATAGCCTCGTCGGAGAGGCGCGCGTATTCGGTGTAACCTTCCCACGGGTTCGCGAGAAAGCGGTAATAGAGTTGTTCTGCCAGAAGCTCTTGCTTCCGCCGGTGTCTGGCCTTCTCGATCTTCGGCTGGTAATAATCGTTGACGATAAGCTGACATGCCTGAGTTCGCTCGTCCTCTCGCCCAAAGAGAGCTGTTTTCTCCATGAGGTCGTACATCTGGTCGTGGAGGAAGAGCAGGTCCGTCCCTGGACGGATCTTGACGAAAGGGAAAAAGGTTTTCAGGTATTTCAGTACCCCTCTACACCTGCTAAGCGGCCATTGTGTGGAAGAAACACGCTGGGACAGCAGTAGGTGGAGCAATTCAGCGTCTATCCCTTTACGGGCCCAGGCAATGTAGGGCAGGGCGATATCCACATCCCTCCGGATACCTTGGATTTCTCGCGACAATATCTCATCGAGAGCATCGCCCGCTGTCTGTCCTGTTTTGACTTGAACTCCACCCAGCAGGTTGACCAGGTCTTCTGCTAGATAAGCGCGCTCCTTCAATAGTAAGGCCACCTGGCCTAGTCTGAGTGGACGTCCCTCAGTGAGGCGACAAAACTCCTGGGCCGTCTCTTTGGTCAGAGCGGCTTCTCGGATTGCCTCATCCTGGGCAGCAAGGAGATGGAAATATTCGACAGCGTCATCTGGCGACAGATCTTTAGGCTCAATCTTCTCTACTACAGCTTCCCTAAAGGCATGCGCCAGGTCCGTCCAGAGACGTTGGGGGTGTGGCCGACCAGCCAGGATAACTACTGTGTTCTTCATCCTGGGAATATTATTTAGCAGCCAGGATCGCGTCTCGATACGACCGATGTCGCGAGTTGGATCTAGGTCGCACAGCTCCTGCACTCTATCACTTTCATATTGCATTAACTCGAGCGTGTCAAAGCACAGGATAGGGCGTATGCCATTACTGGTGAGGGCATTAAAATTGTCCAGGAAGTAATCCTCTAATTCAGCCCGTTCCTTTTCCAGTTCCTTGGCCCCCATACCAGCAAGCCTGTGTCTTCCGTATTCCTCGCGCTTCTCCTCGTACTTGGCAAATCCTTTGTTGTTAGGGTCAACGATCTTTCTAATAGTTTCTTCGATGCCGCTGCTCCGGTGATAGGGAGTATGGTAGAGGTCAATGGGCTCACCATAGCGGTAAGGGCTTTTGTTGGCAGGTTCTGGTAGGAGAGTAGGCACTTGATTTAGAAGCCAGGTCTTGCCGATGCCTCGTTCGCCTATCAGGAGAAGGATATGCAGTTGTCCATGGTTTTCTATGGCCTTCTTGATAATGCCCTTCTCCTTGCTACGCCCAACGAAAGGGAACATGCTGTTCATGAGTATTACCTCCTGCTCTGTATTAGGCGCTACCTTAGGTCTCTTGGTAACTTGCTTGGCAGAGACAAAAAGAGGCCAAACTTCTATAACCAACTAATAATGGTTGGTTGCTAAAGGTTGGCCCAGGGTGGACAGGCAAACATCATTGTACCTCCACGCTAGATATATTGCCGGTGGGGCATAGGTGCATTGCTATTTTACCACAATAATGACAATTGTCAAGTGGTTTACATCACCAATTTTACTACTCGGCGCAATCTCCCTCACTACCCAAAACTAAAGAGGTCCGCTGTCCTTTTAAATCAGACAGCGAACCTCTATAAGGTCTGTCTACATCAGTCACCTATGTAGGCCGGCCGGTAAACTTCCCCACGAAATCTTGAGCTGTCTGCAATAAATCTTGGTAAGCCATTGTGGAGATAGATGAGACAGCCTCCTCCAATTCATCGTCTCGCTTCAATTCTTCGGAAAGAGATATAGCCATATCCATGTTCTGAGGTAAGCGCGACTTCTCCCCAATAGTGGCTTCTCGGAAGATTGTCAATAATTCCTCTCCAATGTTTTCCTCGGAAGTCCTCTCTGCCAGCCGCAGGTTAAAAAGATGGAACAATTCCTCGATAAGGTAGGTACCACTGTTCTCTGGATAACTCTCGATCCACTTTTCGTACAATTGAATGGCGGCACGATGGCGTTTTTTGAACCCCTCTACATTAGTTACCAAGAGATGCTTACTCATGATCTTGCGTACTACGGGGTCTAAAATGTAGCCACCGTGGGCGTGGCTCCACTCTACTAGAGTGCTATCTACCATGTCACGGATTGTGTCCAGATAAAATGCCCCTGCTTCTTGTTCATATCTAGGATTGATAAACTGGCTGGCGAAATAGCGTAGCGGGTTAGCATTAAACTTGCGAACGACGGCGATGACACGTAACATGGTCTTCAACCTGGGAGCCACTCCCAACAGGAACTTCCCCTCGATGACTCGGCTGTCTATCACTCTCTCGATCTCGCTTGCGTTGCGTACAAAAAGATCCTTGTTCAAAACTATGTCCTGGGTCTGACTGATCTGTATCAACTCCTCAAGGATCACCTTACTGGTGAACGGATGCCCGAAAGAATACTCGTAAGTGGCTTGTGCTACTGCCTCCCCATTTTCGCCCGCTAGTTTGACCAGTTGTCTTTCTGTATCGTCCTTATCGAAGGGCTCCAGGTGATGGGGCTCTACCTGCCGTCTTATCTCAAACTTCTTCCAACGTAAGCGCCGGCGCCCGCTGAAGACCAGAATCACTTGACCGATTCGCACCAAAGGATAGAAGACGTTATCCTCCATCCAGTCCAGCAAGTCACTATCCCGCTCAGGGAGTTCCCTGAACAATTGTTCGGTAGTGTCGAAGAGCAGAATGGGGAGCTTTTTCTCAGAAAGCCAGCAGACGAAATTCTTGAAAGCTGCTGCTACCTCGTCTAGCTTTTCCACGCTGGGAGGATGCTCAGTAGCAAAGAAGGAAGGAATGCTTACAACTTCTCCCTGCTCTTGCAACTGATTGATAAGTTCATCCACCAGTGGCTTCAGCAAGTCATAGAGTATCTCGGCAAACCTGGTTTCTTGCCTTTTGACAGCCAGGTCAGAAGGCGAGAACTGCTCAAGATTTACTAGGGCCGTGAGAGTGGGTTTCTCTAACCTGTGGCCGTCTAGACGCAGAGAATCATCTGTGCCATAGTGGAAGCGGGTCCTGATATGCTCCATGAGCCAACTTTTGCCTGCGCCGATAACACCGTAGGCTTCGATCAATGACCCTCGGAGTGGTTCTTTCTGAGCCGCCTCAATTTTTTTTCTAAACAGCCCTGCCTCAGGTTCTCTACCTACGAAGAGTAGATCTTGATATTGTTCGTAATTGCCATCAGTGGAAGGAACACCGGAAGTGGACGGGGATTGGGCACTCATCAAAACACCTCCAGCAATGTAGGAAGAATTGGGAACGACACCTTATATCTGATATCTGCTTCCTACGGTGGCCCCTTATCACGATCTGGATCACTATCTTGCCGTCCGCCCAAGCGAGGCAGGGAAAGCTGTCCGAGGATGGCATCCAGAATTTGCCTGTATAGCTGTGGGGCAATCCATTCCATAGCCAGAGCGAGCCAAGAGAGGAACAGAACCATCAGGAGGATCAGGACTATGGATAGAGGAATAGCCAACCGCAAGTCGGGCACAACGCGGAAGACCCCCACCAGAATGAGTGCGGTGGAGAAGAGAAGCGCGATGATGACGAAAACTGGTATACCGATCCTCTTGAACCGGTCAGGTTCTGGCGGGGGCTGCTGCTTTTTCTTCATTTTGTCAAATCTCTCCAGAGCAAGATCAAAGTCTTTATTGGTCAGCAAGTCTCCTTTGCCCTCAGTATATCTTTCTAAGAGGGCATTCTGGTTGTCAACATGGACATCCAAGAGTTCATGGCACAGGGCCAGCATATTACGAGGGGAACCATCAGCAGCGGATACCAGCCTTTTGACAAGAGCAGACGGTTTTGGACCGAAGGGCAAACCAAAGTCTTTATCTTGGGTTAGTGCCGTTAAACTTACTACCCTGCCATCACTGGCTGCTTTCAATCGCTCCCCTACGAGGTCAAGCAATTTCGGATCCGTCCAGCTTATATAGGCTATAGCGATCTGATCGCTCCTATAAGGTAACAGGCGCTTTGCCAAAGACATGGGTAGGAAGAACCTGAAATGAACATGCTTTGATCCATGGAACTGGTCCGTGCCGAGAAGGTGCTTGAGCAGCTTTTCGCAATTATCTAATCCCTTAGTCTCGGCGAAGGCATCCACCTTGTCTACCAATATGTACGCACATGGACATCCAGCAACATTATTTAGTGCTTGGAAGAATCGTGGGAGCAATTCAGGGTATATATCGCCTGGGGAATTGGCTCTATCGTGGATCTCTAGTAGACAAATTGCTAGCTGTACGAGAGCCTTACTTTGATCCCCCAGTTGCCCTTTCCAGGTCTCGAACTCAGTAGAGTTCCCTCTAATATTCCTAATCCAAGTCAGGGATGATGAGATTCCTTGCTGCGTAAACAGTTGATCTATGATGAAGATCCAATCCTTACTATCAAGCTGATAGCGTGCTAGAGCAGTCTCTTCCACTTCCATATGGCGAGCGAGGGTAAAGAGGGCTATCTTGCAGATTTCGTAGATGTGATGGCCGGGAGTTATAGAGGACAGGTGAGGAATAAGAGAGAAAAAATCAGTGTACTCTACCAGGAAGGCTTCTGAATGCCTTTGCGCAAAAATTAAGCGACTTGTTGTCTTCCCATCCCCCCGACGCGCAAAAAGAACCCCCGACCCCTGTTCTGGCAACTCGGTCAGTCCAGGGGGTTCTATTAAATAGCTCTCGTAATCTTGGTCTTCTCCCTTTTCTCTCTCAGCTTCGAGTTCTGTGTAGGAACGCGGGAAGGGATCATGTTCGCCAAAGACCCCTAACCTTCGCAGCCATTCCTGCCTACGCAAGGGACACTTGCTCTCCCCAGACGAAGTGGAGAGCTTAGAAACACGGTTGATTGTCATCCTCTGAACCATCCTCTAGTATAGGCATGCTCACGAGGTTCAACCGTGGAGAGTAGTGTAGAGAGCCTTATTCTGAGTGTATTCGAATAATGGTTTGAGGCCATTACACAATTACATATTACCACAGATTCTCCCCTATGCTTGACAATTTCCTTATATTTATCCGTGGATAGCTTGCAATTTCCTCGCAAATTGCTTGCAATCCAGGCTGAGCTACTTGATATTCGCCAGTCTGTAACCTCGCCCACGTTCCGTGACAAGATAAACTGGATTTTTGGGATCGCGCTCGATCTTAGAGCGCAGGCGAAAGATTAGGGAATCAAAGGCTTCATCAGAGATCCCATCACGTTGTTTAGCATCACTGTAAACCGCATTGATAACTTCATCCTTGCTCCGCAATTTACCTTTAGCTTGGTAAAGGTATAGCAGGAGCTTGTATTCAGAAGGAGTCGGTTTATCGATGATTTCTCTCTCACCAATCAACACCCGCTGCTGTCTATCATCTACACGCAGGGGTGGCACTACGAAGGTTCCATATTCCTGCGTGTAGCGTTCCCGGGCCGCCTTGAGATCATCACGAGTAAGCTGTGTCTCCTCAGCAGTAGGATGGTAACAATGGGCAGCTAGCAAAAAGTCCCCTAGAAGCAGCAATCTCCTGGGGGAACCATAAGCCAACTTTGCCAGTTCCTGATCAACATCCGCAGCGATATCTTCAGTGGCAATCTCACCCAGGCTCTCGATCCCCTTAGTGTTGAAGGCCTGTATGCGGCTAAGAAGCATCTCTAGAAGGTCACTATCCTGCCATTCCAGTTCGTAATGAGGCAGGCGGTCGAAACGTAAAGCAGGATCTTTACGCATCTCAGCCACTATCTCGGTGGGAAGGAAGAATTTGAAAGCCAGATGAGGCGTCTCCTCCATCAGCTTCAAGTTAGAAACCAAAGGTAGTAGGAAACTTACGCAAAGAGCAGGATTATTGGCTGTCTCGAAGAACTCATCTATTCCATCAAACAGAACGTATACAGCTTTGTAACCTGTTGTGACTGCCAAATCAACAAATTTCTTAAGCAGCCGTACAGGGGCGGCTTTTCCCTCCGGCAGCAAGGCCCTAACATTCACTAACTTGACCACCAATTCTGTCACCGTTTCTTCTAGAGACTGGTTTTTGCTGAATAACTCCTCAACCGACCGCCGAGCCCCTCTGGATAACTGGTATTTTCCTGCAGGGCTTGACGTAGTATCTTCACTGAGCAAATCTGCACAGTAATTGTCCACCAGCCAGCGAAAGAAGCCCTGCTCGTCGGCCCAAAGTCCATCAAAGAGGAGAGGCTGTTGCGCCAAGGTCCAGAAGAGGCTAAGGACGCCTTCTCGTAGGATCGCCTCTAGGTGATGGTGTAGAGCAACTTCGGAGAGGTCACCGTTCACCTCTTCCACAATAGCATTGAAGTCGGTGTAAGGGATAGCGAGGATGTCGCTCTGGCTGTCCCAGGGGCGGCAGGAGCGTTCGATCATCACCCGGTAGGCGCTCTTGCCGCAGCCGCGGGCGGCGAAGACGAAGCAGGTGCGGGGGTCATTTGCGGTGCCTTTGATATCATCGTAGTAGGGGCCAGGCACGAAATACTCGTCCAGGCGCCTCTCCCGCCCAGCCTCTCGTTCAGCGAAGGGGTTGGCGGTGAAGCCGTGACGCTTCAGCCATCGCTCTAGTATTTCTTTCTCCTGCCGCTGCGATACCTGCTTGGTCATGTCAGTTGTCCCCTCATCTCCCCCGGTACGCGCCCAAAATCTCCTCCACCTGCCCCAGGTGCTCACGCTCGTGCTCCAGGAAGCGGCGGAGGACCTTGCGTGCCGTCCAGGGCTCGCCCTCGTGCACGGTGGTGCGGGCGAGTTCCTCCGGGGTCAGGGCGGAGAGGCGCGTGAAAGCTTCTTGCTGGGCCTCGGCCAGGCGGAGCAGGGGGTCGCGGCTATGCGGGATGGTGACGCGGGCGAACCACCACTCGCTGTAGGCCACGTGGCTGAGGATGCGGCGCACACTCCACTCCCCCGGCTCAAGCCGGGGGCTACATGGCTGCCAGTCCAGGGCGGGGGCGGGGAGCTGGGCCAGGGCGTCCAGGAGCTCCTGGCGGCGCCGGGCGGCCCAGCGCAGCCAGACGTCGCGGTCGGCGGGCGAGAAGGGGCGCAGGTCGTAGTCGGGCGTGGCCCAGGAGCCCAGCTCCGTCACTTGGCGACCCTGGGGCGATGCCGGCGGGATGGCCTCGCCGTGGCGGCGCAGGAAATCCAGGCACTCGCTGGCCGAACAGTCCAGCACGGCCAGGGTTTCTTCCCGCGAGTCGCCGCGACCCACGCAGCCGGGCAAGGCGGGGATGAAGGCGATGAAGCCGCCGTCGCCGTGCGGTTGGATGTACATGTCGTAGGCGGCGGGGCTGGGCTGGGCGGGCAGCTCCGGCCAGGGGGCGGGGGCGCCGGTGGCGGCGCGATAGGCGGCCAGCAGCTTGGCGATGTGCAGCTTGTGTTCGGCCTCGTGCTCCAGGAGGCTGTGCAGGGCGCCCAGCGGCGTCCACTCTATGCCGTACACCAGGTTGGCGTGGTTGAGGTCGGCGGCGCTAAAGCCGGCAAAGACCTGCACCACCCACTGGCGCACGGCGGCCAGGCGGGCGAACTCGTCCTCCGGCCAGGCCACCAGACGGGCGAGGTAAAAGCCGCTGGCGTGGGCCAGGTGGTGCAGCACGTCGTTGAGGCACCAGGATTTTTCGTCCGGCTTCCAGGCCAGAGCCTCTGGCGATAAGCCCTGCAAACGCGCCAGGGTCTCCTGGCGAGCCGCCGCCAGCAGGCGCAGGTGGGCGGCGATCTCGGCCGGGGCGAGCGGCTCCTGGTCTACGGGGAGGGTTACCTCGGTGAAGGTCTCTTGCACCGGGACAGCGGCGAAGTCGGGCACGGGGAAGGCAGCACGCTGCAGGAGTGTGGCGTAGGCGGGAGCGATGGTGCGTACAGCGGCCACGGCGGCCTCGGCCGTCTGGGCGCGGGCCACGCAGCCAGGCAGGGCCGGCAGGTGCGCCAGGTAGCCGCCATCCTCATCGGCATGCACGAAGATGACCGACTTGCTCGTGGGGAAAGCCTCCATAGCTACCTCCACA
>Ga0194125_10006221_pt1 | contig 17721 bp, 11 predicted proteins | sample TA2KigC250mmetaG_FD_148626 | JGI IMG/M metagenome (GOLD analysis project Ga0194125, IMG submission 148626) | Freshwater microbial communities from Lake Tanganyika, Tanzania - TA2015034 Kigoma Deep Cast 250m | ecosystem: Environmental > Aquatic > Freshwater > Lake | place: Tanzania: Lake... | reverse complement strand
ATCTGTGTGTTCCTCTGGCCGGGCATTATAACCGCACCCCGCGGCCCTGGGCAAGTTGGCCCCCCCAGTGAGACGGCGGATGAAAAGCTCACGCCAAGACGCAGAGGCGGTCAGAAGACCTTCTCGCTGCTCGGGCCGGTCTCCTGACCGTGCCCGCTGTGGCGACCTTCTCGCTGCTCGGGCCGGTCTCCTGACCGTGCCCGCTGTGGGACCTTCTCGCTGCTCGGGCCGGTCTCCTGACCGTGCCCGCTGTGGCGACCTTCTCGCTGCTCGGGCCGGTCTCCTGACCGTGCCCGCTGTGGCGACCTTCTCGCTGCTCGGGCCGGTCTCCTGACCGTGCCCGCTGTGGCATGGTACGAGGTGGCTCGGTCGCAGACCGGCCACAACAGACGGAGCGGGCCATTTTCAGGACCGAGGCGATGCGATTGTGGCCAGCTTCGATTTGCCAAATCACGGCGCTTCGAGTATACTACTCACTGATTGCGGGGCGTAGCGCAGCCAGGTAGCGCACTTGAATGGGGTTCAAGTGGTCGGAGGTTCAAATCCTCTCGCCCCGACCATTGCCGAGGGGGTGGGGTCAAACCCACCCCTTCTTTCATGATGTGAGACTGGGGCTCGCAATGCGCGACGAAGCTGCAAGCGGTTCGGCTGAACTGCTGGAAAAGATCAAGCGCGGTATGGCCATCACGGCTGACCTGAGCCGGTCCGATCTCCTGCTGGTTGTTCCCCGCAATCCCAGCCAGGTAGCGGTGCTGGCGCAAGCGCAGCCGCATTCCATCGCGTCCCTCTACCCCGGCAGCCTCGTGGACCAGACGCTGACAGAACGCGACGCGCCGGCCATCCTCGAGGCGTGGCGCAATCGGCGCCGCCTGCACACCCAGCGCGAGCTGATTCAATCGGGCGCGCCCGTGGATCAAGAGATCTATCCTATCTACGGCCCCGATCGTGAGATGATCGCGCTCCTCAGCATCGAGACCAGCCGGATCCAGCTCGAACGGCATCGGCAGCGCCACGTCTCGTTCCGCCATGCGGTCGAGTGGGTGAAGCGGATGTGTCTGCGGGGCGACCTGGCAGGCACGGTCGGGTTCTCGCCGTTCAGCGAGTGGGATGGGATCGTGCTGACCGACGCGCAGCGCCGCATCATGTACTTGAGCGGGATCGCGACCAATCTCTATCGCCGGCTCGGCTACATGGAAGACCTGCGCGGCCGGCGGCTCTCGTTCCTGGATACCGGCGATGACGAGTTGGCGGCCGAGGCGCTCGCGTTGCGCACGCCGATCGAGCGCGAAGCCAGGCTGAAGGAAAACGTCTTCCTCTGGGTGCGCAAGGTGCTGCCGCTATGGTCGCCGCCGATCCTCGCCGGCCGCCTACAGCGCCTCTTGATGCGGCAGAGCCGGCTGAGCGAGGCCAGCGCCGCGCTGATCTTGATCCACGACGCCACCGAAGAACAGCGCAAGAGGATCGAGCTTGAAGTCAAAACCACCCTGATTCAGGAAGTGCACCATCGGGTCAAGAACAACTTGCAGGCGATCGCCGGCATGTTGCGAATGCAGGCCCGGCGCACGCGTGATGACGAGGCGCTGCGCGTCTTGCACGAGGCCACGACGCGCATCTTGAGCGTGGCGTTGATCCATGAATTCCTGTCGCTGGACGGCGCGCAGGCCCTCAACCTGCGCGATGTCTGCCAGCGCATCATCAGCCAGAACATCCAGGTGCTCGTGAGGCCAGAGGCCCAGGTGATTTTCAGCGTGAAGGGGCCTGACATCCTGCTGCCCAGCCAACAGGCGACGGCGTGCGCGCTGGTAGTTAACGAGTTGGCGCAAAACGCGTTGGAGCACGGGATAGCCGATCGTGAGCGCGGGGAGGTGCAGTTGCGGTTGGTGGAATTCGGGCAGATGGTGCGGCTGGAGGTGTGGGACGATGGCGCGCCGTTGCCGGAGACCTTCGACCTGAGCGCGCCGCGCACCCTGGGGCTGCAGATCGTGCGCACGTTGGTGGAGAGCGATCTGCGCGGCAGTCTGAGACTGGAAAACCAGGAGGTGGGCGTGCTGGCGACCGTGGAGTTCCCCAAACAGGCCGTGGAGTAGGCGCGGCCGGGGGCGAAAGAAGATACTAGACTGACCCATTTAGGAAAGGGAACGGGTGCGAGGTGCAACATGGCAAAGGAAAAGCAAACGGAACGAACCCGTGTGATCATTGCCGACGATGAATCGCTGATCCGCATGGATTTGCGAGAGATGCTGACCAACCTGGGCTACCTGGTGGTCGGCGAGGTGGCAGACGGCCGGAGCGCGGTCAATCAGGCACGCGAGCTGCGACCAGACATCGTGATCATGGACATCAAGATGCCCGATATGGATGGCATCGAGGCGGCCAAGATCCTGACCGAGGAGCGTGTTGCGCCCGTGGTGTTGCTCAGCGCGTACAGCCAGCGCGAGCTGGTGGATCGAGCACGCGAAGCGGGCGTGGTTGCTTATCTGGTGAAACCGTATCGCGAAGAGGAACTGACGCCAGCCGTCGAGGTGGCGTTGGCGCGCTTCCGAGAGTTTCAGGATCTGCACAAGCAGGTCGCTGACCTGCAGCAGGCGCTGGAAACGCGCAAGCTGGTGGATCGGGCCAAGGGGATCCTGATGGACAAGCAGGGCCTGAGCGAGGCCGAGGCGTTTCGCAAAATCCAGAAGATGAGCATGGACAATCGCAAGTCCATGAAAGAGGTAGCCGAAGCGATCATCCTGGCGCACCAGGTGGGCCAGGGATGAAACTCTCGGTCTTGATTCCGTGTTACAACGAGATTGAGACGATCCGGGAAATCGTGGCGCGGGTGCGCGCGGTGGAAATCCGGCTGCGCGTGCGCGATGGGCGGTTCAACCTGCCCGTCGCGCACGATGGCGCCGTCGAGTTGGTGGTCGAGAAGGAGATCATCATCGTGGATGATGGCTCGACCGACGGCACGCGCGCCATCCTGCCCGATCTGGCGGCGCTGCCAGACGTGTTCATCTACTATCACGCGCGCAACATGGGCAAGGGCGCTGGGGTTCGCACTGCGATCGAGAAGGCCACGGGCGAGATCATGTTGGTGCAGGATGCGGATCTGGAGTACGACCCCCGCGATTACCCGGCGCTGATCCAACCGATCATCGAGAATCGCTCGCAGGTGGTCTACGGCAGCCGCTTCTTGGGCGGCCCGCGTAAGGCCATGTTCTTCACACACATGCTCGGCAACAAGCTGTTGACCTTGTTCACCAATATCCTCTTCGATACCATCCTCAGCGACATGGAGACGTGCTACAAGGTCTTCACGCGTCGCGTGGCCGAGCAGTTGCATCTCAAGTCGCACGGTTGGGGCTTCGATCCTGAGATCACGGCCAAAATCCTCAAGCGCGGCCACCGCATCTACGAGGTGCCCATCTCATACACCGGCCGCGAATACAACGAGGGCAAGAAGATCAGTTGGCGCGATGGCCTGACCGTAGCGTGGACCCTGCTGAAGTATCGTCTATTCGAATGAAGCGGAGCGCAGCAGAATAGAGGCGATAGGACTATGAAAGCGCGTGGGGCCGTTCTGTCTCTCAGTCTGCTGCGCTCCTTTCCGATCGTGCTATCGCTTCTCCGCTCCTCTACACTTTCGCTCGCGCTGATCGTCGCCGTCGCCGCAATCTGCCGCGTCGTTCCCTGGCTCGCCAACTATCCCCTGCACCGCGATGAGGCGCTTTACGGCTATTGGGCGCGCCTGATTGCCAGCGGCGGTGATCCGCTGCTGCTGGGCCCCTGGATTGACAAGCCTCCGCTGGCGATCTATCTGCTGGCCGGCAGCCTGCGCGCCTTCGGCGTCTCTGAGTTGGCGCTGCGGCTGCCCGGCATGATCGCCAGCCTGGCGGCCCTCTTCCTGGTCTACCGGATCGCGCATCGCCTGTACGGATCGCGGGCGGCCCTCATCGCGGCCGGCCTGTGGGCTCTCTCGCCCTTCGCCATCCTCTTTGCGCCGACCGCGTTCACTGATCCCTGGCTGACCCTCTGGCTGGCGGCCGGGGCGGGGGCGGCGCTGGCTGGCCGGCCCTTCTGGGCAGGAGCAGCCGTCGGTCTGGCCGTCGCGAGCAAGCAACAGGGTGTGCTGGCCGCAGCGCTGGTCATTGGGCTGCTGCTGGCGCCGAACGACCGGCAGCCAGGTGCGAAGCCCCCCTGTGGGACGGACGGCGAAGACGCGGTCTCTCGTTCGTGGTTCGTGGCCCGTCGTTGGTTGGCAGCCATCCTCGGCTTCGCCCTGGTCTTCGGGCCGTTGACTTGGTGGGACAGCCTGCGCTGGCACAACCGGCCCAGCTTCTGGGATCGCAGCTTGACGACCTATGGCGGATTGGGGTTGGCGCAGCCCTGGCAGTGGCCCCAACGCGCCGCGGATTGGGCCGTGCAACTGGGGTTCCTGTTCGGCGCGCCCATTTTAACCGCTGCGGTGTGTGGGTTGGCGGGCTGGGCGGCGAACCGCGAAGCCCGCGAGCGCAGACAGATCGGCCCAGGCCCCCTGTTGGCGCTGTATATCTGCGCCTATCTCGCGCTGCATCTGTTCGGCACGTTTCAGCCCTGGGATCGCTATTTGCTGCCGCTGCTGCCGTTGATCTGCATCCTGGCCGGCCGGGGGGTAGAAGTGGTGTGGGGGGCAGTTGTTCACCCCCCCCAAGCGCCAGGCGCTTGGGGGGCCATTTTCAGGACAGTTGCCCATGTCGGCCGCGGCGGCAGTGCGAAGCCTCCCTGTGGGACGGCGGATGAAAACGTTCGTAGTAACGACTTCAGTCGTTCGGCGCAGGCCACGGCGACTAAAGTCGCTACTACGAACCCGCCCATTTTCGGGACAGCCATTCTCGCGACAGCCCTGGCCCTTGCGCTGACCTACGCGGCCTGGCTCGGCGTCGGAGGGCGGCTGCCGGTGGGCAGCGCGTATGCCGCGTATGGCGGGGTAGATCGCCTGATGGCGACGCTGCGCAGCCGGCCAGCCGATGCGGTGATCTATCATCATTCGCTCGGCTGGCACCTGGACTACTACCTGTTCGATGCGCCCCAGGAGCGGCGCTGGTGGGATGCCGGCCCCAAGCTGGCCGCCGACGCCGCACGCACGGCCCAGGCCGAACCGTCGCGGTCGCAATGGCTGGCGCTGACCATCCAGCAGCAAGCCGATGTCTCCACACTTCAGGCGGATTTGGCCGCCGAAGGTTTGCTCCTGGCCGATGCGAAGTTGTTCCGTCGGCCCGATGGCGACCTGTCGTTCGTGCTCTATCGCATCCTGCCCCTGAGTGGCCAAGATGAAAGATCGGCAGTCGAGTCGTGTCCTTGCGCCCAACCCTGAGACCTCAGCCCGGCCGCCCACCGCCTGGGCCGCCGGCCGCGCTCTGCTCGCCTGGGCCGGCCTGGCAGCCGCGACCCTGGCGATCGTGTGGCCGTTGGGGCTGACCAATCGCGTCCTGGCGGGGGTGGACGCGCTCACCTACTTCACGCCCTATTGGGCGCATCGGATGACGGAGCTAGCCGCGGGTCACGCGCCGCTCTGGAATCCATACCTCTTCCTCGGCGCGCCATTCCTGGCAAATCCTCAGGCGGCCGTGCTCTATCCGCTCCATTGGCCGCTGAGCTGGCTCTCTCCCGCGCAAGCCCTGGTCTGGTCCGCGCTGCTTCACGTGTGGCTGGCGGCCGGATTCGCCTATACCTTTGGCCGGCGCTCGCTGCGCCTGGGCCGGCCGGCGGCCTGGCTGGCGGGCCTGCTGTTCGGCATGGGCGGCTTCACTCTGGCGCGCGTCGAGAACATCAACCAGCTCAACACCCTGGCCTGGTTGCCGGCGCTCCTTTGGCTGTTGGACGAGTGCGCGGCCGCACGCGACTGGCGCGGCCGCATGCGCTGGGGCGCCGCGCTCAGCGTGGGCATGGCGCTGCAACTGCTGGCCGGCCACACCCAAACCGCGTTCATCAACCTGGTCGGGTTGGCGTTGTACGCGGGTTATCCGGTCGGTGAAGTGGTATATTGGTATATTGGTGGCCTGGTCAGGCGATACCGACCTCAATTGCCAGGCCGTTCTGCCGGCGCGCCAGTTGGCCGACTTGCGCCGCTGGCCGCCATCATCCCGGCTCTCTTGTTGTCGGCCGCGCAACTGCTGCCCACCCTCGAATTGAACGGTCTCGGCCTACGTACGGCCGGGCTTGCCTATCGGCAAGCCGTGAGCTTTTCGCTCCGGCCGCGGCTCCTGGCTCAGACCTTCCTGCCCTCCTACAGAGGCGGGCTGGCCCAGGTTTTCGGCAGCGAGGGCTACGCCGAATTCATTGGCTATGTAGGGATCGTGGGCCTGGCGCTGGCCGCCGCGGGCGTGGTCGCGCTCTGGCGGCCGCGATCGTGGAGGGGCGACGACGAACAGCCGCCGGCGGACGCCGGCTCTTCGACCCCCAATCCCATTCCCCCCCGTCGCGGACCGCGGCCGGCCGCTCCCCTGGCGCTGCTCGCGGCGGTTGGCGTCTTCCTGGCGCTAGGCGCGTACAATCCGTTTTACTATCTGCTGTGGCGCTTCGCGCCCGGCTTCGATCTGTTCCGCGCGCCCGTCCGCTGGCTGGCGCTCTATGCGATCGGCGTCGCGGGGCTGGCCGGCTTCGGATTCGATGTCTGGCTGCGCGAGATCGGGCGGCGGAGCCATGTGATCTTTGGGGGCAGGCTGCACGGCGTCCGGCTCATCCTGATCGTTTTCGCGCTCCTGGAGCTCTGGTTTGCGGCGCGCGCGCTGCCCTTCGCCCAGGCGACTGCGCCCGCGGCCCTGGGTTTGCGCAACGCGCCCGCGGCGTTGCTCGCCGCCACGGCCTATCAGCCGCCGGCTGGCCGCGACCGTTTCTTGAGCTTGTCCGACATCCGCTTCGATCCCGGCGACCTGGCCGAGCTGCGCGATCTCCAGGCCGCCCTGCTGCCGGCCGATGCAGTGGAACGCTACGTGCGGGCCGCCAAGCAGATGGAAGTCATCGCGCCCAATCTGTCGTTGCTCCTGCGGCTGCCGGCCGTAGACGGTTACGATGGCGGGATGTTGCCCACCGCGCGCTACGGCGAACTGCAGACCCTCTTCTTGCCGCCGGAGCTGCGCCTGCCCGATGGTCGCCTGCGCGAGCAACTGCGACAGATCCCCGATGGCCGGCTGCTGGATTTGACCGGCGTGCGCTTCGTCATCACCGACAAGCAGAACGATCTCTGGGCCGACGACGTTTATTATGATCTGGAGCAAGCAGCCATCTTGCAGCCGGCCGAGATGCTGCGGCTGGATCTCAACGCCTACCCGCGCTTCTCGGCCACCCATGTCGGCGTCGTCGCGCACCTGGAAGCTGCAACGGCCGCCGGCGCCGAGCCTGTGGCCGAGCTGCTGATCACGGACGCGCAGGATCAGACGTTCGCTCTGTCGCTGCCCGTGGTCCAGACCACAGGACGGCCGTCGCCCGTGCGCGTGAGCCTGCCGCGGCCCGTGACGCCGACCGCCATCGCCATCCGCGTCCTGCCACAGGCGCCGGCGCCGGTCGTGCTGCGCGGGCTGAGCCTGATAGACGGCCGCACCGCCGCGCACACTGCGATCACCGTTTCCCCGCGCGGCGATTTCCGACGCATCCACACCGGCGACGTGAAGGTCTACGAGCGCACAAACGCGGCGGGCCGGGCGTGGTTGGTGCACGGCGCTGTGCCGGCGGCCGATGACGAGGCGGCGCTGGCGCTGCTGGCCGCATCCACATTCGATCCGCGCGTCGCGGTCGTCTTAGCGGGCGACGCCGCTCCTCGGCCGCCGGCGCCGGTCGCGGAGAATGAGGCCGTGGCGGTCGCGTCCTTCGAGCCTGAGCGCATCGTGCTGCGGGTTGTGGCGTCGGCGCCGGGCCATCTCGTGCTCGCCGATGCTTTCTATCCCGGCTGGCAGGCGACCGTGGATGGGGTGGCCGTCCCCATCCTGCGGGCCAATCTCCTCCTGCGGGCTGTGGCGTTGGAGCCGGGCGCGCATGAGGTGGTGTTCGTCTATCGGCCCGCGAGTTGGCGGTGGGGCGTCGCGATCAGCATAGCCGCGCTTGGCCTGCTGGCGGCTGTGCTGGCGGCAACGACGCTTCGGGCCGCGCGCCCTTTGCGCTGAGCCTGAAACCCCCCAAGCGCCAGGCGTTTCGGAAGCGCCTGGCGCATGGGGGGGGCGATTTTCAGGGCAGGCCGTTGTGGATTGACAGTAGGAATGACGGACCATCTCTGCTGACAGATGGAGTCGCATCGTTTTCGCTCGGCTGGCGTCTTTCTAGGCAGATACAGGAATCGAGCTGACTATGAGCTTACACTTCACGCTTTACGCCGCCTTGCTTCTCATCGCCGGGCTGGTATCGGTCGGGGTGGGGTTACTCGTCCGGCGCTGCTCGCCAGCGCCGGGCCAGAGGGCGCTTACCTGGTTCATGTTTGCGGTTGCGGTGTGGGCATTGGCAAATGGCCTGGAAATGGTGGCGATCGGCATTCCATCCAAGGTCTTCTGGTCAGTCGTGTCATATGTGGGTATCGTCAGCGCGCCGGTCCTGTTCTTCATCTTCGCCTTGCAGTACACGCAACGCGACAAATGGCTGGGTCGGGGCAACGTGGCGCTGTTGTGGCTGGCGCCAGTGATCACGTTCAGCCTGGCAGCCACGAACCACTGGCATGGGCTGATCTGGTCCAGCTTCACGCCCGGCCCCAGACCCGAGGACAACATCCTGATCTACGGCCACGGGGCGTGGTTCTGGGTTCACGTAGCCTACTCCTACTCGCTGTTGATGGCGGCAGCCATCGCGCTGGCGCTGGCCGCCTGGCAATTCCATAGCATCTATCGGCGTCAGGCGCTGACGCTGTTGATCGGTCTGCCCATCCCCTGGCTCGGCAACATCATCTACGTCGCAGGTTTCGGCCCGATCCCCGGCCTCGATCTGACCCCCTTTGCGTTCATCGTGAGCGGCGCCGTCATCGCCTGGGGTGTGTACGTCTGGCGGCTGTTCGACCTGGCGCCAATGGCGCGGGATGCCGTCGTCGAGCACATGAGCGACGCGGTGTTGGTGCTCGATGCCCAGTCGCGCATTGCAGACGCCAACCCGGCGGCGCGGCGCTTGCTCGGCCTCGATGCCGCGGCTTTCGGCAAGGACTTGACGACGACCCTGGCGGCCTGGCCTGAGCTGATCAATGCGTGTCGCCACGCATTCCAGGCGCAGACCGTCATCCGCACCGAACGCACGGAAGCGCAGTACCTGGAGTTGCGCATCGCGCCGGTCTTCGACCACAGCAAGCATCCTACCGGCCGGCTTGTCATCCTGCGTGACATCACCGAAGCCATACGCGGCGCAGAAGCCGAGCGCGAGCAGCGCAGCCTGGCCGAGGCGCTGCGCGATTCGGCCGGCGTGCTCAACAGCACGCTCAACCTCGATGAGGTGTTGGACCATATCCTGGCAGAACTGGAGCGCGTAGTGCCCAATGACGCCGCGGCCGTGTATCTGATCGAGGGCCGGCACGCGCAAGCGGCTCGCTGTCGCAGCCGGCGCGGCACCATAGATGATGTGCTGGGTCGGATTTCTTGGGACATCTCCCAAACATCCAACATGCGCCGGATGGTGGCCTCTGGCGAGCCTGTAGTTGTCCTCGATACTCACGCGGCCGCCGACTGGATTCGCTTTCCGGAGACCGAATGGATCCGCTCGTATGCCCGCGCGCCGATCCAGGCGCGCGGGCAGGTCATCGGCTTTCTGGAAGTGGATGCGGCGACACCTGGCTTCTTCGGCCTGCGCGAGGCCGATCGGCTGCGGGCTTTCGCGGATCAGGCAGCTATCGCCATCGAGAATGCCCGGCTCTACACGGAATCTCGCGCAGGTCGCGAAGCCTTGCAGGCGGTCAACCAGGAATTGGCCAGGCGGTTGGATGAACTGGATGCAGCAAATAGCGAACTGCAAGCGCGTAACGCCGAGCTGGATGCCTACGCCCACACGGTCGCGCACGATCTCAAGAACCCGTTGGCCCAACTCCTGGGCTACGCCGAGTTGTTGCAGTGGGAGCGCGGCGACCTGACCGACGAGAACATAGACGAAGCGCTCACGACGATCTGGCGTCAGGGATACAAGATGCAGAGCATCATCGAAGAGCTGCTTGTGTTGGCCGGCATGCGCAAGAGCGACATCCAGATGCAGCCATTGGATATGGAGGCTGTCGTCGTCGAGGCGCAACGTCGCCTGGAGCCTCTGACCAAAGAGTACGGCGTCGAGTTTCAGATGCCGACGGTCTGGCCGGTCGCTTTGGGCCATGCGCCGTGGGTCGAAGAGATCTGGGTGAACTACCTCAGCAATGGCATCAAGTACGGCGGCCGGCCGCCCCGCCTGGAGTTGGGCGCCGGCGCGCAAAGCCCCGGCGGTCAGGTGCGCTTTTGGGTGCGCGACAATGGACAGGGTCTGACAAACGAAGAACAAGGGCGGCTCTTCACGCCTTTCACGCAACTCAACCAGATGCGCGCCAAGGGGCACGGCCTGGGCCTCTCTATCGTGCGACGCATCGTCGAGCGTCTGGGCGGGACGGTCGGCGTGGAGAGCGCAGCCGGACACGGCAGCACCTTCTATTTTACGCTCCCCGCGCCGGCCGGTTGACCGCTCAGCGCAGGCTCCGCGCGGAACCTTCCCTGCTTGCCAAAGCGTCATTAGTCGGGTAACATTCCCCATATCTTTAAGCGAAGGAGATGCAGCTATGACGAATAGCGACGTTCAGAAGCGTCGGACCGACCTGGCGCTGATTCGCCGCGCCGCGACCCGCATCCTGGGGTTGGCGCTGACCATTGCGGCGTTGACCCTGTTGGCGGGGGTGCAGAGCTCGCAAGCCGAGATCGCGACCCCGTCCTATGGCCCAAAGTGGCTGGCCAATTTCTGCGTGGGCAACGAGCAGTGCGCGGTGGGAGACTTCAACGGCGATGGCAGGGATGATGTCCTGGCATTCGTGCGCGACACCCAGGCCGGCGCCGGCCAGGGAGATGTCTGGGTTGCGCTTTCGAACGGCTCGGCTTTCGCGGCGCCGCAGAAGTGGCACGACTTCTTCTGTACAGGCAGCGAAGTCTGTTTGATTGCGGATGTGAACGGTGATCGCCGAGAGGATCTGGTGGCGTTTGTCCGCGGCGGCGGGGGCCAGGTCTACGTGGCCCTCTCGGACGGCGTGCAGTTCGGGGCCCGAACTCTGTGGAAGAGCGCCTTCTGTCTCGGCGATGAGGTGTGTCAGGCCGGCGACTTCAACGGCGACGGCCGCGCCGACATCGTGGCTTTCACGCGCAGCGCCTACTATCCGGCCAGCGTCGGCGTGGTCTGGGTGGCCCTGTCCAGCGGCGCGGGCTTTGGCACAGCGACGGTATGGAATAACTTCTTCTGCATCGGCCTGGAGACATGCAGCGTGGGCGATTTCAACGGCGACGGCCGGGCAGACATCATCGCCCTGGCCAAGAGTGCGGCCGGCAGTCCCCAGGGCGCGGTCTGGGTCGCGCTTTCTAACGGCAGCAGCTTCATCGCCTCTGCCAATCGCTGGAATGATTTCTTCTGCGTCACCGATGAGATTTGCGGCGTGGGCGACTTCGACGGCGATGGCAAGGAGGACATCATCACCTTCCTGCGCAACTCCTATGCGCCCAACAACGTCGGTGATGTTTACGTCGGCCTGTCGAGCGGCGACAGCTTTGCGGCCGGGGTCAAGTGGCACGATGACTTCTGCGTCGGCCTGGAGACGTGCGGCGTGGGTGACTTCAACGGCGATGGCCGCGATGACATCGTAGCGTTCGTGAAAGACACCCAAACCGGCGCTCGTCGCGGGGAGGTGAACGTGGCCGTGGCCGGCGGCTCCGGCTATCGCTTCACAGCCGGCGCAAAGTGGCTGGATACCTTCTGCTTGGGCAACCAGCAATGCGGCGTGGGCGATTTCAACGGCGACGGCAAGGACGACGTGCTGGCATTCGTCCGCGACACCCAGGGCGGCGCCGAGCAGGGCGATGTGTGGGTGGCGCTCTCATCGGGCGCCAGCCTGGGCTCGGTCGCCAGATGGCACGATTTCTTCTGCACCGGCAATGAGGTGTGCCTGATCGCGGACGTGAACGGCGACGGTCGAGATGACCTGGTCTCGTTCGCGCGCGGCGCAGACGGCGATGTATTTGTCGCGCTGTCTAGCGGCGTCAGCTTCGGGCCGCGCACCAAGTGGCACGACTTCTTCTGCCTGGGCGAGGAGATCTGCAATGTCGGCGACTTCAACGGCGACGGCCGCGCGGACATCGTGGCCTTTTTGCGCAGCGCCTACTATCCCTCCAATGTCGGCGCGGTTTTCGTGGCGCTGTCAACGGGCAGCAGCTTCGGCGGCAGCGCGAAGTGGCACAGCTTCTTCTGCATCGGGTTGGAGACGTGCGGCGTGGGCGACTTCAACGGCGACGGCAAGACCGACGCGATCAGTTTCTCCAAGAGCAACTACATCGGCACACCTGCCGCGGGCGATGTCTTTGTCGCGCTCTCCAACGGCATCAGCTTCGTCAGCTCGGCCGATAAGTGGAACGATGGGTTCTGCGTCGGCGACGAGGTGTGCGCAATCGGCGATTTCGACGGCGACGGCAGGGATGACATCGCGACCTTCTTGCGCAGCACGTATGGGACGAGCAAGGTGGGGCATGTGTACATCGGTCTGTCCAACGGCGCCAACCTCGCCGCGGGTGTGCGGTGGAGCGACTTCTTCTGCATCGGGAACGAGGTTTGCGGCGTCGGCGACTTCAACGGCGACGGCCGCACGGATGCCGTGACCTTCTTGCGCGATACGCAAGCGGGCGCCAAGCGCGGGGAGGTGGATGTCGCGTTGGCGGCCGGCGCACCCTATCGCTTCTCGCCGCTGCTGCCGCGCGTCTTCCTGCCCGCCATCAGCAAGTAGGAGTGGACTGTCCTGAAAATCGCCGCCCGCCTCTCCGGTCTCGAGGCTTCAGCCGGCCTCTGCCGCCGACCACCAAACCGGCTAATCCTAAAGGAGGCTTCGCACAGCCTCGAATCCAGCCTGCCCTTTTTTCATGCGCCGTCCCACAGGGAGGCTGCGCACCCTGGCCTGCGCTGCGCAGCCAGGGCAGGCTGGCGCCGCGGCCGGCATGGGCAACTGTCCTGAAAACCGCTCGCCAAGCGCCAGGCATCTGAGAGGATGCCTGGCGCTTGGTGGGTTTCATCTCATCTGTCAATCGTCTGGATCAGCATCATGCCTGCCCTCAGGCCAGCCAAGACCCTCGCCATGCGCGTGCTGGAAGGCCACGGCGTTCCGTATACGCCGCTGTACTACGATGTGGAGGATCACCTCTCCGCGACCGAAGTCGCGGCTGCCGTGGGACTGCCGGCCGAACAGACCTTCAAGACGCTGGTGGTCCTGCCTGATCGCCCGCATGGCCGGCCGATCCTGGCGTTGATCCCCGCGGATTGCCAGCTCGACCTGAAGAAACTGGCGGCCGCAGCCGGCGAAAAGAAGGTCCAGATGGCGCCTCAGCGCGAGGCCGAACGCCTGACCGGGCTGGAGAAGGGCGGCATATCGCCGTTGGCGCTGCTGGACAAAGGATTTCCCGTGTACATAGACGAGACGGTGGTCTTGTTCGATGAGATCGAGATCAGCGCGGGGAAGGTGGGTGTGGGCGTGCTGGCGCCGGTTGAGGGGCTGCTGAGAGTGCTGAAGGCGAAGACGGCGGATATCGTTTGAGAGAGGACTGGACGCAAATTGCAAATTGCAGATCGCAAATCGCAGATATGCTATTCGCCATTTGCTATTTGCTATTTGCTTCTTGACCGGGTGGGCCGATTTTGGTATAGTTGAACTTGCAGATCACCCCATCGAGCACGATCCGACATTCCGACTGCCAAGGAGGCGCTATCCATGTCGCGACCAATCACCCTCTTCACCGGCCAGTGGGCCGACCTGACCTTCGACACCCTCTGCGCCAAGGCCAAATCATTTGGCTATGACGGCGTCGAGATCGCCTGCTGGGGCGACCACTTCGAGGTGGACAAGGCCCTGGCGAGCGACCGCTATGTCCGCACGCGCTGGGACATCCTGGAAAAGCACGGCCTGAAGTGCTTTGCGATCAGCGCGCACCTGGTCGGCCAGGCCGTGTGCGACCGGATTGACGAGCGTCACAAGAGCATCCTCCCGGAGCGCATCTGGGGGGATGGCAAAGAGGACGGGGTGCGCGCCCGCGCCGCCGAGGAGATGAAGAACACGGCGCGCGCGGCCGCCAGGATGGGCTTGAAAGTGGTCCCCGGCTTCACCGGCTCGCCCATCTGGGGCATGGTCTATTCCTTCCCGCCCAACCCGGCCGACTTCCTGGAGAAGGGCCTCAAGTTCTTCGCGGAGATGTGGACCCCCATCCTTGACGTTTTCCAGGCCGAAGGGGTCAGGTTCGGGCTGGAAGTGCATCCGACCGAGATCGCCTTCGACATCGCCAGCGCGGAGAACGCACTCAAGGCCGTCAACGGGCATCCGGCCTTCGGGTTCAACTACGATCCCAGCCACTTCGGCTATCAGGGCGTGGACTATGTCGCGTTCATCCGCAAATTCGCCGACCGCATCTTCCATGTCCACATGAAGGACGTCTGGTGGTCATCCAGGCCCACCGAAGCCGGCGTCTTCGGCGGGCACCTCAGCTTTGGCGACCCGCGACGCTTCTGGGACTTCCGCTCGCTTGGCCGCGGCTCGATCAACTTCGAGGAGATCATCCGCGCGCTGAACGACATCGGCTACTGGGGCCCGCTCTCGGTCGAATGGGAAGACGGCAAGATGGATCGCGAGCACGGCGCAGCCGAGGCGGCCGCGTTCCTGCGCACACTCGACTTTGCGCCGTCGGCCATTGCATTTGATGCAGCGTTCGAGAAGAAATAGAAAGTCAAACGTCATGCGTCAAACGCCATACATCATGCGAGAGCTCGACGTTTGACGTTTGACGTTTGACGTTTGACGTTTCACGGAGGCACACATGAGCGAACAATCCTTCACCGCCATGGCCGGCCCGAAGGCCACGGGCGCAGCGCCGGAGATCGGCGTCGGCATGTTGGGCTATGCGTTCATGGGCAAGGCGCACAGCAACGCCTTCAAGAAGATTCCCTACATGATGTACCCACCGCCCGCGATCCCGAAGCTAGTGGCGATTGCCGGCCGCAACATCGAGGCGGCGCAAGAGGCCGCCAAACGCTACGGCTACCAGAAGGTCTACGGCGACTGGCGCGCGCTGATCGCGGACCCCGAGGTTCAGCTTTTCGACAACGGCGGCCCCAATGATGCGCACGCGGAGCCATGCATCGCAGCCGCGCAGGCGGGGAAACACCTCTTCTGCGAAAAGCCGCTCGCCCGCACCGCCGAGGAGGCCAGGGCCATGTGGGACGCCGCGCGGCAGGCCGGCGTCAAACACATGGTGGCGCACAACTACCGCTTCGTGCCGGCCATCCGCCAGGCGTATGAGCTGATCAAGAGCGGCGCGCTGGGTCGCATCTATCACTTCCGCGCGGTCTATCTGCAAGAGTGGATCATGCCACACTACAACACGCCGTACATCTGGCGCGTCGATAAGCAGGCGGCCGGCAGCGGCGCGCTCGGCGACCTCGGCTCACACATCATTGATCTGGCCCGCTTCCTGTGCGGCGAGATCACGGGTGTGAGCGCCATGACCAGGACGTTCATCTCGGAGCGATCCAAGGGCGACGGCACGCTGGGCAAGGTGGAGGTGGATGACGCATTCGTCTCGGCTGTCGAGTTCGCCAACGGCGCCATCGGCACGCTGGAGGCCACGCGTTTCGCGGCCGGCCGCAAGAACTACGAGGTGCTGGAGATCAACGGCGAGCGCGGCTCCATCCACTTCAACATGGAGAAGATGAACGAGCTGGGGGTCTTCTGGGTGGGCGAGCAGCCGAAGGAGACCCAAGGCTTCCACGAGGTGGTCGTTACCGAGGGGCATCATCCCTGGATCGCCAACTGGTGGCCGCACGGACACATCATCGGCTGGGAGCACACCTTCGTCCACGAGCTGACGCACTTCCTGGACTGCATCGTGAACGACAAGGAGGTCGCGCCCTTCGGCGCGACCTTCGAGGATGGCTATCGCACGGCCTGCGTGTGCGATGCGATCCTCGAATCCGCGGCCGCCCGGCGCCAGATGGACGTGAAGTACTAATCGTTCCCGAACGATGATCTGCACGCCTGTGTGCAGCGATCAGGCGTGCAGATCATCGACTATCGGCCGCTTTAGCGGCTCCTGCCGTGAACTGGATTGTGGCAGCCAGCGCCGGGCCCGGGTCACGGCACAATGGTCAGCGGGATCGGCGTGAAGACGAGCAGGAAGATCGCGACCATAGTCAGCGCCAGGCGGCGCTGACCGTGGGTCAGTTCAGTGATTTCATCCAGCGGCCTGTCGTGCAGCCGGCCGAAGAGGAAGACGAGCGCCAGCCAGAGGCCCCAACCGGACCAAATGAAGGTCAACGCGGCCAGCGCGCCCAGCACGATCCAGGTTGACGTGCGCACCCCACGCGCGCCGAACAACGCATAGATGATGTGCCCCCCGTCCAACTGCCCGGCCGGCATCAGGTTCAGGCCGGTGACTAGCAGGCCCGCCCAGCCGGCATAGGCCACCGCGTGGATAAAGACGTCCTCGCCGGCCGACGGCAGCCACTTGCCGAACATCAGGAACTTCAAGGCTGCGTAGAGCAGCGAATTGCCCTCCATCTGATAACCTCCAGCCGGCAGCGGCTGCACGCCGCTCAAACTGAGGCCGTAGAGCAGAATCGGCAGCGCCGCCGCCAGGCCAGCCAACGGCCCGGCCGCGCCGACCGCCAACAGGTGGCGGCGATTGCGGAACGGCACGCGCGCGGTGATGACCGCGCCCAGCGTGCCGAAGGGACCGAACGGCATCGGCAGGAAATAGGGCAGGCTCGTGGGGCTGCCCAGACGCTGCGCCATCAGGTAGTGGCCAAACTCGTGCGCAGTCAAGATCGCCAACAGGCTGAGTGCGAAGGGCACGCCGTCCAATAGATTGAGGTTGATCTGCTCCAGCCCCTCGATCATCTGCGCGCCGGCGAACAGGCACGAGAGCACGGTGAGCGCGAAGAGGACCAACGACAAACCCACACGCGGCCGGGTTTGGGCGAAGGTGACCGGCATGGCCAGCACCTCGACCGCTTCTCCCCCTTGATCGGTCGCGTCTTTGCGCAGGAGCGGCGTGCGGCCCAACGGTTGCATGGCCGCGGCCAGCCGATCGTACGCCTCGTCCGAGGGCAGCAGCAATCTCCCGCGCAGTCGCACCGAATTGCCGGGCGGCGCACCCTCGGTGACATCGTCTATCGCCATCACATCCCTGGCGGCCGCCACCAGACGGCCCAGATCATTTACGGATTCGTTCATGTCTACTGTACGCTTCTAGACCCCATTCCTAGCCTATTCATTGCACTCGCCTCCCAGCGCGATCTTCACCGCGCAGCCATCGAGCGTCTCTTTCTCCAGCAGTTCCTTGGTCAGGGTCTCCAGCGCCTGCCGGTGCTCGCCGAGCAACGCCTGAGCGCGCTCGTACTGCCCGGTGATGATGCGCTGCACCTCACCGTCAATCAGCTCACGTGTTTTGGGGCTAAGGCCGCCGTTGTCCTCGATCGCGCCGCCGAGATATTGGAGCTGCTGCCCTGCGTAGCGCACCGAGCCGAGCTTCTCGCTCATGCCGAACTCGGTCACCA
>Ga0194125_10006218_pt1 | contig 17725 bp, 18 predicted proteins | sample TA2KigC250mmetaG_FD_148626 | JGI IMG/M metagenome (GOLD analysis project Ga0194125, IMG submission 148626) | Freshwater microbial communities from Lake Tanganyika, Tanzania - TA2015034 Kigoma Deep Cast 250m | ecosystem: Environmental > Aquatic > Freshwater > Lake | place: Tanzania: Lake... | reverse complement strand
CGCCGTGCCCCGCCGCCGCCCGTAGGCACCCCCGCTCGCGGCAGCCCAGGCCAGCCAGGCCAGGCCGGCAGCGGCGTCGACCTCGGCCGCCGGAACCTCTCGCCACCCCAGGGCGGCCACGGCCGCCTCGGCGCTCCCCTCAACGAGGCACACCTCGACCCGCCCGTTGGACTGCTCGGCCCAGGGCCGGGCCAGATCCCGCCACGCCTCCAGCGCCGTCTCATCCTCGACGGACGGCCCCGCCCGAGGTAGAACCCCCGGCTGCAGCGCCGGGCGGGCGGGCGAAGGGAAGTCGGCGCCGTCGGGCCGGAAAACCGCCGGGGCATAACCCCGCTCCCAGGGCTGCAGCACCAGCGGCAGGTCGAGCACCCCGGGATCGACGCTGCCGTCGGAGGTGAGGTCCTCCCCCCGCACCACTCGCTCGCCGGCGGCCAGGGCGCGTGCCGGGCCTGCCGGGAGATGCGGCGCCAACTCCTCCCAGCAGTGGGTGCTGGCCGCCACCTCCCACAGCGGGCCCAGAGCGAAACGGCCCGCTCCCGCCACCACCACCGGCCCGGCGTAGGGACCGGGGGCCTCGAGGGCCAGGCGGTACTCGGCGTACTCGGCGGCGGGCCACAACTGCAAGCCGCGCTCCAATGCCGCCCGGGAGCGATCGCGCAGCAACACCAGGCCTTCCCAGTCCCCCGCCGCACAGAGGTCGCCCACCAGGCGCACCAGGCCGTCGAGGTCGCCCTGCCCGATGAGAGCCGTCAGGCGCGACCCAGACCCGGTCATCCGGATCCTCTCCTGCCGATCCCCGGCCGCGGCTCGCCGCTCTCCGTCTGCCGGCGCCGATGCCCGTACACGGCCGCCAAGGTACCCGATACCGAGCGGCCCGGGGCGAGATCCTCCGGCGCGCCCCGAGCCGCACCGACCTGGCATCATGGCGGCCTCGAGGCCCGGGAACACCGCCATCGCCACGCTACCCCCCATCCCTTTCAATCGGCCCGCCCTGATGGGGAAGGAACTCGACTACGTACGGCGCGCCGCGGAGGGCGGGCACACTTCGGCGGCCGGGCCGTTCTCCGCACAGGCGGCCGCCCTCCTCCGAGAGGCCCACGGCGCCGCCGACGTGATCCTCACCACCTCCTGCACCGACGCCCTCGAGATGGCGGCCCTGCTCCTCGATCGCCGTCCGGGGGACACGGTCATCGTGCCCTCCTTCACCTTCGTGAGCACCGCCCTGGCTTTCGCTCGCGAGGGCTTCGGCCTGGTCTTCGCCGACGTGGAACCGGAACACCTCGGCCTCGATGCGTCCCACGTGGCCTCGCTGCTGGACGAGCACACCCGGGCGGTGGTCGCCGTCCACTACGGCGGTATCGCCGCCGATCTCCCCGGCCTGGCCCGGGCCATCGGGGACCGTCCCGTGGACCTGCTGGAGGACAACGCCCACGGCCTCTTCGCCACCTTCCGGGGCCGGCCGTTGGGGACCTTCGGCCGCCTGGCCACCCTGTCGTTCCACGAGACCAAGAACTTCACCTGTGGCGAGGGAGGCGCCCTCGTCCTGAACGAGGAGCGCGACCTGGACCGGGCCCACCTCCTGCTGCACAAGGGCACCAACCGCCGCGCCTTCATGCTGGGCGAGGTGGACAAGTACTCCTGGCACGACCTGGGATCCTCCTTCGGGCTCTCCGAGATCAACGCCGCCTACCTGCTCGCCCAGTTGGAGATGAAGCAGGCCATCCTCACCCGCCGGCGCGGGGTCTTCGATGGCTACGAGCGCCGACTGCGGCCGCACGCCGCCGCCCTCGGCCTCACCCTGCCGGAGGTGCCCCCCGGCGATGTCCCCGGCTACCACCTGTACTACGTGCTGCTGCCCGACCGCCCGACGCGCGATCGGGTGCTGGCCGCTCTACGATCCTCGGGCGTGATGGCCACCTTCCACTACGTGCCGCTGCACAGCGCGCCCGGCGGGCGGCGCTTCGCCGCCCGCCCCACCGACTGCCCGGTGACCGATGACGTGAGCGGACGCCTCATCCGCCTGCCCTTCTACAACACCCTCGCCCCAGCCGAGTTGGACCGGGTCGTCGAGGCCTTGGTGGCCGCCTGCCGGGACGGGCGGGCGTGACCGGGCTCCGCGCCGACCCCGCGGCCGAAGCGCCGCGCCCGTCCGGCGGCCCCTGTAGCCTCACTCCTTGGAGGTGATGCCGGTGCACCACGACATGGAGGCCGCCTTCGGCCGCCGTCTGGAGGACTTCCACCCGGGCGACACCTTCCGCCACTGGCCGGCCAAGACGATCACCGAGAGCGACAACAACCTCTTCTGCCTGCTGACCCGCAACCCGCACCCGGTGCACTCCGACTTCGAGTTCGCCGCTGCCGGGCAGCACGGCCGTCCCCTGGTAGTGGGCACCCTGGTGTTCTCCCTCGTGGTGGGCATGACCGTGCCCGACATCAGCGGACGGGCCATCGCCAACCTCGACTACGAGGCGGTGCGCCACGAGGGACCGGTGTTCGTGGGCGACACCATTCGCGCCGAGACCGAGGTGCTCGAAGCCCGTCGCTCTGCCTCCCGACCCGACCGAGGTGTGGTGCTGGTGGAGACTCGCGCCTTCAACCAGCGCGGCGAGAAGGTGCTCAGCCTCCGTCGCCACGTCCTGGTGCCGGCCGGAGAGGAGGCTTGATGGGCGACCCCCTGCTGCTGCGCAGCATGATGTTCGTCCCCGGCCACAACCGCCGCCTGCTGGAGAGCGCCGCCCGCAGCGACGCCGACGCCCTCATCCTGGACCTCGAAGACTCCGTCCGCCCCGACGACCAGAAACCGGTGGCCCGCGACACCATCAACGCGGTCCTCGACGAGGGCCTGCTGGCCGGGCACACCGTGTTCGTCCGGGTAAACGACCGGGAGAGCGGGCATCTGCTGCGCGACCTCCTCGCCCTCACCCGGGACGGGGTCACCGGCTTCGTGTACCCCAAGTCGCAGACCGGCCAGGACGTCTACTTCTTCGACAAGCTGCTCGAGGCCATCGAGGCCGAACGGGGCCTGCCCCTCGGCCGCTTCGCCGTGGTCCCGCTGATCGAGACGACCTCCGCCGTCTGGCACGCCCTGGACATCTGCCGGGCCTCGCGGCGGGTCGCCGCCATCGCTTTCGGCTGCGAGGACTTCGTCGCCGACCTCGGGGGCCTCCACGACGCCGCCGGGCGCAGCCTCTTCACCGCCCGGGCGCTCATCGCCATGGCTGCCCGCGCCGCCGGGATCCAGGCCATCGACACGGTTCACATCGACGTCCACGACCTCGACGGCCTCGAACACGACCTGGTGCTGGCGCGGGAGCTCGGCTTCGACGGGATGCTGGTGCTGCATCCCAAGGAACTGGACCTGGTCCACCGGCACCTGTCTCCGACCTCCGCCCAGGTGGCGGAGGCCCGCGAGATGATCCGCCTCTTCGAGGAAGCCCAGTTGGGGAACCGGGGCGTCGCCATCCTCAACGGGAAGTTCATCGGCCCGCCCATGGTGCGCGCCGCCCAGAAGACCCTGGAGCGCCACGACCTCATCACCCGCCGGGCGAATCCGCAGCCGTGACCTCCCGCCCCCGCCCCCGGCTCACCGGACCCGAAGAGGGGGCGGCCCGCCCCGACTTCTCGGTGGTGGTGCCGGTCTACAACAGCGAGGCCTCCCTCGAGGAGTTGCACTCGCGGCTGGCCGCCACCTTCGCCTCCATGGGCCGGAGCCACGAAGTGGTGTTCGTGGACGATGGGAGCCGCGACGGCAGCCTGGCGGTGCTCCGCTCGCTGCACGACCGCCACCCGGGGCAGATCCGGGTACTGAGCCTCTATCGCAACCAGGGCCAGCAGACGGCTCTCATGTGCGGCCTGCGGCACTGCTCCGGCGAAGTGGTGGTGACCATCGACGACGACCTGCAGCACTTCCCGGAGGACATCCCCGTCCTGTACGCGAGGCTGCAGGAGGGCCACGACGCCGTCTTCGGCTCCTACCCCAGGCGCAACGGCCTCTTGAAGAACCTGGGCAGCCGCCTGGTGCGCCGCCTGGTGCACCACATCTTCGACCCGCCTGAGGGCCTGGAGATGTCCGCCTTCCGCCTCATCCGGCGCCCCATCGTGGAGCACGTGAAGGCCTACCGCACTTCCTTCCCCTACTTGTCGGGCATGATCCTCGACACCACGCCGCGAGTGGCCAATGCGCCGATCCGCCATCAGGAGCGCCGCTACGGCCGCTCGGGGTACACCCTGCCCCGGCTGATCCGGCTCTCCTTCAACCTGCTGGTGAACTACTCGGCCCTCCCGCTGAAGGTCATCGGCTGGGTGGGCATGGGGGTGTCGCTCATCGCCTTCGTCGCCGGGGCGGTCTTCATCGCCCGCCAGTGGCTCGTGGGGCGGGCTCCCGCCGGGTGGACCAGCCTGGCGGTGCTGATCTCGCTGTTCAGCGGGGTGCTCTTCTCCATGATGTTCGTCATGGCGGAGTATCTCTCCCGGCTGCTCACCGAGGTCTCCAACCGCCCCGCCCATGCCGTGCGGGAGATCCTCGATTGAAACCTCCCCTGGTGGTCGTCGGCGGTCACGGCAGCGGGGAGATCGCCATGGCCGTCTTCGAGGCGGCGAACGAAGCCCGGGAGCAGTGGCAGATCGCCGGCTTCCTCTCCGACATCCGCTCCCCCGGCGAGTATCTGGGGAGACATCAGGTGCTGGGCGCCACCGAGGAGGTGGAGGACTTCGCCGCCCGCGGCTACCTGATCCACTACACCCTGCACCTCAACGCCAAGAAGAAGTGGGAGCGCGTGGCGAAACTGCGCAGCCTGCGCCTTCCTCCGGAAGTCCACGCCTCGGCGGTGCACCCGCGCGCCCACCTGGACCCCTCCACGGAGTTGGGCCCGGGGGTGGTGGTCTGCCCGCAGGCCGCCACCTCGTTCGGGGTGCGCCTCGGCGGCTTCATCCACCTCTACATCAACTCCTTCGTCGGCCACGACACCGTGGTGAACGACTGCGCCACGCTGGCGGCCCACAGCGTGCTGGGCGCCCGCATCCGGGCCGGGGAGGGGTGCCACGTGGGCCTCAACTGCAGCGTGCGTGAAGACGTGACCGTCGGCGAGTACTCCATCATCGGGATGGGGGCGGTCGTGCTGCGCGATGTGGCACCGTTCGAGATCGTCGGCGGAAACCCGGCCCAGGTGCTAGGCCGTCTCGAGCGGACCTGACTCGCCGCCTCAGCCGGAGGCCCGGCCGGGGCGGGCCAGGGCGGCCGCGGCGGCACCCACTCCGACCAGTTCGGCGGTGTTGAAGGCCACGACCACCCGGACGACCGGCGCCAGGCCGCCCCCCAGGGCCAGCGTTGCGCCTCCGACCGCCGCTGCCGCCAGCCACGACAGGACCAGGGCCCCGCGGTCTCCGGAGGCAATGAGCATGACGGTCAGCACGAGCCCCCCCAGAGCCAACACGCACCCGGCGGCTGCCGCTCCCGTCAACTCCCCCGTCAGAGTGGTATCCGGACCGAAGAGACCCCGGATCACCGGCGGCCCAAACGGCCGGGCCAGCCCGAAGGCGGCCGCGGCCGCCGCCAGGGTGCTCCCCGCAGTCATCAGCGCCGCGCCCCGCAGGCCCTCACGGCCCCCCTCGGCCGCCCGGCGAGTGAGCGGGCCGGTGCCCCGGACCGTCAGGCCGAGGGCGATCAGGTAGGGCGCTCGGAACAGAGCCAGGGCGGCGAACAGCGCCGTCACCTCGGCTTCACCCCCTCCCAGAGCGGCAACCAGGGGCGGTCCGCCATTCAGCACCACCTGGGCCAGCAGTACGGCGAGACCGGCGGCCCCCACCAGGCCGGTGGAGGGAGCGGGGCCTTGACGGGGGTCGAGGCGGCGCGCCTGCGGCCACAGCAGAGCGATCAAGGGGCCGGCCACGAGGGCGGCGCCGAGCAGGCGGGCATCCCGGGCCAGCGCCAGCAAGGCGGCGCCGGCCGCCAGCCGGACCAGGTTCTCCCCTCCGATGGCGACGGCGGCGGCGTGGTAGCGGCCCGACCCGGCCAGGACCCCGCGCACCAGGCCCATGAACCCGGCGCCGGCCGCCACCCCGGCGACGCATAGCGGCCAGACCAGGGAGGCATCCCCGAACAGGGGCCGTCGCGCCGCCAGGGCGACCAGGCCCTGGGCCACGGCCACCCCCCCGGCCAGCAGAGCCACCCGGGCCGAGGCCGCCCGCACCCCGCCGGAGTGCCCATCGAGGGCCATCTGACGGATCACCCAGTGCTGGACGGGGAAGGTGAGGAGCGCGGCCGAAAAGGCCCAGAACATCCAGACGATGGCCACCGGGGCGAACCCCTCGGCACCCAACGACCGGGTGCCGAGAGCGATGAAGCCATAGGCAGCCAGGCCGTTCACCACCGACCCGGCCAGGAGAGCCCCGGTTTCGCCGGCCACCCGGTGCGGCGATTGCATGGCCGGACGGTACACCCCGCACGGCCGGTGGCGGCCTCGCGCCGACATCGCCACCGGTCCCCGGGCGACCCTTTGCCCCGACGGGCCGCCCCGCAACGGTGCGGGCGGCGTCGCGAGCCGCGGCCGGGGCGCGGCTAATCTGGCGTCGAGGAGGCCACCGCTCCATGACACTTCAGATCCCCTCTTGGGTGGCCCGGCCGGCCGTGCTGCTGAGCACCCTGGCCGCGCTGGCGGGCTCCGCCCTGATCTTCCTGGCCGCCGCCACCGGGAACTACTGGTGGGCCGTCTGGGGCGGGGTCTGCTTCGGGGGGGCCGCCCTCCTCTGGTACGCAGGGGACATCGCCGCCACCTCCCCGCCGGGGGCGTCCTCCTAGACGGGCGAGGGCGGGAGCCGGGCTACGATCGCCCCCCATGCGCCGGGCCGGGCCGGTTCTCGCCACGTCCTCTTTGCCCCTCCTGGGGGTGGGCTTCGTGCTTCACCAGGTGCGGCGGGCCGCCCATCGCCCCGACCTGCCCTCGTTCACCAACCATGACATCTCGGCCACCCTCGGCGATCCGGTCGACCCGCCGCTGCGAGTGGTGGCGGTAGGCGACTCCTCGCTGACTGCCCCCGGTATCGCCGACCTGGGGGATGTCTGGCTGCGCCGCCTGGCCGGCCGCTACGCCGAGAGCCACTGCGTGGAACTGATCTCCTTGGGCGTCGGCGGATCGCGGGCCCGCGATGTGGTCGAGGGCCAACTGGAGGCGGCGGTCGATCTGCAGCCCGACATCGCCGTGGTGACCGTGGGATCCAACGACGCCATTCGGGCCACCCCCGTGCGGCGCTTCACCGCCGACCTGGAGAGGATCGTCTCCCGGCTGGAGGCAGCGGCGGGAGCGGTGCTGGTCCTGGGCATGGGCGACCTCGGCTCGATCCCCCGCCTCCCGCCGAGCCTGCGCCCTTACCTCAGCCAACGCTCGAGTCGCTTCGACGCCGCCTGCGTCCGGGTGGCCGCCGCCCATCCCCGCACCGTCAAAGTGCACACTCGCGGGCGCATGGTCACCGCCTTCTACGAAGACCCGACGCTGTTCGCCGGCGACCAGTTCCACGCCTCCGAGAGGGGGCATGCCGTGTTCGCCGAGGCGGCCGCCCCGGCATTCGAAGCGGCATACCGCATCGCCCGGCGAGAGCGCGCCGCCGCCGGCTAAGCCTCGCGGGCAGCGGTGATGGTGATGTCCCCCGACACCGATCCTGCCTGGAGGCGGGCGGGGGCGCCGCCCCCCTCCCCGGAGACGGGGAAGTCGGTGCGTACCCGCCCCGAGAGGCTCCGCAGGGACACCGCGTAGCGCCTTCCGGCCGGAACCCCCACTCGCAGGTCGCCGCTTACCGTCCTGGCGTCGAGGCGGCCTCCTTCCAGGGCGTCCACCGCCACATCACCGCTGGCGGTGCGCACGGTGAGGTCGCCGCCCACCCAACCGAGTGTGACGTTACCCGAGGCCGATTTCACGACCGCCGCGCCGTCGACCCGGGTCACCCGCACCTCGCCCGAGGCGCTCACTACCTCCAGGCTCCCCGCGGCTTCGCCCCGCAGGTCACCGGAGGCCAGGCGGGCGGTGAGCCGGCCTTCGACCACCCCGACTTCGATCCCGCCGGAAGCGCTGCTGCAGTCCACTTCAGCGGCCGTGACACGAAGGATCAGGCTGCCCGAGGCCTGGCGGGAGGAGATCTCCGGGGCGGCTCCCACCGCGATCTCCACGTCGACCGCCGCCCAGCGCCCCCAGCCCGAGCGGTCGGCCTCGACCGACACGCTGTTGCCCTGCCCGGTGATGAACAGGCGGCTCAGGTCGGCCTCGGCAGCCCGGGCCCGCACCACCACTTCTGCCGGTCTGCCCGTCACCACCCGGACCTCGCCCGCCGGCACCCGCAGCACCAGGCGAGGCGTTCCGACGATCTCGAACCTCTCGGTGCGCTCGCTCATGTCTCGATGGTCCCTTCGATGCGCTGGCCCCGGCCGCGGGGGCGGCTGCCGTGCACGGACAGGGTCCGCACCAGCCAGGAGTTCAGGGACTCGCCCCGTTCGGCCGCCGCCTGCTCGATGAGTTCCTTCAGGCGGGGCGAGAGACGCAGGGTCACCCGGGCGTCGGACGGCTCCTCCTGCCGAGAGGCCGCTCCCCGGTCCGTCTCCTCCGGTCTCACCCGCAGGGCCGGCTCCCCGTCCTCGAGCAGGACCTCCACCGCGTGCCCCGGCAGCTGGGCCCGCACCTCGGCGGCCGCCTGCTCGGCGAGGTCGAGGGCCAGGCTCCTCAGAGCCGGGCCGGAGGCGGCCAGCAAGGCTCGCCCGGCGGCCTCCATCACGGGATCACCCCCGGCGAGGAGTACCTGCTGCTCCAGAGCCGCCTGGAACCTGGTGAGGGCAACGGTGGCGTCCACGGCCACTCCTCAGCGTTCCCCGGGAACCGGGCGCAGCACCGGGATGGCGGCGAGCCGCTCGGGGGCGGTCCGCGCCGCCCCTGCTCGCCGCCGCCGGGGCGGGCGGAGGGCCCGGCTCCGGTGCAGGGCCAGGGCCAGATCGCTGTGATACCACATGGCTCGCTCCTCAGGTCTCTAATGGTGTCGTGATGACATCACCATGATGTCACAAAGAAGTCGCCGTGTCAAGGCCCCACAGCACCGGAAGGGCATTACCCTTCAGGGCGCACTCCGGGGAGCTCGGGTGAGCCGAGCTGAGAGGGCGGCTGGTCGCCTCCGCGACCCCGCCGCCGACCCGTAGAACCTGATCTGGGTAATGCCAGCGGAGGGAGACTTGGAGAGCAACGGTCCTGCGGTGGTCTTCGCCGGGGGGGATCCCGTGCCCGAGACGGTGCGCCCCCTCCTCCCCGATCGTGCCCTGGTGGTCGCCGCCGACTCGGGCCTCCACCTCGCCCGGCGACTCGGCGTCACCGCCGACCTGCTCGTGGGTGACTTCGACTCGGCCGACCCGGAGGCGGTGCACGCCGCCGTCGCCGCCGGCGCCCGGGTCGAGCGCCACCCGGCGGACAAGGACGCCACCGACCTCGCCCTCGCCCTCGACGCCGTGCTGCGCCTGGGCCGCTCTCCGGTGCTCATCGTCGGAGGGGCCGGCTGGGACCGCCTCGACCACCTCGTGGCCAACTTCCTGCTGATCGCCTCCCCCCGGTACGCGCCGCTGCGGCTGCGCTGGTGGGTGAAGGGCGCCCGGGTGGCTCCGGTGCACGACCGGCTCGACCTGACCGGGGAGCCCGGCGACCGGGTCACCCTCCTGGCCGTCGGAGGCCCGGCCACCGGCGTCACCACCACCGGTCTGCGCTGGCCCCTGCTGGGAGAGACCCTGGTCCCGGGCTCCACCCGCGGAGTGAGCAACCAACTCACCGCGGCCTCCGCCGCCGTCTCCGTGGAGACCGGCGTCGTGATGGCCGTCCACACCGGGAGAGAGCCATGAGACGCCTCGTCGTCCCCTTCGTCGTCCTGCTCACCGCCGCCGGCGCCCTCACCACCGCCTGCGGCGGGGATTCGGCCCCGGCGGGCACGGTGCGCCTGCTGACCCACGACTCCTTCTTCATCTCCGATGACGCGCGGGCCGCCTTCACCGCCGCCACCGGGCTGCGCCTGGAGGTCCGGCGCGCCGGGGATGCCGGTTCCATGGTCAACCAGGCAGTGCTGACCGCGGGCAACCCGGTGGCCGACGTGCTCTACGGCGTGGACACCACCTTCCTGTCCCGCTCTCTGGACGCCGACCTGTTTCTGCCCTACCAGAGCCCCCTGCTGGCCGGCCTCTACCCCGGCCTGGCGGCCGACCCGCAGCACCGCGTCACCCCCGTCGACTTCGGGGATGTCTGCCTCAACTACGACAAGGCGGCCTTCGCCACCATCCCACCACCGCAGACCCTGGCCGACCTCGCCGACCCGGCCTATCGCGGCCTGCTGGTGGTGCAGGACCCCTCCACCTCCTCCCCCGGCCTGGCCTTCTTGCTGGCCACCATCGCCACCTTCGGGGAGGAAGGCCCCTACACCTGGAAGAACTACTGGGCCGACCTGAGAGCCAACGATGTCCGCGTCGCCGCCGGCTGGGAAGAGGCCTACTACGGGGCCTTCTCCGGCGGCGCCGGCGAGGGGGACCGCCCCATCGTGGTGTCCTACGCCTCCTCTCCCCCGGCCGAGGTGATCTACGCCGACCCGCCGGTCGGGGAGGCTCCCACCGCGGTGGTGACTGACGGCTGCTTCCGCCAGGTCGAGTTCGCCGGCATTCTCCGCGGCACCCGGAACGAGAGCGCCGCCCGGGCGCTGCTCGACTTCCTGTTGAGCGAGCGCTTCCAGGAGGAGGTGCCCCTCACCATGTTCGTCTTCCCCGCCCTGGCCTCGGTGGAACTTCCCCCCGAGTTCGTGGCCCACACCCGGGTGCCGACGGCTCCCCTCACCATGGATCCCGCCCGGATCGAGGCCAACCGGGACCGGTGGATCGCCGAGTGGGCCTCCATCGTGCTGCGTTGACCGCCCGCTCCCGCCTCGCCCTCGCCGTGGTGGCGGCCCCGCCGCTGGTCTTCCTGCTCGCCTTCTTCGTGTGGCCGGTGGCTTCGATCGTGGCCACCGGCCTCTTCCCCAGCGGGCGCTTCGCGGGCGGCGCCTTCCGCCGGGCGGTCGAAGGAGGCCTGCCCGGGGTGGCCTGGTTCACCCTCTGGCAGGCGGCGGCCTCCACGGTGCTGACACTGCTGGTAGCCCTCCCCGGGGCCTACGTGTTCGCCCGTTACGACTTCCCCGGCAAGCGCCTGCTGCGCGCGCTGTTCGCCGTGCCCTTCGTGCTCCCCACCGTGGTGGTGGGCACCGCCTTCCTGGCCCTGATCGGGCCTGGGGGCCTGCTCGGAATACGCCTCGACGGGACCATCTGGGCGATCCTGGCGGCCCACGTGTTCTTCAACGTGGCGGTGGTGCTGCGCACCGTGGGCGGGCTGTGGTCGCACCTCGACCCCCGGCTGGAAGAGGCCGCCCGCCTCCTGGGAGCGAGCCGTGGGCAGGTCTTCACCCGGGTGACCCTCCCCCTGCTCCGCCCCGCCCTGGCCGCCGCGGCCTCGCTGGTCTTCCTCTTCACCTTCACCTCCTTCGGCACCGTCCTGCTCCTCGGCGGGCCCGGCCTGGCCACCCTGGAAGTCGAGATCTACCGGCACACCACCGCCCTCTTCGACCTCCCCCTGGCCGCGGTGCTGGCCCTGGTGCAGATGGCGGGGGTGACTGCGGTGCTGCTCGCCTACTCGCGCTACCAGGAGCGCCGTGCCGTGGAGCAAGCCTTGCGCCCCGCGATCGAGGTCGCTCGCCGCCCGGGCACCCCCGCCGAGCGGGCCCTGGTCGGGGGCACCGTGGCCGGCACCGCCCTGCTGCTCCTCGGGCCCCCGGCGGTGCTCGTCGCCCGCTCCCTGAACACCGGGGAGGGCTGGGGCCTGGGCTACTACCGCGCCCTGGGCCGGCCGGGACGGGCCGGCGCGCTCCTCGTCGATCCGCTGCGGGCCGTGGGCAACTCCGTCTCCTTCGCCCTGGTGGCCACCGCCGTCGCCCTCGTGGTGGGCCTGCTGGCGGCGGTGGTGATCGCCTACCACCGCGGCCGCGCCTCGCGCTGGTTCGACACCCTTCTCATGCTTCCCCTCGGGACCTCGGCGGTCACCATCGGCTTCGGCTTCCTGCTGGCCCTCGATGCCCCGGTAGACCTCCGCTCCTCGTGGCTGCTGATCCCCCTGGCCCACGCCCTGGTGGCCGTTCCCTTCGTGGTGCGGGCCGTGGTGCCCGTGATGCGAGCGGTGCGCACCCGTCTGCGCGAGGCGGCCGCCGTTCTGGGAGCGCCCCCGCGCCGCGTGTGGCGCGAGGTCGACCTGCCCCTGGTCTCGCGGGCGGCCGCCGCCGGCGCCGGGTTCGCCGCCGCGGTCTCGCTCGGGGAGTTCGGGGCCACCGCCTTCATCGCCCGTCCCGACACCCCCACCCTGCCCCTGGCGGTCTTCCGCTTCCTGGGCCAGCCGGGCCGGCTCAACTTCGGCCGGGCGATGGCCATGAGCGTGATCCTGATGGTGGTCACCGCCGCGGCGGTGGCGCTCATCGACCGCCTGCGCCCCCCGGGGCTCGAGGAGTTCTGATGCTCGAAGTGCAGCGTGCCACGGTGCGCGTCGGCGACTGGTCCCTCGAGGGCGTCGATCTGGTGGTGGGCGACGCCGAGGTGCTGGCGGTGCTGGGGCCGAGCGGATCGGGGAAGACGACCCTCCTGCGCGCCGTGGCCGGCCTCCAGGCCCTCGATGCCGGCCGCATCCTGTGGGACGGCGACGACCTCGCCGGGGTCCCACCCCACCGGCGGGGCTTCGGCCTCGTCTTCCAGGACTTCGCCCTCTTCCCCCACCTCGATGTCGGCCGCAACGTCGAGTTCGGCCTGCGCATGCAGGGCGTGCCCGCGGCCGAGCGCCGTCGCCGCGCCGCCGCCGCCCTGGAACGAGTGGAGTTGCCCGGCATCGAGCGTCGCCGGGTGGCCACCCTGTCGGGGGGCGAGGCGCAGCGGGTGGCACTGGCCCGCGCCCTCGCCCCGGGCCCGCGCCTGCTGCTCTTCGACGAACCCCTGGGCTCCCTCGACCGGGGCCTGCGGGAGCGGCTCACCGGCGAACTGCGCCGCCTGCTCTCCAGCCTGGGGGTGACCGCCCTCTACGTCACCCACGACCAGGAAGAGGCCTTCGGCCTGGCCGACCGGGTGATGATCCTCGAAGCCGGACGGGCGCTGCAGGTGGGGACCCCCGAGGAAGTGTGGCGGGTGCCCGACGGGGAGCAGGTGGCGCGCTTCCTGGGCCTGCGCAACATCCTCGACGGGCGGGTGACGGGGAGCCGGGCGGAGACGGCGGCGGGAACCATCCCGGTGCCTCCCGGCACGCCCGAAGGCCCGGTTCGGCTGGTGATCCGCCCCGGCGCCTTCCGCCTCGATCCCGGCGGGACCATCCTCGGGCAGGTGATGGCCCGCACCTTCCGCGGGGAGGCCTACGCCGTCGAGGTCGCCGCCGGAGGCGTCGTTTTGGAGGCCCACTTGCCCCGGGCGCCCTCCCCCGGAGATCAGGTGCGGCTCGCCGTAGACCCCGCCGGCATCACCCACCTCTGAGCCGGCTCAGACGATCTCTGCCAGGGCGGCGGCGATCTCGGCCGTCAGATCGTCGGGGAGCGTCGAACGGAGCACCTTGCCGTTGAATCGGTGCAGTTCCCGCACCAGCGTCGTGGTGGCCAAGGGCTCGAACAGCAGGAACAGCGCCGCCGTGCCCGGCTCCAGATGCTCCCCCATCTCGCGCATCTCCCGGTCCGAGATGCCGATGTCGCGCAGCTTGGCCCAGATGCCGCCGATCGCCGCCCCCAGCACCGCCCCCACCAGCGGCACCATGAAGATCAGGCCGGCCAACATCCCCAGCCAGGTCCCGGCCATCGCCCCCTGCGCCGGGCCGACGTCCCGCGTCTGGTGGAGGCGGATGCGCCCGTTGCGATCCTTGGCCGCGATGGCGGCGTCCTCGATGCGAATGGCCTGCCGCTGGTGCAGCCGCAGCGAGGCCAGCAGTGCCTCCTGGGCACGGAGGGCGTCGTCCAACTCGATGGCCAGCAGACGCGATGGCCCCTCGCCCTTGGGCGGGACCTCGACGCCCTCGTCGGCCCATGGATTGAAAGCGGTGGTCACCACACTCCTCTGCGTCGCCGGCCCCATTGTGATACGCCGCCCGCAGAAGCGAAGGACTTCCGGGGCTCGTGGCCGGAACGCCTCAAGCCCGGCGACGCTCCCAGTAGGAGTCCCCCGGCGGCAGGTCGGCCGGCCGCGGCCGGGGCCGGAGGCCGCACCTCTCGTACAGGCGCCGGGCCGCCGCGTTGGCGGCCGACGGCTCCACCCAGACGGCGTCCACCTCGGGCTCGTCGGCGAACACCAGCTCGATGAGCCTCCCCAGCGCCTTCGTGGCGACACCTAAGCCCTGCGCCGGCGAGCACAACTTGACGTCCAGGGCCGCCCGGCGGGCCGGGCGCTCCACCCGGTAGAAGACCTCGCCGCAGAAGGAGCCGCTGCCGTCGCGAACCACGAAGTGGTGGCAGTCCGGGTCGGCGGAGACGGCGCGCCACCAGGCCGCCACGTCCCCGGCGTCGTAGCCCAACCCCTCAGGAAACCCCACCCAGCGCATCACCTCCCCGTCGTTCCACAAAGCCATGAGATCGGGGAGGTCGGCCTCTGCGGTGGGGCTGATGGTGATCCGGCAATGTCCTGGGTGGCGGCTCACAACCTCGAGACTACGCCACGCACGGAGCACCGCCCGGGCAGAAGCCGCCCGCCAGAGCGCGGCGCGCCGAGGGCCCGGCACCGGCGAGACCCCACATGGCCGGCCCCGGAGAGTCGGGACCACCCTCGGCCCGAATGGCGTCGCACCGGACGCCGTCCGTCGCCCGTTCCCACGCCGCGGGTGTTGTGCCGACCCGGCCGACGGCCTGGTCCGAGCGACCGGGCCCCCGGGCCCAGGCGGCCTCAGCGCCGGCCGAGGCTCGGAGCCGCCGAGGCCTTCGCCGCCGCCAGCGCGGTCCAACCCAGCCCGGCCAGGGCCAGGGCGGCCACCGCCACATGAGCCCAGGCGGTGAAGCCATCCATGCCCAGCCAGCGGGCCGCGCCCCATCCCGCCAGGCGCAGCCCCCCCATGGCGCCGAACACCACCGCCCCCGCCGCAGCGAGTACCGGCCCCGCCGGGCGCCGGTGGCCCATCGCCCACAACACCACTCCCCCCAGGGCCACGTGAATGAGGTTCTGCAGCGGGTTGAAGGTGAACATCAGGATGTGCTCCCCCACTTCGGGAGCGAAGGGGAAGAAGCCCGTCTCCCCGAAGCCGAGGATGCCCACCGCCATCGAGAAGACCCCGAAGCCGGCCGCCGCCGCAGCCGCGGGCCGGTCGGGGATGAGCCTCCCCGGGGGGTGCCCCTCGAATCGCCCGACGGCCCAGACGAGCAAGCCCAGGAAGGGCAGCAGCCAGACCAGCCAGGCCGGGCGCAGCGCCCACCACCGAATCGAGCCGATGGCCGGCTCCGGGGCTCCGGCCGCCCGGGCCAGCGCCGCTCCCAGGATGATGGCGGTGACGTGCCACAGGAAGAGGGTCAACAGCACGGAGTGGACCCGGCCCACCCGGCGACGCACCCGAGGCCGAGCCATCCACCTCATCGCCGCCGGCCGCAGCAGCAGCGCCAGGCCCACCAGCCACAGAGTTAGCGCCACCATGGCCAGGCTGGGCGGCTGGGCGTTGGAGCGGGCCTGGCCCGGCACGCCCACCACGCTGACCGGGTAGCCGGCGACGGTGGTCAGCAGCACCAGGGCGCTCAGGCCCACCCCCGCCAGCGCCGCCGCTCCGCGCCGCCCCCATCTCGACAGGGTGCCGTCGGCGTAGGCGAAGCCCAGCTGGTGGGCGAAGAGCCACTGGAAGGCGTAGTTGGCCCCGCCCACCCCCTCCACCCCGAAGCCGATCGAGACCAGGTCCACCACCCCCACCAGACCCGCCAGGGCCGCCGCGGCCCACAGTCCGATGCGGCGGTGCCCGGCCTCCATGGCCGGAGCCAGAGCCACCACCACCAGGTAGATGCCGAGAAACCACAGGGGCAGGGCGGCTACCTCGGCGGCCCGGGCCTTGCCGGCCGACGCCGGGTCCAGAGCCTCGACGGCGATCCCCAACACGACCCAGACGGTGAGGAACACCCCGGTGGGCAGCAGCAGGCGGCCCAGGCGCCGGTCGAGGTAGGACAGGTAGGAGGGAGCGCCCCGCCGCGAGACCGAGTTGGCCAACCCCCCGGCGAAGAAGACCAGGGGCATCACCTGGAGCAGCCAGGTACTGATCCGGCTGCCGGAGATCACCGAGAGGGCATTGACGCTCAGCACCCGGTCGGGCTCCCAGATGACCGTGGTGGTGGCCCAGTGCCCCAGAACCACCACGGCGATGCAGACCACCCGCAGCAGGTCTATGAACGGGTCGCGCCCGTCGTGCCCGGGGTCGGGGACCATGGGCGGGGAGGGTAGTGGAGGCACCCGCCCCGGCTACCCCAGGCCCAGGAAGGCGGCCAGGTCGGCGGCGACCGTCTCGGCCCCGGCCAGAGCCGCCGCCTCGACCCGAGCCAAGCCCTCGCCCCCCGCCGGAACGGCGCGCCGGTCGACGTAGATCTTCAGCTTGGGTTCGGTGCCGCTGGGCCGCACCAGGGCCCGGCCCGTCTCCCCCAGTTCCAGGGCCACCAGCGGCGTGGCCCCCAGCCAGCGGGGGCGCTGCTCGGCTCCCTCGCGGAAATCGAGCCAGCCGGTGACCGCGGCGTCGCCCAACCGCCTCGGCCGGCGATGCCGCAACATCTCCATGGCGGAGGAGATCTCGGCGATGCCCCCCGGCCCGGGCCGCACCAGGCTGCGCTGCGTGCTCATCCAGAGGCCGTGGCGGCGGTACAGACGGTGCAGGCGATCCCACACCGTCTCCCCCTGCGCCCGGCAGTGGGCCGCCAACTCGGCGAAGAGGAGGGCGGCGGAGATCCCGTCTTTGTCCCGCACCACCGGACCCGCGGTGTAGCCGAGGGCCTCTTCGTAGCCGAAGACGAAGCGCACCCCTTCGGCCGCCTCCAGGTCGAGGGCGGCGTTGGCGATCCATTTGAAGCCGGTGAGGGTGGCCTCGAAGCGCGCCCCGTAGTGGGCGGCGATCGCCGCCAGCATCGGCGAGGAAACGATGGAGTTGACCACCAGCGGGGTGGGCCCGGGCCCGGAGTGCTCCAGCAGGAAGTCGGCCAGCAGAAGACCGATCTGGTTCCCGGTGAGAGCCGGCCACTCCCCGGCGCGGGGCAGGCAGGCGGCGAGGCGGTCGGCGTCGGGGTCATTGGCCAGGATGAGGTCGGCCCCCACCCGTCCGGCGAGGGCGCGGGCCAGGTCGAGGGCCCCCGGCTCTTCGGGGTTGGGGAAGGCCACCGTAGGGAAGCGGCCGTCGGGCTCGGCCTGCTCGGCGACCACGTGGAGGTCGGCGAAGCCCGCCGAGCGCAGCACCCGCTCGGCCGGGAGTCGCCCCACCCCGTGCATGGGGGTGTAGACCAGGCGCAGGGATCGATCGGCGGGGACCGCCGGGCGCAGCGCCAGCACTTCCTCTGCGTAGCGGGAAGCGATGGCCGGCTCGATGGGCCGCGCCAGGTCGCTCGCCCCCTCCAGGGCTCCCTCCACCCGGGGCACCGTCGCCGCCGGGCCGACCCGGGCAATGGCGGAGGCGATGGCCGCGTCCACCGGGGGGATGATCTGGGCGGCGTTGGCGTCGTAGACCTTGTAGCCGTTGTC
>Ga0194125_10006212_pt1 | contig 17738 bp, 17 predicted proteins | sample TA2KigC250mmetaG_FD_148626 | JGI IMG/M metagenome (GOLD analysis project Ga0194125, IMG submission 148626) | Freshwater microbial communities from Lake Tanganyika, Tanzania - TA2015034 Kigoma Deep Cast 250m | ecosystem: Environmental > Aquatic > Freshwater > Lake | place: Tanzania: Lake... | reverse complement strand
CAAGCCGGCCATCTTCCGCGGCCTCATCGCCTTCGAATACGTCCGAGCCATCGCCGCCGACGTCCACAAGATGGGCAAGCTGATGATGGCGAACGGCGCGCCCGACAGGCTGCCCTGGCTCATCCCCATGCTCGAGGTCGGCGGCACCGAGACCAACTGGAACCCCGGCGGCAAGTGGCGGCCGATGTCCGATGCCGATATGCTCTACCGCCGCGCGATGTGCAAGGGGAAGCCCTATTGCTTCCTGATGAACACCGACTTCAGCCAGTTCAGCCACGCGCTCGTCGAGAAATACATGAAGCGGTGCCTGGCGTATGGCATGTTCCCTGGCTTCTTCAGCGCCGACGCCTCGACGGGCCAGTACTTCCAGCGGCCCGAGCTCTACGAGCGGGACAGGCCGCTTTTCAAGAAGTACGTGCCGTTGTGCAAAGTGGTGGCCGAAGCGGGCTGGGAGCCGATCACCCGCGCCCGGTCGAACGACCCCAAGGTCTACGTCGAGCGTTTCGGCGAGAAGTACCTCACCGTCTTCAACGACAGCCCCGAGCCGCGCACGGCGACCATCACCATCGAGGGCAAGCCCCCCGCCGCCAGCCGTGAGCTTGTGGGCGGCAAGACCATCGAATGGAAGGATGGCAAGGCCACGCTCGCCCTTGAGGGTGAGGACGTGGCCGTGCTCGAGTTGCGCTGAGACCGCAGAGCAGCGCAACATGAGCCCGACAGGGCGACAGAGGGTAGCCACGGGCGTAAGCCCGTGGGACTGCGGCATACCCTTGCCCTAGCCCCCGCAGGGGGCGGCAGAAAGTGGGTGAGACGCGCGAATCCGGGGTTCTACCGCCCCCTGCGGGGGCTGGGCCGGGGGTTCGCCCTCTTCCACGGGCTCACGCCCGTGGCTACCGCCTGTCGCCCGTTGGGGCGGGCTGGGCCGGCGCCAATGCCGTAGGTTGGTGCCACTCGCCATGCCACGCGACGCGAGCAAGGAGGCACGATATGGCGCCAGAGGAAGTGACAGACGGCCAGGGACGTCTGCCGGCTCCACCGCACGTGCCAGGCAGGCGCCACGAGACTTGCGTGGTGGGCGACACCCTTCACATCCGCATCCGTGAAGCATACAAGGCTCGGCATTTGGTCCCGGGCCTTATTGCGGCCGTTGTTCTGGACCTGGCGCTCGTCGTGATTGGCTTTGTCTTGGCCAGAGACGAGGGTCTGCCGCCGCACCTGATGGTCATCATAGTCGGAGGGAGCGTCGTGTTCCTCGTGCTCTTGCCGATGCTCTCGTTCGGCGCTCTCACCATGGTCAGTATGCGTCGGCGGACGGTTGTGTCAGTCTCCCCTCGTGGGCTTGGCATCCTCACTTGGCCCTCTCTCTCCCCCAAGCTGGTGGTGATCCCTGTCAGCGAATTGGAGGGATTGGAGATCGAGGCCGAGCCCGAGGGCGTTGGTGCGCCGGGTGGCGGCGAAGCACTGGTTGCGCGATCGGCCCGCGCCAGGGTTGTCTTCGGTCGGCGCCTGTCGCATGAGGAACTCGTCTGGCTCCGCGACTTGATCCGCAAGCCCGAGCGCAGGTGATGCGAGACCTGGCTGAACCAAAGATGTGATACCCATCGCCTCTATCGGCTGCGCAGGCGCCTGAGGACCTCGATGCCGCGGGCGATCGTGTCGTCGGCCACGGGGAAGGCGATGCGGAAGTGGCTCGACCGTTCGCTGAAGACGCTGCCCGGGATGATGAGCAGGTTGTTGCGGATGGCCTGCTCGACGAACTCCATGTCGCTGCCCCAGGGCACGCGGGGGAAGATGTAGAAGGAGCCGGCGGGCTTCTGGACGTCGTAGCCGGCGTCGCGCAGGCCGCCGTAGATGAGGTCGCGGCGGCGATGGTAGGCGGCCATCAGGTCCGACACGTCGTAGTCGAGGGCGGTCAGCCCCGCGCGCTGGGCGAAGGAGGGGGCGCAGACGAAGGTGTATTGCTGGAGCTTGGTCATGGCCGAGATGACCTCGCCCGGCCCCGCCGCGTAGCCCAGCCGCCAGCCGGTCATCGCGTAGGTCTTCGAGAAGCCGCTGAGGAGCAGCGTCGGCGGGTGGAGGCTGGCCATCGAGGTGTAGGGCGCGTCGTAGACGAACGATTCGTAGGTTTCGTCCGACACGACCAGGATGCTGCGGCTCCGCGCCAGGTCAGCGACCATCCGCAGCTCATCCCCGGTGTAGACGGCTCCCGTGGGGTTGCACGGGCTGTTGACGACGAGCATTTTGGTGCGCTCGGTGAGCAGCGGCTCGAGGGCCTCGCGGCGCAGACGGAAGTCGGGATACGTGTCGAGCATGACCGGCTTCGCCCCACAGAGCGTCGCCAGGTGCTTATACATGACGAAATACGGGTCGGGGATGATCACCTCGTCGCCCGGGTTCAGCGTGGCGAGGAAGGCGAGGAGCAGGCCGCCGGAGACGGCAGAGGTGATGAGCGTGGCCTCGGGGTCGAAGTGCTTCTGCTCCTTGAGCATCGCGCGGATGGCGGCGTGGAGCTCGGGGATGCCTTGGGTCTGGGTGTAGCGGTTGTGGCCGGCGCGGATGGCCGCGATGGCGGCGTCCTTGATTGGCTCGGGCACGTCGAAGTCGGGCTGGCCGATGCTCAGGTTGATCGGGTCCTTCATCGTCGCCGCGAGGTCGAACACCTTGCGAATGCCCGAGGCGTCAATGTGCTTCACGCGGTCGGAGAGCATGGCTGCTCCTGTCTCAGAGGCCATAGAAGTCGCGAATGGACTGGATGGAGGGCGGGAGGCCCTTGCTGAGGGGCGTGCGGGCGGTGAGGCCGAGGAGCTTGCGGGTGCGGGTCATGTCGGCCTCGGTGTGGCGCGCGTCTCCCTGGGCGGGGGGCTCGTGGCGGACGCGGGCCTTCTTGCCCAGGATGCGCTCGATCTGGCGGATGAGCTGGTTCACGGTCACGGTGCTGGCGCCGCCGACGTTGAACGCCGTGTCGCTGAGCTTCGAGCGGGCGGCCAGGACGTTGGCCTCGACCACGTCGGCGACGTAGGTGAAGCCGCGCGATTGCTCCCCGTCGCCGTAGACGGCCAGCTCCTCGCCCCGGAGCATGGCGAGGGTGAACTTCCAGATGGACATGTCGGGCCGGCCCAGCGGGCCGTAGACGGTGAAGTAGCGGAGCGAAATGGTCGGCACGCCGAAGTTGTGCTCGTAGAGGTGGCACAGGTGCTCGCCGGCCAGCTTCGTCACGCCGTAGGGCGAGAGGGGCACCTTCGGGTCGTTCTCCTTGGTCGGCCGCTCGCGGCCCTCGCCGTAGACGGACGACGAGGAGGCGTAGACGAACTTCTTCGGCTTCACGCGGCGGGCGCATTCGAGCATCCGCTGGGTGGCCAGGACGTTGTTGTTGGTGTAGATGTCGAAGGTCTGGCCCCAGCTCGCGCGGACGCCGGCCTGGGCCGCCTGGTGGAAGATGAAGTCGGAGCCGGCGGCCAGAGCGTCGAGATCAGCCGTCAACACATCGCCCTCGACGAGCGTGAAGCCGGGCTTGCCGGCCAGCGTGGCCACCCGGGCGTCCTTGACGGGGCGCGGATAGTAGTCGGTGAACGAGTCAATGCCGACCACCTCGGCGCCCTCGGCCAGCAGCCGGCGGCACAGGTGGGAGCCAACGAAGCCCGCGGCGCCTGTCACAAAGCACTTCATCCGAGCAATCCTCTCCAATCGTCCTCGTCCTCGTCCCTCGTCCTCGTTCTCGGCTCCTCTCTTCCCCGAGCCAAGAGGATCGAGGACGAAGGACGAGGACGAGGGACGAGGACGACAGTCAATCACGCCTTACCGGGGGGGGTCTACTCCAGCCCCTTCTTGCTGCGGGTCTTCTGCAGCTCGATGGTCGGGATGCGGCGCTCGAGGAAGCTGAGCGACAGCTCGATGGCCTCGCGCGCCTCGTCGGGCGTCGTCGTCCCGATGGTCACCATGTCCTGGTCGCGGATCGTGTTCCACACGAAGGCGAGGCCCACGGGCGGCAGGATGCGGCCGGCCGCCAGCGGCTTGATCGTCATTACAGGCTTCTTCGCGTTCTGGATGATCCGCATGCACCAGTCGGCCTCCACCGTCATCAGGAAGCCGGCCGAGTTGTAGATCTGGATGTAGGTCTCGACGTCGCCCCCCGTCTGGTCGGCGATGACGACGCTCTCGGGCAGATGGGTCGAGAGGCCGGGCACCATCCCGCGCTCGCGGATGAGCTTCGCATAGCCGTCGTAGCCGCGTATCGTGCGGTTCAACCGGTCCACCAGGCAGTCCACCAGCGACGAGTGGGGGAAGCAGAAGGTGGCCCCCAGCTCTTTACAGCGATCGAACACGAGCGGCGGCTCCTGCTCGGGCGGGCCGCCGGGGCGGATGTTGAACGTGGGCGTCAGGATCAGGTGCATCTTGCTCCCCGTGCGGTACTGAGCGTCCTCGATGGCCCCGCTGAGCATCGGCACGGGCATCCCCATCACCGCGTCCACGCCCGCCTGAAGGAACACCGTCAGGATGTCCGCCACCCGCTCGCGGGTCATGAACTCCTTGATGAAGCGGTCCTTCGCCGCCGAGGTGTGCGAGTAGCCCAGGAACCAGTTGGTGCCCACGATCAGCCGCGAGATCGAGACCCCGCCGACGGTGGTGCGTGGAAACTCCGCCATGCGCTCTCCTTCACTGGATCTGAACTGCCTCGTCCCAGCCTCCACACAGGGTACTCGCGCCCGCACGCAGCGTCAAGTCGCTGTTGGCCGGGGCCCCGCCCCTCGGTTGTGGCACGGCTGGCTTGCCCAGCCGTGTTCCCGCGGCAACACTCAAGACACGGCTGGGCAAGCCAGCCGTGCCACAACCGGCGCCGCGTGTTGAAACGGAGCGGGGAACCGGTACACTGGTGCGCGGCGTAGTGGCCGCAGGACCGGGAACCAGGGAACAAGCGAATGAAGACGATCAAGAGCGGCGGACACACATTGCTTCAGCAAGACGCGGAGACGACACGAATCGTCTCCGAAATGCTCCGCGACATTGAGCGCGGCGGCATGGACGCCGTCCGCAAGCTCAGTAAGCGGCTCGACGACTGGGACCCGCCGAGCTTCGAGCTGGGCAAGCCAGAGGTCGAGGAGGCCGTGGCGAAGCTCTCGGAGGAGGCCATCCGCGACACGGCCTACTGCCAGGCGAACGTGCGGGCCTTCGCCGAGGCCCAGCTCGCCACGCTCCTGCCACTGGAGGTCGAGGTGCGGCCGGGCGTCGTCCTCGGCCACAAGCACATCCCCGTCAACTCGGTCGGCTGCTACGTGCCGGGCGGACGCTACCCGATGTTCGGCTCGGCCCAGATGAGCATCATCCCCGCCAAGGTCGCGGGGGTCAGGAGCGTGGCCGCCTGCACGCCGCCGGTCAAGGGGCAAGGCTACTACCCGGCCACGATCAACGCGATGGCGAAGGCGGGGGCAGACCGCATCTTCGTCCTCGGGGGCGTCCAGGCCCTCGCGATGATGGCCTTCGGCCTCGGCGAGGTGGAGCCCGTGGACATGCTCGTCGGCGCGGGCAACCGCTTCGTCACCGAGGCCAAGCGCCAGCTCTTCGGCCGCGTGGGCATTGACTTGCTGGCCGGGCCGACCGAAATCCTGGTCATCGCCGACGACGCGGCCGACCCCGCACTCGTGGCCTGCGACCTCCTGGGCCAGGCCGAGCACGACCCGAACAGCGGCGTCTGCCTCATCTGCCTCAGCGAGGCATTCGCCCGCGCGGCGGTCGCGGAACTGGAGAAACAGCTCGCCGTCCTCCCCACCCGCGACGTAGCGGCGCTCTCCTGGCGCGACAACGGCATCGTCCTCGTGGCCGACAGCCCCGAGGAGGCCTGCGCCCTGAGCGACGACTACGCGCCCGAGCACCTCGAACTCCACGTCCGCGACACCGATTTCTACTTCAACCGCCTGACCAACTACGGCTCGCTCTTCATTGGCGAGGAGACGACCGTGGCCTACGGCGACAAGAGCATCGGCACCAACCACATCCTGCCCACGGGCCGCGCCGCTCGCTACACGGGCGGCCTCTGGGTCGGCAAGTTCCTCAAGACCTGCACCTACCAGCGCCTCACCCCCGCCGCCAGCCGCGACATCGGCGCCGTCACCGAACGCCAGTGCAAGCTCGAAAACATGCTCGCCCACGCGATCACCGCGCGCGTGCGAGTGGAACGATACTCGTGATGAAGGGATTGGGGCAGCTTCGCGCGGCAAAGCGCTTGTCCGGCGAGGTGAGCCCTTTCCCCCTCTCCCTCGGGGAGAGGGCTGGGGTGAGGGTGCTTGGCTTCCCCCGATGCCCATGCAAGGCACCCTCACCCCGGCCCTCCCCCCAAGGGGGAGGGAGTGGAGCCCTCATGTGCCTGAGTGTGCGCGAGAAGCTCCCCCCAGGCCCCTCGCAGGAACTCCTACACTCTCGGAGCCAAGAGCATGAGCGAGGCAATGTTCAGGTTGGATGGCAAGGTGGCATTGGTCACCGGAGCAGCAGGCGGGTTCGGGACCGCGATATCCGTCGCCTTGGCGCGCCAGGGAGCCGACGTGGCACTCAGCGACCGCCCAGGCGTGAGCCTGGACGAGGCCGCCGCCAAAGTCGCCACCCACGGCCATCGTGTGGCCACGCTCGCCATTGACATCTGCGACCTCGCGGCAATCCGCGACGGCGTCGCCGCCGCCGAGCGCGACCTCGGCAGCATTGACATCCTGGTGAACAACGCGGGCATCAACCGCCCCGCTGCCGGCCTCGAAGTCACCGAGGCCAACTGGGACGCCGTGTTCGACACCAACGTGAAGGGCCAGTTCTTCATGGCCCAGGCTGTGGCGAGCCCGATGATTGCGCGGGGCTGGGGCCGCATCATCTTCCTCTCAAGCCAGTCGGGCCTGGTCGCCATCGCGGGCCAGCCCGTCTACTGCTCCAGCAAGGCCGCGGTCATTCTCCTGGCGAAGACGCTGGCCGTCGAGTGGGCCAAGCACGGCGTCACCGTCAACGCCATTGCCCCGACCTTCGTCGAGACCGGCCTCACCCGTGCCCGCCTGGCGAACCAGGCATTCCGCCAGTCCGTCATAGACCGCATCCCTGCTGGCAAGCTCGCCCTGCCCGAGGACGTCGCTGCCGCCGCCACCTACCTCGCCAGCCCCGAGGCCGGCATGGTCACCGGCACCGTCCTCTCCGTAGACGGCGGCTGGACCGCGGTGTAGGAGCTCCTGGAAGGGGCATGGGGAGGACCTTCCCGCAGGAGGGTCTCTGCCACGGCTTGAGTTGAGTACGGCGGCCCCAAAACCCTCCGGCGGGGTCGTCAGACTGGGGCTACTACAGGTTGCGGGTGCCTTGGGGCACACCGCAATCGGCTGACTCGGCAGCTTCATGGGGAGGTCTCGGAAGCCCGGCGGGTTGTGGGGGCATCCGTGACAGACCACAACATGTCCCAACTCGCCTGACTCGCCTGAGTCGCCGGTTCGTGCGGGTGACTCGGGAGAACCAGACTTGAAAAGCCCTGCCTTCCGCGCGATACTACATCCATGAGCAAGGTCGTCTACGTTGAGACCACGAGCTTCAGCTTCCACTACGACGAGCGCACCACGCCGGCGATCGTTACCATGCGCCAGAAGAGAGAGCACGCCATGACGGACGCTGACCGCGCCATCGAGGAGATCTGTCGCAGCCGATGTGCTATGTCGCACCGATGCGGCACGACATGGCGCGGCTCGTCGAATACCTCAAGACATTCGACCGTCGCTATGCCGACAGGTCCGGCGATACCACGACTCCTGCCGGACCGTCCCGGCTGCACCCGATTCCAGGCACTAGCCGACGCGGCCCCCGGTTCCTGGCTGTCTGGCAGTAACTCGTCGCCCAGCAGTTCCGCCCCGGGGAACACCGTCCGGGACCTCAGCTCGTCTGCCCATCGCTCATCCGGCCGGCGCGCCTTGGCTGAGTGAGAAGACAAGATCGTGCACCTGTCCCACGGGGTCGCCGATACGTACAGGAGGCGCTGAATGAGCGGCGTGCACGTGCCCTTGCGTCTCTGCAGTAGATGCGGAGAGCCCTTGCGGTCACCTGGCTCGGGTGAAGCTACGTTTGTCAAGTGCGGTCACTGCGGCGAATGGAACGGGATTCCTCGCGCAGATCAGGGCCCAACTGGACCGGGCGGACAGGCCGAAGCTGCTCAAAGGCCTGACGATGGCTGCCTGCTGCCGGAACACGACTTGGTCACACAGCGTCAGGATGTGGAGGAGAATCTTGATGAGGCCCCGCCCGCTGAGATTGGGGACGCCGCGGGAGATGGCGTTCAGGCAGGCGTGCCAGCATCCGCTGAGCTCGCGACGCCAGCCATCCCGCCCCCAGCTTCTGTGGCTGGTACGGGTGGGCCACCACTCCGCATGGTAGGTCAGCGGCCCAATCCCGCCAGAGCGACGGCGGGCGGCATCGCGATCATCGCGGGTCTGCTCACGCTCTGGGTGGGGCTGACGATACGCATTAGCATCCCAGTCCAGCCGCAGGCGAGCGGGCCCACGCATGCTCAAGCCTGGATCGGGCTAGGCACGGCGCTTGGCCCGCTTGTGGTCATCCTAGGCATACACACAGTGCGCACGCGGCGGAGAATCTGGCTGATCTTCGTGACGGTGGCCTCAGCGGCGGCGGCCACGTTGTGGGCCGTTCCCGGTGTCTTGCCGCCCTTGCTGGTCATGGGAATCTCGGCCGCAGTTGGGCTTGGGGCATTGTGTGTCCCAGAACGGCGGTACCGAACAGGAGCGCTGGACCCGGTGCAGTGGGTCGTTCTCACGTGTGGGATGCTTGGACTCTTCGTTTGGAGTGCCCACCCTCCTCTGTGGGCGTGGGCCACCGAGACGCGCTATGAAGAGGAGACCGGGCGGGACTTCACCGTGGAGTACGAGTGTATGGTAGACCGGTGCAGACCCGACGCGGTGCTCTTCGCCACGCCCTCACAGCGGAGGGCCTTCTCTGGGTGGGGAAGATCGCGGCCACTGACGATGCGTGTCTCGATGGGCATAGACTACTCGCTTCTGGCTCTCGAGGGCGGCCTGATCCTGTTCTCCACGATCCTGCTCACGCTGTTGTCGGGAGTGCTGTGGGGCTTTGTGAGGAAGAAACTCCGCCCGCCGAGCGATCCCATGAGCTGATCCCGCAGGATGCGCCCCTCACTTGTCGCGGCCCTGGGGTCACGGCCCTAGGGCCCTGCTGGCACGGCGGTGGGCCCTTGGCCCTGGTGCCCCTGGGGTCAGGTCGCGGCTTGCGGGGCTTGCGGTGCCAGGCACACCACGGAGGCGTAAGCTTCTGGGGCTAGGTCAGTTACAACGGCTAACGACATTTCGGCTGCGGGCACATCGCGCTAGGGGCGGGTGGGCGAGGGTCCACTCTGCATCGTTGGCGGCAAGGCAAACACCCTCACCCGAACCCTCTCCCAGAGGGAGAGGGGGCTGGCTGTTCCTCGCTGAATGCGTGCGGGGCGGCGGGGTGAGTTGGCCATCTGTGAGGGACTCTGGAGTGTGTCGTGTGGGCCATAAGAGCTTATGCCGCAGGGCGTTGCGGAGATGGCCCTGCGCTCTACAGATGGCCAAACCCATAGGTGGGGAGATTGGCAATCTGTCGCCTGTTCGCGGCGCTACAGGGTGGGGGCGGTTCGGCGGATGCCGAATTCGCGGTGGCCGAGGGCCTCGGAGCGGGTGGGGCGACCGTTGGCGACTTCGAGCATCAAGGCCCAGAGGCGGTCGGCGGCTTCGGACATCGTTTCGGCGCCATCGGCGATCAGGCCGGCGTTGAAGTCCATGTTCTCGGCCATCTTCTCGGCGAGGGGGGTGTTGGTGGCGAGCTTGATGACGGGGGCGATGGCGCAGCCGAGGGGGGTGCCGCGGCCGGTGGTGAAGAGAACGAGGGTGGCGCCGCCGGCGACCATGCCGGCGACGGATTCGATGTCGTTGCCGGGGGTGTCCATGAGGACGAGGCCGCGCTCGGTGGGGCGCTGGGCATAGTCGAGGACTTCCTGGATGGGGCTGTGGCCGCCCTTGTGGACGCAGCCGAGGGATTTTTCCTCGATGGTGGTGATGCCGCCCTCGATGTTGCCTGGGGAGGGGTTGGAGCCTGTGAGGTCGGCGCCGTAGAAGCGGCAGAGCTTTTCGCAGTCGAGGACCATTTTGCGGGCCTGCTCGCCGATTTCGGGGAAGGCGCCGCGCGTGGCCAGGAGATGTTCGGCGCCGATGAACTCGGTGGTCTCGGAAACCATCACCGTGGCGCCGGCGGCGACGGCGCGGTCGGCGATCTCGCCGACGAGCGGGTTGCCCGTAAGGCCGGAGAAGGAGTCGGAGCCGCCGCACTCCATTGCGATGATCAGGCGGTCGAAGGGGCAGGGGACGCGCCGCCGCGGCAGCACCCGGGCGGCGAGGGTGCGGAGGAGTTCGCGGCCGCGGGCGATGGCCTTCGAGGTGCCGCCCTCGGCCTGGATGCCGACGACTTCGGCCGGCTTGCCGGCCCTGCGGATTTCGGCGGCGAATGCCTCGGCAGCCCATTGCTCGCAGCCGAGGGCCACGACGAGCGCCCCGCCCACGTTCGGGTTCGCCCCTGTGCCGGCCAGGGTGCGAAAGGTCGCCTGCGCGTCGTCGCCGATCTGCGCGCACCCGTGCTGGTGGCTGATTGCCACAGCCTCCGGCACCCCTTCGGCGATCTTCGCCGCCACGTGGCACGAGCAGCCCACGGTGGGCAGAACGAGCACGTGATTCCGCACGCCCACGCTTCCGTCGGGCCGGAGGTAGCCCTGTATCTCGATTGCCGATTGCCGATTGCCGATTGCCGATTGCTCCTTCAGCTCTGCCCGACTGCTCGTTGGCTGACGACATTGTGAACGTGGACGTGTTCGCCTGGGGCGATGGGCTTGGTGGCGCGGCCGATGGGCTGGCCGTACTTGATGACCGACTCGTCCTTAGCGATGGGGCGGAGGGCGAACTTGTGGCCGCTCGGGATGTCGGCGGCGAGCGTCACGCTCAGCGTGTCAAGCGCAACCGTCTCGCCGGCGGCCAGCGCCACGAGCGCGGTTGCCACGTTGTCGCGCAGGTCAAGCTGAATCGCGGCGCGTCGCGGGGCCATTGGCCATCCTCCTGAACGGACTCGCGGCATTCTAGCCGCCGCTGCGCCCGCTGTCAACCGCCGCGGCTAGCTGACACGCCTCGGGCTTTGGGGATCGCCTCGCGCGTGCCTATGGCTTCTGCCGCCCCTACGGGGCTGCGGCTCTTCCGCGCCGGAACCCACGGCTTACGCCGTGGGCTACCATCTGCCACCCGCCCAGAGGCGGGCTGAAAAACCATGTTCCCGCAAACTGTGGGCGCGTCGGCCGTGGCTAAATGGCTTTCAGCGATTCGGCGGCGCCTTCAGAGGGGACAAGACTGCCTGAAGGCAGGACTCCGAACCAGGAGAGCGGCTCGTTTGGAGTCCTGCCTTCAGGCAGTCCTTGCCCCAATGAGCCGAATCGCTGAAAGCCATTTAGTCCTCGACGTCCAGGACCACGGGGCGGACTGGGGCGCCGCTGGCGCCGTGGAGCTTGAGGGGGAGGCCGACGTAGAGCCACTTGCGGCGCTCGGCGAGGAGTTCGTCGGGGATGAGCAGGTCCTCGGCGATCCAGATGCGGCGGCGGAGAAGCGTCTCGTGCGGCGGACGGTCGAACTCGGCGAGCGTGGTGCCGATGGTGAAGTGGTCAATGCCCACGCCCTTGACGCCGCGGGCGCAGATCCATTCGGCGCCCTCCCGCGTCAGATAGGGCGAATGGTTCATCCAGCGGTCGGCGTCCTCCCCGCGGAAGCGCGGCCAGCCCGTCGCAAGGAGCAGGATGTCGCCTGGGGCCAGGAGGTCACGCCAAGGCTCCAGGTCGTCGGGGCCGATCTCGTCGTCGTCGCGCTTGTGACGCAGGTCGGCGACCACGCACGGGCCGATGAAGTGGTCGGGACGGAAGTCCGTGATCGCCCCGCGGTCGAGGTGGAGGAGGTGGCTCGGCGCGTCCACGTGGGTGCCCGAGTGGCTGGAGAGGAAGAGCGTTTCGAGCGCGAAGCCGTCGGCCTCGATGGTCTTGGCCACCCGCAGGCGCACCTGCGGGTCGCCCGGGTAGGCTGGGCACTCGTCGTAGAGCGGCTGTGCGAGGTCGAACACGCGGCGGATGGCGATGGGCATATCGCATGGCTCCGGGGTCATCAGGAGCGGTGGAACGATGGCCCTAGTAAACACCCCTCGCGGGCGTCTGTCAACGCGCCGCTTGCCCGCGACTGAGGCGCCCGCTAGACTGGACGGCATGAGCCGCGTGGAGATGATTCGGGTCTTCGCTTTCGCCTCCGTTGTCCTCACCGTCTACGTCGTCACGGGGCTGATGGCGCTGCGCTACGTCAGGGTCCGGTTCCTGCGTAAGGGGCCGGCGCCCAGCCGCCGCTGGATGTGGACGTTCCGCGTCTTCCTCGCCCTGGCCGTGGCGGGCCTGGCGTGCATGGCTTATGCGCGGTTCGTCGAGCCGTACTGGCTGGAGGTCACGCGCGTGCGGCTGGAGAGCGCGGAGCTGTGGGTCGCAGGCATCGCCGCGGGCGACGAGCACCTCGTGCCTCGGGCCCTTCGGGGCGTGCCGGAGGGAGCATTCGTCCTCTTCCTCTACCACGCCCCGGCGCTGGTCCTCGACTTGGCGGAACGGAAGGTGGACTTGGTGTGCTGCGGTCACACGCACGGGGGACAAGTGGCCTTGCCCTTCTACGGCGCGCTGGTCACGCTGTCGAGCACCGGCAAGCGCTTCGAGGCGGGGCTCTACCGCGTGAAGGAGACCTGGCTCTACGTCAACCGCGGCGTCGGGATGGAGGGCGGCCCCGTCCCCCGCGTCCGCTTCTGCGCCCGGCCGGAGGTGACCGTGTTCGAGCTCTGCCCCGCGCCGTGAGGTTGACGGACCGCACGGAGACGCCTACAATAGGAGGTAGCTGCTGGGGGAGCCGTGCGGGAAAAGGGACACTCAACTTCTCCTGCGGAAAAGCAGAATGTCCCTTTTCCCGCAGGCTGAGAGGACTCGGGTCGACCCCAGGAACCTGACCAGGGTAATGCCTGCGCAGGGAAGCAGCCGTCGGGCGCGAAAAGGACACCAGGAGTCGTTTGCCGGAACGGCCCTCCGGGTGCTTCGCACAAACGACTCCTGGTGTCGTTTTCGCGCTCGGGCGTTTCTGTCTCGGAACCGACGACCCGTCCAGAGAGGAGTTGAGGCGGTGAAGCTGGACGAAATCCGCGTCACGCGTCTCATCGTGGCGTCGTATGCGAAGAAGCTGGCCGAGGTGGCGGACACGGACGTGGCCATCGCGGGCGGAGGCCCGGCCGGCATCACGGCGGCCTACTATCTGGTCAGGGCGGGGCTCCGCGTGGCCGTGTTCGAGCGCAAGCTCAGCATCGGCGGCGGCATGTGGGGCGGGGGGATGATGTTCAACGAAATCGTCGTCCAAGACCCTGCCAAGGCCATCCTCGACGACATGGGCGTGCTGAGCGTCAAGGCGGGGAAGGGCTACTGGACCGCCGACGCCGTCCACGCCGTGGCCGCGCTGACCTACAAGGCGACCGCCGCCGGCGCACGGTTCATGAACTGCATCAGCGTGGAGGACGTGATGCTTCAGGACGGGCGGGTGACCGGGCTGGTCATCCAGTGGAGCCCGGTCGAGGTCAGCGGGCTGCACGTGGACCCGCTGACCATCCGCGCGCGGGCGGTCGTCGAGGCGACGGGGCATCCCGCCGAGGTCGCCAAGGTGCTCGTGAACAAGGCGCAGGTGAAGCTCAACACGCCGAGCGGCGGCCTTGAGGGCGAACGCCCGATGGACGCGACGCGGGGCGAGCTGGCCATCGTGGAGAACACGCGGGAGATCTTCCCCGGCGTCTACGCCGCGGGGATGGTCTGCAACGCGGTCTACGGTGCGCCGCGGATGGGGCCTATCTTCGGCGGCATGCTCCTCAGCGGCCGCAAGGTGGCCGAGCTGATCCTTGCCGACCTGGGCAAGCGGAGGAAGTGAGGAGGCGAGCGATGCGCGGAATCCTGCTCACGTTGTTGGCGGCGGCAGCCACGGGCCAGGCCTGGGCACAGGGTGGGTGGGAGTCCACCGTGCCTCGCACCCATCCGTACAACATCCCGACACCGCTGGCGGACGACCCGTCGCCCTTCGTGAACGTGCCGGCCCGGTTGGGCTTCTACACGGGGTTGCTCGCCGGCCTGCCGCCGGGGGTCCTCGTGGGCATGCCGATCGCCCTGGTGGAGCGGGCGACGAAGGGGCGGGCCAGCCAGTTCACCGCCGACGTGATGCAGTTGCCCGCCATCTACACGGGCGTGGGCATGCACTACATGGCCGGCGGGCCCTTCTACCTCACGAAGGCCGTGATGTGGGACTTCCCGCGAGCCCTGCTCGGCGTGAAGGGCGGCGGCAGGAGGGTGCGGGTCATCCAGCGCCCGGCGCCGTAGGGCCAAACAACGGCGGCCGCCTGCTGTTCGGTCGAGGGAGCGCGCGGGTGCGTCTCTCTCAGCTACAGCAGCAGTCGTCGCCGCAGCAGCCGGCGCCTTCGGCGAGGCCGTTGCCGACGAGGTACTCGGCGCTCTGGCGCACGGCCGCTTCCATGTCGGTCGCGCAGTTGTCCAGCTCGACGAGCAGCCACTTGGTGCCGGCCTTCTCGGCGGCCTTGACGGCGGCGGGCGTGTCGATCTTGCCCGCGCCGACCGCGGTGTGCGGCGTGCAGGGGCCGCCCTTGTCGTTCTTCTCGAGCGTCCCGTCCTTCACGTGCAGCAGCGGCACGCGGCCCTTGAGCGTGGCGAGATACGCGGCGGGGTCGGTGCCGCCGAACTTCGCCCAGTAGATGTCGAGCTGGGCGAACGCCTTCCGTGTGAGGCCCATGAAGATGGCGTGCGGCAGCTTCCCCTCGACCAGGTGGTCGAACTCGCACCAGTGGTTGTGGATGCCCACCTGGAGCCCGTGGGGCGCGACCAGCTCGGCGCCCACCTCGACCTTCGCGGCGAACGACAGGATCGAGGCGTAGTCCTTGAAGTGGTCAATCCAGCCGCCGGTCACGATGTAGCCGATGCCCAGCGCCTTCGCGTCGTCCACCACCTGATTCACGTTCTCGGGCGTGGGGCAGGGCATGTGTGCCGACACGCACTTCATCCCCAGGTCGGCTACGATCTTCGCCACGTCGGCGGGCTTCATGTTGTGGAGCCCCGCGAACTCGACACCCGCGTAGCCCATGTCGGCCACCTTGGCCAGCACGGCGGGGAAGTCCTTCGCCGCCGCCTCGCGCAGCGAGTAGAGCTGCAAACCGAGCGGTAGAGCCATCCGTCTCTCCTTGTGCGTCCTCTGGTTCCGCCGGGCCGGCACGCTGCCAGCCCCATTGACGCGGCATTGTACGATTCCCTTCACCGCCTGTCAACGCTTGACAGGCCGCAGTGGCTCGGGTAGCCTGTCAGCGACACGGACAGGCACGGCCAAGCACGGACGGCCAGGCTTCTCTCTCCTGTGTGCGTCCGTGGCTGTCCGTGTGAGTCCGTGTCATCCCCTCACGAACTCGACACGCTGCAAGGAGCATGCCCATCGAGCCCCTTCCCCCGCGCAGCCTGTGGGACAAGCCCGAGCCGACGGCGCCTTCGCCTGGCGCCTCTGGACGAATCCCCTCGCCCGCCGACTCTACGAGGACGCCAAGGGCGGCGGGCACTGGATGGACTTCAGCCAGCTCGCCGAGCAGCACTTCCGCGTCAGCCTGCCCACCGTCGCCTTCATCTTCTTGCTGTGCTGCGCGCTTCCCCTTGTCCTCAGCCTCCTCGCCCACCGCTACCAGAGCCGCCTCGCCGACCTCCTGAGCCGCCTGTTCCGCAGGGAGGGGCGGCTCACTGCCCCCTGAATCGCCCCCTTCGGGGGCTCTCCTTTGGGGGCACGGCCCACCCAGGGCTCCCTACGGTCGCCCTGGGCTACGCTCAGTCGCCCCCATTCAGGGGCTACTTGACACCCATTGCTCCCACGGTGGCTGCTAGCGCTTCGCGGGGACGGCTGCCCAGTAGAGCGCGTTCAGCACGGCGTTCCTGACTTCCGCCGGCAGCTCGCCCCACCAATAGAGCCTCTCGGTCTTGGTGGAGTGGATCAGTCTTGGGGGCCCGGTCTGGGCCTCCCCGACGCCCGGTACACGTCGCCCCTGGTAGTCTGACGGCATGATCCACAACATGGCCTTGGCCGGAACCTTGACTCTCGCTAGGTCAATGGTCTCGAGCGGCGGGCCGAGCCAGATCTCCTTGCCGCTCCCATTCTCGAAGTAGAACGGGTACGCGTTGTCCTCAACCTTCTGCCCGACCCATCCGTCGGGCAGAAATGCCTTGATGGCCCCCACCACGGGATCGCTCGCAAGGTCGCCTAGCGGCACCTCTACCACCCCCGACTCCAGCGTGCCCGCCCAGGTGTCTCTGGAGCCGTCCTCGCCCAGCTTCTGGCGGACCATGACCTCGACCGTGCCTGTCCAGGAACGCGGCCATTCATACTCCCACAGGTTCACGGAGAACGTCCAGGGCGGGCGCTTGGCGAGTGCCGCCTGCCTCTCGCGCTCCTCGTGCTTGGGGAGCATTTGCTCGCCCGGGACAATCAAGTGAACGTTGTTCCCGATGGCGCCGGCTGAATAGACGCCACGCATGTCCCGGTGACGCAGCGGCATGGCCTGCCACTCGTCTTTGGCGTCCCTCCGAGCCCTGATGGTCACGGACTCCCAGTACCCCAGGAGGTAGTCGCTGTAGGAGACGGCTCGGCCCCCTTCGTTCCTGATCGCACACCGCAGGATCGGCCTCTGAGGGTCGAGCCACGCCCCAAGCTGAAGCCCCGATTCATCCTTCGGCCCCCAGCGGACCGACTTGGGAGGCCCCGCCGGCTCCTCTGCTCCCCTCACCGTCCCCGCCGCGAGAACTGCGGCGACGAAAAGGAGCCCTGCGAGATCAAGGGGCTCGATACGGCTCACTGCGCCAGCGCCGAAGCACTCAGTCATGTGGGTTCTCCCATCCTTTCCTGCGCCGCGACACGGAGCAACTCAGAAATCCGTCCCCTCCACCCACTCGATCTCGACCAGGTTGCTCACCACGCGGGTCCACCTGCGCTCGGCGGGCGGCACGCCCTCGATGGATAGCGCGACACGGACCCTCCGCTTGCCGGGCTTCCACTTCAGGGGCTCGTTCCCCTTCTCGCTGCGCCAGTCCAGTCCAGCATGCACTGCGCACGGGATGTCCTTCTGCAAAGTGCCTGGCGGCAAGGGGTACTCGTGAGGCCACCCGGAGACGATCACCGAGGCACGATACCAGACGCCATTGACCTCGATCTCGCCGAAGTTGCTGTGGAGGTTGAACCTCACCTTCCGCCTGCCCTGGTTCCAGATGTCCGCCTCGAACTTCGGAGTGTCCCCGAGCTTCCAGCGCGGCTTCTGTGCCCGCAGTCGCACCCTCACGCCCTCGACCGCCTCGCTCCATTGAGGGTCCTTGGCGAGCGCGGCGACCGCGGTATCTTCGCCCTCCTTGCGGGGGGCTTCGAACTGGGCCAGGAGCGTGTCAACCGCCTTCGCCGCGTCGCCATCGAGCGGCCCGCGAATGGCGCGGAGGAAGGGGGCCGGGCTGGTCGCCCAGTCGCGCGTGACCAGACCGGCATGCGGAAGTCAAGAGCGATTTTCGATGCGGAGTCCGCCGGTGCCCACGAGGTGGGTGGTTTTCGCGGACTCCAGGCCGGCTTGTC
>Ga0194125_10006207_pt1 | contig 17752 bp, 14 predicted proteins | sample TA2KigC250mmetaG_FD_148626 | JGI IMG/M metagenome (GOLD analysis project Ga0194125, IMG submission 148626) | Freshwater microbial communities from Lake Tanganyika, Tanzania - TA2015034 Kigoma Deep Cast 250m | ecosystem: Environmental > Aquatic > Freshwater > Lake | place: Tanzania: Lake... | reverse complement strand
GGGCGCACCAGGGGCTTGACGGCCTCGACGCGCGGCTTGACGCGGACGATGGCGTACGTCTGGATGATAGGCGTGGCCGCCTCGACGCCCTCTATCCGCGTGATGCGCTGGATGAACTCGTCGTAGTACGGCATGCCCTCCAGGTGCGCATCGACGATGACGTCGGCCAGCGTCCCGCGAGTCATCTCGCGCGTCTCGCGCACGAAGCCGTCCATGATGGCGAAAACGAGAATCAGCAGGAACACGCCCAGCGCCGCCGGCAGCGCCGAAATCAGCGGCACCACGGCCTTCCACCCCGCAAAGAGATACCGCAGGCAGACGATGTGTTTGTAGATGGGAGTGACGAGGATGAGGGCCGCCAGGCCCGCGGCCACAAGCACGCCGCCGGCCAGCGCCGCCATCACGCCGGGGATGTCAAGCCAGCCGTCCCACACGATAAAGTCCCCGCAGCCTGCGGTTGCCGCCGCCGCTCGTCATTCGAGCCGCGGGCCTTCGCCCGCCCCAGGCCTACGGCCCGCAGGCGGGTGTAAACCCGCGGGCGTCTTCGTCGCGCGGCCGTCCCGGCCGCGGCTAAACGGTCCCCGCGGCGCCCGGCGAGCCCTTGGGCCGCAGCGCCGGGAACAGGACCACGTCGCGGATGCTCGGGGCGTTCACCAGGAGCATCACCAGGCGGTCGATGCCGATGCCCAGGCCGCCGGCAGGCGGCATGCCGTGCTTGAGGGCCTCGACGAAGTCCGCGTCGAAGACGGCCATCGTCTCCTGCTGCCCGGCCAACTGGGTGCGCAGCGCCTCGGCCTGCACGTCGGGGTCGTTCAGTTCCGTGTACGCGTTGCCTATCTCCATGCCTGCGACCATCGGCTCGAACCGCTCGGCGATGTCGGGGTTGTCGGCCTTGCGCTTCGTCAGCGGGCACAGGCGCGCGGGCCAGTCCATCACGAACGTGGGCTGCACGATGTGCGGCTCGACGGCGGCCTCGAACACGTCGTGCGTGACCACGTCGACGTGCTTGTTCGATTCCTCCAGGCCCAGCGTGCGGGCCCTGGCGCGGACGGCCGGCTCGTCGCCCAGGCGCACGCCCGCGTGCTCGGCCAGAAGGTCGGCGTACAGCGCCCGCCGCCACGGGGCCTTATATTCAAGCACCTTGTCCTGGAAGGGCAGGCACGTCCGGCCGCCCGAGATGGTGCGGGCCAGGCGCTCGACCAGCGTTTCCACCAGTTCCATCATGTCGCCATAATCTGCGAAGGCCTGGTAGAGTTCCATCAGCGTGAATTCGGGGTTGTGGCGGGTGGAGATGCCCTCGTTGCGGAAGACCCGCGCGATCTCAAAGACCCGCTCCATGCCGCCCACCAGCAGGCGCTTCAGGTACAGTTCCGGCGAGATCCGCAGATACAGGTCCACGTCGAGCGTGTTGTGGTGGGTGACGAACGGCCTTGCGGCCGCGCCGCCGTAGAGCGGCTGAAGGACGGGCGTCTCGACCTCCACGAAGCCGCGCTCCCGCAGGAACCGGCGGACTTCGTCGATGACGAGCGAGCGCCTAAGGAACAGGTCCCGAACCTCGGGGTTCGCAAACAGGTCCACGTAGCGCTGCCGGTAGCGGGCCTCGACGTCCGTCAGGCCGTGCCACTTCTCGGGCGGCGGCAGGAGGGCCTTGGCAAGGACGTCGACCCTGGCGGCATCGACGGTAATCTCGCCCGTGCGGGTCCGCACGAGGCGGCCCTCGACGCCCACCCAGTCGCCCAGGTCGAGGAGTTTCACGCGGTCCCACATCTGGGGCGGCAGCGTCTTCTTGCTGAAGGCGACCTGGATGCGGCCGGAGGAATCCCACAGGTCGGCGAAGATGAGTTTGCCGAACTCGCGCAGGGCGAGCATCCGCCCGGCCACCGTGGCGGGGGCGCCCTCACCGGCCGCCTCGAAGCGCTTCCGCGCACCGGCCGTGTCGATAGTCTCCGGGTACCGGCGGCCGAACGGGTCCAGCCCCTGGGCCCGCAGGGCCTCGGCCTTCTTTCGCCGGTGCTGCTCGTATTCGCCGGGCATCCTGGGGATGATAGGGCCGCCCCACGCCGCCAGCAAGGAAAAGTTGCGGCCGGGCCGCCGGCGGGCCTATAATGGCGAACGGGCCGGCTCGGAACCGCGACCGTAAGGGAGCGGTGACGTGTCCGCTGCGTGCGCACACCAACAACTCCGCTCCCTTGCGGTCGCGGCTCTGATTGGAATCGGCATGGCGAGACTGCTTCATAAGGCGCTTTTCGTCCTGCTGGCGGCCGCGGCGCCCGCCGCGTGGGCCGGCGAGAGTCTGACGCCGGCCGACGTCCCGGCTGCCGCCGCCCGGCCCGAGGGCGCAGCCCCCACGGCGCGGCCGGCGGCCCTCGCTTACGTGCCGGCGGATTCCGACATGGCGGTTCTCGTCCGCATGGACCTTCTCGCCCGCAGTCCGCTCTGGAAGAAGTTCGCTTCGCCGGAGATCGGCCTGTACCAGCGCGAAACCAGCTCGGGGCTAAGTTTCGACCCGCAGAAGGATGCCGTGGCGACCGCCCTGGCCATCCGGATCCGCTTCACGGATGACCGCACCGACGGGCTGGAGGGCGCATGGATTTTTGAGAGTGTGCGCGACATCCGCGCGGCCGACCTGGCGCGCATCGTGGTCCTGCCCGAGGCGATGCCCGGCGTCCCATCGCGCGTGTTTGCCATCGGCGACGAGATAGTTTACACCACGCCCACGCCGCGCATACTCATCTACGGAACTCGCGACGGACTGTCGAAGTGCCTGGGCGCGGCGTCTGCCGCGGGGCCGGCCGTCGCGCAGCCGGGGACGCTTCCCCTCGATGCTTTGGAGGCGGCCGGGGAGATAACCTTCGCGGCCCGCGTCTCGCCCGCCCTCAAGGACGCCGTGACCGCCGAGTATGCGGCGTACCAGCGCCGTGTCCTTCGCCCTGACATGGGGGCCGAGCAGGCGGCCCAGTTCGGCGTGTACTACAACCTCGCGCGGCTGATACTCCAGACGGAGACGGTTACGGGTTCGCTGGACCTCTCGCGGCAGGGCGATGCGCTGCGGGCCGACATCCGGTTCGCCTCGCCGCAGATGGCGCCGTTCATGGTGGCGGTGCTCCAGGCGATGGCCGACCCGCTGCGGATGTGCCTGCCGGCCCTTGTGGGCGGCGAGCCCCTTCCGGAACCGCCGGAAGAGCCGTTCTGGCGCGCGGCGGCCGACGGCCCCGTGGTCCGCCTCGTCATGCCGCGCGTGGCCGTCGAGCGCCAGGCCGACCGCCTGCTGGCCGCCATGAGCCGGCGCTCGGCCTTCGCCGCCAGCGCCGAGAACCTGCGGCGCCTCCACAAGGCGGTGACGGCCTTCCTGGCCGCAAGGGGCGATTATCCGCAGACCTGGTCCGCCATGGCGCGGGCCGGCCTGCTGGCCGATCCGAAGGTCCTTGAAAACCCGGCCCTGGCGGAGCACCGCCCCGGCGGCGACTACGACCTGGTGCCTCTCTCGAAGGATGCCGCCGCAAGGCGGCCGGAACTCGCGGTCCTCGCCTTCGAGGCCTGCCCGCCCGACGCCCGGCCGCGGGCCCTGAACGTCCTTTTCGCCGACGGAACGGTTCAATATATGGAGTATGATGCCTTTGAGCGGCTGCGCCGCCAGACGATCGAGAGCGCCGGGCGCTAGGCGGCCCTAGAAAGAATCCCATGCCGCGACTCTTCATCGAGCAACTCCGCACCCCCGGCCAGGGCGTCGAGGGCGTGTTCCAGGTGGCCGAGAAGGACCTGCGGACGACCAAGAAAGGGGCCCTCTTCATCTCGGCCAAACTGCGCGACCGCACCGGCGAACTGCCGGCCGTCATGTGGGACGCCACCCAGGCCCTCTTCGCGGCCATCCCGCAGGGCGGATACGCCCTGGTCAAGGGACGACTGGGCGAGTTCGGCGGCGCACTTCAGATCGTCATCGAGGCCATGCGCCCCGCCAAGGAAAGCGAAGTCCGCCTGGAGGACTTCCTGGCCGTCGGCCCCGGCGACCCGGAAGAGCAACTGGCGCAACTTAGGTCCATCCTCGACTCGGTCGAGCGGCCGGCGCTGCGGGCCCTGGTGGCGGCGCTCTGGGCCGACGAGGCGCTGCTGCGCGACCTGGCGCGCGCCCCGGCCGCAGAGAAACTCCACCACGCCTACCTGGGCGGCCTCCTGGAGCACACCCTGAGCGTCATCGAGACGGCTGTCGTCATCGCCAGGCGGTACCCTAAACTCGACCGCGACATCCTGCTGGTGGGCGCCCTGTGGCACGACCTCGGCAAGACCCGCGAACTGGCGTACGCCCGCGCTCTGGGGTACACCGACGCCGGACGCCTCGTCGGGCATATTGCGCAGGGCGTGCTGATGCTGGAGGAGAAGATCGAGGCCGTCCACGCCGCCGGCACCGACTTCCCGGAGGAACTGGCGAACGTCCTGAGGCACATGATCCTGGCGCACCACGGCGTACATGAGTTCGGCAGCCCGAAACTGCCGATGACGGCCGAGGCGCTGGCCCTGCACCACGTCGACAACCTCGACGCCAAACTGCACGCCTTCTGGCGCGACGTGTCGGCCGACGCCGACCCCCAGCGCCGCTGGACCTCCTTCAACAAGATGTTCGGAGGGGCCCTTTACAAGGGCTTCGAGGAACCCGACGACGAGAATCAGGGCGACCGCGAGGGAGCGGTGTAGTTGCGCCAGGCAGCCCGACGGAACCGCTCCCTTACGGTCGCGGCTCTGATGCCGGCGCCCGCGGCCCGCCTATTGCGCTGTAAACCGTCTCGTTCATCTTCCGCATGAGTTCCGTGAAGTCGGCCTGGGCTGCCATGAAGGCCTTCAGGCTGCCGTTGGCGGCCACAAGTTCGCGCAGGCGCTGGAGCCGCCGCTTGTCGTCAACCTCCACGGGCTGGACGGAGCGTTCCTTGCGGGCGATCTCCTGGGCGGCCTGATTGTAGGCCGTCAGGGCGTCGGTCGCGGCCTTGTCGGCCCGGACGCGCTGGTCGGCCTCGCGCAGTTTGACGTAGCGCGGATGGCGCCGGATGGCCTCCCCCAGTTGCCGCGCCTGGGCGAGCACCTCTTCGTAATCATCGGGCATGGCGGTTCCTTGCCTGTCGGGACCGCTGTAGCGTACGCTCCTGCGCGGCCAAAAACAAGGCGCTGCGTACCGGGGAGACTCGACGAACTTCGAACCGTTGCGGACGGCCATCAGGGGCTTCGTAGCCTCGTTCCGCGGACCGCTAGAACCGGTTCTGGAGACAGCGTTTCGGGCCTTGATGCTCTGCGTTAGCAGCTGCGCGAAGGGCGCACCGCTAAAGCATGGGATGGCTTTGGTGTGGCGTGGCTGGGTCCAAGAGGAGAGGCTATGCGGTAACCTTCCCTGTCCCGTAACCCTGCGGTCTGAATAACTTTGCGGATGGCTATTGCTTGTTCGATCTTCCGCACCTCGACAGCGGGGTTCGTAGCAGCCACTTTCTTATAGTCCAGTGGAGCCGTCATGGCATTCGCGCCTCCTAACTCCATTTTAGACAAGTCCCGCTCACGTGAACAATGCCGAACACGCCTATCTTGCCCATATAATCGGCAAGGAAGTGGTAGTAGTCTTTGATCCGCTGACTCAGTTCAGGGTCGCCCCCGAAGTCGTCGATCTTGAGGTTGATATCCTTTTTCAGTACCTCCATGGAGATGGGTCGGCCGTGGGAATGCCACCGGTCTTGGTCCATGAGTTGCAGCGCAATGTCCTCCGCGCGCTTCTCCCTCATCGCGTCGGTGACTTTCTCCCTCCGGGTCTCCGTTACGCTCCAGTCCTTGAACTTGTACTTGGCTAGCCACTGTTTGAGCAGTGCAATGGACAAGTCGCGCGCCTGCTCGAACGTATGTAATTCTCCCAGATCCAACTGTTCCACCAACATCGCCAATTCCGCGCTCGTGATCTTGCCGTCCCGGGAACGCTTCTTGAGGCGCCTGAACTGGGCCAAGTACGAGAGCGCCGGGACCAACTCACCCTTTCGCATGATTTGCGGATCGATGGGGCCAAGGCACGAGAAGTAGTCCATCATAATTGCATCACCCGACATGGCAAACACGGCCCCCGCTGACATGGCACAGTTGGGGATGATCATCCTAACGTCTTGGTAGTTGTGTCGGATCGTGATCACCATGCGCTCAACGACTTCGATGACGCCGCCGTACGTCTCCAGGACGATAGCGATTCTTGTCCGCGGGCTTGGCGTCTGCCTGCGCGCTTCGATGGCTTGTCGTACCTGGTGGTCGACCCCGGAGTAAATCGGTCCTACTATGGCCATCACATCCGCGTCTAGTTTCTGCTCGATTGCTGCAGCACGGCGATCGAGCTCTGTCTCGACAAAGGCATCGACGCGGGTTTCCTGAGAGTCAGCCATTGCCCCCTCCAAGGGCAGGGAGTATGAGCGCGAGTTCTCGCTCTGTCCACCGAAAAACGGGTGACCCCGCCTTCCGGGCTCTTGACACCCCTGTATGTTGACTTCCGTCATGGCCAAGGTTGTCGAGTGCGTGAGTTCGAACCGCACATTGAGCCACGTAAGTCTTTACGCGACAAAGAGAAAGCCCTTCGACGCGCTCGCCGAAGGGCTCAAGACGGGCAATTGGCTGGGGATCCTGGATTCGAACCAGGACAGACAGATCCAGAGTCTGTCGTGCTACCGTTACACTAATCCCCAGCCCTATGTTCCCGGGAGGCCTGGCAGCCGCCGGGCAGGCTCTGGATCGACAATGGTAGTATAAGGGCAACCGTCGTTGAATCAAGGCAAAAGATGGGCGGAGGCGAACGGGCACAGGCGGGAACCGGGAATCGCGGTTCGGGAATCGGGAAATGGATAACGGCGGGAACGGGGAACGGGGCGTGGGAAGTGGCGTTTAGCCGCCGGGCTTGCCCGCCGCGCGCTGTTGCCAGCGGCGGGAATCGAGAAACGGCAAACGGACAAACGGCGGGAACGGCGGAGCGCCGGCGCCGGTTTCGCTTTTCCTCGGCCGGCTGCCGCCCTACAATGTCAGGAGGTACTTTAAGGAAACAGCCAGGGCGGCCGAAGGAACAGACGTGTACGAGATACTGACGCGGACAATCGACGCTGCCTGGGCCATCCTCTACGAGGCCGGATTCTACGTCGTCTTCGGCCTGGCGGCGGCCGGGCTGATTCACCTGTTTGTGTCGCGCGAGTGGATGGTCCGCACGCTTGGCGGCCGCGGCTTCGGCTCGGTGGTGCGGGCGGCGCTGGTGGGCGCGCCGCTGCCGCTCTGTAGTTGCAGCGTGCTGCCTGCGGCGTGCGCCCTGAGGGGCAAGGGGGCCGGCCGCGGGGCGACTGTGTCGTTTCTCATTTCGGCGCCGGAGACGGGCCTGGATAGCATCGCCATGACCTGGGCGCTGATGGGGCCGGTCATGGCGATTGTGCGTCCTGCGGCGGCGGTGCTGACGGCGATGACGGCGGGGTTCTTCGAGACGCTGCGCGACCGCCGCATGCCGCCCGCCGAGGTGGCTGCTCCGGCGTGCACCATCTGCAATTCCGACGATTGCGAGCACGTTCCGCGGCGGTCGCGCTGGGGGCGGTTCTGGACGTTCGTGCTATATGATATGGGCGACGACCTGGGGCCGAGCCTTGCGCTGGGGCTGGCGCTGGCGGGCGTTGTTGGCGCGCTTGTGCCGGAGGGTTTCTTCGAGCGTTACCTGGGCGGCCCGTGGGCGTCGATGCTGGTGATGCTGGCAGTGGGCCTGCCGCTTTACGTCTGCGCGACGGCCTCGACTCCGCTGGCAGCGGTCCTTCTGATGAAGGGGCTGAATCCGGGTGCGGCCCTGGTGTTTCTGCTGGTGGGTCCTGCGACGAACGTGGCCACGGTGCTGGTGGTGGCGCGGATGCTGGGGAAGGTCTCAGCGGTGCTCTACGTGGGCACGATTGCGGCCATGAGCCTGGTATGCGGCGCGGCCGTGGACCTTGCGGTCGGGGCGCTGCGGGTTGACGTCGTCTCGCACGAGGCGCATGAACTCGTGCCGCCGTGGCTCCTGGCGGCCGGGGCGGCCCTGCTGGGGGTGTTCCTGGCGTGGTCGGTGGTGCGGTGGGCGTGGCGGCATCGGCCCTGGGGCGTGCTCCGGCAGCCTGGAGGGCCGCCCTTGACCGCAAAGAGCGCGAAGAACGCGAAGAAAGACTGAGTAGTTGTATCTTATTATCTTAAAGTTAACTCTGCGTTCTTCGCGCCCTTCGAGGTTGAAATGCCTTCACAAGAGGCCGGGAAGCGTCGGCGGCGAAGCTGGCCGCCCCCGCGACGAAGCCGGGCGAGACGCCTGGCGCCGAGCCGCCAGCCGGCGCGCCTTGCCGAAATCAACCCTTGCGATTCGACGGGGGGCCTGCGTACACTACCGGCATCGGCATTTCAGGAAAGGGCCTCGGCGTGTGGCGAGCAATCCTGGTTCCCGTTGTGGCGGTGGCGGCGGCGTGCGCGGCGCTGCCGGTCGGCGGCTGCGGACCGGAGCGGACCGACGCACTCCTGTACGTGTCGCTGGAAGAGGCTCGCAAGATTGCGCGCGACCGCGTGTATCCGGCGACGGTGCGGATCGACGCGCGGCGGCTGGAGTTCGTCGGCGGCGAGCGCCGGCGCATGGGCGGCAGCGGCTCAGGCGTCATCTTCGACACCGAGGGGCACATCCTTACGAACTACCACGTTGCCGGGCGCGCCGAGGACCTCACGTGCATCCTCTTCAACAAGGAGCGCGTGCGGGCGAGACTGGTTGGCGGCGACCCGTGGACCGACCTTGCGGTCATCCAACTGGACGCAGCGGAGGTGCGGCGCAAGGATATCACGCTTCAGGCGGCCGCGTTCGGCGACTCCGACCGCATGGAGGAGGGCGACAGCGTGCTGGCGGTGGGCAGCCCGTTCGGCCTGTCGCGCTCCATCTCCAACGGCATCATTTCGTGCCGCGACCGCATCCTGGGGTCGGCCCTGGAAATCGCCAGCGGCCTGGAGACGGGCCTCTTTAACACGTGGCTTCAGACGGATGCGGCCATCAATCCGGGGAACTCGGGCGGGCCGCTCGTCAATTTCCGCGGCGAGGTCATCGGCATCAACACGCGCAGCGGGGCGGGCAACGACCTGGGGTTTGCTGTGCCCATCAACGTTGCCAAGGAGGTCATCCGGCAGATACTTGAGAGGGGCAGGGTGACGCGCAGCAGCATCGGCGTGGCGTTCCAGCCGCTCCAGGACCTGGAGACGTTCTTGGACGTCGGCAAGACCGAGGGGGCGGTCATCGCCGGCGTCGAGGCCGACGGCCCTGCCGCGAAGGCGGGCGTCCAGCCCCAGGACATCCTCCTGGAATACGACGGGAACAAGGTCGAGGCGCGGTATCCTGAGCAACTGTTCGACCTGAGGCGGCGCATCTCGGGGATGGCGGTCGGCGCGAGGGTCCAGGTCAAGGTCAAGCGCGCGGGCGAGGTGCGGCCGCTGGAGATCGTTACGGAGGAACTGACGACCGCCCGCAGCCAGGAACAGGATTTCGCCCGCTGGGGACTCGTGGGCCAGAACATCACCGAGCGCCTGGCGCAGCGCGAGAACCTTTCGAGCACGCGCGGCGTGTACGTGACGGGCGTGCGGCGGGGCGAACCCGCAGAGAAGGCGGGGGTACAGAAGGGCGACGTCGTCTTCCAGGCCGGCGACCTCGACGTGGCGGGCCTGAAGGACCTATCGAAGTGCTACGACGATGGCGTGCGGCAGAAGCAGGCGATGGTGCTCGTGAAGGTGCGGCGGGGGATGGCCGTTGTGCCGCTCGTGCTGCGCGTGGACTTCGACGCGGGCAAGAAGCCGCCGCCGAAGGCGCCGGCGACGAAGCCGTCTGCCCCCGCGGCGAAGCCATCGGCCAAGCCGCCGCAAGAGCCTCCGGAAAAGCCGGCCGACAAGCCGCCGGAGAAACCGCCTGATAGGCCACCGGAGAAACCGGCCGACATGCCGGCCGGCTCCGCGCAGCCGGCCGAACCGAAGCCGTAGCGCTTGTCGCCCGCCGCGCGAAGGGCACTGGCACGCGAGGGACTGGTTAGCCGCCGCGATTGCGCGGCGCGCGCCGTTGATGGAGGGTGAAATGCACCTGCGCACGTTCGTACTGCTGGCCGCCCTGGCTTCGGCTGCTGCTGCCCCTGCCGCATCCGACTCCGTCGCCGAGCAGATCCGCAGCGTTTACCAGAAGGTCGTGCCTTCCACCGTGGTGGTTTCCTACACGGTGCAGCGCGACGACGGCGCGCGGGCCAGCGTGCAACTGCTGGGCACGGTGGTGGGACCGGGGAACCTGGTGATGATCGCCGGAGCGGCCGTCCCGTCGCAGTTGCCGGCGTCGCAACTGAAGGACTTCAAGGTTACGCTCATCAAGGGCGATGAGACGCAGGTCCTGGCCGCCGAGTACCTCGGCCGCGACGAAGACGCCCAGGTGGCCATGCTCCGCGTGACGGACCCGAAGGCGCCGGCCCTGCCGGCCCTCGCCTTTGAGAAGGGCGTGGAACTGGGCATCGGCGACCCCGTCGTTACGTTCGCCAGCCTGGGCGAACCGGACCGCTACGAGCGCGTGGGGCGCCTGGCGCGCGTGGCGGCGCGCATGGACCAGCCCGTCACCACCTACCTGACGGGCGAGTCGCTTGGCTCGCCCGGGACGCCCGTCGTTACGCTCGACGGCCGCGCGGTGGGCATCGTGGGCCTGGTGCGGGTGAACCGTGCGACGACCGCGCAGCCGAACTGGGCGACGCTGGAGATCATCTGGCCGGCCGAGCGGTTCCAGGAGGCCGTGCGGGACCCGCCCAGGGGCGGCGCAACTGTCCATCACGCCTGGCTGGGCGCGCCGACGCTGACGCCGGTTTCGAGGGACCTGGCCGACTACTTCAAACTGGGCGACCGCCGCGGCGTGGTCGTCGGCCAGATAATCGAGAAAGGCCCGGCCGACAAGGCGGGCCTGAAGCCCGAGGACATCATCCTGGCCCTCGACGGCAAGGACCTCAAGGGCACAGAAGGCCAACTCGTCGAGAACTTCAACAACGACATCGCACGCCTGAAGGTCGGCCGGACGGTCACACTGACGGTCTGGCGCAGCGGAAAGACGCTGGACCTCAAGGTGACGCTCGAGCCTGAACCGAAGACGGCCGCCGAGGCCGAGCGGCACCGCATCGCCCAGGTGGGCCTGACGGTGCGCGAGATGGTCCTGTCGGACCGGCTGTCGCGGGAACTGGCCGCTGCGGAGACGGGCGTCTTGGTCGCGTACATCAGCGCCGCTTCATGGGCGTCCGACGCGGGCATGAGGGTCGAGGACGTCATCAAGAAGGTCCAGGACCAGGACACGCCCACGCTGGCCGAGTTCCGCCGCGTCTTCGACGCCGAGGTCAAGAAGAGGCCGAAGGAGATCGTCCTGTTCGTCCTTCGCGGCAAGAAGGACACGCAACTGGTGCGCATCGAGACTCGCTGGGCCGCGCCGCCGGGGAAGGCTCCGGCCGAATCGCCGCCGCCTGAGAAGAAGTAAGCCGGCGCGCATCGGGCGCTCTCCGTACTTGGAGGCTGTTGCACAAGAGTCTCTTACACCGCAAGCCATGTGGCACGGCCGGCTTGTCCGGCCGTGGCCAGCCCGCCGCGGCTCTTTGCACGGCCGGGCAAGCCGGCCGTGCCGCACCGTGTTACGAAACAGCCTCTAGCAAGAGAGCACGGCCGGCCGCGGGCCGGGAGGTAAGGTCGTGCGCAGGTTCACCGCGAACGCGCGGCCGCTGCTGGCGCTGCTCGTTTTGGCCGCGGCGGCCGGTGCGGGCGAGGTTCCCTCGATGCCGCCCGCCGGGGCCGGCGAGACGCTCTACAACGGTATCCGCCTTCCCGCGGCATGGCCGCCGCGATGGCCTCCACCGACGGGTGAAGTCCGGCCTGTTCCCTACCTTGACCAGCGGCCGGACGTTGTCTCCGTGGACGTCGGCCGGCAACTCTTCGTCGACGATTTCCTCATCGAGGCGACGGACCTTAAGCGCACCTTCCACCGGCCCGAGGAACACCCGGCCAGCCCCGTCGTCAGGGTCGATAAGCCCTCGGAGCGCACGGGCAAGGCGCCCTTCGCCGCCGTCTTCAGCGACGGCGTGTGGTACGATCCCGCTGACCGCCTCTTCAAGATGTGGTACATGGCGGGCATCTTCGAGGGCACGGCCTACGCCGCGTCGAAAGACGGCGTGCAGTGGGAAAAGCCCGTCCTGGACGTCGAGCCGGGCACGAACGTGGTGAACAAGGGCCTGCGCGACTCCAGCACCGTGTGGCTCGACTGGGCGGAGAAGGACCCCGCGCGGCGGTGGAAGATGTTCACGTCAACTCGGCGCGACGGCCGCAGCGGGTGGTTCCTGGCGGTGCGCGGCTCGGCCGACGGCGTGCACTGGTCGGCGCCGCTGGCCGAGACGCCGGCCGTCGGCGACCGCTCGACCGTCTTCTATAACCCGTTCCGCGGCAAGTGGATTTACAGCATCCGCTGCGGCGGGCCGCGCGGCCGCGCGCGGCAGTACCGCGAGTGCGACGACGCCGTGGCGGGCGCCGCGTGGAAACCCGAGGACGTGTTTACGTGGGCGGCGTCCGACAAACTCGACCCGCACAATCCGAACGATGAGTTCAAGGGCGTCCAGCCGCAACTTTATAACCTCGACGCCGCGCCGTACGAGAGCATCATGCTGGGCCTCTTCTCCGTCTGGCAGGGGCCGGACAACAGCGTCTGCGCGCAGCGCAAAATCCAGAAACGCAACGAGGTGCTCGTGGCCTTCAGCCGCGACGGGTTTCACTGGGACCGGCCCGACCGGCGGCCGTTCATCGGAGTTACGGAGAAGGAGGGCAGTTGGCGCTGGGGCAACGTGCAGTCGGCCGGCGGCGGATGCCTGGTAGTCGCAGACAGGCTGTACTTCTATTTCAGCGGCCGGGCGCTGAGCGACCAGTTCTGGGACGGCGCCGCATCCACCGGCCTGGCGGTGCTCCGCCGCGACGGCTTTGCTTCCATGGACGCCGGCCCGTCGGGCGGCACGCTTACGACCCGCCCCGTGCGCTTCAGCGGCAGACACCTGTTCGTCAACGTCGATGCGAAGGATGGGGAACTCGCGGCTGAAATCCTGGACGATCGCGGCGGGGTCGTCGAACCGTTCACGCGCGCAAACTGCCGGCCGGTGCGCGGTGACGCGACGCTTGCGCCCGTCACGTGGCAGGGGGCGAAGGACCTGGGGGCCGTCGCCGGCAAAGCCGTGCGGCTGCGGTTTCACCTTCGCGGCGGATCGCTCTATGCCTTCTGGGTGAGTCCCTCGGCGGCAGGGGAGAGCCGCGGCTACGTGGCGGCGGGCGGGCCGGGCTTCAGCGGCCCGACCGACGCCGCCGGCCGCGCGGCACTCAGCCCCCCGTGTGTTCACGGGGGGCTGAATATGGCGCGCCTGGGCTGCGCGCCTACCCGCCGATGGCCCGCAGCAGGATCGACATGAAAACAAGCGTGAAGATACCCACTGTCTCGGCGATGCCGAGGGCGATGAGGACGAAGGCGAAGCCCTTGCCGTCGGACTCGCTGAGCATGCGGCAGCCGGCTGCGCCTATGGCCCCCTGCATCCAGGCGGAGAGCATTTCGCCGAGGCCCGTGGCGATGCCGATGCCCAGGAGCATGCCGCCGCTCGCCCCCGCCAGGGCCAACTTGTCGGCCATCTGGTTCATCACGATGAAGCCGTACACCGTCTGCGTGATGGGCGCAGCCACGCAAATAATGTAGATGAACCGGAGGGGCTTTCCGGCGCGGGAGTCCTTGGCCCAGGAACCTGCCGCCGACATCCCTGCCAGCCCGGCCCCCACGCTCGACCCCACCGCCGCAAGCCCCACCGCCAGCGCCATGCCCAATTGTCCGAGGAACGGCGTCGCATCCATGTCAGGCCTCCTCCCTGTGACGTTTCGCAAAGGGTTCGTAGGCGTATCCGCTCCACTGCATCCCGAGGTTGTTTGAGAACTCCAGCATGTTCAGCCGCACGCCGTGCGCAAAGAGCGAGATGATCGAAAGGGCCACGTTCAGCGCATGCCCGGCCACGATGACCGGGATCATGCCGAACCAGGGCAGACTGCCGCCCATATCGTTAAATGCCAGCGCCAGCGCGCTGCCCGCCAGGCCGATGGCCATCAGGCGGACGTAACTTACCGTGTCGCCGAACGTGCCGATGGCCGACAGCGGAAAGTTCGCCAAGCCCAGGCCGAGCATCTTCAGGGGGTTGCGGTGCGGTGCGGCAAAGACGATAGCCAGTCCGCCGCCGATGGCCAGAAGATACGGATGGATGGTCTTGTCGGTGAAATCCTCGAACGTGGCAGGGTCCTTCAAGAGGAGCATCTTCACCAGGCCGTACATACCCCAGAGCCACGCGGCCCAGCCCGCCTCGCTCAAAAAGTTCAGCCTCGGAAACGCCGCCTTCGCCTTCCACAGATGCGCCAGGCTGAGTTGCACCGCCCCCAGCGTGATGCTGATGAGCATCAGCAGGTCCATGCTCTCCTTCTTCATGCTCACCGCGATGAACGGCTCCGTGCGACCGAAGACGCACGAGTAATCGAAGCCGAAAATGCTGCACGTCAGGATGCCCCAGACGACGGAGCAGGCGCCGATGGCCATGATGAGCCGCGCCAGGGCCTCCACGCCCGCCGCCGCCATCCGCCGGTAAAAGACGGCCGGCAGCACAAGGTACAAGAGGCCGTAGCCCGTGTCGGAAATCAGGATGGCCGAGAAGACGGGCAGGAAGATCATGAACATTGTCGATACGTCGAACTCTCCGTATCCCGGCACGGTTCCGAGGATGTCGAAGAGGCCCTTCATCGGCCGCGTGAACCAGTTGTAGCGGATGAGGGTGGGCGGCTCTTCGCCGGGGGCGGGGTCCAGCGACTGGACGGCGGCCGTCACTCCGGCCGCGGTCACGCCGCCCGCCAGTTTCTCGACGCGCTCGGCCGGCACCCACCCCTGGACGGACGCCAGGTGGCGGTCCTCCAGGCCGCTTCGCGACGCCACGGTCCACGCGGCCTGTTCCTGGAAGGCCGCCAGTTCCTTCTTCATGGGCGGCACGAGGTGGGCGATGGCGGCCAGGCGGCCAGCGTCGGCCCGCAGCGCGGCATCGACTTGGGCGGCCTCGGCCCGGATGGACGGCCGGTCGCGCGAGGGCAGGGGCACAGGCTCCGAACCTTCCGGCACGCGGACCTCGCCCCCGCGCCCGGCGACGGCCACGAGAACGCGCCGCCCCGGCCAGGGGCCGAGCAGTTCCACGCACTCGGCCCGGACGTCGGCGGCGGCCTTGCGCGGCACGGCGAAGAACTGAAGCGCGATGCCGGCCTCGCCGAGGGCCTTGAAGTCCTCCAGCCGCGTCTCGCCCCACGCGGCCAGTTGTTCCAGTTGCAGGTGGAGGGCCGCAAGGCGCCCCGCGCGCTCGGCGCTCTCGCGCTGGATGCGCAGGACCTCCTCCGCGGCCTGCGCCGGTGCAATCGCGGGCGCCTGGCCGCGCGGAGGCATCTCGCCCAGCACCTGGAGGGCCCGGCGCAGGCGGTCGATGGCGGCCGTCGTGTCGGCGTCGGCCACGGCCCGCGCGGGTTCGACGGGCGCGAGGTGCACGACCTGGAGGTCGCGCAAGGCCTCCAGCAGCCGGTCGCGGTCGGCCGCGCGGGCGGCGACAAACACCTTGCGCATGGGCGTGATCATGGCGCGGGCGACTCCGGGGCGGCGTCGGCCGGGCCGAGGCCGTCGATGGGGCCGGCGGCGGCCGACTCTTCTTCGCCGACCTTGGCCTTGGCGATTTTGGCCCGGCCGACGGCGGCGGTCATCTCGTCGCCCAGGTGAATGCGGATGCGCCGGATGGCCTCGCGAGCCTGGGGGATCATGACCTTCTCGAACAGGTTCACGCGCTGGATGACCTTCGTCAGTTCCCGCTGGAGGCGCGCGTGCTGCTGCCGGACGACGTCGAGTTCGGCCTTGCGTCGGTTGACCTCTCGCAGGTCCAGAAGCGCCCGGTCGACCCACGGCGGCGTGCCGAAGAGGCTGTACGCGGCCGGGGGGAACTCCACGCCCTCGAACACGGGCACGCTTACGCCCGCAATGTTCGTGGTCGAGGTGATGACGCGTGCGGGCGCGGCCAGCGTCTCGACGGCCAGGCCGGCCGTGTCTCGCAGGATCGGCCTGTAGGCGTCGAACTTCCGCTGCGCCTGCCCGGCCGCCGTCTCGGCCGCGCGCAGCCGGGCCGCAACCTCCACCAGCGTGAGTTGCAGTTGCTGCTGCTTGAGTTTGAGCATGGGCAGGTAGCGCTCGAAGCGCGCGAGGGAATCCCTTTGGCGCTTGAGTTCGGGGCGCGTCAACTTCAGTTTCCTAGCCATGGCGTTATTGCAGATTGTAGATTGCAGATTAAAGGCGCGGCTGCCTATACCCGGGCCGGTTAAGGCGTCTTGGGCCAGTGCTTCTCCACAATCGTCCGGCGTATGCCCGTCTCCGCCGGCTCGAAGCACTCGGCCAGGATGGCCCAGCATTGGTCCAGGGCTTCTTCCAGGGGTATGTTGACTCGAAGGTCCATGATCTTCTCTTCGAAGAGTTTTCCATACGCCAGGAGTTTCTTGTCCCAGGCCGACATCTCGAAGCCCATGTCGCGTTTTTCGCGGCTCTCGCGGCAGAGGGCGTACAGTTGGATGCAGGCGTCCATGATGGCGCGGTGGTCGTCGCGCGTCTTGCCGTTCACCTGCTGCTTCAGCCGCGACAGGCTGCCGAACGGCTCTATCCAGCCGCCCCGCAGGTAGAACTGCCCCTCCGTGATGTACCCCGTGTTGTCCGGCACGGGGTGCGTCACGTCGTCGCCCGGCATGGTGGTGCACGCCAGGACGGTCATCGAGCCGGAGCCTTCCAGGTCCACGGCCTTCTCGTACCGCCGCGCAAGTTGCGTGTACAGGTCGCCGGGGTACCCGCGGTTCGAGGGGATCTGTTCCATCGTGATGGCTATTTCCTTGAGCGCGTCGGCGAAGGCGGTCATGTCCGTCAGGAGCGCCAGGACGCGCTTGCCCTGGAGGGCGAAACCCTCGCCCACCGCCAGGCACAGGTCGGGCACGAGCAGGCACTCCACCACCGGGTCGGCCGCCGTGTGGATGAAGAGGATGGTGCGGCCCAGGACGCCGCCTTCCTCGAACGTCTTGCGGAACACCAGGTAATCGTCGTGCCTGAGGCCCATGCCGCCCAGGATGATGATGTCGGCGTTGGCCTGTAGGCCGACGCGGGCCAGCACCTCGTTGTACGGTTCGCCCGGCACGGAGAAGATGGGGAGTTTTTGAGATTCCACAAGCGAGTTAAAGATGTCGATCATCGGGATGCCCGTGCGGATCATCTTGCCTGGCAGGTTGCGGCGGGTGGGGTTGACGGGCGGCCCGCCGATGTCGCGGCGCTCGGCCTCGACGTCGGGGCGGGCGTCGCGCGGGCGGCCCGCGCCGTCGAAGACGCGGCCCAGCAGGTCCGCCGAGAAGGGCACCTGCATCGGCCGGCCCAGGAACCGCACGCGGTCACCGGTGGAGACGCCCTGCGTCCCGGCGAAGACCTGCAAGGAGACCTGGTCGCCCTCAAGGCGGATGACCTGGGCGAGGCTCGTGCGGCGGCGGCCGACGACGACGGCCAGTTCGTCGTAGCCCACGCCCGCGGCCGACACGGTGACTACGTTGCCGGCAATACGGGTGATCTGGTCATAATACTTCCGCATGTTTCAACACTCCGCCCGCGTCCGCGGCT
>Ga0194125_10006199_pt1 | contig 17774 bp, 20 predicted proteins | sample TA2KigC250mmetaG_FD_148626 | JGI IMG/M metagenome (GOLD analysis project Ga0194125, IMG submission 148626) | Freshwater microbial communities from Lake Tanganyika, Tanzania - TA2015034 Kigoma Deep Cast 250m | ecosystem: Environmental > Aquatic > Freshwater > Lake | place: Tanzania: Lake... | reverse complement strand
TCGACCTTAGCTTTGAGTTCATCAATCTTGGAACCCCATTCTTTCAACTGAGCTTCGATCTTCTCCTGATAAGTTTCCTTTTCCGGTTTTCCCTCAAATGATTTCATCTCCCTGTCGGTCATAGCTGGACCTCCTTTTTGTTACTCAAAAATTTGACTTGAATTGCAGTTTGTATGTCCTTCTTTCATCGTAGAGGTCGCACAAGTAATTTGAGCCCCCTGATTCCTTCTATTCTTACGATCTCACTTTTTTCAATGACTGAGCACTCCCCTATCACCTCGGCCTGCCAGAGTTCGCCATGGAGCCGGACATAACCTGAAGGAGCAAGTCTCTCTTCGACGATGCCTTCAGTGCCGATCAGGGATTGCCCGCTTCCTGAAGCGGACCGCTCGTAAGCAGACCATACAAACGGAAACATCAGAATATCCTTGATCACCTATAAGGACACAAGACACCAGGTGAGCCATGGAGGAAGATTTACCCACCGATGAATTAGAATCAGAATCAAGACAAAGATTGCCATATCGGGTATCTGAAAGAACGTATACCTCACCACAACCCGCCATTTCGATCTCTTAGGTAACATTTTGAACCGTTTGAAACTTCCCAAGGCACTCCCCATTCGTTCCGACCCAATGTTCATTAAAGGTTAATTGGGGGAATAATAATTTCTTATATTATCTCTCGATGAGGTTCTTGAGTTTCTTCACCTTCTCAGACTGTCTTAACTTCTTTAAGGCCTCCGCCTCGATCTGTCGGATTCGTTCCCGGCTCACATTGAAATCTTTTCCCACCTCTTCCAAAGTATGGTCATGCTCCTCTCCAATCCCGAACCGCATCCTAAGAACCCTTTCCTCCCTTTTGTTTAGTGTGGAAAGAACTCTTTCAGTCTCCTCCGAAAGGTCGAAGCTCTCCGCTGCCTCATGTGGGGAGATTACTTTCTTATCTTCAATAAAATCCTTGAGGGCGGTCTCTTCCTCACCAATGGGTGTTTCGAGAGAGATAGGAATTATTGAACCTTTGAGGATCTTCTCCAACTCACGAATTGGAATTCCCATTTTTTCAGCTAAGTCTTCCTGAGTAGGTTCTCTTCCGTATTCCTGAACAAAGATTCGGGAGATGCGGTTCATTTTGTTAAGGGTCTCCATCACATAAGCAGGAAGTCGAATAGTACGGACCTGATTTTCAATGGCTCGCAGGATTGCTTGTCTGATCCACCATGTGGCATAGGTGCTAAACTTGTAACCCTTTCGATAATCAAACTTGTCGACCGCCCTCATTAATCCGAGATTCCCTTCCTGGATTAAATCCAAAAACTGAAGTTCCCTACTCTGATATTTTTTGGCAATGGCAATAACTAACCTGAGATTTGATTTAATCAGTTTACTCTTTGCCTCTTTTACCTTTTCTTTCCCTGCCTGGATATTCGCTAAAACCTCTTTGAGTTGATCCACGGAAAAGCCACATTCCGACTCCAATTTGCGAACTCTTCTTCTTGCATTTTCTACTCTCTCATTACCAAGCCTCTCATATAGTTCTACTTCCTTCTTAGCTTTCTGTAACCGAGACTCAAGCTGTTTTACCTTTTGCACAATATGATCAAGTTGGTTCTCCTTTAAATTAAGCCTACTCAAAGCGTTAAATAACTCGTCTCTTCTTTTTTTAATTTCATCCCAGACATTCTTCTTCGAGGCCTCTTTTTTACATAATCTCAATTTCTTCTGAAGGGACCGGAGACTATTCTCTACTCTCTTGATTTTATTAATTAACTTAATAGCCTTCTTTCGAACTTTCTCTAAAATCTTTTCATCATCAAACTCTTCAACCAGGTCTCTAATACCAATTCTTCCACTACGGAAGTCTTCTTTGAGGCGAATAATTTCTTTAATAGCGATAGGACAGTTGATCAACCCAGTCAATACCTCCCGTTTTCCGCTTTCGATCCTTTTGGCAACCTCTACCTCTCCTTCTCGGGTAAACAAGGGGAGTGGCCCCATCTCCTTCAAGTAAATGTGAAAAGGATCAGCATTTTGCGAGACTTCCTGTTCAGGTTCAGTGGTTTCCTCCGCCTCTTCCTCTATCGTTAGAGTATTCTCCTCCTCTTCTTCTAATGCAAAGGACTCGAAGCCCGTACCAAAATTGAGCTCATCAGAAATATCGAGGGCAGTGTTGTGTTGATTAGATTCGGAGAAATCTGTTAATAACATCTTTCCCAAACCTTTCTTAACGTTTCTACTTTTTCTTCCTTTGTCCTAATGTTTCCTAAACGATAGAATTTAATTATTCTGCTCTTATTTTTATGGAATACAAAATCTACCCTTTTCTCAAGAAGAAAATAATTCCAAAGGGACGTTCAAATGTATACCGATAGGGTTCCATTACGATGACTTTTGCAGCCTCTTGGTACGAATTAAAAGGAACGGTTACGAGAAGAGAGGCCACAAAAGCTATCGTCCCAACGATAAATCCCGCCAGTCCTATAGGTCTAAACACTAAGAAGCTGTGAAAAAATCAGAATTTGAGGAAAATAAAGACCCGGTCAAAAGGATGGGTCACTTGGAGAAACTTTAGAGCGAAACCTTATAAAGTTAAAGGAAATTGCCCAAAACACATTAATTTCGTTGCCTTACTGTCAATGAAGGTTGCCCATAAATTCTAAATTCTAATGTCGCAATTCTAAAGTTTCGGAAAGTGGCCCATCCTTTAGGACCAAATTCACAGAAGCCCAATTTTTTCACACCTTCTAAGATATCCGCCACAATTACTCCTGGATACGGAGTTACCGAAGAACTATCTTCGGCCAAAACAACGGTGTATAAATGAAAGCTAATGAAAAGATGAGAAGATAAAAAAGATTCGTATCATGTTAATCTCCTCCTCGTATAATGTATTTCCAGACAATCTAAAAGAACTGCTAACAATTGTTTGAGCAATAATAATGCCGAAAGCTTAACTGTTTGATCTATTAAGGATTTTAAGGATGCTCTGAGATTCAAAGGTTCAGAAGTTTGTGGAAGGATACCCCAGATTGTAGCATATTGCTACATTCGTAGATGATTTTCTTAGAGGAAAGTCTCAGAGAAAGATCACCTAAGAAATGCCAATCTAATCAGTCCTTCCTGATCAGTTTTCCCGTTTCATGCCAAAGAAGATCGACCCTCCTGATGGTGGTAGGGAGAGATTCGCATTCAATTCATCATTAATGGTGTTAGGTTGCCACAAAAGTAGGTGCAGTTTCATTATTTTATCCCTTTCTCTTCTTCAGGTGAAGGGATAAACCTTTCCCGTTTGGAGTCAACTTCTTTCTTCAAAGCCATCAATTGCTCATAGGCTTGACGAATTTTTTTTGCCTCCATCATAGCTTCGATGTCAGCCAGGTCTTTTTCCCATTTTTGAATCAGCTCCTCAAGTTCCTTTCTTTCACGTTTCGTCATTCGTTTACGAGGTTTCGCCACAAGAGCTTTGAGTTCATCTATTTCTTTTCGAATGCCTGAGATCATCTGTTCAGCTTCGGCCTTCATCTTTAACTTATTTGGCTCCACCTGAGAAATGGCCTGCTTTGCAAGGTTAATGGTTTCCTCGGCTGCCCTCTTTGTCTCCTTATATTTCTTTTCTCGCATCATGTCTTTGGCCTTTTTTAAGCTTTCTTCTGCTTTTGAAAAAATATCTGGAACATATATATCGGCTTCTTTCTGTTTTGCCTCAGCCACTGCTCTTTCTGCATTTTCCACCTCTTGAGTGGGAGGCTTTTCACGTCCAATCAGAAGGACGAGGATTAGAATAATGATTACCACTGGAGGAATGAACCAAAGAAATTTTTTTGACATGGCTAGCTCCTTTTTAATCTTTTAAAAAATATTATCAAATGCTGGGTGAAGTGTCAAATTTTTAACATTTGTGAATTAGGTTGAGATGGATAATTCTAAAAATTTTTATTGACCCTTTTTTCACAATTTTGTAAGCTTCCATTAAAAATTCAATGATGCCGGGTCTTTTTCAGAAGGAATGGTGGCTGTGGCCATTGGCCTGAAGCTTGGATATATTGACAAGACAGGTAAATATATCTGGGAGCCTAAAAATGAGAAGACGATCAATCTTTTTGAGAGCACTGATCATTTTATTATTATCCTTCTTTTTAATCCCATTCTTTGTAGAGATGATCCATTCATCAGAATCCCAGCACCAAGTGATTGACGGAAGCATCAAAGGGGGAGAAACATTCTCTCAATCTTTGGCAAAAAAGAAGATCTCCATGAAATGGGTCAATCTGATCGTTTCAAAATTAAGGCCCTTTGTGGATTTCAGAAGAATCAAAGGAGGAGGGGTTTATCAATGGATTGCGGATGAAAATGGAGACTTGGTAAAATTTATTTATGAGGTGAGTTCAACTGAGATCTATGAGATTGAGAAGGACCCAAAAGGGGAGTATGTTGCAAAGAAGAGAGAAGTTCCTCTCGAAGCCTGTCTTGTCAAGGTGGAAGGAGAAATTTACTCCTCTCTTGCTAAAGCAATGAAGAATGTTGGAGAACATTGGTCTCTGGCCACTGCCTTTGCAGAGATTTTAGCCTGGGAGATCGATTTCGCTCAGGATGGGAGAGAAGGGGATCGATTCAAAGCGGTGGTGGAGAAAATTTATAAAGGAGATGAGTTTATTAAATATGGAGTGATCCATGCTTTAGAATATTATAGCGGTAAGAAAGTCATCAGAGGGATTCGATTTAAAAATAAATATTATGACGAAAAGGGTTATTCTTTGGAAAAGGCTTTCTTGAAGACGCCACTACGGTTTAACTATATCAGTTCGGGTTTCAATCGAAATAGAAGGCACCCGATCATGGGAGGAGTTCATCCTCATCTTGGGATAGATTATGCCGCTCCGATTGGGACACCAGTATGGGCTGTGGCAGATGGGATAGTTAATTTAGCTGGATGGGTGGAGGGATTCGGTAAACAGGTCGTCCTTCGGCATCCCAATGGATATAAGAGCTATTACAGTCACCTCTCCAAATACGGGCCTGGGATTAAAATGGGCAAACGAGTCGAGCAAAAACAGATCATTGGGTATGTGGGAGGAACAGGTTTCTCTACGGGGCCTCATCTCGATTACCGCCTGTCAAAAAATGGTCAATTTATCAATCCTCAAAAAGAGATATTCCCCATTGGCAAACCCGTCGTACAAAAAGAGATGAATGCCTTTTGTAAGAAAAGAGGTGAGGTGATGGTCTGGCTGAGAGAGGAGCCTCCTTTTAGGAGGAGACTCGAATAAGACCGAGGTTTAACCATTAAAAGGAATTAGAAAAATTTTAGAAGCCTCCATGAAGAGAGAAAAAACCATTACAAAAATTAAAGAATTATTATTAACAAAAAGGAAATTTCAATTCATTTCCTGGGCCATTTTGTCATTTTTAGTACTTGTGGCTGATTATTTTACCGGTCCGTTTATTCAATTCCCCATTGTTTATATTTTTCCAATCGTCTTTGTGACCTGGTTCAACGGTAGACGATGGGGATTGCTTTTTGCCTGTATCCTGTCATTTGCCCGAATATTTTTTTACTTCTTATGGATTGTCTCATGGTCAAGTTTAGAGGTGGTTGTTAATGTATTGATTAGAATGATTGTCTTTTCATTAATTGTTTTTCTTGTAGACAGTGAAGCCAAAAGAAGGGTTCTCTTAGAAGAGGTTAAGGTATTGAGGGGTATTTTGCCCATTTGTAGTTTTTGCAAGAAAATTCGCACGGAAAGTAATATCTGGATTCCCCTTGAGGAATACATCAATGAGCATTCAGAGGCAGAGCTTTCTCATGGTTATTGTCCAGATTGTTTAAGGGAACATTATGGGGTAGAATTGCCTTCTCAAAAATAATTTGTCCTGAACGGTATGTAATTTGACAGACTATACCCAAATTCTAATTTGGTCATTATCTGTGCTATAATGAATCTTCATACAAGAGATATATGATTATGTGGAGAAACTACTCAGTATGCAGGAGCTAATAAGAACTATACTCATGGCAGTCGTTTGTTTCTTAGGCATTTTAATTGTGCTCACAATGGTCCATGAACTGGGGCATTTCTTTGCTGCCAAGAAATTCGGCATAAAGGTAAAGGAATTGGGGCTGGGCTATCCACCGAAACTCTGGTCCATCAAGCGTGGCGAGACGGTATATTCTATTAATGCTGTTCTTTTAGGTGGTTTCACCAAGATGTTGGGGGAAGAAGACCCATCACAACCTGGGGGCCTCGCCAGTAAGGGTATCGGTGCAAGGATAGTTGTGATGAGCGCTGGCTCGTTGATGAACGCCCTACTACCAATACTGTTGTTATCCATCTCCTTTATGATCCCTCATGACTTGGTGATCGAGAAAGTGTTAGTGAGTCAGGTTATGTCCAATTCACCTGCAGCATTAGCAGGTATTCAACCAGGAGATCAAATACTTGAGGTAAATTGGGCAACCGTCCACAACCTGGGTGACTTGAAGCGTGGCATATATTTGAATTTAGGGAGAGAAACGAATATACGGGTTATGCACCCAGATCTCACCACAAAAAACTTCCAATTGACCCCCAGATGGAAAGCCCCAGGAGATCAGACTGCTACTGGTCTAGTGGCTATAGCTACAAATTCAGAGGTCGTTAAGAAATGGTATCCCTTTTGGTTTGCTGTACCTCTGGCGGTCTATGAGACTGTGGGCATTTTCATTATATTCAAGAATGCTTTGGTCAGCATGCTGCTTGGAGTAATCCCGATAATTATAACAGGGCCAGTAGGTTTGGCTCAAATCGTTGGTGAGATAGCAAAGGGTGGCATTCATCCATTGCTACAGTTTGCTGCCCTATTTAACGCTAACGTAGCAATATTAAACCTATTTCCACTGCCCGCTTTGGATGGCGGGCGCATCGCATTCGTTGTTATAGAGTGGATACGGCGTGGTAAGCGTATATCAGCCAGGATAGAAGGAATGATACACGGTATTGGATTTGCGCTCTTGCTGGCAGTTGCCATACTGATAACTTACCAGGATGTCCTTCGAATCATTCATGGAGAAATTCTTCTAAAATAATATCATATACGCTGCCATGGCTACAACAAAGGAAAAGAATGCTCACGGTCTATACCTCTTCATAACAAAACTCCTTAGCCCGGAGTTGGACTTTTCCATCCAGATGATGGCCAAAAATAAGTCCCTCCAATCGGTTTCTATTAAAGAGAGCCATCTCTGGTGAGTCAACTCTTTATAAAATTCCAACGTCTGGCGGGCGATGCTTTTGCAGCTAAAATATTTTTCGACCCTTTCGCGGGATTTTGCTCCCATGGTTTTTATTTTTTCTGGCGATGAGAGCAGGCTTTTGATGGCGTTTCCTAAATCTTTAGAGAATTTTTCTGGATCTCTGGGTTTACCGCTATGAGACTCAATAGGTTCAAAAGATACTAACAACCCGGTTTCACCGTGGGAGACCACTTCTGGAATTCCACCATCGTCCGAAGCGAACACCGGTGTTCCACAAGTCATTGCCTCCAGATTGATGATTCCAAAGGGTTCGTAGATGGATGGACAGACGAAGAGAGGCATGGCTGTACAGGACGATGAGATCGGATTTGGGAATCCATCGGCATTTTGGTAAGCGGTTTTCTCAATCCAGGTACTTGCCCTATAGCCAGAGCCTAATTGCTCTTCCTTCCATGGACGTTGAGGTTCCAAGGAATGGGTTGTGATGACCAGAGGGATACTAAAAATTTCTTTAATCAGACAACCGGCAAGGTGTGTGTACCATGTATGGCAATGAACAATATCTGTCTCCTTCACAGAACTGGTCATGATAATATTCCGAGTGAGGGTGTCCAATAGTTTTCTGTCTCGGTTATCCCGAAAGGGAAAATGAGAGGCAGGTAGAATACCTTCCACGATTTTATTCCCGGAATGGGCGTTCTGGTCACCGAAACAAAGGATATGGATCTCGTGGATGCCTTCATCTAAGATAGCGAGTTCCCGGGAAAGGTACTCTACATGGACCCCGGCTCCTCCATAAACGTAAGGTGGATATTCATTCGTTAGTAAGGTGATTCTCATATTTATTGACAATCCATGAATGGATTGTATTATAAAAAATAGTCCTTGCCGATTTCAATGTAGCTATATTTAATCATATCATAATTCCATTGCTTTTTGTCGATTCAGGTTTTATCTGAATAGAGAATTTAATCCAATAGGAAAATCAAATAGAGTAGGATGAATCGATTAATATTTTTTCTTCCTTTTTTTCTCATCTTTCTGATCGTTCCCGTCCCTGTATCCTCTCAGGTCCTCCTCCGGATGATCGGACCCGAGGACATCGGAGGAGCATGGGCCGAAATTATTGATTATTTCCATCAAAGCCATCCAGAAATTAAGATCAATTACATCTCAGGACCCTGGTCCACAGACGAAAGGCAGAATATGTACATCCGATCTTTTCTGAGCGGAGATCCCTTTGAGCTTGTTTATATGGATGTGATATGGACTGCAAAGTTCTCGGAAAATGGTTGGCTCTTGCCTTTGGATAAGTGGCTCCCTCCCGAAAAACAAAAGGAGTTTCTTCCAGGCGACATCGGGGCTGGGTATTACAAGGGTCGCTTCTTTCGAGTCCCTGTAAGGAGTGATGTGGGCATGCTCTATTACAGAAAGGATCTTATTCCTAAACCACCTCGAACCTGGGGGGAATTTGAGCAACTCTGCGAGCAGTACTCCCATCCGCCGGATCGATACGGGATAGTATTTCAGGGGATGCAATATGAAGGACTGGTCTGTAACTACCTGGAATACTTATGGGGAGCAGGTGGTACACTGCTTGACGAGAAGGGGAATGTCCTCCTTGAGACTCCTGAGAACATCTCGACTCTCGGTTTCATGAAAAAGGTGATCGACAAAGGGTGGGCGCCCAAGAGCGTCATCACTTTTCAGGAGCAGCATTGCCTTGAGTTTTTTAAAAAGGGAAGGGCACTCTTCATGAGAAATTGGCCCTATGCGTGGAGTGTTCTCGAACGTTCACCGCTTAAAGGAAAGATCGGTATCGCCCCTATCATCCACAAGGCGGGTAGAGAGTCGGCAGGGGCCCTTGGGGGCTGGGGTTTGGGCATTGCAATGGGTTCAAAAAATCCGGAGGCCTCATGGAGATTCATAGAGTTTGCCACCTCCATCGAATCTCAGAAGATCCTCCATATGAGAAGAGGAGCAGTGCCTTCGAGAAAGGCCCTCTTTAACGATGAGGAGATTCTGAAGGAAAGTCCTCACTACAGGGATCTCTTTGAGGTGCTTTTAAAGGCGAGACCGAGACCCGTCCATCCCGACTACCCGAGAATGAGCGCAATCCTTCAGAAACATGTGAGTGCTCTTCTCGTTGGGATAGAGAGCCCTGAAGAGGCCGCTTTGGGAATGGATCGTTCCATCGAAAGCCTTCTCAGAGGGAGGAAGAAACCCTGGCCAAAGCGCCTGACCCTTGACTACGATCTTCATAAGACATTGATAAACACGAGTTTATTCACCTTCCTCTCTGTGCCCTTTGAGTTCTTGCTGGGACTCATCTTTGCCCTTCTCCTCGATCTCCCTTTTAAAGGGAGGAGTTTTGGCCGTCTATCCGTCCTCATCCCTTGGATCCTTCCCACTGCAGTGATGGCCATGGCATGGCAATGGATGTTTAACAACCCCTTCGGGGTGATCAATGATCTCCTCCTGAGAGCAGGTCTCATCACGAATTCCTTGGATTGGCTCTCCACACCAGAAGGGGCCATGTTCAGTGCCATCTTTGCAGATATTTGGAAAACCACCCCTTTTGTCGCCATCATCCTTCTTGCAGGACTCCAGTCCATCCCAAAAGAACTAAATGAGAGCCTCTCTATGGATGGGGGAGGTCCGTTGATGAAGTTTTTCCATCTTACCCTTCCCATACTTATGCCTTATATCAGGGTTGCCCTGATCTTCAGAATAATTCATGCTGCCGGTATATTCGACCTTATATGGGTGCTCACCAAAGGAGGACCGGCAGATAGCACAAGAACATTGAGTCTTTACATCTATGACCTTGCCTTTCGATATGACGAGATAGGTTACGGCCTCTTCCTCACACTCCTATTTCTGGTGGCCCTCATTCTCATCAGTTTTATCATTGTGCGAGCCACCACTCTTAAATATGAAAGGATAACGCAATGAAGAGAATCCTTCTTTATGTTTTATTCATATTGATCTTTCTCTATTGCTTATTTCCTTTTGGCTGGACGCTCATTACTGCACTGAAACCCACTGACGAGGTCTTCAACCTCCCGGTAACCTATTTGCCGGAGGAGGTCTCCTTTGAAAATCTGAACAATGTTTTTTACAAAAGGCCCTTCTACAGATATATTGTGAATAGCCTCATCGTAGCTGGGGGAGCCACGTTGCTTACTCTATGGATTGCTTCCATGGTCGCCTTTCGTCTCAGGGCGCTTGATTATCAAAAGGCCATGAGGGTACAGAAGTGGACCCTTATCGGTACAATTATCCCCCCTACGTTATTGGTCATCCCTTTTTTCATTATAATGAAGAAGCTTTCGTTAACGGACAATTACCTCGGCCTCATCCTTTCCTATACAGCTCTAAATCTTCCCTTTGCCATGTGGATGCTTCATGCCGCATTCAGACAGCTTCCCAGGGAGCTTGACGAAGCGGCACTGATTGATGGTTTTTCTCCCATGGGGATATTGTATAAAATCATTATGCCCCTGAGTAAGCCCTCCCTCTCCGTTACGGCAGCACTCGTGTTCATCTTTTGCTGGAATGAATTTATCCTGGCCTTGACCCTAATGCCCTCTGAAACCAAGTATACCGTACCTGTGGGTATTGCCATGTTAAGTGGAACATCCGTATATGAGATCCCATGGGGCGAGATAAATGCTGCAGTAGCCCTAACGACTCTACCGATCATTCTCATCTTGGCTGCCTTTCAGCGATGGATCATTGAAGGGCTTACTCAAGGAGCAATCAAGGGGTAGCTTGATGGCAGAGGTTGAGCTAAAAAATATTGAGAAGACTTTCTTTGGAGGCCTGGTAGTGGCTTTGAAAGACATTAACATTAAGATTCCGGATGGAGTATTTGCCACAATTCTAGGACCTTCAGGCTGTGGGAAGACGACACTGCTCAGGGTTGTAGCCGGCCTGGAGAGACCGGATTCCGGAGAGGTTTTTATCAAAGGTCGGAAGATGAACAAAGTATCTCCCAGTGAGAGGAATATTGCCATGGTCTTTCAAAACTATGCCCTTTATCCCCATAAGAGCGTCTTTGAAAACATTGCTATAGGGTTAAAGCTCCACAGATATCCGATGTATGAGATTCGAAAGAAGGTTGAAGAAGTCTCTAAAATCCTTGGAATAGAAAAGCTGATGGACAGATATCCAAGGCAGCTTTCGGGTGGGCAACAGCAGCGGACCGCTCTCGCAAGAGCCTTGGTAAGAGAACCCGAGGTCTTCCTCCTTGATGAGCCTCTCAGTAACCTCGATGCCCAAGTGAGGGACACGACCAGAACAGAGCTTAAAAAGTTATTTAAAGAGCTGAAGGCCACCATTCTTTATGTGACGCATGACCAAATAGAGGCGATGATGATGTCAGACTTTTTAGTGGTGATGAATCAGGGAATGATACGGCAATCGGGAGAACCATATCTTATCTACCGAGACCCTGTCCACAAGTTTGTGGCAGAATTCATAGGGCCATACCGAATCAATATGCTATCCGGTGAAATTGTAGAAAAGAGGTTCATCTCCTCAGATGGTTCCATCAGCATTCCTACCAATATTAAAAAACATCCAGGAGTATTGATGGGTATTAGGCCCGAACATATTCGTTTCGGGGAAGAAGAAGAGATTTTTCTTGAAGGCGAGGTCTTCCTCATCGAACCTATGGGGCCAAACAACCTTATATCCGTTCGTGTTAGAGAAAATGCACTTAGGTTCCTTTCTCAAGAAGCTCCAGATCTTTATAAACCTGTAAGCCTCTCTTTTTCACCCCGTGATGCCTATTTCTTCGATAGCCAAAACGGGCTTCGCCTGAGAGACAAATAAGTTCTTCCTCCATTCCATTAAACATCATAAATTCTTTATGATCTTGATCTTAAACAATTAGTAATTTCCACAAGGCAGGCATGCATATTACTTACTTATGTTAAAAACCATTTAAAGAAAATTTTTCATTTTTCGGCGATAGGGATGAGATTCAGAACACATGAGAATCGAATAATCGGGACAGCACGAAGGAAAAGTGTTGACAAAAGAAATGATTGATGATAAAAAATAAAATCAAATAATGATTCACCTCGCAAGTCCGTAAGTGAAGAGATTCAGAGCAACAAAGAATGTTAAATCTTAAATCCTCTCTCAACTTCATTTGTTTATTTTGGGGCTTCGATATCTCCCCTCCGTCAAGCCTTCTGTTCTAAAGGGACTTTTCTTCTCACCACTAAAGTGACCGAATAATTAGCGAAAAGCCAATTCATTTTCAACTGTGTCAGAGAACAGTTTCGATTCTGAGGCAAGGGAGAGTGAATTGCAGAAGAGAAAATGGCTTTGTCTCAAGGAGAGCGAGGGCATCATGAAAGGATTCAATTTCCAGCAAAAAGATGATCTACAAGAAACTATCCTAGAAATTATAGGTTCTTATCGGGCCATTATGGCCGAGGACATCTGGTTTGAACTGGGTGAAGACGAGCGATTTCGGAACGCTGTCTCCCATTCGGAGGTGAACGAAGCTCTATCTCAATTGGAAGGGAGAAAATTTATCCGTAGAGGAAAAGATGAAAAATGGAGACTTACCGGGATAAAGAGGGAATTTCAAAAAACTTGAAGGAGGGCAGAGATGGGAGAAAGAAGCAGTTTTCCTTACCGGAAATACGATAGAAAGCTCCACCCCTATATCATGAAACAGATTTTGGAAGATCATCAGTTGACCCAGATGATGAAAGAGGTACTGGTTCAAAAGGGTAAACCATATCCCTTCTGCCACAGAAAATTAGGTGAAAAGAATGAAAAAGGGGATCGGGAATAGGCTTTCAAATTCGGAACCAATCAAAATAGGGGTTGACAGAAGAACTAATTGATGATAATAAAAAATTTAAATGAGATTTACCCGAAGAGTCTATATATGAAGATATTCTGAGAGACAAAGATAAAATGGTAAATCTTCAATCTTCCAAGTTCATCGCCATGTATTGGGGTTTCGATCTTTCACCGCCTCACTTCATTTCCCTGAATTATTCATCCAAATAATTCATTTCATCAAAAAGCGATAAGAATCAAAGTATCCAAGGATGCTGGAGAGATCCTTTCTTCAACACCATATTAATGGAGAGTTGATCATCCCGGGAGGAAGAAAAAGAATGAAGAATGGCACAGACAAATTGGATGCCTTGAGGAATCTCCGTTTGCTTTCTCTCTTGGTTCTAATGGCATTACTTTTCCTGATTGGTTTCCAGACCGAGGCGTCTTCTCAGGAGAAGACCCTTGACTGGTCTCGCATAGCCAAGTTGAGACCAGAGTTAAAAGTCCTGATTCTCATTGAATCAGAGCGCGCGCTTTCACTTGAGGATCTTGCTACTCTTGGAGAGCTGGGATTGGTTTCCGGCGACCGCGATCCTGCATTTTTGCTGGGACTTCGACAAGCCATTTTTTCCACAAGGCTCAAGAACTGGATGAATAGGCTGGCCCTACCCGATCATATGAAAGGGAAATTGCTGGATCGGTTCATCATGAGTGGAATCTATCGTATAGGATTCAGAGTAGAGAAAGAAGGATACCTGGGTCCTTTGGTGCTTGAGGTTACAACTCCGAGAGACAGTTTCGGAAAAGAATTGTTATATTTCGAGAATATCATTCGGCCTCAAGCCCAAAGCGAAACCTACACTGATTCTGGGGGTAATCGGTGGGTCCGTGTTGATTGTCCAGAAGTCAGGTATGGACAGACAATAAAATTATTCTTTGCCTTCAGATATCTTGTCGATATGTTCGCATTGCTTGACCATGACCTCATGCTGGTGGACCAGCTTGAAGACGCTTCCATCCCTGAAGAGATTCAACCTTTCCTGAACTCAGGATATAAGATTAATGCCAGATTGCCTCGGGCTGTTGCCTGGGCGATGCAGGGGAAATCAGGTTTCCCCGACGTGAAATCAGAATATCGCCGCCTGACAAAATTCTTAAAGGATACAGTGGTTTATGACGTGGAAAAAAGAGAGCGGTACTTTGGCGGAAAAGCGATTTACTACGACCTGGACCACATGTACCAAGATATAGATGTAACCCTATTCCGCCACTTAGGCGCTTGCCCTGACACAACTCTTTTGGAATGCGCTTTCCTAAGGGCAAGGGGCATACCATGCCGTACTGCAGGGCGTTTTGGGCACTTCTTTTCCATGGTGTATGTCCCGGGCAAGGGCTGGAGGTCCACGTCAGTCACACCGACGGGAATTCCCTTATTCATTGCTCCCGGGCCTGATCATATTCCTTATCAGAAGTGGAGGCCCGGTATTCCGCTTAAGACACTCCTTCTGGAGGCTCCAATTCGAATAGAAGCCGTGGAGGACTAAAATGTTAATGAATCATTTGACGTTTGCTCCCTATGATTCCAACCGGGACAGTGATGTAAGTCAACTCTTTCATGATTACACTCATAAGGATCATCAGTTGAGGGTCATGGGAGTTTCAAAAGAACAAATGGTCAAATATCTCAAAAAAAGTCTATCTAAACCCGACATGCAAACCATCTGTCTCAGAGAGAAGGGACGATTGGTCGGACTTATCACTCTCCAATCGCTGCCCTGGATGAGCGAACACTTTGGTCTGCGGATGTTTGCCGTGCCTCATTTATTAAGCAACTCTATCGGTCCACTGGTTCATGCACGCCTTCTAAGATATGTGATTGAGGAGCTTCAGGATGTGGACTTTCTTGATTGCAGGGTGGCCATTGACGATATCTATTCAGCCCATGCTTTGGAAATCTGCGACTTTCGCTATGTAGGTACCGAGATCTATATGGGACAGGTTTTGAAGTCCACCAGCGCTCCCGAGCCCCATCCGGATTACGAGATCAGACCTTGCGCTCCTCAGGAGCGGGACAAGGTGGTACAAATAGCCGGGGAGACACATGTCCACAACCGGTTTGTGTACGATCCCATCCTTCATGAAGATGCCGTTAAATCTTTATATCGACGTCTGGTAAAAAACTGCTTCAAAGATAGTCAGTTCAATGTACTGGTCGCCAATTCGCAGGGTGAGGTGCATGGGTTTATCATCACCAAGATGAACCTGTCCTTCAGTCAGGAGATAGGCCATTTGTGCGGCAGTCTTGATTTCATAGGCGTCAGTCCTGAAGTACGAAACAGAGGAATCGGGCTTGCGCTCAATCAATGGGCGCTATACCAGCTTGCAGAGAAAAACGCAGTCTTTGCGGCAGTAAGAACATTGGCCAATAATTATGCAGCCCTGGCAACGTGCTTTCGCACGGGATTTAGTATAACCTCGACGAGTCTTCACTTTCACAAATGGATACGGCGTCCAGCCATATACCATGGGGTACTCCAATCTCAGCAACGCAACTCAGCAGGAATGCTCCTCTAGAGGAGATGGAGGACCACGAACTTAGTGTCACACTGGAGTTGAATCACATATATCCTTCTTTGTATCGTACGGTTGGTCTTATGGATTCCATTGGGGAATATCTCAGAACAGAGAGGGAACGCAAGAACCTCTCTATTAAAGAAGTAGCAAAGTCCACAAAGATCAAGGACTGTTTTATACGTGCCATCGAAGAAGAACGGTTTGATTCTTTGCCCTCTCCCTTTTATGCAAGGAAGTTTATAGGACTTTATGCAAAATTCCTCGGCCTTGATCAGAGTGACATTCTGAATCGGTTTCAGCAATATAAAAACAATCTATCTGTCAAACCACCTGAAATCCCACTGTATCTCATCCGCCAAAGGAGGAAACGCCCACCTCCAACCTGGCCTTTTTGGGTCTTCTGGATAATTGTTGCGGGGGCGCTGGTCTACTTCATCCTCGGTGATTTTCCGAAAAAGATCCTTTCTTCAATACGTTCGTAGCTCGCCGTGGCCCCTTCCATGGAACAGTTTTCGACGGTGCAGGAGGGAGAAAAAGATGCTTCTCTTCCTGAGGGAGGTAAGGAAGATTTCTTGGAGCAGAAAGTGGTAGCGGCTGACGGAATGAGAGGAACGGATTCCCTCAATTTTATTGTTCTCAAAGCAGGTTTTGGTAGGGGAATTGAAATTGTACAGAATCGTCCGAAACTCATAGGGGTTTCCTCCAAGTTTCCCTGCAATCATCAGAGAGTCTATTTTTTGACGAAGATTCAAGCTTCAAGCAGTGGCAAATTATCTCATGTCTGGATATGGGAGGGGGAGGAAGTCAAGACAATCGATATGGAAGTTAAGGCGCCAGCCTGGTCGATTTATAGCTATGTCACAATCCGTCCTCAACAAACCGGGCAGTGGAAAGTAGAAGTGCGGGACGGTTCCACAGTTCTATCTAGCCAGACCTTTAAGGTTGTGGAATACGATCTGCTCAATTGAGAGAAGACGTTTGGGTTAAGCTGAAGCGAATGTAATACGGTTTCTTCACAAAGGAGGAGCCAAATGAGAAAATTCATTATTTGGGCCTTCATACCCTTTTTACTAATCCATGTTCTAGGATGCAATCAAGTTAAGAAGATCAAGGAGGCAAGGGAAGCTGCAGAAAAAGCGAATAGAGAAACGAAAACGCTTATGAAGAATGTAAGGGGATATGTGGAACATTATTTTCCGTCCCATTAGATATTTCTCTTTGTTTAGCCACAATGTTTGGGTGGAAACGATTTGATAATGAAACAGAAAATGCTATGGATCAGCGCAGGAATCGTACTTCTCATAGGATGGTGGTTCGGATCAGCCTCTGCTGCAAAGTTAAAAGTCGGCTATGTCGATATTCAAAAGGCTGTCAATGAATGCAATGCAGGCAAGGAGGCTAAGAAGGCGATCATCAAAGAGGTGGAGAAACTGCAGCGTCTCGCCGCCGAGAAAAAGAAAGAACTTCAGACGCTGAAGGAATCTCTTGACAAACAAAGTCCATTGCTAAACCCGGAAGCAAGAGCAACAAGAGAAAAGGAATTTCAGAATAAACTTCGGGAATTTAAGCGGTGGGTTGAAGACAACCAGAATGAAATTAACCAGAAACGACTGGAAATGGAGCGTAACATCTCCACCGGCCTTCTGAAAGTCATTCGAAAGATAGGGGTAGATGAAGGTTATGTGCTTATCCTTGAAAAGAACGAGAACATTGTGCTCTTTAACTCCAAATCTATTGATCTCACTGAGAGGGTGATAAAAGCTTATGATCTCCAGAAGAAATAGGAAGGAGAGAATATTGAGAGGCAGTTTTTTCAGGGGAATAGTTTTTATTCAGTTTCTTCATCCGGCATCTCCTCCGGCTTCAGTTCAAATTCTTTCATGCTGAACCGGCTGCGCTCAGATTTGGGGAAAGATTCTTCTGACCGTAGCACTCTGCCAAAATAAGGATTAACCCTTCTTTGATCAGTTTACCCATCTCATACCAAAGAAGGTCGGTCCTGGTGAGGGCAGTCTCCTACAAACCTGACCACAAAATTGCTGCTCCAAAGGCAATTGAAAATAAAGCCCACAGTCGAAGAATTCCGTCGGACCGCCCTAACCACCAATGAGCCAGCCGCTCGATTCGGGCAGTTCCCAGTAAAGATATTACAACACCCG
>Ga0194125_10006198_pt1 | contig 17775 bp, 11 predicted proteins | sample TA2KigC250mmetaG_FD_148626 | JGI IMG/M metagenome (GOLD analysis project Ga0194125, IMG submission 148626) | Freshwater microbial communities from Lake Tanganyika, Tanzania - TA2015034 Kigoma Deep Cast 250m | ecosystem: Environmental > Aquatic > Freshwater > Lake | place: Tanzania: Lake... | reverse complement strand
ACAAGTTCACCAGGTATGTCAAGCGGAATACCCAAAGTCCTTTACACTACGCCTTCGCGAAACTGAGGGTCGAAATCGGCGTAGAGGCCCCCTACACCCCCGTAGCGCGATCAGGGGTCTCTCAAAGTCTCAAACTTGCGCTAGGGACAGGCCCCAATTTCCGCAATGACGTCCTGCGGAAATTGGGGCCTGTCCCTAGTTTCGACGCCGTACTCCGCCAGGACGCTGAGCATGGTGTCCAGGTCATCGGTCAGGATGTAGTCCACCTTGGCCTCGATGAGCTTGCGCATCATGACGGGGTCTTCGGTGCCGAAGTAGTTCACCTTGATCCCCGCCGCGTGGAGGCGCTCGCAGGCCTCGCCCATCGACTCATCCCAGCCCCAGATCTGCAGGTAGTCCGCACCGAAGTCGATCGCACGCTGCGGGTAGTCGGTGTTCGGCGGGCCCTGCCCGTCCATGTAGCAGATCAGCACATCCTTGCACATCGCCTGCGCGATCCTGGCCTGCGTGCTGCTCGCGGCCAGGACGCACTGCTCGACGCGGCCCATCTCGATGACCTGCCGCATCGTCTCCTCGACGACGCCGGGCACCTCGCGCAGGTGGCAGTTCAGGACCACCGGCGGCGGCGCGGCTTCGAGAACCTCGGGGAAGGTGGGGATGCGCGTGCCCGCGTATTCCGGCGCCTTCCAGCTCCCCGCGTCGAAGCTGCGCAGCTCGTCGAAGGTCAGCTCGGTCACCAGGCCGCTTCCGCTCGTCGTGCGATCGACGGTCCCATCGTGCATGATGACGAGTTCGCGGTCCTTCGAGATCGTGACATCGAACTCGATCTGGTGCGCGCCCTTCTCGACGGCCAGCAGGAAGGCGGGCACGGTATTCTCCGGGGCGGTCCGCTGATCGCCTCGATGGGCACTGGCACGGGAAAGGCAGGGGGGCATCTGGGGGGCAGACATGCTGGGGCACCGTCCTTTCGCGTCGCGCGATTGTAGGACGGCGCCCGAGGGGCGTCAAGGCAGGATGGGAAGGTCACCGAGGCGGTGCGGCGGGCCCCCGAGGGCCAGCCGGCTGCTCCGTGGGCTGGGGAGGGAGGGCCGGCGAGGCGAGCAGACGGTCGATGGCGGCGCGGAACTCGGCTTCTCGAACTCGGCTCCCGGGGTGTGGGTAACCGATGATGATGCCGCGGTCGATGAGCTGCTGGAAGGCGTTGTCAGCCCAGTGCCCGAAGGGCACCGCCGCCGTCTGGGCTGACAGGCCCGCGTTGAAGGTGCCATCGGGATAGCCGACCAGAATCCCGGCGAGGCGCAGCCTCTCGACCGCATCATGGGCCCAGTGGTCACGGGGGACATCGGGGAACGGCGGCAGCACGCTCCCGGACAGGACACCCCGCAGCACCAGTTCGCGGACCGTGTCACACGCCCAGTGGTCGAAGGGCACGGTCTCCGCCGGGTTGCTCGCGGCGAGCGCCGACCCGGCCAACAGCACGGCAACCAGCAGCAGAAGCGGACGCATGGCGATCCCTCCCGAGGGCCAGCGTGCTTCCGGGCCCGCTGTCTTGGACACCTGACGAGGGCCCTTGGTTTGCCCGCTGCCGCCCGCAGTGGTCGCGCGACCAGGCAACCGCCCCCGCTTCGCAGGCGTCCAAGGACACTGAAGGCGCGCGACCGCGCGTCAGGTTCGTGCCGCCTGCCGGATGGGTGCGGGAGGGTTCGCAATGAGGCTTGCCGCAGTGCTGCTTGTGTTGGGGGTGGTGGCGGTCTCGCCCGTGGCCACCGCAGACCCGTGGGACCCCTTCCTGATCCAGCTCTCCAAGGACTCGATCCCCGCGGATGCGCCTCCCGACGTCCGGGAGCAAATCGAGCGGCTCTACAGCGGCAAACGCGCGGAGCAGGACCAGGCCGCGGTCGCGCTGGGACACATGGGCCCCCGTGGGGCCCCCGCGATCCCCTTCCTGGTGGACACGCTGCGGGAGGCTCACGCCGGCACGAACACTCGCGGCTGGGGCACGATCACGGGCCCAGCCGGCAGCGTGGCAGCGCGGGCCCTGAGCGGCATTGGTGCCGCCGCGGTGGACCCGCTGGTGGCAGTGTTGCGCTCCTCGGAGGAGTACACCCAACGCGCGAACGCCGTTGCCGCTCTTGCCTGGCTGAACGATCCCCGTGCTCTCGACGCCGCGATCGCAGCCCTCGCCGACAAGGACTTGTGGGTCCGCATGACCGCCGCGGACCGTTTGGCCGAGCGGGGGAAGGCGATCACGGACCGGATGCTCCCCCTGCTGGCGGGTCCCGACGCCGGTTTGCGAGGCGGCGCGGCGCACGTGCTCGGTCATGTCGCCGACCCTCGGGTGATCGAACCGCTGGTGCGCGCTGCGCAGGACAGCCACCCGGAGGTCCGTCGGGCGGTCGTAGAGGCGTTGGGCTGCAAGCATGACCGCCGGTGCCTCGACGCTTTGCGGGGAACGTTGGCGGACCCGGATGCGGCGAACCGCCGGGCCGCGCTCTGGGCACTGCCGAACTTCGACGATCCCCGGGTGCCAACGACCGTCCGCGGGCTCATTGATGACCCGGATGCCAAGGTTCGCGCGGCAGCGCTTGGTCTGCTGGGTAGTACACGAGATCCTGCCTTCACCCCCGTGTTCGCCCGGGTACTGGCCGACGCGGGCCGAACGGACCGGGATTGTGTTGACGCAGCCATCGGCGGGCTGGGCCGGATCGGCGGCCCGGAGGCGGTTGCGGCCCTCAACGAGTTCGTGCTCCATGGCCCTCAGGGTTGGGAGTACACGCTTGCCCGGGCGTATGTCTTCTACGCGGACGAGTCGTCCGTAGGCCCTCTTCTCCGGCTGCTCTCGTCGGACGCCTCCCTGGCCCTGGGACGGACACGTGCTCCCGAGGCTGTGCCGGGCCTCCTGCAGTTCCTGACCACCTCCACCAGCAACGATCACCGGGAGGAGGCCGTTCGAGCCCTCGGCCAGATCGGGGATCCCCGTGCGGCGGGTGCCTTGCTGGATGTCGTCTTGTCCGAGCGGGACCCGGGGGTGGCCAGCGCCGCGAGGTATGCGCTGGCGAGATCGCTTACACCGGAGGTTGAGGCGCGGTTGGTGGAACTGCTGCGATCGACCGACCCACGCGAACGGGCGAAGGCGGCCCTCGTGTTCGCGCACTCTGGCGACAAGCGGCACGAGGGCTACGTGATCGGCGCCCTGGGTGATGATGACTCGACCGTGCGGCGGGATGTGGCGCATGCTCTTGGCCGGATGCGGTCAATAGACGCTGTCCCTGCGCTGACGTTGGCGTTGGATGACAAGGACCGCGAAGTCTGGCGGGCCGCGGCCACCGCGCTGTGCACGCTGGCCAGTCCGCTCGGGTTCCCCGACCTGTTCGGCGGTCGGGGGGATGACGCCGACCTGCGCCAGGGCGCCGCCTTGGCGCTCGCTCTCCTTGCCAAGCCACAGGAGGCCGCGCCGCTGGTCGCCTGTCTGCAGGACCCCTCCGGGAGGGTCCCCGATGTCGTCTTCGTCGCCCTGGTCCGTCTCCACGACCCTGAGGCCGTCCCAGCGCTCCTGAGGGTGCTGCAGGACGACCGCTCGCCTGTCCGGGCGTCGGCTGCGTGGGCATTGGGCCAACTCCGGGCTCACGAGGGCCATGAGGCCCTCGTGTCCGCGCTTGGGGCGGAGAACCCCCAGACCCGCAGCACCGCCGCACGCGCTCTGGGCACTCTCGGCGACCGTCGGGCGCGCGAGCATCTCGTCCGCCTTCTCGACGACGAAGACACCTCGGTGCGCGGGGCGGCGATCCGGGCCTTGGGCGAGCTCGGAGACCGGCGCGCGGTTCCCGCCCTTTTGGCGCACGCAGCAGACGAACGCCTCTGGCGGGACTGCGACCTCAGGCTGCGGGACACCGTGTGGCGCCCTCTTGCCGTCGCCTTGGGCAAGCTGGGGGACACTCGCGCAGTGCCCTGCCTCGCGCGACTTCTGGACACCCAGGATCTCGAGACGCGCATTCACGTTTGCATCGCCCTCCGCAGACTAGGCGGCCCGGAGGCCCAACGGGCCCTCAAGACGGCCAAGGACGACACGAGCCTACCGGTCCGCTGGGCCGCCGCTATTGCTTTGGGCGAGACTCTCTCGGCGGACGATCTGACGCGGTTGCGCCTCCCAATGACGCAACTGGGCGCCCCATGGGAGGAACACAGCAACCTCAAGTACCTGGTGCGTGTCGAGATGGGCGACACAAGCGTCGTGAGTGACATCCTGAAGTACGGCCACGACGAGAGCCACATCCCCTCCGGGTACGAGGAGTACTTCGACATGCTCCGCAAGGTCACGGGCAAGGACCTCGGCGATGACTGGCTGACGTGGCGCCGCTGGTGGGAGGCCCGGCAGGCTGCGGACACCCCTCCCAGGTAGGCGCCCTCCAAGGTCCTTCGCCTGGCAGTTTCGAACTCCCCGGCCAACTCCACTGCGAGGCTTTCCCCCCGATGAGCAGTCTTGGCTTCATCACCGAACCCTCCCGCGAGATCCCGGTCCGCTGGGAGGCGGATGTGGTTGTGTGTGGCGGTGGGCCGGCCGGCACGGCCGCCGCGATTGCCGCCGCTCGGCGGGGCGTGAGTGTCATCCTGCTGGAGCGTTACGGCTGCCTGGGCGGGCTGGCGACCGGCGGGCTGGTGGTTGCGTTGCCATCGTTCGAGGACAAGGGTCGGCCGATCATCCGCGGCATCGGCTACGAGACGCGCCAACGGATGCTCGACTCCGGCGAGGCCGAGTTCCGCTGGGCCAACGGCGGCGTGCTGTTCGACCCCGAGGCGCTGAAGTGGCTCTCTGTAAGCATGTGCAAGGAGGCGGGCGTCAAGGTCCTGCACCACGTGTGGGTCGCGAGCGCCATCATGCAGGATGGGCGCGTGCAGGCAGTGATCCTGGAGAGCAAGGTCGGACGCCTGGCGGTGCGCGGGAAGCTGTTCATCGACGCCACGGGCGACGGGGATGTGTTCGCCGCCGCGGGCTGCTCCTTCGAGACGAGCAACCAGTTCATCGGCCTGCCGTTCCGCCTGGCGAACGTGGACATCGACCGCTGGGAGGCGGCTCGCAAGTCCGATCCCGACGGCCTGTCGGCCGCGATGGAGGCGGCACGCAAGGCCGGCGGGTGGGAGTCCTACGCGGGGTTCAACATCATGCCCTGGCCGGACGGCTGCCTCTGGGGCAACAACATGCTCACGGAGCGCAGTGGGCTCGACCCCGAGGACTTGACCTACGTCGAGATCGAGGGGCGCGAGGCGATCCGGCGGCATCTTCAAGCCTTGCGCGAGACGGTGCCAGGCTTCGAACGGGCGTGGCTCTTCGACACGGCCTCGCAGGTCGGCGTGCGGCGGACGCGGCGGCTCGTTGGCGAGTACGTGATGACCGGAGGGGACACGGGGCAGGAGGACTTCCGCATCGAGGATTCCATCGGTAGGGGCAACGACTTCCGCCAGTCGGGGATCGCGTATGACATCTCGTACCGCTCGCTGTTGCCAAAGGACGTGAACGGGCTGCTGGTCGCCGGGCGCTGCGTGTCCTGCGACCACGAGGCCCTGGAGCCGATGCGCGAGATTCACGTCTGCTGGGTCATGGGCGAAGCCGCCGGCATGGCTGCCGCGATGTCCGTCGAGCAGGCCTGCGAGCCGCGGGACCTCCCGGTCCCCGAGCTACGGGCCAACCTGCGCGCCGCCGGCGTTGCGTTCGCAGGAGGGTAGACCGTGTTCATGCTCACCTTGGCACTCACAACCGGTTGCCACGCCGCGCCGCCCGCGGCGCCGACGTTCCAGGAGCTGATGGACCCCGCGCTCCTCCCCGAGCCGCAGCGGGGGATGAAGGTGGAGTATGCCTCCCATATCGAGGGCGCCGCGTACGAAGTGAAGACCACCGGCGCCGTCTTCGCCATCGACCTGCGCAAGGGCAGCATCGGCGGTTACCAGGCCATCGGCCACAAGCGCGCGCTGGCGGTGCTCAAGACCGGCCGACCGTGGCGGGGCGCAGTGCTCACGCACCACGGCGCGGGGTTCGCGCGGCTGACGGTGGATGACCCCAAGCTCACGATCCGCATCAACGGCGACTCGCTCTGCATGTTGCAGGCACACGAGCCGCTCAAGGTGAGCGTGGAGCGGAAGATCGACGTCGCCTGGAACTCCTCCTACGGGGCGAACCATCTGCTGGCCGATGAGTGGGGCGCGTTCGGGCTGTACTATTCGGACGCCGCCGCGAACGATGCCTGCGATCCCTACGCGCCAACCGTCGCCGCGTACGACATGCCGGAGGACGCGGTCCTCTGGCTGGGGGTCTGCCCACCGAAGCCCTACGACTGGGAGCGGTCGTTCACCGACAACGTCGTCTGGCACTGGTCGAACACGCTCGGCTATCCCCCCGATAGCGACCTCCGTTCCTGGCAGCCGCATGGCAACATCGTGCTCTTGCAGTCTGAGGTGATGCTCTGGAAGGACTGGAACCTCGACTTCGTCCCGCGCCTCGGCGCGGCGGAATTCGCGCGCGTGCGCAAGACGCTGCACGATCTCGGGATGCGTTTCATCGTCTACACCAGCCCCTACTACTTCCTGAAGGGCACGAGCCTGGAGAACCGCGCGCTGAACAGCTTCGAGGGCTTCACGGGCTGGCCGCCCGGCGACGGCAGCGGCTCGAACATGGAACTGTTCATGGCGGCCATCACGCGCGTCATGAGGGACTACCAGCCCGACGGGCTCTACTTCGACGGCCAGTACACGGGAGACCCCGCGGCGCTCTACGCCCTCGCGCGTCGCGCTCGCGAACTGCTCGGCGAGGACGGCATCCTCGAATGGCACTCCACCGGTGCGCTCGGGCCGGCGAATTGCTACCTGCCGCAAGCGGACGCGTATGTGGACTTCATCCTGCGCGGCGAGGGGCAGGGCGGTCGCTATGAGGACATGGACTACCTGCGCTTCTTCGTGTCGGGCTACAACATCAACAACTGCCTCGGCGTGCTCTGCAACAACGGGCCGGAAGTCCCCTCGCCCGAACTCACCGAGCCCCTCCTCAGCGTGAACGGTCGCTACCACACCATCGCCGGCTGGACGCTCAACCCGCAGATCATGCAGGTCCTGAACGAGCAGTACCGCCCGCGCCTGAACCCGACGCTACGCGAGACGGTCGATCGCGGCTGCGGCGAACGCCAGCGCCTCATCGCCGAGAAGATCGCGTCCTTCCGCGCAGAACAGGAGGCCCTCACGCGCCCGCCCGACTGGGGCGAGCCGGCATTTGGCGTTGAGTTCGACCAGATGCCCTCCGCTCAGCAGGTCGTCTCACCGCAGAACGCCGATCCGTTCTCCCTCCTCGATGGCGTCTTGCACGTCCGCGGCAAGGCCCACACCTACGCCTTCCTGCGGACGCCGGTGAACCAGCCGGTCCAGGGCCTGACCGTGCGCCTGCGTCTCGGCACCGATGGCGGGATGTCCTGGGGCCCGGCGGCGCTGCTCCGTTGGGAGAACGGGTCCGTCCTGCGAATTGGCGTGCGCAGCGACGGCAAGCTCCAGACCGACATCCTCGGCCAGCAGCTCGTCGGCGGCCAGCACGACACGCACCAGCCGGGCAAGTGGGTCTGGCTGCGCGCGCGCTGGCTGGACCGCGTGGGCGTCTTCGAGAGCAGCACGGACGGGAAGACCTTCGAGAAGGCCTGGACCTTCGAGCACAACGGCCGCCTCACCGGCAGCGTCGCCTCGCTGTCCATCGGCAAGGTTCCCTACAACGGTGAACCCCAGGACTACGCCGAGCCGGGAGCGGAGGGCGAGTGTGAGGTGGATTGGGTGAGGCTGTACCGGGAGTAATGGAGCCGTCTTCGTGCAGCTTCGTGCCTTCTTCGCGGTCTTCGTGGTTCAGCCTTTGCCTTGGGCGCCGTACTTCCTCGTCGCCTCGACCATTGCGCGGAAGTTGGGGACGGGCACGTACTCCGTGACGGTGTTGCTGGAGCCGACGCAGTAGCCCCCGCCCGGCGCGAGGGCGTCGATGCGGGTTTTCACCTCGGCTTCAACCTCCTCGGGCGTGCCTCGCGTGAGGGTGTAGCCGAGGTCGAGGTTGCCGATGAGGCAGAGCTTGCCCCGGACGCGGCGCTTGACCTCGACGATGTCCATGGCCTTCGGCTCGATGGGGTGCAAGGCGTTCACGCCGCAGGCGATGAGGTCGGGGAGCACCTCCCACAGCCTACCATCGGAGTGGTAGACGAGCGGGATCGGCGGGCTCTGCGCTCGGCAGAGGGCGCTGAGCTGCTCCATCCAGGGGAAGAGGTGCTTGCGGTAGATCGTCGGGTTTACGATGTACCCTTCCGTGTAGGCGAGGTCGTCGCAGAACCAGACGGCATCGACCCGCGGGGCTTCGCGCAGGCAGCGCTCGATGGTCCTCACCCACACTTCGCCGGTATGCTGCATGACCGCCGCGATGAGGTCGGGCTGCTCGACCGTCGCCAGCATGAAGCCGTCGAAGCCCATCAGGAACCACGCGCGCTCGAAGATCCCGCCACCCTTCACGCCGGTGACGATTCCCATCTCCGGCGGCACGGTCTCCGCCGCGCGGTGCAGCTCACTCAGGTCCGCCTGCGCGGGATCGGGCCAGGGGAAGGCCTCGCAGTCGGCCATCGTCTTGATGAGCGCGTCGCTGTAGAGCTGCTGCCACGTGCGCTGCTGCTCGCCCTCGCCGGTCGCGGCGTAGTGGTGGCTCTTCGTAGCGCCGGTCGTTGGGTAGCCGACGTGCACCGGTGCGCGCACGTAGTCATACCCCGCCGCCCGCGCGAACTCGATCTCCGCCCCCAACCCGCCGGGCCAGGTCTCCCAGCCCATGAAGCCTGCCTTCACGATGGGATCGACCTTCAGCTCGGCCAGCGGCACGCAGTCCGGCTCGCCGCAGAACAGCGCCGTGCGTAGACGCTGGAAGTCGGGGGTCCATGTCATGGGTGCGGCCTGCCTCTCGTGAGTTCCCCCCGTTGCGCGGGCCAGTCTACCAGGCAGTCGGGGCGCGCGCAAGCCGGTCCTGTCGCCCCAACGGGAGGACACTCCCGGTCTGGCCCTGAATCCCCCTGCTCATGCAAGCCGAGAGGCGCACACCTCCGCAACCTCCGCCGAACCCCGGCGTCACCTGGCGGTCGGTGCTCATCGGCCTGCTGCTGATCCCGCCGAACTGCATCTGGGTCGCGCAGGTCGAGATCGTGCACTACTCGGGGCATCCGACCTGCCTGTCGATCTTCTCCAACGCGGTCTTCAGCCTGTTCCTGGTCATCCTGCTGAACCTGATCCTCCTGAAGGCGCGGCCCGAGTGGGCGTTGACCCAGGGCGAGCTGCTGGTGAGCTACATCCTCGTCGCGCTCGGGTCCAGCGTGGCCGCCCACGACATGCTGCAGATGCTCGTGCCCACCGTCCCCCACGCGTACTGGTTCGCTACGCCCGAGAACAAGTGGGAGGCGCTCATTCAGCCCCACCTGCCCCGGTGGCTGGTGATGTCCGACGAGCACGCGATGGAGGGCTACTACGAGGGGCGCACAAGCCTCCTGGAGGGCGGGAACTACCGCCCGTGGCTCCTGCCGCTCTTCTGGTGGGGCACGTTCGTGCTGGCGCTGGTCTTCGTGATGCAGTGCATCAACGTGCTGATGCGCAAGCAGTGGACCCAGAACGAGAAGCTCACTTACCCACTCATCCAGCTCCCGGTCGAGATGACGCGGCGCGGAGGCGCGAGCGGACTGTACGCCAGTTGGGTCTTCTGGACCGGCTTCGCGCTGGGCGCCGGCCTGGACCTGTACAACGGAATCGCGTTCCTCTACCCCTCCTTGCCCCTCATCAACGTGAAGGTGAAGAACATCTCCTACCTCTTTGCCGGCGCGCCCTGGAACGCGATCGGCTGGACGCCCGTCTCCTACTACCCCTTCGTGGTTGCGCTCAGCTTCTTCCTGCCTCAGGACGTGAGCTTCTCATGCTGGTTCTTCTATGTCTTCCGCAAACTCATGCAGGTCTTCGCGGTCGCCACCGGCTGGGGCCGCCTGCCGGGCGCGCCCTTCCTGATCGAGCAGGCCTGGGGCGCCTGGATGGCCTTCGCGGGCCTCGCCGCCTACAGCGCCCGAAGGCACCTGCGGGCGGTGTGGCGGACGGTCTGGGGCCTGCCCGGCGGCGTGGACGATTCTCGCGAACCCATGCCCTACCGCGCGGCCTTCGGCGGGCTGGCGCTCGGATTGGCCTATCTGACCGCCTTCTGGGTGCAGGCGGGAGGCTTCGGACCGGTCATCCTGCTCTACTTCATCCTCTACTACGGGCTCTTCTCTGCGGTGACGAAGATGCGCGCCGAGATCGGCCCGCCGACGCACGAGTTAGGCTCGATGGCGACGACGCGGATGGTGGTCGAGGTGTTCGGCAGCAAGAACCTCGGGCCGGGAACGCTCGTGAGCTTTGCGATGCTCTGGTTCAACAACCGGATGGTCCGCAGCCATCAGATGCCGGTGCAGCTTGAGGGCTTTAAGATGGCCGAGCGCGCGGAGATCGACTACCGGCGCCTGGGGGTCGCCATGATGGCGGCGATTCTGGTGGGGCTTCTCTCGGGCTACTGGGCGCTCCTCAGCGATGCCTATGGCAGCAAGGGCGCGCGCGGCACGGGCTTCGCCATGGAGACCTACCGCCAACTGCAGACCTGGCTCTCCATCCCCGAGGGCCCCAAGGCCCTGCCGATCGGCTTCATGGCCGGGGGCGCGGCGTTCGCGCTACTGCTCGGCGCGGCCCGCATGAGGATCGCCGGCTGGCCCTTCCACCCGGCGGGATATGCGCTCGGCATGGTCTTCGGCCTGGACTACGTGTGGCTCCCGATCCTGATCGCCTGGCTGCTCAAGGTCCTCGTCCTGCGCTACGGCGGCCTGCGCACCCACGCCAACCTCATCCCCTTCATGTGCGGCCTCATCCTCGGCGAGTTCGTCGTCGGCTCCTTCTGGTCCAGCCTCAGCGTCATCCTGGAGAAGCGGATGTACACGTTCTGGATATTCTGACGGCAGGAGAGGCGGAGTCCCGGAGCTGGGGAGTTGCGGAGAACGGAAACGGCACGCCGGCGCTTGACGCGGGAGGAGTCATCTGCCACTATGACGGCGAGGCCGCCGACGGTGCGCGGTCAGCTGGAGGCGTCATGCTTGCAGTTGGGTTGGACATCGGATCGACAACGACGAAAGCCGCCCTGATCGAGGGCGACGCGATCCTGGGTCACGCCGTGCAGGCGACCGGGGCGAACTGCCGCCGTGCGGCGGAGACGGTGCTGGGCGAGGCTCTGCGGGTTGCAGATCGAGGCGCCGAGGAGATCGCCTACACGCTGGCGACCGGCTACGGGCGGCGGCTGGTGGAGGCCGACGCGACGATCAGCGAGATCACCGCGAACGCGGCGGGGGCTCGGCGTCTGACGCGCGACGGCGCGCCCGCGCGCACGATCATCGACATCGGCGGGCAGGACAGCAAGGTCATTGCAGTGGATGCAGAAGGCGTCGTGCAGAACTTCGCGATGAACGACAAGTGCGCGGCGGGGACGGGCCGCTTCCTCGAGGTTATGAGCCGAATCGTCGAGACCGACCTCGACCGGCTCGGGCCGCTGTCTCTAGCCTCCACGGAGCGCGTCTCGATCAGCAGCATCTGCACCGTGTTCGCGGAGACCGAGGTCGTCTCGCTGCTGGCGGAGGGCCGACAGGCCCCCGACATCATCGCTGGCGTTCACCGCTCGATCGCGAAGCGCGTGGGCGACCTCGCCCGCAGCATCGGCATCGCCGAGCCCGTCTTCTTCGACGGCGGCCCGGCGCTGAACGCGGGCTTGCGGAGGGCTCTGGAAGAAGAGCTTCAGGTGAGTCTCGTGGTGCCGGAACACCCGCAAGTCGCGACAGCGATTGGCGCGGCCGTCCTCGCCGCGACCCGACTCACGCGCCGGCTCTCAGACGGTGCGTGAGAAGGGAGTGGAGTCGTTGGGACTGACCCCATTTGGCCCGTCGTGTGGGCGGAATGGAGGTCTGTCCCTTGTTGGCGGTGGCCTCCTCACACACCCTATCAGCGTGCGAGCCCGACGGCAGCGATCGCCCGGCTCGCTGAGCCCTTGGCGGAGCGCGCCCGGACCTCCACGAGATACCGCCCGGCCGGCACATGCAGGCCCGTGTCACTCAGGCCGCTCCACGAGAGCGTGGTCAGGCCGGCCCCACACTGTTGGCCGGGCGCGATCGTCTTTATGAGCCGGCCCGCGATGTTCAGCACCCGGACCTCCACGGTCGCGGGCGCGGAGAGCGTGAAGGTGATCTGCGCTCCACCCGCGGTCGGCACCGCGGCCAACGCGGATACCATGCCGGAGCCCGTCTGGGCCGCGGTGACATCGGCAGCTCCCTCGCGGAAGATCTGCGCCGCGGCGATGAAGCCGCCGGTCAGCTTCAGGCCCCCGCCCGATGACGCTCCCGCCGCCGACGCCGGGATCGACCCGACCAGCTTCATCCCCCCGCCTGCGCCGCCCCCGCCTCCGCCCGCCAACTGCCCCGCAACGAGCTTCTGCGCGGCATGGGCCGCCACCATCAGCGCGCCCAGCAGCACGATCACCAACACTGCGGCCAGCCTTCGCTTCGTCCGTGTCATGTTCGTCCTGCCTTTCGCGCCGTTGCCGTTTCGCCGAAGTCGTTCCCTGTCACCTGTTACCTGTGACCTGTCACCTGAGAGTCACCAGCACCTGGATGACCCCTGTCCCCTTCTCCAGCGCCTCCAAGGCCTTCCCGATCACCGTCCCTGCTGCCGGGCGCTTGCTGGTGCACTTCATCGCGTGGCCGGGCGTGGCCGAGGAGACGAGGAGGTCGCCGGGCTTGATCGGCGCTTGCGAGGCATCCACCTTGCAGGGCACGACGCCGACGAGCGCCAACGGCGCGGTGCCGCCCGCGGCCTGCAGGTTGCCGACGCTCATCGTCGGCTTCGTGGAGACGATGCCCGCGACGGCGGTATCGCACTCCTGGCTGCACTTCGCCAGCTTGCCATCTGGCCCGATCACCACCACGTCGCCGGCCTGGACCTTCTCGGCGCGCAGGTGTTCGGCCACGTCCCCGGGGTGGGGACCGTGACCGCCGGCGAAGGTCGCGTAGCCGACAAACCCCGACTGGCCGTATACAGTGAGCGATCCAAGGTCCACCAAGGAGCCGACTTCCGTCAGACCCTGGATCTCGGCACCCCCGTTGACCTTGAACCCGCCCTCCAGGAGGGAGTTGCCCCACACTCGGAGGGCGTGGCCGCCCCCTGTGAGGGGAGCCGTGGCCAGGACGGCAGTGCCCCCGGGGCTCGCGACTTCTGCCTTGAGGGCCGTGGTGGACCCGCCAGGATCGCTGGCGTTGGCCCAGATGCCAACACCGTCGGGCTCCTCGCTCAACCCGACCACTCCTGTCCGCCCCTCGCCCACGGTGCCGATGCCGAAGGGAGCGACCCCCTTGACCCCGATGGGGGCTCCGGTAGGCGAGGTGGTGGTGGCCTCGCCGAGGACCGCCACGCCGTCCCTGGACGCCGCTATGCCGTGGACGCCGACGTTCTCGCCGGTGGGGTAGGTCGCCTCACCCAGGACCCCGTCCCCCGTGGAGGACTGGGTGACGCCATGTACCCCGATGTTCCTCGAGTCCGTGGCCATCCCGATCCCGAATACCCCCGCGGATCCCGCCACCGTCGAACCCGTCGTGCCCCACACCCCAACGCCGCTCGTCTTCGCGAACCCCATGACGCCGGCCAGCCCCTTGCCCACTTCGCCACGCACCCCCACGCCGTGGCCCTGCGTGCCCTGGCTCTTGCCCATCACCCCGGCAGCCTCCCAGGCGCCTGACTTGGTGATGCCGAGAACGCCGTAGGTGGCGCCGTCGGTGGCCGTCGCCATGCCCTGAACGCCGCTCGCCTGGCCGGTGGACGAGCGCGTCTCGCCCGACACGCCGTAGGTCGCCCCGGTGCCGCCAGACGCCAGGCCGCGAACACCGACCGCGCCGCCGGTGGTGGAGGTCGTCTCACCCCTGACGCCCGCCGCGGCGCCGGTGCCCTTGCCCCAAACGCCGGCAGCGCTGGAATTGGGAGACGCAGTTGTGCCACGGACGCCGTAGACTTGGCCGGTGGTCGCGGACGCCAGCCCGTAGACGCCGGCGCCGCCCTTCTGGGACTGGGTCTCGCCGCGGATGCCGCTCGCACTACCGCCCGTGTTTAGAGCGGTCCCGACAACGCCGGCGGCACCTGCGTCGGGAGACAACGTCTCCCCCTCCACCCCAGCGGTGCCCCCTGCAACTGCCAGGGCGAGACCGTAGACGCCGCGGGCGCCATTCGCCTCGGAGAACGTCCAGCCGGACACACCAGCCGCCGCTCCCCTTGAGGCGCTTCCACGCACCCCCGCTGCGCCCTCCGCCCCGGAACTGGTCTCGCCCTTCACCCCGCAGACCGCGCCAGTACGGGACCGCGCGTAACCAACCAAGGCCGTCGCCGACCCGTCAGAGCTGGTAGTGCTCGCCGCAAACGATCTGAGGCCGCTCCCCTTGACCTCAGAGCCCACCCAAATCTTGTCCCCCGTGACGGCTTCCGCGGCAAGCTTCGCAGTCGTCACCGCCCCATCGGCGATGTCGGCGGTACCCACAAGCTCCGGCGTATCGCCGCCCACTGCGCCCTCGGGCAGCCGCTCCTTCGGGATGGTGCCCGCGGTGAGGTTGCTCGCATCATGGAACGCCGACGCGGGCTCACCGCCGAGGGTCTGGGCGTTCTGGGCCTCCAGAGCATAGGGTACGCTCAGGAGGCGCTGCCTCGGCAGCATCGCCTTGCCGTCCACCGAGACCTGCAGGAAGTTGCAGTTCGCCAGGCCCATCGGTAGAGGCGTGCTGGCTCCCAGGATGACCGAGAAGACGCCCTTCGACACGGGGATGTTCGCGAGGGTCTCGGTCCAGACGGGTGCTCCGCCTGTGGGGCCCTCGTACATCGACAAGGTGACGGAGAACGTGCCATTCGCCGGCTTCCCGGCAGCGTCGGACAAGGCGCCCTGATACGCAATCAGCGGAGGGGCTTCCGCACGGCTAGTGGCCCCTACACCGAGGACAAGCAGCAGCATCAGCGCGACAGTGAGTCTCGCTCTCATCTCGATCCCTCCTGTATTCGCTGCACCGCCCACATCATCGGGGGTAGGCGACGCACGGTCTGACCGGGGGCGTCGTCATCGACGACCGCGGAGCGGTTCGCCGCGGGCAGGGCAGACCCCTTCTGCCTGCGAGAGCGGCGTGGTTTGCGGAGCCCAAGGGCCTGTGCTATACTCCTCGCCAGGAACCGCGCCTGTTCCGGCAGAACGAAGTGAACGGAAGGGAACCTACGTTGGGAGACAACTCCTTCGACCTCGCAATCATCGGCGGCGGGCCGGCCGGGTACGTCGGCGCCATCCGCGCGGCCCAGCTTGGCGCGCGGACCGCGGTCATCGAGCGCGATGCCCTCGGCGGGACCTGCCTGAACCGCGGCTGCATCCCGTCCAAGGCCCTCATCTCCTGCGTGGAGACGCTCTACGCTGTGAAGGACGCCGCCAGCTTCGGCATCGACGCCCAGGTCAACGGGCTGGACCTCGACCGGATGCGCAAACACATGGAGCGCACCGTCAAGCAGCTCGTGACCGGCGTCGAGGGCCTGATGCAGAGGAACGGGATCGCCGTCGTGCGCGGCCACGGCACGCTGCGCTCGCCGCGCGAGATCGAGGTGCAGGGAGCCGAGGAGACCGCCTCGGTGCAGGCCGACAAGGTCATCCTCGCGACGGGCTCTGTCCCGTTCATCCTGCCAATCCCCGGGGCTGACTTGCCGGGGATTCTCACCAGCGACGATGCTCTGAAGCTCACCGAGATCCCCGAGAGCATCGCCATCATCGGCGGCGGGGCCATCGGGCTGGAGTGGGCGTTCATCTTCGCCGGGCTTGGCTCGAAGGTGACCGTCCTGGAGATGCTCCCGACGATCCTCCCGACCGAGGACGAGGAAGTCACCGCCGAACTCGCCAAGTCCCTCAAGAAGCGCGGCCTCAAGATGCTCACCGGCGCCCGCTGTCAGGCGATCGAGGCAACCGACACGGGCTATCGGCTGGCATACGAGTGCGCGGAGGGGGAGAAGCAGATCGAGGCCAGCCAGATCATGATGGCCGCCGGGCGGCGCGCGTTCACGGACAACCTCGGGCTGGATGACGCAGGCGTCGAGAGCGATCGCGGTCGGATCAGGGCAAACGAGCGCTTCGAGACCTCGGCGCCGGGCGTCTACGCCGTCGGCGACTGCCTGCGCGGCATCGGTCTTGCGCACCAGGCCTCCCACGAGGCCATCGCGGCGGTCGAGAACGCGCTCGGCCACCAGGGCTTCATCAACCTGAACGCCGTGCCCGCGTGTGTTTTCACGTGGCCGGAGGTCGCGTCGGTGGGCCTCAAGGAGCGCGATGCCCGCGCGCAGGGGCTGGACATCGCGGTCGGCAAGTTCCCCTTCCGCGCGAACGGCAAGGCCATCGGCGCGGGCGAGCGCGAGGGCTTCGTGAAACTCGTGGCGGACGCGCCATCGGGCCGGTTGCTTGGCGGGGCGATCTTCGGCCCGCACGCCAGCGCCCTCATCGCCGAGATCACGCTCGCCGTGCACCACGAGCTGACCCTCGCCGATGTCGCCGAAGCCATCCACGCGCACCCGACGCTGCCCGAGGTCGTCGCCGAAGCCGCGCACGTGGCGATGGGGAGCCCGTTGCACATCTGACGACGTCTCGGGTCTCAAGTCTCAGGTCTCAGGTTGGCGGCCAGGCGCTGTCGCCGAGACGTGAGACCTGAGACCAGAGACCGGAGACCCGGAACGGGAGGTGGCACAATGAAGCTCTGCACCGCCGAAGAGATGCGCGCGATCGACGAGGCCGCGATCAACGAGTACGGCATCCCCGGCATGGTCTTGATGGAGAACGCCGGGCTGCGCGTGCTGGAGGCGGTGGACGAGTGCGCGGCGCGTGACTCGCGGATCGTCATCATCTGCGGGCGCGGCAACAACGGCGGCGACGGCTTCGTGGTGGCGCGCCACCTGCACAATCGTGGCGCGGACGTGCAGGTGCTGCTGCTCGCGGAGGCCGCGGGCATTCGTGGCGACGCCGAGGCCAACTTCGCCATCGCGCGGCGCGCCGGCGTGCCGATCATCGAGGCGCCCTCTCCCCGTGTGCTCAACCGCGCGGCCGAGGACGCCGACATCCTCGTGGACGGCATCCTCGGCACGGGCGCGAAGGGCACGGTCCAGAGCCCCGCACTGATGGCGATCAGGGCGACCCAACGCTGCCGGGGCCGCATCATCGCCATCGACATCCCCAGTGGAATCTCGGGCAACGACGGCTCGGTCCTCGGCACGGCCGTGCGGGCCGACATCACGGTCACCTTCGCGCTGCCGAAGATCGGCCTCTACACGTACCCCGGTCGCGCCTATTGCGGCGACATCCGAATCGCCGACATCGGCATTCCCCGCGCGCTGCTCGAAGACGAGCGCCTGCGCACGAACCTAACGACCCTTGCCGACGCGCGGGCGATGCTTCCCCGCCGTGATCCCGCCGCACACAAGGGCGACTGCGGCCGCGTCGTCATCCTCGGCGGTTCGCCGGGCCTCACGGGCGCGCCGACGCTGGCGGCTCAAGGAGCACTGCGGGCGGGGGCCGGCCTCGTCACCGTCGGTTGCGCGAGCAGCCTGAACCCGATCCTAGAAGTGAAGCTCACCGAGGCCATGACCCGCCCGCTACCGGAGACCGAGTCCGCTACCCTCGGTGAAGCCTCG
>Ga0194125_10006195_pt1 | contig 17784 bp, 15 predicted proteins | sample TA2KigC250mmetaG_FD_148626 | JGI IMG/M metagenome (GOLD analysis project Ga0194125, IMG submission 148626) | Freshwater microbial communities from Lake Tanganyika, Tanzania - TA2015034 Kigoma Deep Cast 250m | ecosystem: Environmental > Aquatic > Freshwater > Lake | place: Tanzania: Lake... | reverse complement strand
GGACCGCGACCTGGAAACCATCTGCCTCAAATGCCTGCAAAAGGAGCCGGCCAAGCGCTATGCCTCCGCCCGGGCCCTGGCCGATGATCTCGCATGTTGGCTGCGCGCCGAGCCGATCCAAGCGCGGCCCGTGAGCGCCATTGAACGAGCCTGGCTCTGGTGCCGCCGGCAGCCCGTGCGGGCGAGTCTCATTGGCGCCTTGGCCTTGTCATTGGCGTTCGGCTTGGGCGGGGTGCTGTGGCAGTGGAACCGGGCCAAGGCGGGGGAGTTGCGCGCGAGGCAAAACGCCTATGCCGCCGACATGCTGGAGGCACAGCGTGCGTATGAGGCAGGCCCCCCACAGAAAACGGCCAGCACCCGACCTCCCTGGAGGCCCGATCCCCTGACCGTGCGAATTTCCAACCACGCTCCTAGGTTGAGCGCAAGAACCGGCGCACGTGCTCGTGGTTCCCCACGGTGTAGCAGCGGCACTCGTCTCCTTCCACGAAGAACACCACGCGCAAGTGCAAGCCAGCCCGGCACTCAAACCAGTTCCGCCGGAGCCGCCGGATGCCCAAACCAGCATGCACATGGATCTGACCGAAGGCTGCCGGCAGTTGCCGGAGCGCGGCGTCCACCTCGGCCCGTTGCGCGACCGGCAATCCGGCCCGCTCGCGCAGGAACCGGCTGCCTTGCAGGACGTGGATCACGGCGTGAACGGCTTCACCTTGCCGCGGCGCGCGTCCCGCTTCCACTCGCGTTCCGCCTTCGCAAGTGCCTGGTCCATCTCTCCGGACGTTGCGCCGTATTCGCGAAGGGCGTAGTCCTCGGAATAGATCTTGACGGGGCGCAGGGCGACCACATGGCCTTCGAAGGCGAAGGCGATGTCCTGGCCCTCCACGGCCTTCTTGAGCCAATGGCCCAGACGGGTACGACCCTGGGCAATGCTGAGCGTCTTCATGCGGCCAATTTAGCCGCAAGTCTGCGTCGCAGACAAACTTCAAAAACGCGGCGTCGAATCCCAGGCGATCAGCGACAGCCCTCATCCGCCTTTCGCTTCGTGTCGTTGCCTTCGGTGAAGCGTCTTCCGACTGCTCCTTGCGCCTTCACTCTCATCGAGTTGCTCGTCGTCATCGCGATCCTCGCGATCCTGGCGGCGATGCTTCTGCCTGCTCTTGGCAAGGCGAAAGCCGCCGCCCAGTCCATCCAATGCAGCAGCAACTTGAAGCAACTGCAACTCGCCTGGCAGATGTACGCCCAGGACCACGCCGAGCGGCTCGCGCCCAACTGGATCATCCGGAATGGCAATACCTGGGGCGTCTCCGCGCGGGCGTACACACCCCCGTTCGGAACGCAGCGGACCGTGCGGATCAGCGCTGCGTGCTGGACGCCGTGTCCGGTGGCCTGTGACGGCCGTGCCACGACGAGCGGCACTCGTCCTGTAACCTTTTCCGCCTTTTCCCGGAGTAACGGGAGGACAGACCCCGGCGACCCCGTGTCGCGGTTGCGGCCCGCGGATGCGGGCTGGCGACACGCGCTGGCCGGCAGGTCCCCAAACAGCAACCGAAAGGTTAACATCATGAAAAGGCTACCTCACCGATTGGCTGGCCACCGGACCTTTGGCTTTGGCGCGGCAATGCTGACGCTGCTCCTGGCCGCTTTGCCAGGAAACGCCCAGACCGCCACCCTCTTCACCTCGACCGGTTGGACGATCGGAGCGCCCCTTCCGGGCATCTGGCAAACGAACGCCCTCGGCCAGGTGATCATGCGGGGCAACGCCCACCTCGCACGCGTGGAGAGCACGGAACCGCGCCTGACTGGCCAACGCTTGATCTTCACGGACGGCAACGCCCAGGCCGACGGCACGGCGCTCGTCTGGGGCGCGAGCTACCAGCAGGTCGGCACTTTCGACGCGACCGGCCAATTCACACCCACCGGCGGGATGTGGCAGAACACTTACCGCGGAACCATGGGGGCCGATAACAGCCTCGAACTCCACAGCGTCGGCTACGGTTGGGGTGGGGCCATTGACGGCTTGCGCATCGACGAGACGATGACGCGGGCGCCGGCCGCAAGCCCCATGGATCCTGCCATTCCTTACGAATACACGGGCACGCTCAAGCCGCCGCCGGTCAACACCAGCCAAGTGTTCGACAACTTCGATGATATTCGCGTCGGTTGGACCGCAGAGTACGAGAAAGGAACCGGGGGAGCGATCGTAGCAAACGGACAATTCACCGTCTGGGGAAACTTCCCGGGCGTCATCACCACATCCACCCACGATACCTACGTGGTGATGGTTCCGACGACAGCGCCCTTGCAAGTCGAGAACGGCCAGACGCTCGAATCGCGGGTGGATCCCAATGTCATCGTCACGGCGCGCGTGTTGGACAAAGCCGATCCGAACGTCGTCCTTGATGCGCTCACCATGGTGGACACACCCCAGGCCGACCCGTCGCTCACGACGGTTGAGTACGAGCAGGTATCTGGAATGCGCCTCCTGGGTATAACCCGCGACGCAGCGGGAAAACCGCTGACGGCGTTCCGTCCAAACCTTTGGGTGTTTCAGTACAACGATGGCACCAAGGGGCGGGCCGACGCCACCTTCGACAACCTGGAACTGCGGACCTCAGAAATCCCGCCGGTCGGCATCGAACGCGCCGTGCGCCTGAGTTGGCCGGTCTCGGCCACGATGAACTATGGCGTTGAAGGTGCGCCCACCGTCCAGGGCCCCTGGCAGCCGGTCGAAGATCAGGCGATGCCCGGCATGCAGCAGATGACGGTGCCGCTGAGCGGCTCGGCGCAGTTCTTCCGTCCGATCCAAGCGCCGTGAGTTGTTTGGAGAGTTGCCGAGCTGGACGGTCTCAAGTCGCGATCATTGAATGGCTATGGAACCACGAAGCAAGTTCCGTTTTGAATCCTCGCAATCAGCGCAAACGCCCGCGCAACGGAACCCGTCCCGGCCGGCAGGCCGGGCCTGGCATGCCGTGCTGCTGGGCCGATTGGCCGCGAGCCTCCTGCTCATAACGGGGCCGCGAGTGTCGGAGGCGCAGACCAACGACGCCCTCGGGTTTGCACTCCAGCCTCATGCCGAGGCCAACGCGGTCTTCGATCCGTCAACGTATCTCACAATCCCGGAAAACATCGGCTCGGCGCTGCTGGATGTCGTCATCGTGGGCGATACCACCACCCGTCCGGTCAGCGTGGGTTACCGCACCGAGCCGATCGAGGCCACGCCGATCGCGGATTATACCCCCGTGAGCGGCACGCTCACCTTCACCGCCGGGGAGTCGCGCAAGACCATCGCCATCCCGATCGGCAACGATAGCATCACCGAATGGAGAGAGAGCTTCTGGCTCCGGTTGCAGAATCCGGCCGGGGGCTTGCCGCTCAGCCAGCCCCGCGAACTCGAAATCGGCATTAGCGATAACGACCGGGGCTGTTACATCGCGGACGCGAACGGCGATGGCCTCAGCGTTCTCGTGCTCGATGAGCGGGCGGGCACAGTGACGGTAAACGTCAATCGTGTTGGCGACTACGACTTCCCCAGCTCCGTCCACTACCGCGTTGCCACCGACGGCGGGACCACGTACCGTCACTTGGGTTCGGCCATCGCGGGCGTGGACTTTGTGCCCACCGAGGGCACGCTGGATTACGCCCCCAACGAGATCAACAAGATCTTCACCCTCACCGTCCTGGACGATGGAATGATCGCGGGAGACAAGGTCTTCTACCTCACGCTCGACGAGGCGACCGGAGGTGTCGGCATCCAAAACCCGGCGGTCCAGGTTGTGATCCGCGACTGTGAACGAAACCCGGTCCGCATCGACCCGGACTTTCAACCGGAATGGCCCTCGCAGGATTCGTGGTGGTGGCTGGTGAGGTGGGGCAAGGAAGGCCAGGTTACTGTGGGGCCGGCGGACGGCAAGATATACCTCCTGACACCGGCGCACCGGGTGACTGGCGAGGACGGTGTCTTGGCACTGCGCTTGTTGCCGGATGGACTGCCTGATCCGGCCTGGACCACCGCCGCCATCAGCGGTTCGGTGGCCGCTCTCGCCCTCCAGACCAACGGCCAGTTGCTGGTGGCAGCGTCCCGCAGTGCGTCGGGGTACTACGTTCCGGAATTCTCAGTCAATGGCGTCGCCTGTCGCCACTTTGCCCGGCTCAATGCCGACGGTTCCCTGGACACTACCTTTGCCGTCTCATTCCCGACGAACCTGTGGCTCTCAGCCCTGGCGCTGCAGGCAGACGGACGCATCCTCTCGCTCATGTGGGATCGCAGTGCCAGCCGCAATGTTGCCTTCAGGCTCCTTCCATCCGGCGCGGTGGACCCCACCTTCAGTTCACCCGCACTCTCGTTAAGCCGTTGGTGCGACTCGATCGCCGCAACGCCGGACCGAGGGATTATTCTGGAAGTCTGCCCCAGCGGCCGTTTGAACGCAGACGGAACCGTGGACCAACAATTTCAGCCCCCTTCGGACTCGACGCTTTTAGCCGTGCAACCCGACGGACGGCTCCTGGCATCCATATTCTCCACCACCGGCAATGAGCTATGCCGCCTGACGCCGGAAGGCCAACTGGATCCCACCTTCGAGCCTGTCGGACTTGGCCCCGATTTGCCAGCGCAGGTGCTCCCCGCCGCCGACGGAAAGCTCTGGGTTCTGACGAGACCGGAAAATTGGTTGAATTCGTCGAACAGTGACTACCGACTGACGCGCAGGCTCGCCGATGGGAGCGACGACCCGACCTGGCCGGCAGCCGGGCTTCAGGTGACTTCCGGTTGGTTGGGGAGCCTTGACGACCCGGGCACCGCGGTCCGGCTCAAGCCACTGCCCGATGGAAGCCTGCTCCTCGTGTCGTCCAGGCCCGGGTGGGTGAACGGCCAGTGGCGCGCCAGCCTGGCACGACTGCTGGTCGAGGCGCCGCTGCCGCGCTTCGAGGTGGACGCCGCCAGCGCACGGGTGCCGGAAAACGCCGGCCAGGCTCCCATCTCGCTCCTGCGCTGCGGACCCAATACGGAGCCCATTACCGTCACCTGGCGGACCGAGGGCGGCACGGCCAGGCCGGGCGTGGATTACGTCCCGGCCAGCGGCACGGTCACGTTCCCGGCTGACGAATCGACCGCCACGGTCGAATTGGAGGTGCTCGATAACGCGGTGCCGGATGCGGATCGCACGGTGCGCCTGCATTTCGAAGGCGCGCCGCCCTCCAACCTGGAGTATCCGCCAGTCGAGCTCACGATCCTCAATAACGACCCGGGGTTTGCCCGCGGAGGCATCAAGCGATTCCCCAATGGCCGGGTGTGGCTTCACTCCACCGGTGTCCCCGATATCGGAGCACAAATCGAGGCCTCCGAGAACCTGCGTGACTGGCACAATCTGGATCCTCCATACACCGCTTGGGTCTATCCCGGCCAACCGGAAACCATGGACGTGGGTACACCGACGAACATGGCACGCTTCTATCGGCTGCGGGCGTGGTAGGTCGTGGCGGAGTAGCTTCGATCGGTTTCTGGGGAGCTCGACGTCCGGGTGACCGCGCAGGGTGACCATGAACTGGAAAGGACCGCGACCGGTCCCCCGGTCGCAGCCGGTGCGGACGTCAGTGCGGACAGGCGGGACGCCTGTCCTACTGAGTTGCGGTGACCCCGAGAGTCGGTAGATGGCGCGGTGTCCCCACCGCACCGGACGAAGATCGCCACCGGGAATTGTGCTCCGCGGCGGCCTGGGGACAGGCCGCCCTACCTTTCATGCGCAGTGGTACCCCAGAATGGGATGGGGAATTCATGGGAGGGAAAGGAAAGACCCGAGGCAAGCCCGAGGCAGCGCCCGCCGAAGGCGGGCTGAGGGGGTAAAGGATGGCCCAGCACGAGGTAACGGTTGGGACCGACTTGGCTCGGGCGTCCGCCAGGTCGACCCTCTGTTTGCTCGTTAGCTCCTGCCCAATTCAGGTGCTGAACGCCTGTAACCTTTTCCATTTCTTTCCGGAGTAACGGGAGGACAGACCCCGGCGGCCCCGGCGGTGTCGCAGTGGCCCTACAACTCGCGCCCCCGTCTGCCGTCGCCGGGAACAGCCTCAAGTCGCAACGATTGAAAAGCTATGAAACCACGAAGGAAGTTCCGCTTTGAATCCTGGCAGTCAGCGCACCACGGCGGACCGAAACCCTGGACGCCAAGCCAGACCGGCAGGCTGGCGCTCCGGCTTTGGTACCCGGCCCTGGGTGCGCTCTTGGCCGCTGCGCCTGTCAACCTGCTCGCCCAGACTGATCATAGCGACCGCGGGTATTGGATTGCGGATACGGACAGCGCCATGCTGGCCTTCGATGAGCGGGCCGGCGGCGTGACCGTAAACGTCCGTCGCGCCGGCGACTACGATTTCCCCAGTTCCGTCCACTACCACCTCGCCACGACCGATGACTCCGGATTCCCCGGCGGGACCACCGCGGGTTTGGACTTTGTGCCGACAGAAGGCACGCTCGACTTCGGCCCCGGCGAAACCAACCAGGCGTTCACGCTCACCATCCTCGACGATGGTCTGATCGAAGGCGAAGAAACTCTCTTCATCGTGCTCGATCAGGCCTCCCCGGGGGTGGGGATCAGAACTCCTGAGGTCCCTGTCCTCATCCGCGACAACGAGCAAAATGCCGTCCGAGTGGACCCAGACTTCAAGCCGGATTGGCGACTCGAGGGTAAAAGACACCTCCTCCTCGTCGCCGTGCAGCCCACGGACGGCAAGATCCTGCTGGTCACTCTGGCGGCCCCGGTGACCGGCGAAGACGGTGAGTTGCTGCTCCGCCTCCTGCCGGATGGCCAGCCCGACCCGGCCTGGCACACCCCTGCGATCAACGGCACGGTCGGCGTGCTGGTGCCCCAGGCAAATGGCCAGGTGCTGATCGCCGCGGCCAGGAATTACCGGTTACCGGACGCAGCAGGCGATCCGAGCTTCTCGATAAATGGAGTGGCCCGGCGTCATCTGGCACGACTGAATGGAGACGGCTCCTTGGACGCGGGCTTTTCCATGTCGCTGCCGGCGAACTTGATCGTCAACTGCCTGGGCATGCAACGTGACGGCCAGATTCTGGTCGCGGCCGGCGATTTTTCCTCAACTAGCGGCACGCTGTTCCGCACGCATGCCTCCGGCGCACTGGATACGACCTTCCAACCGCCGGCGCTGAGGGACTTATCTGCTGCGATCGTGGAGACGCCGGATGGGAAGATGCTAGTCGCTCAAGGGTTCGAACTGGTGCGCCTCAATCCCGACGGCAGCCAAGACGGGCAATTCCAACCTCCTTCAGACTTGCGGTTTCGCGCCATCCAACCAGACGGACGGCTCTTGGTTACGGTCAATTCCGACGACGGCACGAGTCTGCTCGCCCGTCTCACCGCCGACGGCAATCTGGATTCGACGTTTACGCCGTTCAACCACCCGATGAGCATCAGCGACGCTGTCGTGCCCGCCGCCAATGGGAAGATCTGGATCGTGGAAACGGCAGCCTACAGCACGCGAGGCGTTCGGTTCTCGCGACGGAATGCCGACGGGAGTAACGACCCGACCTGGTCACCGGCCTTCCTGGAAGGGGGGTATCTGTTGGGGTTCATGGGTGAAAAGTGCTTTGGAGTTCTCGAACTTGCCGATGGGGACCTGCTTTTCGCTTCGACCACCACTCCCGGGCAACTCAATGGGCAACCCCGACTTGGGCTGGCTCGCCTGTCGGTCAACGCGCCAGCGCCTCGATTTGAGGTTGACCCTTCTTGCGCCATCGTGCCGGAGAATCGTGGCCGGGTCCCGATCACGCTCTTGCGCTGCGGGGCCAATGCCGAATCCATCACCGTCGCCTGGCAGACCGAGGGTGGCAGCGCCAAGCCGGGTGTGGATTACGTGCCGGCCAGCGGAGCGATCACTTTCCCTCCGAACGAATCTGTCGCCGCGCTTGAACTCGACGTGCTCGACAACCCGTTGCCCGATGAAGACCGCACCGTGCGGCTCCGCCTGCAAGGCCCGCCACCGGCGAGCCAGGAATATCCGCCGGTGGAGATCACGATTGCCAACGACGAGCTGGGCTTTCTGCCGGGAGGCATTAAGCGTTTTCCCAATGGCCGAGTCTGGCTCCGCCCAACTGGACTGTGGCCTCCCCAAGCACTGTGGCCCGGCGCAAACGTCGAAACTTCAGCAAACCTACAGGACTGGATTGAAGCTGACCTAGCCACTTACTCCGGTTGGATCGGTCCTGGCGGCACGACCGACCTGACGGCGCCCAGCAGCGCCGTACGCTTTTACCGGCTCGGGAAGCGGCAATGAACCGAGACACAAGAAACCTGCCGGGCGAAACGGTTCTACCCGCGGTCCTTGTCCATGCCGCGCGCGAGGGAGGCGGCTTCTGGCGGCAGCCTTCGGGCGTTGACCACCTCCGGCTCGATGGACACCCGCTGGCAGCAGTCTGAAAGCCGAAAGGGCACGATCATGAAAACGAAACTGAGTCTCCTGACGACGGCCATGTTCTTGGCCGCCGTCACCGTTGGCCTCGGCCAGTCCACCCTCCAATTTGTCACCGGCAGTTGCAGCGTGCCCGATTGGGCAAGCAGCACCGCCGTGCCCGATTGGGCGGGTCCTCTCCGCCTGGTCGTCCAGCGCACGAAGGATCTCGACACCGAAGTCAGCGTGGACTACGCCACCGCGGAGGGCACAGCGATCGCAGGCCTGAAATACACCGCGACCAACGGGACGCTGGTCTTCGCCCCCGGCGAAACCAACCAGACCATCGTCGTGCAGCTCTTGGATTTTAACGAAGGTCTGGTCGAGACCACCCAGGCCTTCGACGTCATCTTGAGCAACCCCACCAACGCCGTGCTGGGCGCGCCCACCAGGAGCACGGTGTCCATCCTCAACGTGGACGTGGGCATCCAGTTTCAGTTCGCCGACTACAGCGCCCCCACCGGCTGGCCCGTGCCCGAGGATGTGGGAACGTTCATGATCGGTGTGGTGCGCGGTGACGACGCGAATGGCGCCGTCAGCGTCGACTTTGCCACGTCCGATGGAACGGGTATCAGCGGCGTGGATTACATCGGCCTCACCAACACACTTTCGTTCGCGCCCACCGAGCGCCTCAAGTTCGTCCCCGTCACCATCCTCAACAACACGCTGAAACAGCCAAGCCGGACCTTCAAGGCCACATTGTCCAACCCCGCCGGCGTTTCGCTGCGAGCGACCCAGCCCACCACGGTCACCGTCCTGGACAACGACCAGGGCTTTCAATTCGAGACGAACCGCTATGAAGTGGCGGAAGATGCCGGCGTGGCGCTGATCGCCGTGCTGCGAGGCACGGATGACACGAACGCCACCAGCACGGTGAACTTGATCTCCACCGACAACAGCGCGATCGGTGGACTGGATTACACCGGCCTGACCGACACGCTGACGTTTGGGCCGGGTGAACGCCGCAAGGAGGTGCCCATCCCAATCCTCAACGACGGGGTCAAGGAGAACCTCGAGAGCTTCAAGCTGACCTTGAGTAATCCGAGTGGGGCCGCTGCGCTGGGTTCGCCCACGACGGCCACTGTTTACATTCGTGATAACGATCCCGGGGTCGGGTTCGAGTTCACCGGTTACACGAATGCTTGGGGGCAGGGCGTGGACCTCGCCGTGAACGTGGTGCGCGGCAACGATGACGCTTTGGGGCCAATCACAGTGGACTATGCCACCAGCGATATGACGGCCAAGGCGGGGACAGACTATCAGGCGGTTTCGGGCACGCTGACGTTCGCCGAGAACGAGACGATCAAGCGTCTGAGCATTCCGCTCCTCCGCCCGCGAGCGGCCGGCAGCGCCAAGAACTTCCGAGTGACGTTGCGCAATCCGACGGGCGGGGCCACGCTGGGGACCGCCACCACCACCGTGAGCATTCAGGGCCTCTACGCCACCGTGGCGCCACCGTTCGACACGGCGCTGACGATCCGGCGTGACCGCGGGGTGAACATCCTGACTTGGACCGGTGGCGGGCCATTGCAGCGGGCGGACAAACCAACCGGTCCGTGGCAGACGCTCGCCAACGCCAGCAGCCCCTGGACCGTCCAGTCTCCGGTCCCGATGACGTTTTACCGCGTCACCCGGCCTCAAGCGGTGAAACTCTACATCCCTTCGAGTTACGACGGCCAAACGAACGCGCCGCTCGTGCTTATGCTTCCTGGGTACTACGGCGATAGTGACTACTTCGAGAGTGTGGGACAGATCCAGCCGCTGGCGGAAGCGCGGGGATTCCTCTATTGCCACCCCCCTGGCCCGAAAGACCTTGTTGGCGACGGGGGTGCCTGGAACGCCACCGATGCCGTTTCCGACTTCTATAACAGAGGCGGGGACGATGCGGGATACCTGCGGGCCCTGATTGAAGAGATCGGCCGCCGGTTCGCGGTGGATCGCAAGCGGGTGCATCTGGTTGGGATCTTTAATGGCGGTTTCATGGCTTACCGCGTGGCTTGCGACTCCGCGGATCTCATCGCCGGGATCGCCTCCGTGTCGGGCGCGACCTACCTGGACCCTGGCCGCTGTCACCCTTCCGAGCCTGTGAACATCCTCCACATCCACGCGACCGATGAAGAGCTGTTCTTCTACTTTGGAGGTGCGTTAGGCCCCTCGTTGCCTTGGCCGAAGCCGGCCAACATGCCCCCGTACCCCGGTGCCTTGCAGACCATTCAAACGTGGGCGGCGTACAATGGCGCCCGCGACTCCGTTACCGACCCGGCGCGTTCGATGGAATTCGATCCCACTGTGCCGGGCCTGGACACTGTCCTCACGCGCTACACGAGCCACTCGCCGGGTGGCGCCGTCGAACTGTGGAGCATCGTCCGCGGCAAACATAACTCGGAGAACTGGCCTGAGGTCGCGCGGCAGGTCATCGACTGGCTTCTCGACCATCCCAAACCGTGAGGACCTCAGCAGATGCCTGGACGACGATCAAGCCCAGGGCAGCGTAAGTGAGGTCGCGGAGCGGGACTTTGAGCCGGGGCAGCGTGGGCAGCGTGGGCATGCCTGGATACAGGTCCACCATCGACATGACCACCGTAACCAGCATCAACTCATACGACGTTTGATTTCAGGCACGCGGGACATTACTCGAACGGAACTCGAACGGCGGGGCCATTCAAGAGGAAACGGGGCCGAAACGGGCTGGAATCCCGCCTCGGGGGGCCCCGGACGGGCTGCGAGAGGCTTACCCGCCCAGGAGTTCCGCATCGCCCGGCTCGGGAAACCGCCCCACCGCGTTGTGCTCGGTCTTGTCGCCGCCGCTCCAACAGGAACACCGGCGCAGGCCGCCGGCCCTACCCGGTCTCCGCGCCGGCGAAGGAGAGGGATTCTTCCATCCAATCGTCGGTGCGCAGGACGTTGCGGCGCATCTTGAAGGCCTGGCGCTGGGCGTTGCGCTGGGCCAAGGCCAGGGCCGCCTGGGCCGCCGATTGCGCGCCGGGCGCGCCGCTTTGGACCCAGCGGCGCACCTGCTGGTGCACCAGGCGCGGGAGATAACGGCGGAGCAATTCGTCCTCGACACTCACCAGAGCTTGCGCCGTGCCGGGGTCGCCCTGGCGGGCGCAGCGGCCGAAGAGCTGGCGATCGACGCGGCCGGACTCGTGGCGTTCGGTGGCGATGACGTGGAGGCCGCCCCGGGCGGCGATGCCGGCGCCGAGTTTGATGTCCGTCCCACGGCCGGCCATGTTGGTGGCGATGGTGATCCGGCCGCCCTCACCGGCCACCGCCACGATCAAGGCCTCCTCGACGTGGCGCACCGCGTTGAGCAGCTTGAAAGGCAGTCCGGCCTCGGTGAGCCGCTGGGCCAGTTTTTCGCTGGCCATCACACTGCGGGTCCCGACCAGCACGGGCCGGCCCAGAGCGTGAACGCGGCCGATCTCCGCCACGACGGCTGCCCACTTGGCGTCCTCACTGGGGAACACGCGGTCCGGCGCCAGGACGCGGATGCAGGGCTGGTTGATGGGCAGCGATTTAGTAATTGACACTTTGGTGGTCTGTTTTGGATGTGAGCGTCCGGGGGGGCGCGGTTGCCGCCGACACGTGGTGGCATCGACTATGTTGAGTTTAATAAAACAGGCTTTTAGAACTTGACATGTAAGGGGACCGCCGGTGAGTGCGTTACCCGGGGGTGGCGACCGCGGTGGGCCTCTTGCAGTGGAACGAGCCTACCCAGGCCCGGGCCTGCGCTCGCCGAGAGGCGCCGCGGCGTAATAGGGCTGGCGGCCGCCCGGGTTTGGCGCTAAGAATGCGCGGGCACCCGGACCGAGGCCTCTCCGCTTCGATCGAGCGCTGGGGCCTCGGGCCAGGCGCCTTAAGCCGTTAACCGCCATGAACTACTTATCGCGTCGCGCGTTCCTTCGTGACTCCACCGCAGCCGGCGCGTCGTTGGCTTGTCTTGGTTCGGCGCTGTCGCTGTCGCCCTTAGCGCGGGCGCAGGGAGCCAATGGCGACATTCGGTTGGCGGTGGTGGGGGTGGGGTCGAGCATCAAGATCGGGGGCAAAGGCAAAGCGGACATTCGGGATTTTCAGCGCGTGCCTGGCGTGCGGGTGGTGGCGTTATGCGACGTCGACCGGGCGCACTTGGAGCCTGAGCTGGCGCAATTCAAGCGGCGTAACGAGCCGATCACGGGCTACGTAGATGTGCGCGAGTTGCTCGATCGGCGGGACATCGACGCGGTCAGCATCACGACGCCCAACCATTGGCATGCCCTGGTGGCCATCTGGGCTTGCCAAGCCGGCAAGGATGTCTTCGTGCAAAAGCCGGCTTCGCACAATCTCTTCGAGGGCCGCAAAATGGTCGAGGCGGCGCGTAAGTACGGTTGCATGGTGCAGTGCACCAGCGGCTCGCGCTCGCGCTCGGGCATCACCGAGCGCCATCGCCTACGCCCGTGCGGGGAACCTGGGCAAAATCCTCTATGCCCACGGCGTGAATTATAATCCGCGCACCAGCATCGGCCGCGTGAACGGTCCGCAACCGATCCCCCGACGCTGGACTACGATCTGTGGTCCGGGCCAGCCCCCGTCCTCCCGCTGCGGCGCGAGTACCTCCATTACGATTGGCACTGGGACTGGCAGTACGGCAACGGCGACCTTGGCAACATGGGCATTCATTACCTGGACGGCTGCCGGATGGCGGTGGGCCAAGACGCCTTGCCGCGCCGGGTCATCAGTCTGGGCGGCCGGTTCGGTTACGTGGACGACGGCCAGACACCGAACACCCAAATCACCTACTACGATTACGAGCCGGCGCCGATCATTTTCGAGGTCTGCGGTCTGCCCAAAGACAAGTCCTACCTGAGCGCGCCCTGGGATCGGCACCCAAAGGGGACGATGGACTCGTACTGCGGCCTGCCGATCGGCGTGGTGGTGCATTGCGAAGGCGGGTATGTCGCGAACAACAAGGCCTTCGACACCGCCGGCCGCTTCATCCGCGAGTTCGAGCCGACCACGCCCGACCTCAACGCGAACTTCATCGAAGCGGTTCGCAGCCGGCGCGCCAGGGATTTGCAGGCGGACATCCTCGAGGGCCATCGGTCGGCGGCCCTGGTCCACCTGGCCAACATCTCCTACCGGCTAGGCCGGGCCGCCCCGCCGGCCGAGGTTGCCGAGCGGATTCGTGGCCCTAAAGAACTGGCTGGCGCCTATGAACGCCTGGCCGCTCACCTCGGCGCCAATGGCATTGACCTCGCCCACACCCCTGCCACCCTCGGGGCGCTCCTGACCGTGGACGCGAACACGGAACGGTTCATCGGCGAGTTCAGCCCCGAGGCCAACCGGCTCGTCGCGCGCGACTACCGGCCGCCGTTCGTCGTGCCCGCCAATGTCTGAAGTGGACCCTAGCCATAACCACTGCACTGCCACCATGTACCTGAACCATCATCCACCACACCACGTCACACGCCGCACCTTTGTCGCCGGCGGCCTCAAGTCAACGCTCGCCCTCGGAATGGCCGCCGCGCTCAGCCCCAAGTGCATGGCCGTGCCGGGCCAGGCTGCCCGCCCGGCACCCAAGCTCCGATTCGGCTTCACCACCTACCAATGGGGCAAAGACTGGGATCTGCCCACGCTGATCCAGAACCTTCAGACGGCGCAGGTCTACGGGGTGGAGCTGCGGACGAGCCTGTCGTACGCGCACGGGGTCGGACTGAACCTGACGGCGGCCCAGCGGCGCGAGGTGCGGCAGCGCTTTGCCGATAGCCCGATCGCGCTGGTCGGGTTGGCCAGCGGCGAACGGTTGGATTGGCCGGATCCGGCCCGGCTCGAGGCAGCGATCGAAGCGGTCAAGGCGCACGTCGAGTTGAGCCACGACCTCGGCTCGAGCGGCGTGCGCGTCTTTCCGAACCAGTTCCATCCAGGCGTGCCCCGGGAGAAGACGATCGCACAGATCGGGCAAGCGCTAAACCGGTTGGGCGCCTTGGCCGCCGATGACAACCAAGAAGTGCGCCTCGAGGCCCACGGCAACGCCGGCGAACTGTCCACGCTGCGCGCGATCATGGAGGGCGTGACCGCGCCGCGCGTGCGCGTGAAGCTCAACAGCGACGCGCGCGATGTGCAGGGGCTGGGCTTCGAGCACAACTTCAATCTGGTCAAGCATCTCCTCGGCCGCACCCTCCACCTCCACAATCTCAAGGACACAGAGTTTCCCTACCAACTGCAGACCAACTTGCTGGTCAAGATGGGCTGGGACGGTTGGGCCTTGCTCGAAGCCTCGGACGCCGTGCCGGATCGTTTGCAGGCGCTGATCGAGCAGAGGCAGATCTGGGAACGGCTGGTCGCCAACGCGCACAACGCTTAGCCGAGCCGCCACTGCCGAGTGGCTTCAGGATCCCGCGCGCCCCGGTCACGTGGTCCGGCTACTGTACCCCGGGCTGAGCTCCGTCGCTCTCACCCACGTGCGGCAATGGGGGCGGAGCGCCCAACTTGCGGTAGAGCCAAACCTCGAGGGGACGCAGCGGCCCGAGCCAGCGATAGAACGGCGAGTACACTAGCCGCAAGCGCACCACCGAGAGGAACCACGCCAGCGACGCCGTGCTCAGGTTGACCTTCGACCCGATCCTGTCCGTCCATTCGGTGGGCACTTCCAGGATGGTGAAGCCAGCGCGCTTGAGCGAATAGAGTAGGTTGATGTCAAACGCCATGTCGGCGATCGTCAAGCCGACGTGGATCTTCTCGACGGCCGCCCGGCGCATCACTTTAGCACCGCATTGCGTGTCGCGAATGTGCATCCGAAACAACAGCTCGACCAGCGCGTGAAAGGCCCGGCTGAAGAAGCGGCGATGGACCGATTGCTCGATGTGCAGCACCGCGCCAGGGAGCCAGCGCGACCCAATCACGCAATCCGCGAGATGGCTGCGGTCGACCAACTCGAGGAAGGCCGCCGGCGCCGTCGCCCCGTCGGCATCCACATACCCGATGAGGTCGGCCGCCGGCGCCAGTTTCAGGCCCTCGATTAACGCGCCCCCTTTGCCAATCCTGCCCGGAAAAGTCAGGTGAGACACCTCGGCAAATTGAGCCTCGACGCGCCGCACCACGCCCTCGGTGTTGTCCACGCACCCGTTCAAAACCACGACGAGCTGGAACCGGCCTGGGTAGTGTTCGCGGAAATGCTGCGCATAATCGTGCAGCACGGGTTCGATCCGCTGCTCTTCGTTGTAGGCCGGAATCAGCAGCAGCACACTGGGATGACTCGACGGCACGCCCAACGATGGCTCGATCCCGCGGACCTGGCAACTCGGGACTCGACCGGGATGCACCCCAACCCACTGCGCCTATGAACCCCGCCGCAGTCGGCCTATCCTCGATGGCCAGCATCGGATGCGTTGGGGACAGCGCCCACATGGTTGTTGACCAGTGAAGGCCAACCGCCCGATCCGGACGCGGCGCAGGCGGCAGATCAGACCTCGATCGGCCCCGAGCGCGGCGCGCCGACCCGAGTCAGCTCCTACGGCCCCCAGTTTCCATGTTCGCAAGGGCCAGATTCCGCACTTGCATACTGGCTGACGCAGGTCCAGCGTCAAACTCGCGAGGGCCAGGCAAAGCCCATGCGAAGCGTCGTAGCGTCGGATGAAGCGAGAGATGGCAGAGAAGGATTGGAGTCCCAGTGTCGGCACGGTGGCTGGGGTCGTCGGCGCGGTGTGGTTGGTGGTCGCCTGGGTGCTGGGGCAGACAGCCGGCTGGGCGGGGGTTGGGGACAAGCGTTGGGAGACCCAGCTCGATGCCGCTCCGCTGGGCCAGGGCAGGTCCTGGTGAGCACCGCGAGCGGTGTGGTCGCGTTGGACCAACGGACCGGAGCGATTCTCCGGGTTTCGGAAGCCCTGGGCGGGGTTAGCCACCTTGGCGGGTTCCTGGCGGGCGAGCGTTCCCTCTTCGTCAAGGCTGGCTGTCCGGGAGCGCTGGGCACTGTGGATGGCGAGGTCCTTTGGCATGCGACCGGATACTCCTGGCTGGCATCGCCTCAGGTTGATCGCGAGGGCGGTTTGTTTGGGGGCAGTTGGCCGGATGAGTTTCTGTGCCTCGACAGCGGCGGGGCCACATCTGTCGAATCGCCCTGGTCCTGCGTCGGTGCCGATCATCGCAATTCGTCGAGCCTGGCGCCGCGATTCCATCGGCCCAAGCTTACCGCGCGGCAACGAGCGGAAGGCGTCGAACTGGTGATCGCGGGTACCAGTCAGGGCCGGTGGATGCTCGATCGCAGCGGGGCGCTGGGTCCAGAGGTAGCGTGGCAGGCGGTAACCTCCCTCGAGCTCCCCACTCAGCCGTGGCCGCTAGCCCCCGGGGAAAGGGCCCAGTTCTTTCGTCTCCGGCGCGATTAGCGATCAGGGGAGCAGGCAACTGGGGGATTGGCCGGTTGGTGATCATGGTCCCGATCACCGATCTTACATTATATTACAACTTCATTATACTTGACAGGAGATGCTTCCCTGATCCATCCTGGCCCCAGTTATGAGAACCACCCGTATCAAAGTCAAAGGGCGACCGGCCGTTTACCACTGCGTCTCGCGCATCGTCGGCGCCCAACGGCTCCTCGATGACCTCGGCAAAGAAACCTTGGTCAGGCTCCTCCGGCGCTTGGCCACCTTCTGCGGCCTCGAAGTCATCACCTACTGCATCATGTCCAATCACTTCCATGTCCTGGTCCGCGTTCCGGCCGAGCAGAACCCGACCGACGAGGAACTGGTCGAGCGCATGAAGGCCCTCTACGGGAAGGCCAAACCCCGAGAGGCCGGTCTGCTTTATGAGGCCGAGAAGGGGTTGCACGAGCATGGTCGAGTGGACGCGGACATTCGGGAACGGATGCTGGCGCGGATGGGGGATGTGTCGGAGTTCATGAAGGAGTTCAAGCAGCGGTTCAGCAAGTGGTACAACATACGGCATCAGCGGTTTGGGACGTTGTGGGCGGAACGGTTTCGGAGCGTGTTGGTCGAGGATGAGCCGGGGGTGCTGGAGACGGTATCGGCGTACATCGACTTGAACGCGGTGCGGGCGGGCTTGGTGGAGGATCCGAAGGATTACCGGCACTGCGGGTACGCGGCGGCGGTGGGTGGGGATGCGAAGGCGCGGTCGGGGTTGCTGAGTTTGTACGCGGGCGGGAGTGAGGGAGCATCTCGGGGCGGAAGTGCGGCAGCAGGGGCGGCCGAGGCGGCGGGGGCGGTGGAGTCAGAAATGGGAGGGGCGCGCGGGCAAGATGCCCGCGCTCCGTTCTTGGCCGGCGCGCAGGCTGCAGCGGGGTCCGAGGCTTCGAGGACAGTGCAGGTTCGGGAGTTGCGTGAATGGAAAGAGGTGGGG
>Ga0194125_10006192_pt1 | contig 17790 bp, 12 predicted proteins | sample TA2KigC250mmetaG_FD_148626 | JGI IMG/M metagenome (GOLD analysis project Ga0194125, IMG submission 148626) | Freshwater microbial communities from Lake Tanganyika, Tanzania - TA2015034 Kigoma Deep Cast 250m | ecosystem: Environmental > Aquatic > Freshwater > Lake | place: Tanzania: Lake... | reverse complement strand
TTCTGCCGCTCTGCCTCCTGGCCGCGCTGCTCGCCGCGGCGTTTGCGCCCGGCGCTCGCCCGGCCGCCGCCGAGGCGGAACCGAAACCTGCCGCGCCGGCATCCGCGGAGGCGCAGGCGAAATCGGCCGCGCCCGCCGCCGAGGCCAATCCGCCGGCCGACCCGGCGGCGAGGTGGGAGGCGCAGGTCCAGGCGTACGAGAAGAAGGACAAGGAATCGCCGCCGCCCGCCGGGGCAACGCTCTTCGTGGGCAGTTCCACCATCCGCATGTGGACCACGGCGGCGGAGGATTTCAAGCCCGCCCCGGTCATTGCTCGCGGCGTGGGCGGGTGCCAGATATCGGACATGGTCTATTACGCCGACCGCATCGTCGCCCCGTACAAGCCGAAGCGCGTGGTCTTCTACGCGGGGGACAACGACATCGCCGCCGGAAAGACGGCCGAGCGCGTGGCCGCCGACTGGAAGGCGTTCGTCGAGAAAGTCCGCAAGGCCCTGCCGGACGTAAAGATATATTTCATTTCCATCAAGCCGAGCCCGTCGCGGGCGAAGATCTGGCCCGAGGCGCAGAAGGCCAACCAGGCCGTCCGCGAGTCCTGCCAGGCCGCGCCCGGCCTGGCCTACATCGACGCGGCCGCGCCGATGCTCGACGCCGAAGGCAAGCCGCGGGCAGAACTCTTCCTGAAGGACATGCTCCACCTCAGCCGCGCGGGGTACGAACTGTGGATCCCCATCATCAAGGCGGCGCTGGAGAAGGGCGATGCGCGGCCTACTTCGGCTGGACCTTGTCGAACCGGGCCTTGACCCAGGCGTCGCGCACGGCGCGGTAAAGGTTGTCTTCGTCGGGCATGAGGGCGAACGTAAGGCCGTTGGGCAGCGCGACCTTGCCCGTCTCGAAGACGCGCTGCTCGTTGGCCGAGGCGAAGGCCCTGACGGCGGCGCGGAAGGCGCGGTCCTCGGAAATCGTCCAGCGGCTCTTGCGGACCACCTTGAACTTCAGGTCGGCGGCCAGTTTCTCCTCGGCGCCCTCGGCGTCGAGCGACGCGGGCAGCCGCACGGACGGGTACGCGGCGGGGTCCTTCAGCACCTCGGCCAGGAACATGGCCGCCGCCGCCCGCCGCGACGCGGCAAGCGGCCCCTTCCCGTACTTCTCCATATATGCGGCCAGGTAGATATGCAGGCCCCACCGCCGCGCGGGCGGGTCGCCGTAGTAGAGCGCCGCAAGGTTGCCGCGAAAGTCGGAGTACAGGCTCAGGCGCAGCCGGCCCTTCTCATCGAGGCCGAGGAGGGACTGCGCCGGCATCGCGGCCCAGGCGGCGCCCGTGCCCAGGTTGTACCAGAGTCCGAGGCCCGCCAGGTCGCCCTTGAGGAACCCGTACTCGGCCGGCTCGGCGCTCTCCATGTCGGCGGCGGGCCACGCGAAAACGAGGGTCGGCTTCGGGTCGCCCCCCTTGAGTTCCACGCTGCTCTTGGCGGCGGGGTCGTAAACGGCGCTGAGCGTGCGGCCCCAGACGGCGGGCTGAAACGGGGTTTTCCGGCCGGCCTTGCAGAGTTTCCACCAGGGCGGGCGGCACTCGGCCCACGCCTGGCGCACGTACGCCACGTCGGCCTGCCGGGCGGGCGCAAGGCCCGTCAGCGCCGACGGCGGCAAGGCCAGCGCCTGCTCCAGGTCGGACCACTGGCCGTCCATGTAGGCCGCGACGATGCGATCCGCGAGGTCGCCCGACGCCGCCGCCGCGCCCCCGGCGGGGCCTGCGCCCGACCCCGGCGAGGTCCTTGCTGCGGCGCCGGCCGGCGCGGCTGCGGCCGCTGCGCCCGCGGCGGCCACAACGGCCGCTGCGGCAATTGCGAGCAGCAGGACGGCCGCCCGCGCCGCTCCGCTTGAACAGTGTCGCATGGTCGCCATGGCCGAGCGATGCTCCGCCGCGAAACGTGCCGGACGAGCGTGCCACCCGCAGGTTCTATAACAGTTTACGCCGGCCCCAACCGCTGGCGCAATGAAATCCGCTCGCTCTGGCCGTTGCTTGCCGCGCGGAGCGGGCATTATAATGCGGCCGCGCATGGGATGCTTGCAAGAGGAGCCGACGCACATGATGCGGCCTGGTCGCCGATGCGCGTGCCCCGCCGTTGCCGCCATTGCCGCGCTGGTGCTCGGCCTGCCCGCCTGGACCGCCGAGACACCCGCGCGCCCGGCGGCGCCCGCGAAGCCAGATGCGGCGGAATCGCCCGCCGGGCCGGCGCCGCCGGCCGCGCCTGCCGCCAGGCCCGTCACCACCGTCCGCAGCCCCGCCGGCGACCTTGTGCGCAAGTGGTGGGCCGAGGGCACGGCCGCAGGCAACGATGGCGACTTCTACGACAACCGCGACCGCGGGCACTCAAACCTGGCCCTCGACCCCTACCCGCAACTCCAGAAGGTCCAGTACAACGACGAGGACCGCAAGCGGAACCTCGACTGGGGCCTCCAGGGGCGGGTGCTCAGGCACGTCGTCTTCGGGAACTCGTCCACGAGCGCCGGGCCGACCGCGGGCGGCAGCAACGCGCGCCTGGCGTACAGCCATCCGATGGGCCTGGCTATGCTGTATGCACAATATACAAATAGCAATCTCTATATCTATCCGGAGCACCAGGACCACGACCCCGGGCGGAACGGCTCGCCGGGCCACGGCGACCTTTTCCCGACGAACACGCCGTGCCTCATCATCTCGCAGGGGTCGAGCGGCTCGGACCGGCCGTTCATGCAGGCGATGCCGCTGGTGCTGGCGGCATTCCGGCCGGAGGTCAAGCGCAAACTCATCGAAGCAGGGATGCTGGCGCCCACGATACAGATGATCCTGCGGCGGACGGGCAGGCCCGTGGCGTCGGACGACGATTACCTCTCCGGCAAGGCGCACCCGACTGTCTTCGAGGGGTCGTTCCTGAACGACCTTGAGATGGTCAAGATGGCCCACGCCATCACCCTGGCCGACATCCCGCCCATGGTGCAACTGGCCGTCACTGAGGAGGGCTCGGCGGTGCGCGGCCGGGACTACTTCGACCCGCACGAGAGCGAGCGGCTGGGGACGACGCCGGCGGTCGTCGCCCGCGTTTTCCGCGGCCGCCACGAGGCCCACCGCATGGTCGTAAGCGCCGAGGGGAGCAGGGACCTCGGCGGGCGGCCGCTCCGCTACCGCTGGGTGCTGCTGCGCGGCGACGCGGCGCGGGTGCGAATCAGGACCCTGAACGAGGCCGGCTCGCGGTGCGAAATCGCGGTCCCGTGGCACGAGCGGCGGCCGGCGGCCCCGGGCTCGGCCATCGAGTCAAGTCGCATAGATATCGGCATATTCGTCCACAACGGCGCGTACTGGTCCGCGCCGGGATTCGTCACGGTCCTCTGCCCGGACCACGAGGCCCGCACCTACGAGGCCGACGGCCGCTGCGTGGACATCGGCTACGGCGCAGGCACGGTGGAGGCGGCCGTCGCGGGCTGGGCGACCGTGCTGGACTTCTATAAGAGCGGCGCCGCCGCCCCTGCCGCGAGGCTGCTCGGGGCGGGCCTCGCGCCGGAAGCGCTCGCGGCCGTGGCCCAGGCGGCGGGCGAGTACCGCCCCGCAAAGGCCGACGCCGACGCCGCGCAGGACGCCCTGAAGCGCGCCGACGAAGAGGCGAAGCGGGCTAAACAAGAGAAGAACGCGCCGCCGGACGCCTCCAAGGCGGCCGACGCCCGCCTCGCCGAGGCCCGCAAGGCCGCCGACGCCGCCAAGAAGGCCGCCGACGAGGTCCTCTCCCGCCGCCGCGAACCCCTGAAGGGCTCCGTCCGGGACCTCGTCGAGGGGACGCTCAAGCGCCTGGCCGCCAGCCCCACGTTCTGGCCCGACCACTTCAAGGACGTCATCGCGCCGGCGGCGGCGGACGCGGGCAAACGGTCGGCGCTGGAGACCTCGCGGCAGCGGCTGGTCGCCTTCGGCCTGCTGAAGGATGGGCCGCTGGAATCGTGGGACCTTACGCCCGTGCGTGCGGGCGCCGGCACGGCCGCCGAGCGCCTCACAGCCAGCGAGCGGGTGCTCCTTGCGCAGTTCGCCGCCGAGGTGCTGTCGCGCATCTTCACGCCGGCCGCCGCCACCGTGTCGTACAAGCGGAACTACGTTGACCCGCGCATCTCCGTCGCCAAGTCATGGCGCGACGTGTTCCGCTACGGCCCCACGGGCGAATGCATCGGCTGGACGCGCTACGACGGCTCGGCCCGCACCGAGTTCAACGCCTGGGGCCTCGTGGTGCTCGAGAAAGACTCGCTCGGCCGCTGCCTGAAGGCCCAGGAAGTGCGGTACGAACTGGCGGGCACCGGCAAGGGACCCGGCCTGTCCGGGGCGACGATGAAGTGGACGCTCGCCCCCGGCATCACGCAGTACGAGTACGCCGGCCCGGACGACCGGCGCGGCCGGGTGAAGTAAGAATCCGGGCCATCAGTTCCTACGGCAATCTGAGGTCCGCGGGCTTCACGCCCTTCTTGAACTTACCCATGCCGATGGGCGAGGGGCTGTACTGGCCGACGAAATCGACCTTGGCCTTCGCGGGAATCTGCGCTTCCATGCCCAGGCACCAGTACGCGGCGTTGACGAGGATGCGGCGGAAGCCCTCGCTCTGAAGGTCGCCCACGTGCCCCATCGTGGTGGTGAAGACCCTGGCGGCCTTGCCCTGCGCCCCGGTGTACGTCTTGGTCCACGCGACGGGCACGGGCTTCTTGTCCGGGTTGGGCGGGTCCTTGGGGTCCATGCCCTTCAGGACCTGGCCCAGCAGAATGGGCTTGCAATCGCCCGCCAGGGTGGTGACGGCGTACACGTCGGATGGTCCCCACACGTCGTCCGCGCCGCGCAGGATGGGGTGGTTCTCGGCGCCCGGTGCGGGTATGCCGCGAGTGCTCTCCTTCTGATGCTGGCCGTAGTGGTTAATCCACGTCTCGCCGAGCACCTGGCGGCCGTAGCCGCCCTCCAGCGTCCCGCCGCGGAAGGTGTACCTGGCGTACGGGCTGTCTTTGCGCTTGTAGTTGAACGCGTGCGTGCTGGTGCGCAGGGCCATGATGGGGCGGCCGGAGTCGGTATAGTCGATGATGTGCTTCATCTGCTCGTCGGGCAGTTCGCGGAACCGCAGGAACATGACCATCAGGTCGGCCCCCGCGAGGGCCTCCAGGCCGGGGATGTTGTCCTGCGTAGCCGGGTCGATCTCGCCCGTCTGCTTAGCGAGCGCAAAGAGGACCGTGCACCGAAGGCCGTGATGGGCGGCCAGGATGCGGGCCAGTTGCGGCATGAGTTCTTCGGAACGGTACTCGTCGTCGCCGACGATGAAGACGGCGTGCCTGCCCTTGCAGGGTCCCCCCTTGCCCTCGTAGACGAGGACCGGGCCTTCGCCCGCCGCAGGGCTGCGGCCCGCAGGCGGGTCAGCGGCCGCGGCCCGGCCCCCGGCCAGGCCGACGATCGCCGCCAGCGCCGCTGCGCCGAGACGCCACATGCAACGGTTGTGCATAAGTCACCTCCGATGCGCCGAACACGGGAACCGCCCTCCCTGAAGCGGCGCTCGCGGCGCCGCCCCGGGCGGAGCGCGGCGGGTCAGGCGGCCCGCCGCGCTCATCGCGTGCCGCCATGTTAACGCAAGGCGCGGGCAAGTGCAATCTTTCCGCGGAAGGATATGCCGCCGGCCGCGGCCGTTTTTTCCGGCAAGGAAACGGGGCCGCTCGCCCGCGTTCCCACGGCTCGCGCCGTGGGCTGTTGTCATACGCCCCTTACGGGGCTGCCAGGAACAACGGTCGCACACTGTGCCGCCCGCCGGGCAATCGAACAATTCCGTGCCGAATTGACCTGCGTCAAGGCCCCCTGCCCTCTTGCCCGCTATGATTGCAGCGAGGATAATGCTCGGCAGGGAGACGCCGCATGAAGGCCAGGACGATGAAACGCAAGATCGTGAAAATCAACGAAGACCTCTGCAACGGCTGCGGCGCGTGCGTTACGCCGTGCGCCGAGGGGGCGATTCAACTCGTCGGCGGCAAGGCGAAGGTCGTCCGCGACGAACTCTGCGACGGCGCAGGCTTCTGCCTGGGCGTCTGCCCCACGGGGGCCCTTACGATTGAAGAGCGCGAGGCCCCCGCCTTCGACCCGCAGGCCGCCCACGCCGAGCAGGCCAGGCGCGGCAAACGGCTGCTGGCCGAGGCGTGCTTCCGCTGCGGCACAGGCGAGGAGGAAGCGGTCCTGTTCCCCTGCCGCCACCAGGGCAAGAGCCAGTGGGTGTGCGTCCGCTGCCTGCCGCCGCTGATACACGGCTGACGGGGCGCGGCAAAGGGACGAAGGGCCAGAGGGACGTAGGGAGGATGGCGCGCCGGTCTGCGCATAGGCGGCCGGTCTCCCGACCTGCCGCGCAGCGTTCGTACAAGAGTTGATACGTCCGCCCGGCCTGCTCTACTGCTGCGCGGGCGGCTCAAGGGTCAGCACCGCCATGACGGGGAAGTGGTCCGACGGATAGCGCCCGCCGTCGGAGGCCGTGTCTATGCCGCACCAGGCGGCCCGGAAGTGCGGCGTGTGCAGAATCCAGTCCAGGCGCCGGTCCACGCGCAGGCCGCCCGGAAAGCGATAGGTTCCCTCGTTCGTCCCGCGCGCCGGGTGCACTTCGCGGTAACTGTCGAGGAGGCGCAGGCCCGCGTCTTCGCCGTCGCCGAGCACGCGGCGGTAAACGTCGGCGCCCCCCTGGGCGTTGAAATCGCCCGTGACGACGACGGGCCGGCCGCCGGCCTCCTGGCTGATGCGCTCGCGCAGCAGCGCGGCCGACTTGCGGCGCGCCGAGCCTGAAAGCGCATCGAAATGCGTGTTGAAGAAGAGCAGCGTCTGCCGCGGGTCGTCGCGCCGCCGCAGTTCCACCCACGACGCCGTCCGCGGCACCCAACTGAGCCAGTCCTTGCTCCCCGGGACGTCGGGCGTCTTGCTCAACCAGAAGTGCCCCTCGCGGATTTTCTCGAAGCGGTCCAGGCGCCAGAAGACGGCCGTCTGCGGGCCCGTGGCGGCGCCGTCGTCGCGGCCTGCGCCCGCCCACCCGTACTCCGGCAACTCCTGGCGCAGGTACTCGGCCTGGGAGGCAAGGACCTCCTGCGTGCCCAGCAGGTCGGGCCGGAATTGCCGGATGCGTGCGACGACGGCGGCCTTGCGTTTCTCCCACGGGCCGACGTGCCCATCGGAACCGGCGGTCAGGATGTTGAAGGTCATCACGCGCAGCGTCTGAGCATCGGCGGAGGGAGGCGGCGCCTCGCGCGGTCCCGGCGGCGGGGCCGCGCCCAGCGCCACCGCAACCTGAAGGGCCGCCGCCGCGGCTCCCAGGAATAACACCGCCGCGACAGTACGGTCGAATCTCATCGTGCGGCTCCGCGCTTCGGACGCCCTGGATGATACCCGGCGCCGCCGGTATTATCAAGTCCGGCGGGGGCGCCAGGTTTCACGCGGCGCGCCCCCGCAGAGGCGCACGCAGCCGACCTGCTGCGGAACCGCCGCGTTTCGCTTGACACGCCCTTGCCGGAAGGTAGTTTGCCGGTGTTGCGGCGGCGACGGGGCCGAACGGCAGGCCCCCGGCCGCCCGCCGGCACGCGTTGCCGTTTGAGGTCTGAGATCTCAGATTTGAGATTTTATATTTAATATTGAACATTTATCATTCTGTGGGAGGCTCCCATGGCGCCCGAAGAAGGATGCCCGCTTGTGGCCGTGCCGAAGGCCGAGCGCGAAGAGATTCTGAAGGCGTACGCCGACCTGCGCGTGGCCGACGTCCGCGACGGAATGGACACGATGATGCTGCACCCCATCGGGTCGATGCGCCCCGAAATCCGCCCGCTGTGGCGGACGCACGCCTGCGGCATCGCCCGCACCTGCCGCTACCTGCCCTTCGACGGGGCCATCCCGCCCATGACGCCGGAGGAATACTGGAAGTGGGTCGGCCGCTACTACAAGGAGGTATGCCCGTACCCGTGGATGGACGACGTACAGCCGGGCGACTTCTGCGTAATTGACCAGAGCGGCGTAAACGCGGGCCTGATGGGGTCGAACAACTCGCTGAACGGGTTCCGCAAGGGGGCTCGCGGCTACGTTACGAGCGGCGGCGTGCGCGACACCGACGAACTCATCCTCCAGAAAATCCCCTTCTGGTCTGCCATGTGCAGCCAGTCGATGGTCCAGGGGCGCCTGAGGTTCGACGCCAAGGACGTACCCGTCTCGGTGGGCGGCGTTCTTGTGCACCCCGGCGACGTGGTCGTGGCCGACGGCGACGGCGTCATCGTCGTGCCGCGCAGCGCGGCCCTTGAGGTGGCCAGGCACGCCGCCGCCGAGCACAAGCGCGACAAGGCCGGCCGCCGCAAACTCTACGAGCAACTGGGGCGGGAGTTGGATGAGACAGTGAAAGATTAGTCATTTGTCATTTGTCATTTGTCATTTGTCACTTGCCACTTGCCACTTGCCACTTGTCACTTGTAAGGAGGATCGGCGCCGTGGGCGGAGACCGCGCTTGGGTCGTCCGCTCTCGCGCCTGGCTGTAAACAAAAAACAATAAACGACAAACGACAAATGACAAATGACAAATAACTAATGACAAACAACTAATGACAAATGACCAGTGACAAGTGACAGTCTTCAGAGGTCCGTCGGGGAGACGTAGTCGCCCTTCGTGGCGCGGAGCATCTGGAGGCGCTCGCGCTGTGCGGCCAGCGTCTCCAGGACGACGGGCGGCGTGTCGGGCACGTCCCGCCGGTAGATCTTCTCGATGCGGTCCAGTTTCGCCAGGTTCTCCGGCACGCGGATGCGGAACTGCTCGACGTACTCGGCCTGGGTGTATTTCTTCGCCAGGACCTTCTTGAAGAGTTTCTTCAGGTCGGCGTACAGGGGCAGCAGGCCCGTCGGCCCGGCGACGGCCCCGGCGTCGCCGTGGACCCTGAGTTCCATCCACTTCAGCCACACGGCCTTGTCTCGCATGCCCGTCAGCCACGTGCCGTCCCTGCGGCGCTGGAAGTAGTTGACGGCGAAGACGGGGGGCACTCGCTTCAGCCCTTCGGCAAACGCGAGGTTGTTGTTGATGTATCGGCCCAGGGGGATGGACAGGAAGTCGAGGTTGGACATGGGGCAGAAGACTCGCACGCCCTCGGTTCCGAGGGTGGCAAACGTGGTCTCGCTTTCCAGGGCTGCGCCCATCGTGACGATGCCGTGCGTCCAGTCGAGCGCCTGTTGGACGGGCACGCTGGTGTCGCTGTCGCGCCCGCCGTAGATTACGCCGTCCACGGGCACGCCCTGCGGGTCGTCGAAGCGCGGGTCGAGGTTCCGAAGGCTCGCCAGGGCGATCGTGTACCGGGCGTTCTTGTGGGCGGGGGGGATTTCTACGCCCTGCTTGTCGATCTTGCCCACGTGCCAGGGGCCGGAGAAGTTCACCCCCTCCTTCGGCAGTTCGCGGCCCATGCCGAGCCAGTACGGCCGGCCGCCCGACACCAGGACGTTGGTGAAGATCACCTCGCCGGGGCTCGTCAGTACCTTCCAGATCACGGGGTCGTCTTTCTCGCGGACGTCCTGGATGATGCCGAAGATGCCGGCCTCGACGTTGGCGCAGCGGGCCTCGCCGCCGATGCGGCGGAAGTAGGCGATGTCGTCGCCGACGATGGTCTCTCCGGGGACCATGGCCGTGGACGTCTTGCCGCACGCGCTCGGAAATGCGCCCGCGAAGTACGTGACGCGCTTGCGCGGCCCGTGGACGCCCATGACGAACATGTGCTCGGCCAGCCAGCCCTCGCGGTCGGCCCTGCGTATGGCCAGGCGCAGGGCCAGTTTCTTGAGGCCCATCGAGTTGCCGCCGTACTGCGTGTTGACGCTGTAAATAAGGTCCTCAAGGATGTCGATATAAATGCGCTTCTTGTCCGGCTCGGCGCTCACGGCCCCCTCCAGCCGGCCCGACGAGTGAAGGAACCGCAGCAGCGCAGCGCCGCCCAGGCGCTTCATCTGCCCGTATCCCGGGCGGTACAAGAGGTGCTCCGAGTGGACCACGTAGGCCGAGTCGGTTATCTGCACGCACGGCAGGCTGAAGGGCGACGCCGCGGGCCCCAGGCAGAAGCAGGCCACGTACATCGTCCGGCCGCGCATCGAGCCTTCAAGCAGCCCCCGCACCTCGGCCAGGCCGCGGTCGCGCTCGATGCAGTTCAGGTTCGGGCCCAGGCTGTCGCCCTTCGGCACAAGGTACCGCGTGACCTCCTTGTCGCGGCCCTGGTCGTGGTAGCCGTCGAAGTGCACGGTGTGGCCGGCGACGGCCAGGGCCGTCTCTTCGCCGGCCTCCAGGGCGCGGCCGCGGATGTACCGGCGGTCGGCGTCGGCGTCGGTCAGCACGTAGATGGAGTCCGGCCGGCAGAGCGCGGCCGCGTCGGCCACGAACGCACACAGCCGCGCGTCCGCCGCGCACTCCAGGCGCGACAGGTGCTCGGCGTCGAGTTTGCCCTTCAGGGCCGCTGCGCATTGCTCGTCCATGGTGCTCCCACCGTTTCCTGTTTGTCCGCGTGTGCGCGGGGCAGCAGTATAGACAGAGGCGTGCGGCGTGTCAAATCCCGACGGGGAGCGGCAAAACATCATTCGTCAGGGCCGGGGAGCGGGCGGATCACTGCTTGGGGTCCCGGAAGAGGCCCTCGAACTTGCGGCGGGCCTCTTCCTCGGTGGGGGGCCTCTCCGGCGCACGCGGGGCCGCCCCGGCCGACGGGCGAGCGGCCGGGCGGGCTTTCTCGGCCGACCCCGTGCCGCCCGGTCCGTACTCGAACTCCTCGCAGAAGTTCATATCGTTCCAGTCGCGGGCGGGATCGGTGTTCGGCAGGCGGCAGGCGCGGGTGCGCGAGTCGAAGTGGGCGCAGTTCGTGCACGTGTGGACGTAGGCGGCGCACTCGGGGCACTCTTCGCGGACCGCGATGGGCCCCTTGATTTCCCACTCGGCCCCGCACTTGAGGCATCGGCGTTTCATACGGGCCTTTCCCGAGGCGCCGGCGTCATCATACTTTACGACGCAACCCGCCGCTTCCGCGGCGTGCTCCGGAGAAATCGCGCCTGTCACTACGGCGCATCTTTGCGCGGCGGATCTCCGCACCCGCCGCGCAAACCGCGCTCACGCCGGGCGGCCTGTGCGGTCGAGCGCCTCGGCCGCCAGGGCTGCCCCGATGATGCCCGCGTCGCCGCCGAGCGTGCTCCAGCAAATCCGGCACGCGCGGCTGGCGCTGGGGAAGGCCATCTCGCGGACGCCGCGGCGGATGCGGTCGAGGAACGGCTTGCCGGCCCCCATCATGCCGCCCGTCAGCACCACCATCTCGGGGTTCAGCACGTGCAGGAGGCTGGTAATGCCCACGGCCAGGTAGTCGGCGGTCTCTGCAACGATGCGGCGGGCGATGCCCTGTCCCTGGGCGGCGGCGTCGAAGATATCTTTGCATGAGAACTCGTTGCGGTTCGGGATGACGCCCGCCTCCTGGCGGAACCGCTCGACGACGGCGGTGGCCGAGGCGTAGGCTTCCAGGCATCCGCGGTTGCCGCAGCCGCACACCCGGCCGCCGCCCTGGATGATGATGTGCCCGAGTTCCGCCCCCGTGTCGCTCGTGCCGCGGAAGAGGCGCCCGCCCAGGACGATGCCGCCGCCGATGCCCGTGCCGAGCGTCAGCAGGAACATGTCGCTCGTGCCGCGCGCTGCGCCGCAGCGGAACTCGCCGTAGGCGGCCGCGTTGGCGTCGTTCTCCAGGCGCACCGGCCGCCGCAGTTTCTTTCGCAGCACGGCGGTGACGGGGACGTTCTTCCACCCCGCCATGTTCGGCGTCTGGAGCACCACGCCGCGCGCGGTATCGACCGGGCCGGGCGACCCGACCCCCACGGCGGCGGCGTCGGCCGCGCGCAGCCCGGCCTTGGCGCAGAGGTCCCCGACGGCCGCGGCCATGCGCGAAAGGACGTGGGCCGGGCCGCGGTCCGCCTCGGTGGGCACGGAATGCGAGGCCAGGACCTCGCCCGCGGCCGACACGAGGCCCAGTTTAAGGTTCGTGCCGCCCAGGTCGATGCCGACGTATCGTTTCGCCATGATGGTGCCCTTTGCCCTGTGCCTTGCCCTTCAAGGCGTCTCGCGCCACGCGGCGAGTTTCTTAAGGCGCTCGTCCAGCGGCGCCTGGAGTCCGTAGCCGTGGTCCTTGCGGCCGGTAAGGATTTCCAGCGCGGCCAGGGCGCGGGCCTCCAGCGGGGCCTGCTTGTTCTCGGCAGCGGCCTGGAGCGCATCGAAAAGGCGCGCCAGCGCGGGCCGGCCGATCTTCTTCAAGGTGGCCTCGGCGGCGGCTGCCTGGTCGTCCGGCCCGGCCAACTTGGCCACGGCCTGCGCCACGGCCGCATCCTGGGCCTGGTCTCGCGACTGCTTGAGTGAATCGGTCAACTCTGTGCCGCCCCAGTCGGGCTGCGCGGCCGCGAAGGCCGCCAGGAGTTCAAGCGCCTGCTCGGGGCGGCCCGACGCGAGCAGCGCCTCGGCCCGCGCCTGGAGCGCCTTGGCCAGCGCCAGGCGCTCCTCGGCCGAAGTGTCCTTCATCGCCGCCGCCAGGTGCGGGACAGCCTCCACGTACGGCTCCTTGGCCAGGAGTATGCGGGCCAGTTGGTGGTTGAGTTCGCGCAGGCGGGCGGCGCTGGGGGCAGGCGTAACGGCCAGCAGTTGCCGCAGGGCGGGCACGGCGCTTTCCGGCATTCCGGCAGCGACGTGCGCATCGACAAGTTTCTCGTAAAGCGTCTGCACGGTCGGCCCGGAGCGGGCGGGCGGGGGGAACTTGGCCAGGGCCGCCTCGTACATGGCGGCGGCGTGCTGCATCTCTTCGGCGCCCTCGCGGGCGAAGAAGCGGTCGCCGAGTTCCTGGGCCAGGTCGGCCGCGGGCGTGCGGTCGACGAGGGCCTTGACGGCGGTCCACAGCGCGTTGCGGACGGCCGGCTCGGCCTCGGCGCCGGCCTTGAGGCGGTCGGCCATTTTGCGGGCCGCGTCCGGGCCGCCCAGTTTCGCCAGCACGGCCGCCACCGCCTGGCGGACGCCCTTGTTCTCGTCCTGGAGCCGGGCCGCAAGCGCCGCCAGCGTCTTCTCGCCCACCTTGGGAAGGTTCCCGAGGCCCTGCGCGGCCGCAAACCTGACGCTGGCCGTCGCATCCTCCAGGGCCCCGGCCAGGACGTCTTCTGCGCCGGGCGGGGCGATCCTCGCCACGGCGAGGCACGCCGCCTCGCGGACGGCGGGCGACGCCGAAGACCGCGCCAGGCGCCCGAGGGCCTTGACGGCCGGCTGGGCAGCGGGCGAGCCCGGCGACCCCTTCTCGCCGATGGCCCCGAGGGCTGCGGCCGCGCGCAGCACCTCGATCTCGCTTGGCGAATCGAGCATGGGGACCAACTTGGGGGCGGCCTCGGCGGCCCGGAGTCCGCCGAGCGCCGCCGCAAGGGCCGCCCGCACCTCGGGCGATTTCTCGGCGTCGAGGCGCGCCAGGAGGCCCGGCACGGCGGGCATCTCCTTCCAGGCGGCGACGGCCAGGGCCGCCGCGGCGCGCACTGCGGCTTCTTCGTCGTTGATATGTTTGACCGCCGATGCGATGAGTTCGGCGTATCCCTGGCGTGCGGCGGCGTTGCCTGCGCCCAGGACGTCGCGCGCCAGCGCCGCGGCCTGCTCGGCCCCGAGCGCCCGGACCTGCGGCACGGGGTCTTCCAGGTGCGCCAGGGCCAGGCGTCCCTTCTCCTTGGCGTCGGCGGCCTCGTACAGGACGGTCAGGTGGCGGATGAGGCGTGCCTGGAGGCGCTCCAGGGCCGCGTCGCGCTGGCGGACTTCCTCGCGGCTGCGTCTGAGGAGGCCGGCCAGCAGGAGCGTCTCCGGGTCCTGTTCGTGCTTCTTCCACCACTCGGCCCAGGCGCGGGGGGCGGCGCCGACGTCCTTAAGGCCCGTGGCGTCGGCGAGTGCCTGGGCGGCCGCAGCGGCGACCGCGGGGCGCGCGTCGGCCGTCAGGCGCACCAGCGCCTCGATGGACGGCTTGTCCATCAGCCGCCCGAGCGCCTGCACGGCCGCCACGCGGACCGCCGGCGGCGTCTCGGCCTCAGTCGCCAGGTCACCCAGGCGCACGCGGACCTTCTCGCTGCCCTGGAGGGCCGCGAAGGCCGCGGCAGCGGCGCGGCGCGCCGGCTCGTCTTCGCCCCTCAAGAGCGCAAAGAGCGGCTCAACGAACGCCGCGTGGACGCGGTCGCGGTCGGCCAGCGCCCCGAGGACAGCCAGCACCGGCTCCGACGGGGCCGGCCCGGCGAGCACTTCGGTCAGCACGGCGCGCGCGGCGGGGGTGTCCTTGTCGAGGAGGACGTCGGCGGCGTCGAGGCGGGTGGAGAACGTGCGGTCGGCCCCGACGAGAAAATCACGCAGGCGCGACAGTTCCGCGTCGGCCTTCGGCGGCTCCGGGGCGGGCCGCGCGCCCGCAAACGCCCTGCCGGCGGGGGCAAGAACCGCGCCCCCGGAACCGCACAGAAGCATGGCGGCGCCGAAAAAGAGGGCGAGCGCGGCCAACAACGTCCGCGCGGCCGGTCCGCTCCTCGGCGCCCGACTCTTGCGCATCACACTTTCCCCGGTTCGGCGCAAAAACTCCTGTCACCGTAACCGTACCTTGCGCGGCGAAGACTGTCAACGGCAAATGGAGAAACATGTTCGCACCGCGGGCGCAGTTTCACAGCCGCGACCGTAAGGGAGCGGCGCCTTTTCAGGCATGGTTCAAACAAGCCCCACGCACCGCGTGGGGATGGATGGTGCGGGCCGATCATCCCCCGGCGGTGCCGGGGGCTTTGAACCATGCCCCTTTTCACAGCCGCGACCGTAAGGGAGCGGCGCCGTGGTGTGCGCCGAAGGCCCCGCTCCGTTACAGTCGCGGCTGGATATGGCCGCGGCTCGGGCGCGCCCCTGCGCATTATCGGACTTTTCCTCAAGCCCTGCGCCCCTCGCGGACGATTCATTCCGATGTGCTCCAGTTGGCAGCCAAGCCCATCGACGCCTTCCTCGACTACCTGACGGTCGAGTGCGGCCTGAGCGTGAACACCCTCCAGGCCTACCAGCGCGACCTTGAGCGGTTCGCCGCGTCCCTGGGCCGCGACCCGGACTGGGATGCCGCGACCCCGGACAGGGTCGTCGCCTTCCTGATGGCCGAGAAGTCCCGCGGCCAGGCCGTCGCCAGCGTCAGCCGCGCGCTGGTCGCCGTACGCATGTTCTTCCGCTTCCTGAGCGGCGAGGGCCTCATCAAGCGCGACCCCACGGAACACCTGGAAAGCCCCCGCCTGTGGCAGACGCTGCCCGAGGTGCTCAACCGCCGCGCGGTCGATGCGATGCTCTCCGCCCCCAGCGCAGCCCTCGACCGCTGGCCGCTGCGGGACCGCGCCGTCCTGGAGATGCTCTACGCCACCGGGGCGCGGGCCAGCGAGGTGGCCGACATGACGCGCGAGAGCGTCAACCGCGACGTCGGTTACGTCCTGGCCGTAGGCAAGGGCCGCAAGGAGCGCATCGTCCCCCTCGGGCGCCGGGCGCTGGAGGCGCTGGAGGCGTACCTTTCGCGCGAGCGGCCGGGCCTGGACCGCCGGCAGGACCCGCACCTTTTCCTGACGCATACCGGCCGGCGCATGGGCCGCGAGACGCTCTGGCGCCTGGTCAAAAAGTACGCCGCACGCGCGGGCGCAAGCCCCCGCGTCAGCCCGCACACGCTGCGGCACTCGTTCGCCACGCACCTGCTGGAGGGCGGCGCCGACCTCAGGAGCGTCCAGGAGATGCTCGGCCACGTGGACATCGGGACTACGCAGATTTATACGCATGTTGACCAGAATCGGCTGAAGGCGATTCATCGGAAGTACCACCCGCGGGCATAGCGCTGCAACGCACCTTTGCGCGGCGGGTCTCCGCACCCGCCGCGCAAAGGCGGTTTCTCGCCTGCGGCGCGGCAGGTACGGAGACCCGCGGCGCAGTGGAAAATCGCGTAATCGGGCGCCCTCCGCCGCTCACCTCGAATCGCGGGCGCCGGGCGCCGGGCCGCCGTCAGGCATCTGCACAAATTCTCCGTCGGGCGAATCGTCGAGGGCCAGGTAGGGGCGGAGTTTTTCGAGCGTCTTATCGCCTATGCCGTTGACGTCCTTAAGTTCGTCAAGCGACCGCAGCCGCCCGCCGCGCTCCTCGCGAAGCGCAATGATCTTCTTCGCCGTCTTCTCCCCCAGGCCGGGGACAAGCGACAGCGCCACCCAGTCGGCCGCGTTCACGTTCACGCGGTACGCCGGCCCCTCGGGCGGCGGAAGGACCTCCAGCGGTTCGCGGCCGACGCGCCAGTAATCCACGGCGCGCCACGCGATGCCCGCCGCCAGCGCCACGGCCAGCAGCACCAGCGCGAGTTGTTCGCCGCGCGCAATCAGCGCCTGCCGCGGCGTCGGCGGATACGGTGACGGCGCCTCAAGCATGCCGGCATTATCGCGGGCCGGCCGCCCCCGTGCAAGCGCTGCGCCCGTTTTGGGGGGTGGCATGCCCAGGCCGCCGTCTGCCTGGGCATGTTCTTCGCCTCAGATTCTCGCATGCCCACGCATACAGCGGCGTGGGCATGCCACCCGGCCGGGAACGGATCCCCGCAAGATCAAGGGGTTACGCGCTGCGCCCGTTTTGGCTTGCGGCGGGGCGTGCGCCGGGCTAACCTGTCGGGCGGCCAAATCGGAGGACCACAGCATGATGACCCGACGGAAGATGCTCAAGAGCCTGGGCGCCGGGGCGCTCGGACTGGGCGCAGCCGCACTCTGCCCGCGCGAGGGCCGGGCCGCGGCGGCGAGCGGGCAGCGCCTGAACTTCGTCTTCTTCCTCATCGACGACATGGGCTGGATGGACCTGGCGTGCCAGGGCAGCCGCTTCTACGAGACGCCCAGCATCGACCGCCTGGCCGCCCAGGGCATGCGCTTCACCAACGCCTACGCGGCGTGCCCCGTCTGCTCGCCCACGCGCGCGGCAGTGATGACCGGCCGGTATCCCGCCCGCCTGCACGTGACCGACTGGATAGCGGGGCACGTGCGGCCGTACGCGAAACTCAGGATACCCGACTGGACCAAGTTCCTGCCGCTGGAGGAGATAACGATTGCAGAGGCCCTCAAGGCAGCCGGGTACGCCTCGGCCAGCATCGGCAAGTGGCACCTGGGCGGCGAGGAGTACTGGCCCGAGAAGCAGGGCTTCGACGTGAACGTGGCCGGCACGCACATGGGATCGCCGCCGACTTACTTCTCTCCATATAAGATTCCGACGATTGAGCCGGGCCCCGACGGCGAGTACCTCACGGACCGCCTGGCCGACGAGGCCTGCGCCTTCATCGAGAAAAACAGGGACCGCCCCTTCTTCCTCTACCTGCCCCACTACGCGGTCCACACGCCGCTCATGGCCAAGAAGGAACTCGCGGAGAAGTACCAGGCCAGGGTCCGGCCCGACTGCCCGCAGAAGAACGCCACCTACGCCGCCATGATTCAGAGCGTTGACGAGTGCGTCGGCAAGGTGTGCGCAAAGTTGGACGCCCTCGGCCTGGCGGACCGCACGGTGGTGTTCTTCACCAGCGACAACGGCGGCCTCGTCAGTTCTACATCGAACGCGCCCCTGCGGGCGGGCAAGGGGACGCTGTACGAGGGCGGCATACGCGAGCCGCTCATCGTGCGGTGGCCGGGCGTCGTCCGCCCCGGCTCGACGAGCGGCGAAATCGTCACGAGCACCGACTACTTCCCGACAATACTCGAGATGGCGGGCGCCCAGCCGCCCGCCGGGC
>Ga0194125_10006189_pt1 | contig 17793 bp, 20 predicted proteins | sample TA2KigC250mmetaG_FD_148626 | JGI IMG/M metagenome (GOLD analysis project Ga0194125, IMG submission 148626) | Freshwater microbial communities from Lake Tanganyika, Tanzania - TA2015034 Kigoma Deep Cast 250m | ecosystem: Environmental > Aquatic > Freshwater > Lake | place: Tanzania: Lake... | reverse complement strand
AAACAAAAATACTTTTTTACAATTTTTTATTAAAGAACAATGGGTAACAGCTAATTTGCCTGATAATACGTATTGTTATTTAATGAATACAACTAAACTATTACATAGAGTTTTATCTTTTGATAATATGAGTGAAAGAATTACAATATATGTAAGAGGTAATGTTAATAAAGAAAAACATTTAAAAAATATAGAAAATAATTTAAAGTCTTACGAAAAGTATGCTTTATATATGTAAGAGTTTTAAATAAGGTTTATTTAATTTAGCAAATACTCTTAATTGTATTCTTTGACTTTTAACTTCTGTCGTACAGTGTAAACAAGCGTCATCAAAATGCCAAGCTTTATGTTTACTCTCATCTACCATAAATTTTTTACCAGTATTATAATCTTGTATCCATAAGTTGGCACCACCATCGGCTACGTTCAAAGTGATAGAACAAAAACCTTTATTGTAAAAATTTTTATTTGTTTGAGGCCCACTATCTTTATGTACAACGCCTATGCTTGGTGGCTCTTGTAATATACAACGTACTGTTAAAGGATATTCTATTGGTAATGATTTTATAACACTTTTAGTATATGATATATTTAAATCTTCACGCCAAGACCAAGGATTAGTATATTTTATCCATAAAGGCAATCTATCATTATTTTCAAATTTACCTTCCCAAGATTCTTTTTGAGATTTTTCTTTTTCAGGTAAATAAGTTAAATTTAACATTTGAAAAGTATTATATTCTCCTTTAACTAATTTTCTTTCTCCGTTTTCTTGCACATAATGATGTATCTGTTTGTTTTTTTCAAACATAGCTTCAGGAAATATATCGCCATTTGGGTCCCACCTACTATGGCCTTTTTCATTGTAATCTGTGGTAGCGACCATACTTTTTTCAAATACATTGTTTGTTAATAATTCATCTTTGATTTTTTGTTGGTCAAAATCAAAATCAATACTAGCCCATACTGGTATCATTATATTCCTTTGGTAAATATTTTTCTTTAAATTCTTTCAAAGAACAACTTATTAATTTAACTGCTATTTTTTGTTTTGTATTATTAATATTATATACATTATCCAAAAAAATTAAATCATTATAAAAAGTAGAATTTTTATTACCTAATGTTACTGCTTTTTTATCTTTAACTCTTTTTAAAAATTTAATCAGCCATTCATTATATATATTAAAAGTAAAAACAACCGCTTTGACATTTAATTTTTTAGCTTCTTCAAATTGTTTGGGTAACAAGTAATCGCCTTGCCACCATTTTTTTCTTGCATTAAGATTTGTCCAGGTACGAGAACCTAATATCATAATATCTTTTGACCAAGGACTTATATAACAACCACTGGCCGCTATGGGTTTTTCATCTTTTAATAACACAAAAAATTTACCTTTATCAAATCTTTTTTTCTTAACAATACTATACATTAATGATGATTTATTATTTTGCCAATTTTTCCAATTAATATTTTTAGATGCTACGCTATTATCTTTTTCAGAAAGTTTACATATTTCTTCTAAATTTTTTTTATAATCTTGCCAGTTTAAACTGTTTATAGATAATACTTCAATATTATTCATTAAATTTATTTTATTTTACAAATAGTTTTTCTTCAACAATTTCTTTTATAGGTTTGCCAAAATATTTACTTTTGTTATACGTATCTGTATTTTTATCGTAATTTAACCAAGGTGTTAATCCTAATACAATGTTAATTCTAGGTTCTTTTGTTTTTGGTACTTTTAAAAAAGCAGCTCTATGATCTAATCTTGTATTCCACAAATAAACTTTTCCAGTTTCTAAAACATAAGTTTTATTTTTGAATTGTATCACATATTCTTCACTTGTTTGTAAAGGTATATTTACTCTTAATATTTGACAAGTAGGTTCGTCAATATGCCAACCATCATTTTCGTTAAATGGTAATTGATTATAACCAAAAAGATATGCTACTCTACTTCTAACTATATGAAAATTAAATCTATCTAAAAAAAATCCTAAATGTTTTTGAATAACATCATCTATTTTTCTAAATCCTAAACCATCATAATATGTATCTTTCATTTGTTTATGATCTCCTGGATCTATATTTGAGCTATGATTTTGGCTTAATAATTTTGAACCAAAAACTTGGTGATAAATGTTTTCCGATTTTTCAAAAAAAGTTGGATTGTAGGTTAATCCAAAACCCTTATATGTATTACTTGTAAAGTATTTAGTGCGCCACGCTTGTAAATGCACCTTTTTTTCTATTGCTTTTACTCCTTCTAAAATTTTACTTACAGGAGGTAAATTTAATTCTTCAAGTGTAAATTCATACCAATCAAAATTAATTTGAAGTTCATCTGTATTTTCAAAAAGCTTTAATGCTTCATTATATATCATAATATTTTTTTTCAATAATTCTATTAGCTACTTTTTCAAAACTTTCATTTTCAATAGATATTTTAAATAATAATCTTTCATTGTCGCCATTTGTAACACTATGTGGTTGTGTCGTATCTAATAAAGCACTTTTATAAAAATAATTTTGGCCATTTATTGTTATAGCCGTGTTACTTTCACTTAATAAAAAATTTAAAGAACATTTTGTTGTACCATCTGTATGCGTGTTTATAAAAGCATTAGGTTTTAACCAATAAAATCTAGGTGTACCTGTAACTTCAAAATCTTTCATAATTTCTTTTATATAATCACAAGAATATATACTGACTTTCCAATCTGTAAAAATTTTATTTGGATAACGGCCGTCTGTATGAAATGCAGATAACTTTTTAGCTTCTTCAGATTCTTTTAAAATTAAATCTTTTTTAAGTTCGTATTTTAAATGTAATAATGGTTGCATAATTATCAGTTTTAAATATATATAACTATTTATCTGTTATAAATAACATATAAGGAGTGATTATATGGTAACAATAAATGGCGTAGAATATGATGAAACAAAGTTTAGTGATAAATTAAGAAATTATATTATTGCTAGACAAGAAATTGTACAAAGTAAAACCCGTCATGTTATAGAAGTTGAAAAGATAGATGTCTTAATAGAATACTATAATAACAAAATTATTGAAGAATTAGGTATACAAATAAACAAAGATACAGATAGTAAAAAATAATGGCTGCTATAGCTAACTTATCAATAGACCAAGGTGCAACTTTCACATCAGACGTTACGGTTAAAGATCTTGACGGAGCCGTATTTGATTTAACAGGTTATATTGGTCGAGCCAAAATGGCCAAAGGTTATGCTTCAACAAAAACACGAACAACAATAACAGTTACATTTGCTGCTGATAGAACCACAGGCGTGTTAACAATTTCATTAACGGCCAATCAAACATCTGCATTAGATCCTGAAAGATACGTTTATGATGTGGAAATTGAGTCGCCAACAGGCGTGGTTACAAGAGTTATAGAAGGCATTATTACAGTTAGACCTGAAGTTTCTACATAAAATAAATCTATATTATAAGTTAAAAATAATATAAATATATCAAAAAGAGAGATTTAAATGGTTAACATTACAGCTAAAATTAACACACCCTCATCATCTGGACCTCAAAAGGTATCGGTTAGCGTTCCTGCAACTGTAGCCGTACAAAATAGTAATTTACAATTAAAACTTTTAGGTGATGTTGATGTAACTGATTTAAATGACGGAGCATTATTACAATATAGAGCAAGCGATCAAAAATTTGTAAGTAGAAACGAAATAATTACAAATACAGGTAATTTAACTCTAAATGGAGGAGAATACTAATAAATGGCAACAGTAATTAAAATTAAAACATCTAACGCCGTTGGTAAACCCGCTACAGCCAAAATCGGAGAGCTTGCATATTCTTATGGAATAGGTGCATATAACACAAATGGTGATAAACTTTTTATAGGTGTAGGCCCTATTGATGGTGTAGGTAACGCTTCTATACAAGAAGTTATTGGCGGTAAATATTTTACAGATTTAGCAGACCATGAGCCAGGCGTTCTTACCGCTTCATCAGCAATAATTGTTGACGCAAGTAAAAGAATAGATGAATTAGCTGTAGGTAATCACGTTACAGATGGCGGTACAATAAAATTTAATGAGGGCACAAGCAATGGTGCTAATTTTGTAGGACTTAAAGCTCCTAATAATTTAGCGGCTACAACTACATTTACTTTGCCTACAGGAGATGGTTCACCAGGCCAATATTTAAAAACTGATGGCTCAGGTAACTTAGCATTTGAAACCGTATTTTCTAATGTTACAATTGTTGGTGATACAGGCTCAGATACATTTAATACTAACGAGACTTTAGATTTTGAAGGTAATGCTCAAATTAATACCACTGTAAGCGATAACAAAGTCTCCTTTAATATTATTAATGATTCAATCGGTACAACGCAACTTACAAATGCAGGTGTTACAAATGCAAAGTTAGCAAATCCGGATACAACATTAGGTAGCACAACACTTACTTTAGGTTCAACACAAACAGATTTATCAGGATTAACTTCTTTAGTTGTAGATGACTTAACATTAAACGGCCAATCAATTACAACAATAATTGGAAATAAAGATATTGTATTAACACCACACGGCACCGGCACAGTTACCGTTCCAGCAGGATATAAAGATCGAGCAGGTTTTGGAACAACATCACTTGCAACAAAAGAATATGTTGATTCAGTATCTCAAGGTTTAGATGTAAAAAATTCTGTTGTAGTAGCAACAACTACAAATTTAGTAGCAACTTACAATAATGGTACTTCAGGTGTAGGTGCAACATTAACTTTTGCTTCAGCTGTAAATACACTTGATGGTATTGCATTAACAGATGGCGATAGAATTTTAGTAAAAGATCAATCAACAGCAAGTGAAAATGGTATTTACGTAAGAACATCATCAACTGTTTTTACACGAGCAATTGACGCTGATACAGCAAGTGAAATTACAGGCGGCACATTTGTATTCGTAGAACAAGGTACAGCTAACGCAGAAAATGGTTATGTCTTTACACATGAAGGCACACCTACATTAGGTTCAACATCACTTACAGTATCACAATTTTCAGGTGCAGGCCAAATTACAGCAGGTGCTGCTTTAACAAAAACTGGTAATCAAATAGATGTAGCGGTAGATAACAGTTCAATAGAAATTGTAGCAGATCAATTAAATGTAAAAGCATTAGGTATTACAAACTCAATGTTAGCAGGTAGTATTGCAACAAGTAAATTAGCTGCGCCACATTTTTTTATTTCAGACGAAACATCATCTGTTGCACAAATAAATTTAAATCAAACTTTACAAATAAATGCAGGCGAAGGTATTGATACATCTATTTCAGGCAATATAATTAATATTATAGGAGAATTAGCGTCAAACGCAAATATAGGAGTAGCTTCATTTAATGCAGGTAATTTTACAGTTACAAGCGGTGATGTTACCGTAACAACAATAGACGGAGGTACATATTAATGTCATTTTTTATTTGGCATATTTTAGCAATTTTAACAGTTATGACTGTTTCTTATATTATAGGGTATAGTGTAGGTCATAAAAATGCTATTGAAAAAAGAAATTTTAAAATTATAGATCGTATTAAAGATATTTTTAGGAAATAATTATGGCAACTGTAATTAAACCTAAAAGGTCAATCGTACCAGCTTCAGTTCCGCTAGCAGGCTCTTTAGAAATAGGCGAATTGGCTATGAACATACCTGATGGTAAATTTTATACAAAAGATCAATTTGGTTCTGTATTAGAAGTTGGCGGTGCTGGTGCAATTACACTTCAAGGTGTTACAGACAACAGTGCTGTCACAACAAACAGTATTACTTTAAATGGTGGCAACTTAATATTTGAAGGTCTTGTTGAAAATGCTTTTGAAACAACTTTAACTGTAGCAGAACCAACATCAGATCGAACAATTACATTACCAAATCAATCAGGCACAGTGGCGATGGACGGAGACGCTTTAGCATACTCTATTGTTTTTGGAGGATAAAAAATGGCAAGTCTATTTAAAAATGCCGGAATGCAAATAGTAACATCTGATAATGCTAGTGCAAATTTCTATACTTGTCCTGCTGGCACAGTGGCCGTTATACACGCTTTATATATTTCAAATAAAAGTTCTTCAAACGTAGGCAATGTAGATGTAAAAGTTACAACTGATGGCGGTACAACTTTTTATCATATAGGAAAATCTTTAGAGATAGAAACTAATAATACATTAGTTTTAGATAAACCAGTAAATTTAGAAGCAAATGATATTATTAGAATTGTTGCCGAGCTCAATGTTGACTCAACTGCACCAGATATAGAAGCATTTGCTAGTATATTGGAGATTTCATAATGTCATATTTAATAGGTACAACTTCAATATCAGTAGATAAATTAAAAAATTTTAATGCTTTAAGAAGAACAACCGAGGGTATGTTGTATTTAACGACTATTGATAGACAAAGAAGTAATGAAGAAATTTTAGTCTCACTTTATTTTGAAGAAGGTAAATCAGATTTAGTTCCTACAGATGAAACAAATTATGTTACAGAAAGAAAAGAATATTTTAATCCGCAAACCTTTACGGGAGATGGTACCACAACTACTTTTTCTTTAAGCACATCAGGTTTAACAATATCAAATATAAGTGTTTTTGTAAATGGCGTTGAAAAAACAGCATTTACGGACTATACTTTATCAGGCACAACATTGACTTTAGTTTTGGCACCAGCAGCCGGAATTTCTGTGGTAGTTTTGCAAAATAATAAGAGATATAAAAACAATGATAGTGACAAATACCAACAATTTACTTATGATTTTAACTCAACTTACTTTATAAATAGTGATGGAATACTTATAAGAAGGGAAAATAAACCAGTAGCTCGAACACCATTAGCTAGTGATAATTTTAATACTTTTGAAACTACAGCTACGGTTAATAGCACAACTTGGAGTACCTACTAAAAAATGTTTATAAATATATATTTAAAATAAATTACAACTATGGCAGATTTTCAATTAGGTAGACTTAAATTTAAATGGCGAGGCGATTGGGCTACCTCAACGGCATACGTTGTAGATGATTTAGTAAAATATGGTGGTAATACATATGTTGTTACTGTAAACCATACTTCAGCTGCAACATCCGAAAACTTTTATACGGATTTAGCAGCTTCAAAATATTCTTTACATTCCGAGTCTCTTTTCTTTAAAGGCGATTATGCCGCTTCAACACATTACAAATTAAACGATACAGTAAAATACGGTGCTAGACAATATCGTTGTACAACTCAACACACATCAGCGGCCGCTGTTAGTGGTGTAGCAATTTTAAATACAGCAAATTTTCAATTATATATTGACGCAACAGATTATAAAGGCGACTATGCTTTAAGCACATATTATAAAGTTAATGATGTTGTAAAATATGGTGGCAGTTTATACATTTGTATCACTGCACACACATCATCAGGAGCTGCATCTTCTTTTGATGAAACAAAATTTAATTCTTATTCAGAAGGTTTACAATTTGAAGATAGTTATAACTCTGCTACAAATTATCAAAAAGGCGATATCGTAACTTATGGTGGATATGTTTACGTTGCAATCGTAGAGGTACCGGCAGGCAATACACCAATAGATAACGCATTTTGGGATATCGTAACAACAGGTTATAATCCAGTAGGAACATTTTCATATGGCACGGCATATAAAACAGGAGATGTTGTTAATTACGGAGGTAATTCTTACGTAGCAAAAACAAATCACTCAAATGAATATCCTGCCGTTCAAGCAACTGGCGCCGTAAACTCAACACATTGGAATTTAGTAACATCAGGTTTTAAATATCAAGGATCTTATTCTTCAGGTACAACATATTATATAGGTGAAGTTGTAAGATATCTAGGATCATCATACGTAAATAAAAAAGATAGACAAACAGGTATAACTCCAGGCGTTGACGCTTCAGTTTGGGAAACACTAGCAGTTGGTGATGAAGGCAACGTGATGACTGAATCTGGAGATATGATTATTCTTAATGCTTCAGGTGCTCCAGCAAGATTAGATTTAGGACCTCCAGGTTCAATATTAACTTCTAATGGAACATTACCTGAATGGCGTTATGATGAAGGCACAAGAAACGTTTTATACGTTGCTAATTCAGGAGATGACGCTATAGCTACCGGTGCAAAAACTTTACCTTTTAAAACAATTAAAGCTGCTTTAGCTGCTTCTAATAAAAATGATATTTTAGCACTTTCATCTCTTACTGGAGGCACAGGCGGTCCTGCAGGTGTTTTTACTGTTTCTACTACCACAACAGGCGGTATAGGATCAGGAGCAGTTTTTAGAGTTACATTAGATGGTTCAACAACGCCTACAATTAGTAATGTACAAATTATAGATGGTGGTAAAAATTACGCTATAGGTGATTCTGTTACAATAAATGGAGCAACATATTTGGGTGGCGCTTCAAATATGACTTTAATAGTGAGCAATGTAGGTTTTGGAGATTTAATTTGGGTAAAAAGCGGATCGTATTTAGAACAATTACCTTTAGTAGTTCCTGCTAACGTATCAGTAAGAGGCGAAGCATTAAGAGCTGTAGAAGTAAGACCTGCTACCGGCAGTTCATCAACAGCTGCGACAGTCACATTCGCTTCAACAATTTCAGGTGCTACTCCAGGAACTTACAAATATGTACATACAACAGCAGTCACAGGATCAGGAGCCGGATTAGTTATAAACGTTACGATCACAGGCGTAGCTGTAAGTGCTGTTGCTGTTTATCATGGAGGTTATGGTTTTGCAATAGGAAATACCGTATCAGTAAGTGCAGGAACGATTGGTTGCGGAGGATCAGGTACTTTAACAGTACAAGTTTCAACATTAGAAAATAATAATGCTTCTTATATGTGGTTATTAAATGATGGTACAAATTTACGATTAATGACATTGAGAGGTATGACAGGTACATCTGTACACTTATCAGCAAATACTGCTTTTGGTGGTGCGATCTTAGCCTCGTTAGATCCTGAAGGAAGTATTTTAACACAATCACCATATTGCCAAGATATGACATCCGTAAACTCTAACGCCGTTGGTGTAAAAATTGATGGACTTTTACACACAAGTGCTGCGAGTAATAAATCAATTTTAGGTACGCATTTTACACAAATTAATTCAGACGGTATTGGTATATGGTGCCACGGAAATGGCCGTGCAGAAATGGTTTCTTGTTTTACATATTTTTGTAACAAATCTTATTTTGCTTCTGAAGGTGGTTTTATTAGAAGTCTAAACGGATCATCTTGTTATGGAGAACAAGGTGCCGTTGCAATCGGTGAATTGGCTGCTGAATTGCCTGTATCTGTACAAGGTAATGGTGAAATGTTAAGATATAATGCAACTTTAGCGTCAGTAGGACCTGGTGGATTTATAGGTTTAGCTTCACAAACAGATATTTCAGGATCAATAGCAACTAACGGTTCAGGAACTGCTACAATTTTAGGAAATACTTCTGGCGCAACAGCTACATTTTTTAGATACAACGTTGAATTAAATAATTTACATATAAAAAATAGAATAGGTAACTTTCAAAAAGGTGAAGTTATTACGATAACAAAAGAAGGAGGATCAACATTTCAAGTTACATTAAATGTAAGTTTTGGTGAAACATCTCCATCTACTGTTGCTCAAACAGGTCAAGTAGGTCCAATTATTTCATTAAAATCAGGAGTGACAGCATTAACAGCATCTAACATAATAAGAGTAGGTGCTAACGTAAAATTTGCAGGTAATTCAACATATTATCGTGTCAATTTAATAACAGAAGAAAACACCGCTGCTGGTACAGCAACTGTACGTTTAACAGATAGCGTGACACAAGTTGATGGTCCTGTATTAAATAACGCCGTTACACTTATAACAAGAAAATTCTCAAACGTCCGATTAACAGGCCACGACTTTTTGGATGTAGGTACAGGAGATGTAATTACAACAAATTATCCAGGAACACCTTCTCAACCAGCTGATCAAACAGATGAAGTAGATGAACAAAATGGTGGCCGTGTTTATTTCGTTTCTACCGACCAAGATGGTGACTTTAGAGTCGGTGATTTATTCCGTATTCAACAGGCAACTGGTATTGCAACATTAAATGCTGACGCTTTTGACCTTTCAGGTCTTTCAGAATTACAACTTGGTTCTATTGGTGCTCAATTAGGTGCTACAATTAATGAATTTTCAATTGATGAAACTTTAGCAGGAAATAGTAATACAGCTATACCTACAGAAAATGCCGTGTTAGGTTATATGACAAGAGATCACGCAGGCACAGGACATTGGGTGCCACCTACAGGCACAACAGGAGAAAGACCTACAGGCGCTGCTTTATACACAGGTGGATTTAGATATAATACAACTTTAACACAGTGGGAAGGATATAATGGAAGCTCTTGGACAGGATTAGGCGGCGGCAATCCATATATTACTATTGTAGGTGATGGTTCAACTATATTTACAGTATTATCAAATGATAGAATTTTTGTAAATACATCATCAGCGACTGCTACAATAAGCTTGCCATCTTCTCCATTATTAGGAGATGAAATACAATTTTTAGATTTTGCAGGAACTTTTGACACAAATATTTTAACCATAAATAGAAATGGTTTAAAAATTATGGGACTTACCGAAGACATGACTGTGGATGTTAAAAATGCAGGCTTTGGTTTAGTTTACACAGGATCAACTTATGGTTGGAAAATAATTGAAAACGATTAATAAATAGTAAAAAAACATGAGCACATACGCAAATTTTAAATTAAGTAAAAAAGAAAAAGATGATTTCTATGGTATTCTATTATCTACCGATTCAAAAACTATTCATAAAACTCTTACAAGAGTTTCAGGTAATGATAGTGTTTTTGAATTTTCACTTTCAACGGCATTTAATACTACAACAGCTACCTTCACAGATTCATTTTCTTTAAATCAAAGTAACGAGTTAGCGTATAATTCATCCAAGTATGCAACGGCGGATAACATTAGTGTTTCTGGAATAAAATTTAATACTGATGGCACAAAATTTTATGTTTGTGATTCTGCAAATAGTAGAATCAATCAATATAATTGTACTACAGCTTATGACGTATCTACAGCTTCTTACTTTACAACATTTTCAACTTATGCAAAAGAAATTACACCACGAGATTTAATTTTTAATTCTGCTGGTACAACAATGATTGTTTTAGGCGCAGGAGGAAATTATGATCAAGGTATATCAGCTCCACAACTTGTACAATATACGTTGTCAACTGCTTTCAATATTTCAACAGCAACTTTTTCAAAAAGAGCTTCGTTGACTTCTAGTTATCCTGACGTAAAAGGTTTAATTTCTAACGTGGCCGGAACAGTTTTCTATGTTTCAGATGATACAAATAATTTAACGTCTGCTTATACCATATCTACAGCTTTCGATCTTGCAAGTGTCGTAGCTTTAGCTTCTTACGATCATACTTCTACAGCTTCAACTATTCGAGGCATAGCTTTAAATGCGGCAGGAACTAAATTATATGCTTTAAATAATGCAACAAATTTAGTTTATGAATATCCATTAAACACGGCTTTCAATATTGTAAGTACACAGCCTTCTTCTGCTAACTTTTCAATAAGAACAAATAATATAAATCCTAGAGGAATTACTTTTAATCCTGCAGGCACTAAAATGTTTATAACTGGTGACGCTGGAATATTTCAAATAGATGGAGGTGATGATGAAACTCCATACACTCACTTAGCTAGGACTAGAAACGCAATTAGAATGTACGAAGGTTTTACTTACGTGTTTAATGTTAGTAGCTCAACTTTATTAGACCATAATTTAAGTTTTTCAACAACTTCAGATGGTACTCATGCAGGTGGATCAGCATATACAACAGGCGTGACTTCTTCAGGCACTATTGGTAACGCAGGCGCTACTGTTACAATTGTAGTTCCTAAAAATCCTGATAGTATAACTCCAGGTAGTGCTGTAGCTAATTTATTTTATTTTGATAATAAACATAGTAAATTAGGAAGTAGTATTTCAACTCCAGAATATAAAGAAATATTAAAAGTAATATCAACTAACTTTGTTGATAATATATTAACAAGACAACAATCAAAATTACAAGAAGATGTGTTTCAAGCTAGTTATTTATTGAGTGCAAACACACAATTTTCTGTTGTTAATGGAGATTTAGTAATAAATATCGTATAAGAATTATGATTATATGAAAAAAAAAACAATAGTTTAAAAATGAAAGTATAAACTAGTATAAATATAAGAAGGAAAAATAATAATGGCAACACTCAATTTAGGACGAATTAAACCTGTATTCCAAGGCGCTTACAATGCTCTCACAGCGTATGTGGTAGATGACATTGTCACATTCGGCGGCGAAACATTTATTTGTATTTTAGCCTCAACAGGAAATGCAACATCAAACACAACTTACTGGGCAAAATTAGCTAAAAAAGGTGATGATATAACTGTACTTACAACTCAAGGAGATTTTGTATATAGAGACGCTACAGGCGTACAAAGATTACCAGCAGGTACAGCAGGCCAAGTTTTACAAACAGGAGGCCCAGGTGCAAATCCATCATGGACTTCAGCAAGCTCTATTTTATGGCAATATAAAGACGCAAACTTTACAGCTGCGGCCGGAGGTGCATATATTACTAATACAACGGCTGCTGGTTTTACAATGACTTTACCTGCAGCTCCTGCAGATAATGATCAAGTTTTATTCGTTGATTCATTTGGTACATGGGGAACAAATAACTTAACTGTAGCACAGGCAGGTGGATATAAAATAGCAGGCGTAAATGAAAATTTAACTTGCGATCAAAATTATGCTACTATAAGATTAACATTTAAAACTACTCCTGATGTTACATCAACTTATATTGGTTGGTTATTAACATAATTTAAATATGAAAGTAAAAACTTTTATAATTAAAAATAAAAAAATTTTAGGAATAAAATAACATGGCTTCAATTTCACAATTAGTTTTATCAAAGACAGATGCTCGTAAAGAAGGTTTACCATTATACGGATTCATGGGAGATAGTGGCGATCAAAACGCAGTAATGACATTTAGAATTTTTGACTCAGGTCATAAACTTGTAGGTTCACCTTGGGGACACGGCTGTTATTCTACTTCAAGTTATAGATTTGGTATTGCAGGTGACGCTATGCACGCTTATAGCTATAATGATTTTGGTACTGATGTAACACATAGTGATTTAACAACACAAGGTTATAGTAGCTGGAAAGAATGGTTAAAAAGTGTTTATCAATGTGATCAATATCCTTGGGCACAATATTACACTCTTTCCAGAACCGGTTTTGTTACTTGGCAATCATATCATCAATTTACAGAATCTATGGAATTTACAATTGGCTGGACAAAAATAAATCACGTTTTGCCAGAGGGTATTAGACCACGAAGATTATTTTGTAATCGAAGACAAACATTAAGAGAATTAAATCCAGGAAACAATGCAAGCGGGCAAATTCAATATTACAATTATTCAGCTCATATGCCTAACGTTACAAACACATATGCTGTAAGCACTGGTTATAACGAAAAAAATAAAATGTTAGTTATGGTTCACTCATCAGGAGAAGGTGGTGAAACAGCAAAAACAGTTACAATATTTAAATCTAATTCATGTTTAAACAAAGCAACTACAATAAAAGAATATTTTGATAACCTAACAGATACGGAATATTTTACTGATACTTGGTCAACAGATAATAATAGAGACTGGGTTACAATTGTAGGAAATAATGGTTATGTAGGATTTAGTCAAAAAACTGGTAACTCAATGACTTACGGCGTATTTAACTGTAATGTTGGCCAAGCCTTAGGCATAACAGGTGCAGCTAGACAATTTGGTTCATTTCAAGCATTTCAAGGTTCAACAACAACATCTTATGGCACAAGCCAAGGTTCTCAATATTACACAAAATTTAATACTACTTGGGACGGAACTTGGGGAATGGTTTATAGTCCATATTATTACTATGGTGTAGGATTAAATGCTTTTTGTATGAGCTTAGAAAATCCTAGAAAATTTATTAGTGTAAATCAAACAAAATCAAGTAGAGGAAATCCTTATTTTGCTTGGGGTAGAACAGGATTTCATGGTGGTCATAGCGATAATACGGATTCTCAATCTCACAGAACATATGCTTTTTCTTTCGACCCAACAGATTCAGATCACACTACAACAACAAAAGTGCTATATGGACATAATGACGCTTCTAGCTTAGTAACTACAACTAATGATACTAATTTAGAAACAGCTTCAAGTATTACATCAGGTTCAGTTGTTACAAATGGTACAGGTAATTTTGGTATACCTGAATCTAGAACTTTTTTACACGGCGGTTATCAATCGACTTCATATCCACTTATGTTCCAAGTTAACTGGTGGGGTAAATATGGAAACGCTGAACACTCATATGGAGGACTATACGGTACTTAATTTATGGCAATAATGTATTTTAACACACACGACGGATCAATTTTAACAGACAAAGATGAAGCCGGCCAACCAATGGTAAAACAAGGTAAAGCTTTAGCTATTGAAGTTCCTATGAACATTGCTCAATGGAGATTAAAAGCAGATTTAAAAACTAGAGAACTTGTTATTTTTGGTGGCATAGAAAAAACTGACGAACAAGCTTTAGAATATAAAAGTGAACTATCTGACGAAGAAGCAATAAAAAATAAAGAAAAGGCCGATTTACAGTTAGCACTCATGGAAAAACAAGAAGATGAACGAAAAGCTTTAATGAAAAAACTACAAGAGGAGTATAAATAGGAAAAATGCCAAGACTTTTAAACTTACTTCAATCAAGGGTAGATCACCGTAAAGAAGGATTACCTTTATACGGAATGGTAGGCGATGATGGTAGCGGAAATGGCCAGTGGACTTTTAGAATTTTTGACTCAGGTCATAAAGTTGTAGGAAATCCTTGGGGCGGAACTGGCCACTCTACCACGCACCACAGATTTGGTATTTGTGCTGACGCTATGCACTGTTATACACATAATGATTTTGGTTCTGATATATCACATGGTGATTTAACAACAGAAACCTATACATCATATCCTAGATGGAATAGAAGTAATTATCAATGTGATCAATATCCTTGGGCACAATATTACACTGTTTCCAGATCTGGAGATGTATCATGGCAATCATATCACCAAATAACATCATCTATGGAATTTACAATTGGCTGGACAAAAATAAATCACGTTTTACCGGAAGGTATTAGACCAAGAAGATTATTTTGTAATCGAAGACAAACATTAAGAGAATTAAATCCAGGAAATAACAGTAATGGACAAATTCAATATTACAATTATGAAGCTCATATGCCTGTTGTTACAAACACATATGCTGTAAGTACAGGATACAATGAGCTTAGAAAAATGCTTGTTATGGTTCACTCATCAGGCGAAGGTAGTGAAACAGCAAAAACAGTTACAATATTTAAATCAACTAAATGTTTAAATGCTGTACAAAAAATAAAAGAATATTTTGACAATTTAACTCACACGGAATATTTTACTGATACTTGGTCAACAGATAACAATAAAGATTGGGTAACTGTCGTAGGAAATAACGGTTACGTGGGATTTGGTCAAACAACTGGTAACTCAATGACTTACGGCGTATTTAACTGTAATGTGGGTGCAGGTTTAGGAATTACAGGTGCAAGCAGACAATTTGGTGCATTTCAATCATTTCAAGGTTCAACAACCACTAGATATAATTGTAATCAAGGTAATCAATATTACACAAAATTTAATCACACTTGGGACGGAACTTGGGGAATGATTCACGCACCTTACTATTATTACGGGCCAGGATTAGACGCTTTTTGTATGAGCTTAGAAAATCCTAGAAAATTTATTAGTGTAAGTCAAACTAAATCTTCAAGGTCAAATCCTTATTTTGCTTGGGGTAGAACAGGATTTCACGGAGGCTGGGGTGAGAACTGTGACTCCGATACAGTTAGAACATACTCGTGGAGTTTTGATCCTAACGATTCAGACCATACTGTAACAACAAAAGTGTTATATGGTGAATCTAATGCAGCCTCTTTAGTAAGTACAACTAACGATACTAATATAGCTAGTGCTTCAAGTATTACATCAGGTTCAGTAATTACAAACGGCACAGGAGTTTTCGGTATACCTGCGTCCAGAACATATTTACATGGTGGACAAAACTCAACTAACTATCCTCTTATGATGCAAGTAAGTTGGTGGGGTCCTTTTGGTCAAAACGATATGAGTTATGGAGGAATTAGACAATAAATAGAATATGAAAATAGCTTATTTTAATATACATAACGGATTAATTTTTTCAGAAAACGCAATAGCAGGCGAAGAAGCTGTAAAACAAAATATGGCCGTGGCAGCTGAAATTCCTGAAAATATTTCGAGCTGGAGATTAAGTTATGATATAATTACAAGAACAGTAAATGTCTTTGGTGGCGTTGAAAAAAATGAAGAACAAGCATTAAAACAAAAAGAAGATGAACATATAATTGAGACAAAAGAAAATAAAGCAAAAAATGATCAATTTAATAAAAATTCTGAATTAGAAGAATTAATAAAAAGAGCAGCTAGAAAAAAATTACTAGATAGTAAAAGTTAGTATAGTTATTTTAAAATAATTATTTTTATGTGATTATATGATGAAAAAAACAAACATTCCCAATATAGATTTTATTTGTACAGATCCAGGCGTTGAATTAACAATGCCTATTATAAGATCATCAGAATATAAACCATCTTGGATAAAAAAAGCCGCACAAGATTTTAAAAATCACGGTTCATTATCAAAAGACTTTCCTGATGATGATGAAAATTTTATGGCGGTATCGACACTTAATTTTAAAAAAGAAGATAATAGGCATACTGTTAAATGTCCTGGTTTACAAATGTGGCATAATTCTGGTTGGATTATGCGATTAGATAAAGATATTAAATTTCAGGTAGTAGGAACTCCAGGTGGGGAATATTGGGATTTTGTAACAGCTGATGGCCCTAATGTCAAAAGACCAGTTACTTTTCATCTTAAACATTCTTTTTATCCGTTTTTTGAAAATTGGCCTAAAAATACAATGAAAAAAATTGTTAAATTACATTTACCTTGGTCTGCCAGAATACCTATAGGTTATAAACTTTTATTAATGCACCCAATGTATTTGGACGATAATAGATTTACTGTATGCACAGGATTTTATGACCCTCAATTAGGCATAGCTGATATAGGTACTGTTCCTATATTTTGCCATGTTTTAGAAGGCACACATACAATTTTAGCGGGTACGCCAGTAGCTCAATTTATATTAATACCAAAAGAAGAGCCTAGTTTTAAAATTATTGACGAAGCTAGTGATAAAAATTATAAAAAAGAAAATATTATAACCAAGAAACTTTTAAGTGCAAGTTTTAATGTAAACTATAATAATATAAAAGAATTTTGGAAAAAATACGGTTGGTAAATGGCCGATATAAAAGATTATACAATAGATGAACATAAAAATGCTGAGTCTCAACCATTTGTTAAAACTCTTATGTCAGGTAAAATTAATCCTGAATTATATGCTATTTACTTATTTAATTTATTTCAATGTTATGCTACACTTGAAAAATATGCTTTTGCAAATGGCCTTTTTAGACAAACACCAGGCTTAGATAGAGCTGAAAAAATAGAC
>Ga0194125_10006187_pt1 | contig 17796 bp, 18 predicted proteins | sample TA2KigC250mmetaG_FD_148626 | JGI IMG/M metagenome (GOLD analysis project Ga0194125, IMG submission 148626) | Freshwater microbial communities from Lake Tanganyika, Tanzania - TA2015034 Kigoma Deep Cast 250m | ecosystem: Environmental > Aquatic > Freshwater > Lake | place: Tanzania: Lake... | reverse complement strand
TTTATAATTAAAAGAAAAAAAAAAAAAAAAAAGCAGTAACTAAAGGAATAAAGAACAAGGAACCGTAATGATTCAAGCAAAGAGGTATAAACAATTATAAATTATAAATGATAAATGATAAATTAAAAATAGAAATATTAAACGTAGGGAGGCATAAACAATTATAAATGATAAATGATAAATGATAAATTAATAATGGAAAAAAAGAAAAATAGGAAGATTAAACGCTAATACGCAGAAGCAAATAGCAAATAACAAAAAGTAAAAAGTAGATACAAAAAAACTTACAACGGAACTAAAGTCAAGCATAAACAATTATAAATTATAAATGATAAATTATAAATGATAAATTATAAATTAATAATAGAAAAAAGAAAAATAGGAAGATTAAACGCAAAGACGCAAAGACAATTAAAAATTAATAATTAAAAATTAAAAATAAAAAAAATACGGAACTAAAGTCAAGCATAAACAATTATAAATGATAAATGATAAATGATAAATTAATAATAGAAAAAAGAAAAATAGGAAGATTAAACGCTAATACGCAGAAGCAAATAGCAAATAACAAAAAGTAAAAAGTAGATACAAAAAAACTTACAACGGAACTAAAGTCAAGCAAAAACAATTATAAATTATAAATGATAAATGATAAATTAATAATAGAAAAAAGAAAAATAGAAGTTGTAAAGTTAAACAGTTTATAAATTTCTATAGTGATAGGATTTTGAATTCCACTCTTCTGTTATTTTGTCTGCCTTCATCGGTTTCGTTGGTATCTACGGGAACAGACTCACCATATCCTTTATAAGTTACTCTATATTCCTGAATGCCTTTAGATATTAAATAGTCCCGAACTGATTTTGCTCGATTTTCCGAAAGCACAAGATTATACTCGTCGCTGCCGATATTATCCGTATGTCCGGAAATTTCGATTATTACTCCGGGATTCTCATTTAAAAAATCCGCAACCCTATCGAGTTCGGGAAATGATTCTTCTTTTAAGTCATATTTATCGAAATCAAAAAATACATTATTAAGTCTGACAATTTGTCCGACAATATTTTTTTTCAATTCAATATTTTTAGTTATCTCCGTATAAATATTAACATCGGTTGCGTCAATATTTTCACTGACAGAAAGATACCCTTCTGCTTCAGTATGGAATCCGTAGTTTCGTCCTGCCGGAAGCACAATTTTATATTCACCTGTCAGCGGATTCGAACTTGCAATACCTGCTTCAGTTCCGTCCGGAAGGAACTCATACAGCACATCTGCTTCCACAGGTTCTTTTGTCACCGCATCGGTAATAATTCCCGAGACAAGAACAACCGGATTAGGTCTGATTTCTTCAGGTAATTTTATACGGTAGATATCCGCATCATTTCCGCCGGCATAAGAAACAAAATAAGCATATATTCCCTGAGCATCCAGTCTATAGTAAGCTTCCCACTCATCAGAATTAATTTCCTCACCGAGATTTACGGGAACGCTCCATTTTTTCCAGGTGCTGTCTAATCTTCTGGACATAAAAATATCATATTCCCCATAACCTTTATGTCCTTCGCTTGCAAAATAGAGTGTGACTCCGTCGGAGGCAATGAAAGGTGTTGTGTCGTCATATTTTGTATTGATAGTATTTCCAAGGTTCATCGGTTCAGTCCACATATTTCCATCAATATGGAAACTGACATATATATCCAGATCACCGTACGAATCCCTTCTTTCGACAGACATCAACAGAGTTTTTCCGTCGTTGCAAAGATAATAAACTCCAAACTGATGATTATTATAAAAATTTTTAATATTAAGCGGTTTAGGATTTGACCATCCTGTTTTAGTTTTTTTCGAATAATAAACTTTATCTTTATCGAGGTTGAACTCGTCATAATATCCACCCAGCAGAATCGTATTTCCGTCAGGGGTAATAGAGCAGACAAAATTATTCAATTTATTATTAAGCGGTTTACCGGCATTAACAGCGGGACTCCAGCTGCTGTCTTTCCCGAGATATGAAATCCATATATCAGTGTCGCTTATATCTTCTTCAAAGCCGAGATTCTGCGGATGACCGACACGGCAGAAATAAAGAGTTTTCCCGTCCGGAGAAATCACAGGCAGAAGTTCGTTGAAATATGTATTAATAGATTTTCCAAGCGGTTGTTTTTTCAAAGAATCTTTCTGTGCGAAAACATAAAGAGGAAATAATAATAAAAATAATATTACGATAATCTGTTTCATATTTATTAGATTTAAACAACAATCATCGGGTAAAAATTTAAAAAATTGATATTGTAATGAACACTAAAGAATAAAACGTTGTTTTCTAAATATATAAATTTATAAATTTATTAAAAAATAATTAATAAGAAAAATATGTTGTTACTGGAAAAAATGCGGAAAATGGTTCCGCAGTTAAGAAAAGAAGCAAAGGAAATTTTAACTAAATACGGTGATACGGTAGCAGGTGAAATTACGGTTGAACAGATATACGGAGGTATGCGCGGAGTAAATGCCTTATTATGCGATACATCAGAAGTAGGTTTAGATACGGGATTGGTCATACGGGGCATACCAATTCTCGAATTAACAAATAAGTATCCGGAAGAAATTTTTCATTTACTATTAACGGGAGAATTACCGACGAAAGAAGAACTGGAAGATTTGCAGAACGAACTTCACAGAAGAGCTGAAGTTCCTTTTTACGTCTGGCACGTAATAAATTCCTTGCCTACAGATACGCATCCGATGGTGCTGTTAAGTACGGCAGTACTTGTAATGGAAAACGAATCTTTATTCCGCCGCAGGTACGAAGAAGGGCTTCCCAAAGACGAATTATGCGAGCCGATGCTTGAAGATTCATTGAATTTAATTGCACGGATACCTGCAATAGCGGCATACATATACAGAAAAAAATTCAACAAAGGACCAAGGATAAAAGAGGACACTACTCTTGACTGGACAGCGAACTTCACTAAAATGCTCGGTATTAACGACCCGGACGGCTCATTCACACAGTTAATGAGGCTTTACATGGTGCTTCACAGCGACCACGAAGGCGGTAACGTCAGCACATTTGCCTGTCAGACAATAAGTTCGTCATTATCCGACGTTTATTTTGCTGTAGGCGGCGGATTAAACGGACTCGCAGGACCACTGCACGGACTTGCAAATCAGGAATGTTTAAGATTTATAATAAAATTACGCGAAGATATCGGTCATCAGCCGACAGATGCAGAAATAAAAAACTACTGCATTAATCTTCTGGACAACAAGCAGGTTATTTCCGGTTACGGTCATGCGGTACTGCGAGTAACCGACCCGCGTTTTACGGCACTTTTAAATTTCGGGAACAAATTTTTTCCTCATGACCCGATTCTTCAGATTGTTAATCAGTTATATAAAATCGTTCCGGATTTACTCATAGAGCGGGGAAAAGCCAAAAATCCGTGGCCGAACGTAGATGCTGCAAGCGGTGCTTTACTACATCATTTCGGGCTGACGGAATATGAATTTTACACCGTATTGTTTGCCGTTTCAAGAGTACTGGGTCTGACAGCACAGCTAACGCTATCAAGAGCACTTATGCTGCCTTTAATCAGACCAAAATCTGTAACCACCGAATGGATAAAGAAAAAAGCAGAAGAGAGCGAAAAGAAATAATCATTTTACTTCCCTTATAATCCTTACGACCTTATAGATTTTATAAATCCCGCTTTTTTTATAAATAACCGGAGGGAATTTAGTATTTACCGAGTATAATACTATTCTTTCATCATCGAGAAATTTTATTAACTTTGCATTGCTTGAATAGGTTTCCGGAACAGTTTTAAAATTCACAACCACAGCACTTCCGTCTTTAATTCTCTGAAAATCGTCTATGCATAACAGATGGTCACCAGGATTTATGTATGGTCTCATCGAATCACCTCTTGCAATAACAAAGAAAGGATTGGAGTAATGTGATACATCAGGAGTTTCAATAAATTTCAGATTTTCTTGATTTATCTGATTATACAAAGGGACACCGCATTCCACTTCGGCAAGTACGGGTACAAGTTTACTTCTGCTTTTCTGTATAACACCTGATATTTTCAGCATTTCGCCTTCGCCGTTCAGAAGCCAGTTTATATTGCAGCCGAGTTTATTTATCTTATTAAGGATATCGGGCAGCGGCAACCGTTGTCCTTTGACGTATTTCTGAAGCGCCTGGGGTTTCATACCGAGTTTCGAGGCAAAATCGGTCAGTGTAGGAGATACCGTTCTGCAAAATTCAAGAAGTCTTTTGGAAAATAAATTTCTGTCCATTTGTTGTTATACAGATTATATAATTAGTTTATTTATTAACGCTAATATAATACATTTAGATTATAGTGTCAATACAGTAATAAAGACAATTAATAATTAAAAATTAAAAATAGAAAGATTCAACGCAAAGAGGCATAAACAATTATAAATTATAAATTATAAATGATAAATTAATAATAGAAAAAAGAAAAATAGAAAGATTCAACGCAAAGAGGCATAAACAATTATAAATTATAAATTATAAATGATAAATTAATAATAGAAATATTAAACGGAATTAAAGTCGAGCATAAACAATTATAAATTATAAATGATAAATGATAAATAGTAAAGGGTGAAGAGATTTTGAAACATCTTGAAGGGCGAATAGAAATGACAAGGTGTTTATGTTTATTTACAATATTGTTCTATATACTGTTCCGCATTAGGGAATCCGAGTTCTTTGGATTTTTTGAAATCGGCACATGCAGAATCGCTCATATTTTTTCCGATATAGCAGAGTCCTCTGAGTGAATATATATTTGACATTCCCGGATTTAAAGCAAGAATAAAATTGATATCATTTATGGCTTTATCGAATTCATTCGCTTTATATTCAATACTTGCCCTGTAGAGATAAGCATTAAAATCTGCGGGATTAAGTTCGATTGTTTTATTCAGGTCGGGAAGCGATTTATAGAAATCCCCTGTTTCAAAATATATTATACCTCTTATAAGATAGCCCTGAAAATCATTCGGATTTACCTGTATTGCTTTATCGATATTTGTTACTGCTTCAGGCAGGTTTCCCTTCCAGAAATTCAGAGTACTTAAACTAACATAAGCTTCATAATTTTCATTATCTATTTTAATTGCTTCCTGAAATTCTTTTACTGCTTCATTAATAACATTAGTATCGGGATTCATTGATACCGATTGCTGGTCAATCAACAATTTTCCCTGCTGAAGATGTTTCTGAGATTTTTCTTTTTTATTAATAAAAGGAACATAATCGGATGTATATGCAAAATAGCCGAGGAGTACCAAGGCGGCAATAATTACAAGTACAATTACTAATTTTTTATTAGATTTTTTTCCTTCTTTTTCAATAATAATCTCGGTACTGCATTCCGGACAAATAAATTTGTTATCCTTAATATCTTCATCCGTGACTTCAATTTCTTTTTTACATTCAGGGCATTTAACGATTTGTATTTCTTCGTTTTGTTCTTCTTCTACAACAATTTCCGTTTTACATTCAGGACATATCAATTCATTTTTATTAATTTCATCTTTTATTTCAATTTCAAATCCGCATTCCGGACATTTTATAATTTCAGTTATTTCAGTTTTCTCAGACATTATTCACAACAAATTTAATTTATAAACTTATAATTTACCTATTATTAAAGACAATTGAAATCCATAACGGAATAAAATTCAAGAATCAATAAAAACGCTTTATATGATATTTATAATTTTGTTTAGGTTTTAAAATTACAATCGTCCGAAAAAATCCGATAAATACTTATATTGAATTTTATTAATTTAAATAATAAGTTGTAATAAACAAATAACCTCCGCCAATGGAAAAAAGAGTAATTCAGGTAGAAGAAAGACTCCCGATTTTAGAGACAATTCCATTAAGTTTACAGCATGTATTTGCAATGTTCGGAGCGACTGTACTTGTTCCGATATTATTCAAAGTCAATCCATCAACCGTAATATTATTTTGCGGGATTGGAACGCTGCTTTACATATTAGTTACAAAGGGAAAAATACCGGCATATCTCGGTTCAAGTTTCGCTCTGATATCTCCTGTACTGATTGTCATACCGCATTTCGGATACAATGCAGCACTCGGCGGTTTTATAGCGGTTGGATTGATTTTTTGTACTGTTGCGATAATAATAAAATTCGCAGGAGTAAAATGGATAGACACTGTATTTCCGAAAGCGGCGATGGGAGCAATAGTTGCAGTAATCGGACTCGAACTTGCGCCTGTTGCTGCAGAAATGTCCGGCTTTACTTCGGAAGTTACGGACGGTAAGGTAATATTAATTTCCGTAATTACGTTTGCGGTAACATTTTTATGCTCAATATCATTAAGGGGATTTCTCGGACTAATTCCCGTTTTATTAGGAGTAGCTGCCGGATATATTGTTTCAATAATTTTTGGAATGGTTGATTTTTCGAAAGTTGAGGCTGCACCGTGGATTGAGCTTCCTGAATTATATTTTCCTCAGTTTAATATAAACGCAATAATAATTATAATCCCTGCTGCACTCGTAATAATTCCGGAACATATCGGACATCTGCTTGTAACCGGAAACATAGTAGGGAGAGACCTTGCGAAAGACCCGGGTTTACACCGTTCACTTCTCGGTGACGGAATATCAACAACACTATCGGGAATATTCGGTGCAACTCCTACAACGACGTACGGTGAAAATATTGGTGTGATGGCAATTACAAAAGTTTACAGTGCATGGGTTATGGGTGGAGCGGCAGTGATAGCGATACTGATATCTTTTTTCGGAAAATTATCGGCTTTGATACAATCAGTTCCCGAACCGGTAATCGGCGGAATATCTATGGTTTTATTCGGAGTAATAGCAGCATCTGGGATAAGAATGCTTGTCGAAGCGAAATTAGATTACAGCAAGCCGGGAAATTTAATGCTGACCTCGGTTGTACTTGCCGTTGGCGTAAGCGGTGCAAACATTAACATCGGTTCGGTTAGTATAAAAGGCATGGCACTTGCAGCAATACTTTCGATTATACTGAGTCTGATAATAAAATTATTTGAGAGTATAGAAATAATAAAAAAGGAACGATAGAGTTTTTTCAGATTAGGATTATTTACACCTTGTTAGATTCTATTCAGATAGAATGCAGAGTTACTTTTTCGATTTATTTAAAAAAACCGTTTCTTTTTCTCCTTTAAGTTTCATTGAAATCTGAAAATCGTTGATGAAGATAATTTCATATATTGCAGGAGGTTGCCCCGTCATCATTTCAACTTTGCAGATAACAGGATAGACTGATGCGTTATAAACGGAGTTAGTTCCCAGGTTCTGGACACTGCCGTCACTTCGAATTACTTTCACCGAATTATCTTCTTCGAAAGACAGCTTAACATCTTCGACACTGCCCGGTCTTCTGTCATACTCCCAGAGCCCGATTAATTTTTCTTTATAAGATTTCCCGCAGGAGGAGAGGAAGAAAATAATAATTATCAGAGCAAATATATTTATCAAAAATTTCATTTTCCTGTAATATGTTAAACTAATTAAAAAAAAATCGAATTATTTATTCATTAAATTCCTATTCAATTATTTAAGATTTTCACCGCCCAACTTTTAAATTTATTCAAATAATTCCACAATCTATCAATATCTTTCTTATTGTAGATATTTCCGCTGTATGAAACTGAAGTCTTTTGGACAATAAGTTTTTCAAAGTGATTAAATGCTTTTTTATTATCATCCGTATCAGGCAAAATCTCTTTGAGCAAAAAAACAGCCTGATAATGGTTTTCTCCCTGACTTTTCACACCGCCGTATTTTATTGTTATTGCATCTGCATAAGCGATAGCAGAATGAATTATAAGCACACCGGCGGCATTCCAGTATTCAAAAGTTCTTGCGGTTTCGGAGCCGTTGTAAAAATTATCGGCTATTTTCCGATAATCATTCGATTTAGATTTTTCAATGCTTTTTCTTAAACTTTTTTTAACCATTTAACGAGACATTAATTTTTTTCCTGCCAGAATAATTCCCTTCCTGATAATATCTGCAACAGGCGGTTTTTTATTTTCGGCTCTTTTAAAGAAATTCGTTTCAGAAATAAAATACGGTGCATAGGAGACACCATATTTTTTGTATAATAGAGAGTTTAGTTCTGAGGATACCATTTCCGCTTTATTTTTCAGTGTCTTATTTTTAAATACTAAACAAACATCAAGGTCACTTCCTATTTTTTCTTCCTTTTTCGCAGTACTTCCGAAAATAATAATTATATGGCAATATTTTACTAATCTTTTTCTAATATCGGAAAACAGTTCTTCCATAAACTTTTTTTCCTCATAAATATTAGGTATGACAATTTTATCGACAAGATAGTGTTTACGGTTAAGTTCAAAAAAATGTTCCCTTCCGCCTCTGTTACGTATTACAATATTCAGGTTTTCAAGTAATGAGAGTGTTGCAAGGCAGGCAGGAGCGCTAATGCCCGACTGTCTGGCAACTTCCCTTCCCGATAATCCGATTTTTACATTATTAAGAGTTCTCAGAACTGCAATGTTTGATTTTTGCGAGAAAACCTGATTCAGAACATTATGGATAATCATGATAATATACTTTTTATTGTAAGGTAAACATTACATATGTAATGTTTACCTTACAAATGTAATGAATTACAATGTAAAAAACAAAGTATTTCACATTTCCAAAAAGGATTTAAAGATTGTTAGTAAATATTATTAAAAATAATACACTTTATGAGTTATTGATTGGAAAGGTGAACAGATTATCCGGTTTTAATTTTACCGGGATTCTATGCCATCCTTCATTAAGAAGTATAATCAAATCATCTTTATATTTCAGCAAACACACGAGCATATCAGGAGTAGGAAATCTTAAACCTTGTCCAATTTTATACTCTATTTTTCCTTCTTTTATTTTCTGATTCTTTTTCAAAGCATTTCATCGAATATTGCATAATATACTGAATCAATATCCATCATTAATCCGCACATTAAACCTTTTTTGGCGACTTCGATTTCATCGTCATTTAATTCCCTGCCGAGTTTTTCCAATGCCTCGGCCTGTAAATCTTCTAAGGAAATTGAAAAGATAATATCTTGTTTATTTTGATAATTCATTTTTTTTTCTAATATAATATTTTCCGTTAAACTTATCCATTACGACTAATTCTTTTTCGAATAATTCAGATTGCTTTCCTATGGGATAAACTGTCAAATAATTTGAAATGAATAATTCTTTTCCAATTTGATTAGAATTATTTGTAACATTCCGCATACCATATTTTAAATCATAATCGAATATATTGGAAAAGAAAAATAATTTCCGTATATACTCGCAATCATCGTAAGTAATTAACCAACGATGATTACATCTTTTCATATTTTCTGCAAACTTTTCATGGTCAAATGTTTTATGCAAAATACCATTTTTACCATACAGTGCAGATTTAGTTGCAGAATAATAGGGCGGGTCTAAATAAATAAATACATTTTCACCTGATTTATTAATTAATTGTGAATAATCCAAATTAGTAATTTTAACATCCGAAAGAATAGTTGATAATAATTTTACTCTTTCGATACTTGAATCGGTAAATCTACCTTTAAATGCGGCTTCAGAATATCCCCCGCTTTCGGATGTACCTGAAAAAGTAATTCTATTAAACACAAAAAAAGCTGCCGCTTTATAGATATTATCGAATTTATCAATATTTTCCTGCAAAAATGAATGAAGTTCTTTGCCGGATTTATATTCGGATTTCCATTTTAAAATAATATCAAGAAGTTTTTGGGAATTAATTTTTAATTCATTCCAGAAATGAAATAAAGGAATATAAATGTCATTAAGCCAATATTTTTTGTCATGATATCTTTGTTTTAAATAAACAAACAAGGAGCCACCTCCGAGGAATGGTTCACGATATTCTTTAAAATCAGGGATTAGCTTAGACATTAGAGGAATTGCTCTGCTTTTGCCACCGGGATATCTCAAAGGGCTTTTTAACATTTCGGATTTTTTATTTCAACAATAAAATTATTATGTTTCGCTTCTTTGAATAAAATATCGATTATTGTTATATGTTTATCCTTAAAATTATTTTTATTAATAAAAAGCGAAATTATTTTGTTATTATCTATTGATAATATTTTTCCTTTTAAATTATCCGAAGTTAAACTCAATACAGGAATTTTATTATATCGTTTATTATTTAATCTTAATGATGAAATATTGGAATATAGAATCAATTTTAACAATCCATCTTTTATATCGCTTATGCTCGGCAATGAATTATTTTTGCTATGTTTTCCTTCAATCAAATATATATTTCTATCATCAATTCTAATTTCATCTGTAGTCAGATAATAATAACCACCTAAATAATTTTTGATTGTTATTTTGGCTTTAGTTAATGTTGACAATGATTCCATAGGTTGCACGGTTAATGTTTCCCTGTTTTGTGCTTTTTGGGCTTTGATTCGGGAATTATCCATAAAATTCTTAACATCATAATCCAAATTAGATTTGAATTTGTCAACACCCATTTTTCCATGCATTTTTATTTTGGTTTTTCGGCTGATTGTATTATATGCTTTTTGTGCTTTCGCAACGATTGATGATAACTCAGATTTTATCTGATTGAGATTCCAATGTAAAGCGGAACTGTGATAATTAGAAATTTCTTCAATTTTTGATTTAACAAATTTATTATTAAACTTTTGGTTAGTAATTTTTCCCTTCAATCTCGGATTGATATCAGCAGAATTATAATATGCTAATATTACGTATACATCAAGCAAACTCATCAAAGATATTGTATCCCACTGGATAAAATCTCTATCGCCTTTTTCCCCTTCGTCTTTTATAATAGGAATTACAGTAATCTTTTTTGAAAACCCGAGAGTATTATAAACTCTTTCAAACGGATAAGAACGAGTACGCTTAGGAGAAACCCATTTTGATATTGCAAATTTACCTTTTTGGGTATATATAGAACAAAAAGCAGAACATATATTAATATTAAATTTTTCGAAATTTATTTCTTCTAATTCAATATTAAAAAATGATTTATATTTTATTCCCTTTATTTCGGCTATAATGTTATACAATGTATTCTATCAATATAAATTTTACACTTTTTCTCGTTACAGATCTAAGATTTCGGTACGAGTATAAAAGTCTTGGACAAAATTTTTTGTTCAATTCTTTTTCACAAATTAATATTTACATAATAATTATTTTCTCTTTTACATTTTAATGGACTCTTTAATATATTAATATCTTTTATATAAATTTTGTAATACTCTTCTTCACATTTTATGTCATTTTTTTCATCCGGTAATAATTCAATTCTTTTCTTAACTTCAATGTTTTCAATAGCTCCATAATGTGTAATTGCTCCACCATATTTTCCAAATATAACAGGTTGATAGAAACCGAGATATTTTACTTTAAACAGATTTTCGAGTTTTGTTTTGACAGGGATTCGATACCACCCTTCCAACAATAGCAGTGATAAATCTCTTTTTTGCTTAAGCCAGCATATTATTGTATCTGTCCGTTTATAATCAGTAAATAATTTTTTCATAAATTATTAAATAAAACAGATATATTAATGGTAAGCTAGATTAAATTCTATTTGCCATCTCTGATCGAAAAAGCAATTTTTTCAATTAAATTAGTTGGATATAGGTAACTATTTTTATATTTTATTCCAAGTTGTTCAATTGGATTTAGAAGTTCTATTCCTATTATTTCACCATCGGAATTTAAATCAACAATAAAATTATCACCAATTTCTATAGATTTATCAACTTTTCTTTTTTTATTATCAAATTTTAGATAACCAATATTTTTTTCGATATTTAATTTTAAGTTTTTCATCTTATTGTAATTTAACTAAATTTTGCTAAAACTGATATAACATCAATTCGGTCTTTAATTTTTTCTACAATTACTACAACAGTCTTTTTTGAATATAATTTCTTTTTCTCAGCATTTGTCACACAAAAAGTCATAGTATATTTTATTCTTCCATACTTAGCAACGCTTAATTTTCCCTTTTTAATTGTTTTTCGTACTTCGAATTCTGATATTCCCCTTTCTTTCATTCTATCTAAAGCGTGCTCTATAATATTAATTGAAAGCATAACCTTTGAACTTAATGTTCATCTTATTTATGTATTTAAATCCCTGCCAATAATTGCTCACTTACAGCTAAAAATATCTTGGATTCCTGCTTGATTCAGAGAGTACACCGCAGGAATAACAGTTTTTGTTTAATTCCCGTTTATCCCGATAAATCAGAACAGGTTGCGGGAATGACAAAGAACATTACTTCTTCAGTCTTTCTTCGATTTTGTCGAGTTCTTCTGATAACTGGCGAGGAAGTTTGACGCCGAAGATTTTGTAGTAGTCGCGCATTTCTTCTACTTCTTTTAACCAGTCGTCTTTGTTTACTTCGCAGAGCTTATGACAGATTTCCGGACTGAGTCCGAGTCCGGATGTGTCAATTGCATCGTGAGTCGGTAAGCGACCGATAGGTGTCTCTTTGTATTTTCCCGTTTCTTCTACACGCTCAATTATCCATTTCAAGGCGCGGATGTTGTCTCCGTAGCCGGGCCATATAAATTTTCCGTTTTCGTCTTTACGGAACCAGTTCACATAAAAGATTTTCGGCAAACGGTCGGGAAATGCCATTCTTCCGATTTGTATCCAGTGTGCAAAATAATCACCCATATGATACCCGCAAAACGGAAGCATAGCAAAGGGGTCATGTCTTAATTTTCCTACTGCACCCGCTGCTGCCGCCGTTGTTTCAGAAGCGGCTGCTGAACCCATATAAACACCGTGATTCCAGTTGTATGCTTCATAAACTAACGGTACTACAGTTGAGCGCCTGCCACCGAACAAGAATGCACTTATCGGTACACCTTTTGGGTCCTCCCAGGCAGGGTCAATTACAGGACATTGCCTTGCAGGTGCCGTAAACCGTGCATTGGGATGCGCCGCTTTTCGTCCGCAATCCGGAGTCCAATCGTTTCCGTTCCAGTCGGTTAAATGCGACGGGATTTCATCGGTCATACCTTCCCACCATACGTCACTGTCATCTGTAAATGCGACATTTGTAAAAATGGAATTTTCAGTCATCGATAGCATCGCATTTGCATTTGTCTCCATCGATGTACCCGGTGCTACTCCGAAGAATCCGTATTCGGGATTGATTGCGTACAATCTTCCGTCGTCTCCGAATTTCATCCAGGCAATATCATCACCCACGCATTCCACTTTCCAACCCGGCAGCGAAGGGGTCATCATAGCAAGGTTAGTCTTTCCGCAAGCAGATGGAAAAGCTGCAGCAATATAACGCTTCTGTCCGCCCGGAGGTGTGATTCCCAGTATTAACATATGCTCTGCCAGCCAGCCTTCATCTCTCGCCATGACAGAGGCGATACGCAGTGAAAAGCATTTTTTTCCAAGTAAAGCATTTCCGCCATATCCGCTTCCGAACGACCAGATAGTCCTTTCCTCAGGGAAATGTGTTATATATTTATTTGTATTGCAGGGCCAGGGAACGTCTTTTTTTCCGTCAATTAACGGTGCACCGACCGAGTGCAGGCAAGGAACGAAATTTCCATCTTCACCGAGTACGTCGAGTACTTTCTGTCCCATACGCGTCATTATACGCATATTTACTACAACGTAAATAGAGTCGGTTAATTCGATACCTATTTGTGCAATTTTCGAACCGAGAGGTCCCATACTGTAAGGTATAACATACATTGTTCTTCCGCGCATACAGCCGTCATACAACCCCGACATAATTTTTTTCATTTCTTTCGGATCCATCCAGTTATTTGTCGGACCGGCATCTTCTTCTTTTTCCGAACAGATGAATGTTCTATCTTCCACTCTTGCCACATCCTTCGGGTCAGATATGACCCAGTAGGAATTCGGGCGTTTCGGAATCGGTTTAAATGAACCGTTTTCAACGCAGATTTTTATTAAACGGTCATTTTCTTCCTGCGAGCCATCACACCAGTGCACTCTATCGGGTTTGCACATTTGCTCCATACTTTTTACCCATTCGATTAACTTTTTATTATTTGTCATTATTACTCCGTTAATTTATTTAATTATTGAAAAACTATTTACGTGTTATGTTGTAACTCATTAAGATTGCAATTGGTTTTGTAGTCGGGAATTTACTTAAAATAATTTTTATCATACTCATTATCGGAACGCAGAGCAGCATACCGACAATTCCCCAGACGTATCCCCAGAATATCAATGAGAACAGAATCAGAATCGGACTCAGATTTAAAGCATCGCCGAGTATTTTCGGCTCGATTAAATTTCCTATTACCATTCCGACCACGACAAGCACAATGAGCAAAATAATCGGTACAATAATATTATCGTATTGTATTAATGCAGTCAGGAAAGGCAGGAGTGTTGAAACAAATGCTCCTATATTCGGGATATAAGTCATAAAGAATGTCAGCAGTCCCCATACAATCGCAAAATCAACTCCGAAAATCCAGAATATTATAGTAGCAATAATCGCGTGTGATAAATTAATAAGTGTTTTATATACAATATATTCACGGACGTCTTTAAAAATATCATCAAGGATGTCAGCAATCTGAGCCGCACGTTCGGGAGAGTATGCTTTTCTAATTCTTACCCTGATATTCCTCCATTCCGAGAGTAAAAATATTATGTAAATTAAAATCATGATGAAATGTCCGAATATACCCGCTACACTGCTGACAAGGTCTGTTATCAATGTAGTAATTGTTCCTTCTTTTAGTATGTTTTCGAATTTAATCGACTCCTGAATCGATTCGGTATTAATTCCGTAATTTTTTAAAGTCGTAATAATTTCACCGTAATACGCTACAAATTTTGTCTCATATTTAGGCATCTGAGAAGTGAAGGAATTTATGCTTGTAAATACAAAAACGCTCGAAATATTCGAAATTAGTATAATGCATAATAACACAATTACAATTCCCAGCCATCCGGGAATTTTTTTCTTCAGCATCCACTCATAAAACGGAGTAAAGAGGAAAGTGATAATAATCGCAAGGAACAACGGTAACAGGATTAACTGCAATTCTTTCATTACAAAGAAAGTAAATCCTATCAGGAACAACGCTGCGGCGATTGAAAGAAACCTGCTGTATTTTATTTCTACCATTTTATATTTTTTTTATATTTAACAGGGTCTTTGATTCCCGCTTCTCTGAATCCTCTTAATCTGAGGGCACAGCTATCGCATTCACCGCATGCAATATCATTGCTTTTATAACAGGACCAGGTCAGATGCACGGGAGAGTTATATTTATATGACTGTATGACAATTTCTTTTTTAGACATATTGATAACGGGAGTAACAATTTCAATTCGGGATTCTTTTTTTGTTCCGCTTTTAACGGCACGGTTAAAATCTTTGTAAAATTTTTTCGTTGTATCCGGATAACTGCTTGAATCTTCTTCCACGGCACCTATAAATATTTTTTGAGCACCGAGTACTTCAGCCCAGCTGACTGCGGCAGCAAGGAGATTTGCGTTTCTGAAAGGCACGTAGGTTTTAGGTATTGATTTCCTGTTTAAATCTGCTTCTTCAACCGGTATATTCCTGTCGGTCAGGGCAGAGCCTCCGATTTTTTTCAGATATCCGATATCTGCAATTAATTTCTTTTTTACTTTGAAATATCGTGCTATGTCATTAAATGCTTTTAATTCCCCGCATGATGTTCTCTGTCCGTAATTAAAATGCATAAAAGCAGGTTCATATCTCTTCACCGCAATTGCCGCCGTAAGGGCGCTGTCCATTCCCCCGCTTACCAATATTACAGCGGTCTTTTTCATCACCACAAATATTTCAGTTCGAATGCTTTCTTTTCAAGTTCTTCCTTAAAATTCGGATGTGCAATATCAATCATTGCTTTGACTCTCTGTCTTATTGTTTTCCCGTGCAAATCGGCAACTCCATATTCGGTTGCTACATAATGAATATCGGCTTTTGATGTAGTCACGCCGGCACCCGGATTCAGGGTGTGAACTATTCTGGATATCTGTCCGTTTTTTGCCGTTGCAGGCAGAGCAAGAATTGCTTTTCCTCCCTTACTTCTGGATGCTCCCCTGATAAAATCCACCTGTCCGCCGAATCCCGAATAAAATTTATGCCCGATTGAATCAGAGCAAGCCTGACCCGTAAAGTCAATTTGAAGAGATGAATTAATCGAAATCATTTTATCGTTTTTTGCAATATTGAACGGATCATTTACGAATCTTGAAGGTCTGAATTCAATAAACGGATTATTGTCCATAAAATCAAAGCATTTTTTCGTTGCTATAACAAAAGAAGCTACAATTTTTCCCGGAAGAAAAGTCTTTTTTTCGCAATTCACTACACCTGATTCTATCAGTCCTATTAAACCGTCGGAAAACATTTCCGTATGAATACCAAGATCTTTTTTATCTTTAAGAAAATTCAAGACAGCATCGGGGATAGCTCCGATTCCCATCTGCATAGTTGAGCCGTCCTCGACCATTTCGGATATGTAAGAAGCAATTTTACTGTATAATGCTTTTTCGGATTCGGTTATGTTATCGTCAACCATCGGAACTTCATCGAGCGGAAGGTCAACTTCCACTATATAATCCAGTTTGCTTATATGAATAAAATTATCACCGTATACTCTCGGCATTCTCGGGTTAATTTGAGCAATAATAACCTTTGAATTTTCTGCAGCGGTTTTTGAAATATCATTGCTTACTCCATATGAACAAAAACCGTGTTCATCGGGCGGCGACAAGTGAACCATTGCCACATCGAGGTCAATTCTTCTTGTAATAAAAAGATTTTCTATTTCGGAAAGAAAAACAGGAACAAAATCAGCCCTGCCTTCGTTAACCGCTTTTCTAACATTTCCTGCTATAAACAGTGCCACATGATTAAAATGTCCTGCCATATCAGGTTCGGCATATCTTGCTTTATGAAATGTTGTAAGGTGATATACATTTACGTTATGCAGTTCTTTATATCTATTGCACATTGCTTCCACAAGTGCAAGCGGGAATCCGCTGTTAGCATGCAAATATACGTTATCGCCCGATTTAATTACTTTAACTGCTTCCTCGGCAGTAGCAACTTTGTGCTGATATTTTGATGGGATCATAAAATATTGATGATTTAGGGAAAAACTAAAAAAAATTGAACTACAAAATACTATATATTTATAAAATTATAAATCTAAATATTTCCGACCATTTTCTTAGGATTGACTTTTGCAGTAAATTCTTCATCAGTCAGTAGTCCGAGTTCAATAGTAGCCTGTCTCAGTGTTTTATTTTCTTTATGAGCTTTCTTTGCAATCTTTGCTGCATTTTCATAGCCGATATGCGGATTCAAAGCTGTTACAAGCATCAATGAATTTTCTACATGTTTATTAATCATATTGACGTTCGGTTCTATTCCGACTGCGCAGTTTTTATTAAACGAACTGCATGCATCACCGAGCAGTCTTGCTGACATTAAGAGATTGAAAATCATAACCGGTTTAAAAACGTTCAGTTCGAAATGTCCGAACATACCGCCGACAGTAATTGCTGCATCGTTTCCGACAACCTGAGCACAGACCATCGTAAGAGCTTCCGTCTGAGTCGGGTTCACTTTCCCCGGCATTATGGAAGAGCCCGGTTCATTTTCCGGAAGCAGAAGTTCGCCAAGTCC
>Ga0194125_10006185_pt1 | contig 17806 bp, 17 predicted proteins | sample TA2KigC250mmetaG_FD_148626 | JGI IMG/M metagenome (GOLD analysis project Ga0194125, IMG submission 148626) | Freshwater microbial communities from Lake Tanganyika, Tanzania - TA2015034 Kigoma Deep Cast 250m | ecosystem: Environmental > Aquatic > Freshwater > Lake | place: Tanzania: Lake... | reverse complement strand
ATGAGCCGGATGGCCTGGATGTACGTCGCCCAGTCGCCCCAGGCGAGCTTCACGTCCAACGTCTCGGCCGCCGAGATCAGCCCCCGTTCGAGGGCCTCCGTAGCCCACGCCAGCACCACGCCGGCCGACATCGCGTCCAGGCCGCAGTCCTCGACCGCTTCGGTCAACCGCAGATAACCGGCCGTGTCGCTGATGCCAAGCATCGTGCCGAGCGCGTAGATCAGCTCGTAGTCATACGAGATCATCGAGGTCTTGTAGAAGTACGGCTCGTCCTCATACGGCTGCCGAAGCGCGGCGAGGTGGATGCACGCGACCGGGCAATGCCCGCACGCCAGCCGTCGGCCGAGGTAGTTCTCCGCGAGGTTCTCGCCGGACAGCGTCTCGGCCCCATCGTAGCGGGTCTCCCTGAGGTTTCGGGCCGGCAGGCCCCCCATCTCTAGCAAATGGGTCACATTCACCGCCGTGCCGAGGTCGTGGTACTTCTTCATCAGCTCCGATTCGACGGCCGCGGTGTGAATCTCGTCGTAGACCGCCCGGTACTGCTTCCGGTCGGTCACGGGGATCGAGGAGCGGCCGGAGATGTGGATCGCCTTCAGCTTCTTGCTGCCCAGCACGGCGCCCAGGCCCATGCGACCGAAGTGACGGTAGGTCTCCGTGGTGACCGAAGCATACCGCACCAGGCGCTCCCCCGCCCGACCGATCCGCATGATGGTGCGCAGGCCGCTGCCCGATTCCCGGCCGCGGATGATCTTGGCGCTGGTCGAGCCGCGCGTCATGCCCCAGATCGCCGAGGCGTCGCGGAAGTGCACGTGAGACCCGTCGATCACCACGTACAGCGGCAGATCACTCGCGCCACGGATCACGATCGCGCCGTAGCCCGCATGGCGGATCGCGACCGCGCTGCGCCCGCCGGCATGGCTCTCGCCCAGGTCGCCCGTGAGCGGCGACTTGAACATGGCCACGGTCTTGGAGGCGAGGGGGAACAGGCACGTGAGCGGGCCTACCGCGAAGACGGCCGGGTTCTCGGGGCCCAGCGGATCAGCGCCCGCAGGGCACTCCTCCTCAAGCAGCCGGGTCGCCGCATGGGCGCCGCCCAGGCCCGGCGCGAACACGTCCGACCGCTCACGAACGTGGTGGGTTCTGTTCGTCAGGTCGATGTACAGGACGTGGGAGAGCGGTTCAGCAGGCATGGGCGGCCTCCTGGACGACGGACTCCTCCAGGTCGAGCACGGCGTGCGGGCAGTACTTCGCGCAGGTCCCGCAGTGCACGCAGATCATCGGCTTCCCTGCGCTGTCGTCCCAGAAGATCGCGCCCAAGGTGCAGGCCTCCTGGCAGTTGCGACACCCGATGCACAGGGCCTCCTTCAGCAGCACGCCGCCGCCCTTCCGTCGCTTCAGTGCATCCGTGGGACAGACCCGCGCACAAGGCGGGTCCTCACACCCCCGGCACACCACCACGACGAACCCGTGCTCCATCCCTCCCGCCGAATGCACCCCGATCCGCGACCTCTCCACCCCTCCCTCGCCCTGCCACCTCGCACACGCGAACATGCACACCTGACACCCAACACAACGCTTGGCATCGATGACGGCCAATCGGTTAGGCATGGCGACACCCCGGCTTCGCATGACGGCAACGAGTCGAGACAGACTTCGCCCCCTGACCGGGCAAGTCCTCGGCCTCTGTCGCACTCTCCGGCCTTCAAATCCCTCGGCCAATGGTGTAAACTGCATCGGCGTGGCTCTAGGGCTCTGTTAGTGGTGAACCTTGGCGTTCTCTGTCGCCCCTTCGGGGCTCAAGGAGGGAGGGAGGCCTTGGCCCGTGGGCTTGCGCCCACGGCTATCCATCCTCTGCCCCTTCGGGGCTCAAGGAGGGAGGGAGGCCTTGGCCCGTGGGCTTGCGCCCACGGCTATCCATCCTCTGCCCCTTCGGGGCAGGGATGGGCTGTTCGCCCCGTCAGGGGCGAGGGCTGCGTAGCCGTGGGCGCAAGCCCACGGTCGCCGACGACGCCCTCTCCCCCAGCCCCGACGGGGCGACAGAACACCCCAACGATCAGGGCTGACAGAGCGCTAGGCGCCGCAGACTACCGGAGAGCGAAGGAGGACGTACCGACATGCAGTTCGATATCAAGGACGCCGGCCTGAACGAGGAGGGTCGGCTGCGAGTCGAGTGGGCGGACCGGCAGATGCCAGTGCTGGCGATCATCCGCGAGCGCTTCAGCCGGGAGAGGCCGCTGGAGGGCATCCGTCTCGGCGCGTGCCTGCACGTCACCACGGAGACCGCGAACCTCGCGCGGACCTTGCAGGCCGGCGGGTGTGAGGTGTATCTGTGCGCGAGCAACCCGCTCAGCACGCAGGACGACGTGGCCGCGTCGCTCGTCAGGGACTTCGGCATTCCCACGTTCGCGATCCGCGGCGAGGATCGCGACACGTACTACAAGCACATCCACGCGGTCCTCGACGCTGAGCCGAACCTGACGATGGACGACGGCTGCGACGTGGTCTCGACGCTGCACGCCGAGCGGCCCGAGCAGGCCGAGAAGGTGATCGGCGGCAGCGAGGAGACGACCACGGGCGTGATCCGCCTGCGGGCGATGGCCGAGGACGGCGCGCTGAAGTACCCGATGATCGCCGTGAACGACGCGGGCACCAAGCACCTCTTCGACAACCGCTACGGCACCGGCCAGAGCACCATCGACGGGATCATCCGCGCCACGAACATCCTGCTGGCTGGCAAGAAGGTCATCGTCTGCGGCTACGGCCAGTGCGGACGTGGCGTCGCCACGCGGGCCCGCGGCCACGGCGCGCACGTCATCGTGACCGAGGTCGATCCGCTCCGCGCCCTCGAAGCCACGATGGACGGCTATGAGGTCATGCCGATTGCCGAGGCCGCGAAAGCCGGGGACATCTTCATCACCGTGACCGGCGACATCCGCGTGATCTCCTGGGAACACATGCAGCGGATGAAGGACGGCGCGATCCTGGCGAACTCGGGGCACTTCGACGTCGAGATCGCGGTTCACGCCGACCCGCGCAAGCCCGACATGCCCACGCTGGACAAGATGGCCAAGTGCCGCCGGGTCATCCGGCCCTCGCTGGAGGAGTTCACCCTCGAAGACGGGCGCAACCTCTTCCTCGCCGGCGACGGCCGCCTGGTCAACCTCGCGGCCGCCGAGGGCCATCCGGCCAGCGTCATGGACATGAGCTTCGCGAATCAGGCTCTCGTCGCCGAATACCTCGCCAAGAACGGCAAGGACCTCAAGCCGGGCGTCTACGACGTGCCGCGCGAGATCGATGAGTTGGTGGCGCGGCTGAAGCTGAGTTCAATGGGTGTCGGCATTGACCGCCTCACGCCGGAGCAGGACACCTACCTCTCGTCATGGCAGCACGGGACGTAGGGCGGGGAGGAGTGAGGGGAGAGGAGCGAGGAGTGAGAGACGTCGGGCGGGCAGGGAATGGCCGTGAGCGATGAACCGGCAGCGGCGACGGAGGGGCGCGCGGCGGGCCGCCTCGATGGGGGGGCGGTCGGGCTGGCGGGAGCGGTGCTGCTCGCCGCCCTTCTCGGGCCTGTGTGCACGAGGGCGGAATCGCGCCAACTGGCCGCCTTCGGAGCCGCGGCCCTGTGGGTCGGGGCGTGGGGGTGCATCACGGACCGTTGGGCGCTCCCCAGGGGGCTACGTGGCCTGGCGGTGGTCCTGGCGGCCATCGGACTGGACGTTGCAGGCTTGCGCATCGACGTGCTGAAGCTCCCGTTCTCCGCCACGTTCGTGAGCCTGGGTGGCTGGTCGCTTCTTGTCGCGGCGCTGTGGATGTGGCTCTGCTCGGCGCTGTTCGCGAGGGCAGGCACGATCCCCGGGGTCGCCTACGGCGTCGGCGCCGTCGCCTGTGCGACACTGATCGCGGTCTGCGCCCTGCGTCCCGATCCAGGCCGAGTGCTGGCCCTGTGGTTTGCCGCAGCCATCGGCGCGGTGTGCGTGCTACGCCTGTTCGCCCTGTCGGCGGCCAAGCCGGCGCAAGCCACTGCCGGCGCGTACCTCCTCGGGTTCCTCCTCGGCGCGGTTAGCATCATGGGGATGCTGAAGAACACGGCCTTCCTGGCAGCGGTGCTCCCATTACTGCTGATCTCGGTGCCGCTGTTCGGGGCGACCTATGCGTACGTGGCTGACCTACGCCGCGGCCCGGGGCGGATGGCCTTGGCCCAGCGGCGCGAGCACCTGCACTGGCTGCTCCTGCGCGAGGGCTACTCGCCCCTGCAGATCAGCGTGCTGTTCACTGTCGGCGCGGCATGGTGCGGAGCGCTGGCGATCCTGCTGGTGGCGCTGATCGAGGTCAGCTTCGCCCTGAAGACGCTCATCCTGGTGGCCTTCCTGGCGCTCGGCGTCGTCGGGGGCTTCGTGCTGCTGCGCATCCTGCCGCGAGACAGGGGCCGCGAGGGCGCCATCCGGCTGTTGGGCGTGCGCATCACGCCGGTGAGCATGGACCAGGCGCTCGCGCACGCGCGCGAGTTCATCGCCGAGGGCTCGCCGCACATGATCGTGACGAGTGATGCCACCGGCGTCATTCGCGCGCAGGAGGACCCTGAACTCCGCGAGATCATGGACCACGCGGACCTCGTCACCGCCGACGGGCAGGGCGTCGTCCTCGCCGCGCGGCTGCTGAACGTGCCCATCCGCGAGCGGGTCTCCGGCGTGGACATGGTGCAACGCCTGTGCGAGGTGGCGACGGAGGCCGGGCGCTCTGTGTTCCTGCTGGGCGGCGCCGAGGGCATCGCCGACGCGGCGGCCGAGAAGCTCCAAGCCGCGGTACCGGGCCTGCGGATCGCCGGAGTGCAGCACGGCTACTTCGCACCCGAGGAAGAGCCGGCGATCACCGAGCGCATCCGCGACGCCGCGCCGGCCGTGCTGTTCGTCGCGTTCGGGATCCCCAAGCAGGAGAAGTGGATCCGCGCGCATATGGCCGAGGTCGGAGTGCCGGTCTGCATCGGGGTCGGCGGCAGCTTTGACGTCATCTCGGGCCGCCTCAAGCGCGCGCCGCAGTGGATGCGCAAGTGCGGCCTGGAGTGGCTCTACCGCGTGATGCAGGAGCCGCGGCGCCTCCCGCGCCTGAAGGCCCTCCCGAAGATGGCCTGGATCGCCCTCGTCGCCGCCCTGCGCGGTGAGACGGGCGACTACGTGGACTAGCCCTCACCCCTGTCCCCTCTCCCATTGGGAGAGGGGTGCCCGCAGGGCGGGGTGAGGGCACAGGGAGACACAACCACAGTGCCTATGTCCCCGGTCTTGATTGTCGGTTCCGTCGCGCTGGATTCGCTTGAGACGCCCTACGGAGACGCGCCCGACACCCTTGGCGGTTCGGCAGTCTACGCCTCGCTCGCGTGCTCGCTGTTCGCACCGGTCCGGCTGGTTGGGGTCGTGGGCGACGACTACCCCCCGGAGGGTGTGGAGCTGCTCCGGTCGCGCGGGGTGGACCTGGCGGGACTGGAGGTCATCGAGGGCGGGAAGACCTTCCGCTGGGCCGGTAGGTACACGGGCAGCCTCGGCGCCGCCGAGACGCTCTCCACGGACCTCAACGTCTTTGCCGACTTCAGCCCGAAGCTGCCGGAGAGCTACCGCGAGACCCCGTTCGTCTTCCTGGCCAACATCCAGCCGCAGCTCCAGATGCAGGTATTGGAGCAGATCGCCGCGCCCCGGCTGTCGATGTGTGACACCATGAACCTGTGGCTGAACACGGTGCCTGATCAGGTGCGGGCGATGGTCGGGCGGGTAGACATCGCGCTGATGAACGACGCCGAGGCCAAGCAGCTCACCGGCGATCCGCACCTCATCTCCGCCGCGGAGAAGACGCTGCAGCTTGGCGCCAAGTGCTCCGTCATCAAGAAAGGTGAACACGGCGCGCTCATCTGCACCGAGGAGGGCTGCCGGTTTGTGCCGCCGTTCCCCACGACGCACGTCCGCGACACAACCGGCGCCGGCGACACCTTCGCCGGCGGGATGATCGGCCACCTCGCCCAGACCGGCGATCGGAGCACCGACAACCTCGTCCGCGCGGCCGCAATCGGCACGGTGCTCGCGTCCTTCTGCGTCGAGGGCCTCGGCGTCGAGGGGCTGGCCGCCGCTACGCCCGAGAAGATGCAGGAGCGGTACGCGATCCTGGAGAAGAGCAGCCGAACACCGGCGTTGCGAAGCGGCAGTCTCGAGTCCTGAGTGCACGGCAGGGCCTGCAAGTCAGGGGTGCTGTGGCGTGTGAAGTGTGGGGTGGGTGCGGTGCACTGGTGTGGTCGCACAGTGCATGGACGCGCAAGGGAGGCGAGCAATGAGAAAGGCCGGTGTTGGAGCGCTGATCGGGCTCTTGGTGTTCCTGGGGTGTGCGCCAAAGGAGAAAACTGGGGAGCAGAAGACGGGTGCTGCAGGTGGCGGGGCGATGCAGAAGGCGGGAGACGAGAAGGTCAACCCGGTAGACGGCGCGGTGATGGTGTGGGTGCCTGGGACGGGGGAGGCGTGTGCGAACGGGAAGTTCCGGATGGGGAGCACGCCGGAGGAGATTGATGGGTTGTGGGCGGCGAACGGGTGGGATGCGGAGTGGAAGCAGTACACGAAGGACGAGCAGCCGGCGCACGAAGTGGAACTGGACGGGTTCTGGCTGTACAAGCACGAAGTGACGGTGGGTCAGTACGCGAAGTTCATGGGGGCGACGGGACATGAAGCGCCGGGGTCCTGGGACGAGCAGAAGGGGCAGGCTGACCTGCCGGTGGTGTTCGTGTCGTGGGAGGACGCGGAGGCGTACTGCACGTGGGCCGGAGGTTTGCTGCCGACGGAGGCGCAGTGGGAGTACGCGGCGAGGGGTCCGGAGGGGAGGTTGTACCCGTGGGGGAATGAGTGGGACCGGACGCGGTGTAACAGCGCGGAGTACCACGCGGGGAAGGCGTTGAATACGGAGGCGGCGCATGCGGCCTGGTTTGACGGCCTGACGACGACGGCTCCCGCGCTGTTGGCGCAGCGTCGTGCGGTTGGGTCGTTCCCGTCGGGGGTGAGTTGGTGCGGAGCGTTGGATATGGCGGGGAACGTGTGGGAGTGGTGTCGCGACTGGTATGAGGAGGGCTTCTATGCGACCCCGGACGCGACGCAGAAGAACCCGGAGTGCTCGAACAAAGATTCGAACATGCGCGTCCTGCGTGGGGGCTGTTGGTACGACTGGGCGAGTTTCTGCCGCTCGACCTACCGCTGCTGGATCGTCCACGTTCTCCGCGGCGGCAGCCACTTCGGCTTCCGCGCGGCCCAGACTCGCTGAGGTTCGCTTTGCTCTCTCGATCTTTTCGCTTTGCGCTGTTGGGGTGGTGTAGAGGAGGGGTTGTGGTTGCGGCGCCGTTTGCCGCCAGGCGGGAGCACTGTGGGCAGGCGCGGAGTGACAGGCGCCTGGGGTGCACCCCTTGCCAGGCGAGCCCTCCGCGATCGTGCACCATTACGCCCTGGTCCGATGGCTCATGGCGCGGGTCGAGGATTTCCCTCGGACGCGCCGGCTTCTGTTGGGCGACTGCATCATTGGTCCGGCCCTGGACATGGGAGCACCTCGCCGCCGCCACGCCCGAGCAGGTGCAGGAACGCTACGCGATCCTGGAGAAGATCAGCCGGATACCGGCGTTGCCGTAACGGTAGTCCAAAGTCCCCAGTCCAGAGTTCCCAGTTGACGGCGGGGCTGCGGACGTTGACATGCCGTTCGGTGTCGACTCTGGACTCCGGACTCTGGACTCCGGACTGCTGTGGCAGGGGGTGGCCCATGCCTGACATCATCTGTCTCGGCGAAGCGCTGATTGACATGGTCGCGCAGAACATCGGCGACCTGGCGCACGCCTTCGGCTTCGACAAAGCGCCGGGCGGCGCGCCGGCCAACGTGGCGGCGGGCGTGGGCGTGCTGGGCGGGAGTGTGGGGTTCATCGGGAAGGTGGGGAACGATCCCTGGGGGGCGTGCCTGGAAGAGACACTACGGGGCTGCAACGTGGATACGTCGCGGCTGGTGAAGACCGACGAGGAGTTCACGCGGCTGGCCTTCGTTGCGCTCAAGGAAGACGGCGGCCACGACTTCCTCTTCCACGGCAAGCGCGGCGCCGATGAGCTGCTGTCGCCCGACGACCTCTCGCAGGACTACATCTCGGCCGCGAGCGCATTCCACTTCGGCTCGATCACGACCATCCATGACCCGGCGCGCCTCGCCACCTACGAGGCGGTCAAGTTCGCCCGCGCCGCCGGCCTGATGGTCTCCTACGACCCGAATCTGCGCCCCGCCCTGTGGCCCGACCTCGACCAGGCCCTCGACCAGATGACGTTGGCGATGGAGCTGGTCGACTTCGTCAAGGTCAGCGTGGAGGAGTTGGAGTTCATCGCCGGGACAAAGGACCTTGAGGTCGGAGCCAAAGCACTGTATGATCTCGGCCCGGAGCTGGTGACGGTCACCCTCGGCGAGAACGGCTGCTACTACCACCACGCGAACGCGACGGGCACGGTTCCCGGCTTCAAGGTCGACGTGGAGGATACCGTCGGGTGCGGTGACGCATTCGTCGCGAGCATGTTGCTCCTGCTGAACGAGTCGGAGAGCGAGCTTTCTCACGTGACCGCCGAGGACCTTGAGCGCATCTGCCGGTTCGCCAACGCCGCGGCCGCCATCACTGCCACCGGGAGCGGCGCCATCCCCGCGCTCCCGGCGCGCGATGAAGTCGAGGAACTGCTCGAAGGCAAGACCCCCGGGGAGGATGACCCCGGGTTCTGAAGACGGTCTCAGGTCTCCCGTCTCAGGTTCCGACGACCTCGGACCTGGAAGTGCGGTGCGGACGTGAACCTGAGACCCGAGACTTGAGACCTGAGACCCGAACCACGAAGGGAAGTGCACGACATGCCGCTAGTGACAGGTGACAAGATCCTACAGGCCGCCCGCCAGGGCGGGTACGCCGTCGGCGCGTTCAACGCCAACAACCTCGAATCGGTCAAGGCGGTTCTCGAAACCTGCGACGAGATGGACGCGCCGGTGATCCTGCAGGTCAGCCAGGGCGCCATCTCCTACGCCGGGCTGCACTATGCGACGGCAATCGTCAAGGCCGGCGCGGAGGCCGTGAAGGTCCCGGTGGCCCTGCACCTGGACCATGGCACGAGCTTCGAGCAGAACTGCCAGTGTCTCGCGGCGGGCTTCACGTCGCTGATGTATGACGGGAGCAAGGAGCCCTACGAGAAGAACGTCGAGACTACCGCCCTCATCGCGCGCGTGGCCCATGCCGCCGGCGTCCCGGTCGAGGCGGAACTGGGCTTGGTCCCCAAAATCGAGGACTTCGACGTCTCCAAGGAGGACATGGACCGGCTCCGCAAGGGCGAGATCGACAGCATCTACGACATCCTCAAGCCCGAGGACCGCAAGAAGGTCGATGACTGGTGCACCAAGCCGGAGCTGGCCAAGGACTTCCATGACAAGACCCAATGTGACAGCATCGCCATCGCCATCGGCGCCATCCACGGGATGGAGGGCCAGGGCGCGCGGCTGAACCTGGACCTGTTGCAGTCGATCATGGATCTTGTGGACATCCCCTATGTCCTGCATGCCGCCAGCGGCATCCGCCTCGACGACGTGCAGAAGGCCTGCTCGATGGGCGTCTGCAAGGTCAACGTCGCCACCCGCCTGAGCATGGAACTCATCCGCGGCACCAAGGAGCGCCTTGCCGAGAAGCCCAACCAGAAGGACTTCCGCAAGGTCTTCGATCTGGGCATGGCCTACATCGCCGAGGCCATCAAGGAATACGTCACGCTCTTCGGCGCCGCTGGCAAGGCCTACACCGCCGGCTGGGCCCCGGGCGGCATGCCCGACATCGACCGCTCCGACTCGCCGGAATAGTGGCACGGGCGGCCCGCCCGTGTGAGCGCACGCAACCACAGGCCCGGCCTCTCCGGAGGCCGGGCCTCGCTTGTGTGTAGCACCCTCCCGTTCGCCGACAGGCCAGCTTGCTGGAGCCTACGGCCGCCAGGCCGGGCCGAACTCGTTGGCCGCAGTCCACGTGAGCCGGCGGGCGTTGCTCCCGTCGGCGTCCATCACGTAGATGTCATGGTTGCCGTCGTAGTCCGCGACGAAGGCGATCTTCGTGCCATCCGGGGACCACACGGGATCGTGCTCCGGTTGGGGCGAGTTCGCCAGTTGCTGCAAGCCCCTCCCATCCACGCCGATGATACATACGTCGGTGCCTGTCACCGCGCTCCACCGCGTGAACGCGATCCTGCTCCCATCGGGCGACCACGCCGGTTGGCTATCGGACCCATCCCCCCGCGCCAACCGCCTCTGGCGCGTGCCGTCCGCGTTCATCGTGTAGATATGGTGCCCCCCGCCACGGGTGCTTGCGAAGGCGATCTGGCTCCCATCCGGAGACCAGGTCGGTCCCCCGTCGTCAGAGTTGTCCCAGGCGGTGACCCTTCGCCTGTCACTCCCGTCGGCGTTCATCACGTAGATGTCGTCGCTCCCGGCCAGATTGCTCTGGAAGGCAATCTGCGCGCCGTCGGGGGACCACGCTGGGCCCCGGTCGATGCCCGGGTCAGGGCTGCCCGCGTCTGACGTCAACTGCTGCAGGTTCGTGCCGTCGGGCTCCATCACCCATATGTCTGCGTCCGCGCCTTGACTCCGCTCGAATGCCAGCTTCGAACCGTCCGGCGACCAGGCCGGGCCGCCATTCCAGAAAGCCGGGTCTCCTGTCAGCATCCGCTGGTTGCTGCCGTCCTCCTCCATGGTGTAGATCTGGAACTCACCCGTCCGGTTGCTCGAGAAGGCAATCTGAGAACCCCTTGCACCGAACCGCCCCTCGCCACCACACCCGCACAACCCGCCGACCACCAGACACAGCACTACTGCGGCACATGTCCTGCAGCCTGCGCTCATCGTACCCCTCCCTCGCCCGACCCGTGTCGGGCATGGCAATTTCAGCCGGCTCGCCGCCCCTCGGCGCGAGTCCGACAACCTTCCCGACCTTCGGGCCTCCGCCGGGCGGTTCCTGCCGCACCGCCCCTGTGATGGTGGTCACATTCGCGGTCGAAGCGACTCCCGGACGGCGCATGTGCTGCTGGTCGGGCGCAGCGGCAACGTCTCTGTCAGAGCTTGGGGAGGATGTCTCTTGCTGCGCTGATCGTCGCCTCGATGTCCGCATCGCCATGGGCGGTGGAGACGAACGCGGCCTCGCAGTAGGAGGGGGCGAAAGCAATGCCGCGGTCGAGCATGAGGTGGAAGAAGCGAGCGTAGCGGTCCTTGTCGCAGGAGGCGAGGTCGTCGGCGTTGGTGATCGGCTGGTCGGTGAAGAAGCCCGTCATCATCGAGCCGACGCGATTGCACGTCAGCGGGACGCCCGCCTGCCGCGCTGCCTCGCCGATCCCGTCGGCGAGGGTCTTCGACTTCGCTTCCAATGCGGCATACAGGCCCGGCTCGCGGAGGGCCTGCAGCGTAGCGAGGCCGGCGCTCATCGCGACGGGGTTCCCGGAGAGCGTGCCAGCCTGCACGGCGGGGCCGAGCGGCGAGACGCGCTCCATGATCTCGCGCTTCCCGCCGTAGGCGCCGACAGGGAAGCCGCCGCCGATGATCTTGCCCAGTGTGGTGAGGTCGGCCTGAACACCGTAGACCTCCTGCGCCCCGCCGAGCGCGATGCGAAAGCCGGTGATCACCTCATCGAGGATCAGCACGGCCTCCGCCTCAGTGGCGAGCCCCCGCAAGCCCTGGAGGAAGCCGGGCACCGGCGGCACCACGCCCATGTTCCCGGCAACCGGCTCTACGACAATCGCGGCCACTTGCCCCTCGTTCTCGGCAACGAGTGCCTCCACGGAATCGAGATCGTTGTAGCGAGCGACGAGCGTATGCTCGGCGTAGGAGGCGGGCACACCGGCGCTGTCCGGCACCCCATACTGCAGGCCCGTGGAGCCGGCCTTCACGAGCAGGCCATCGGCGTGGCCGTGCCAGCAGCCGTCGAACTTGATGATCTTGTCGCGGCCGGTGTAGGCGCGAGCGACGCGCACGGCGCTCATCACGGCCTCGGTGCCCGAGTTCACCATCCGCACGAGTTCGATGCTCGGGAAGCACTCGACGACCCGCTGGGCCATCCGCACCTCAAGCTCCGTCGGCGCGCCGTAGCTCGAGCCGCGCTGTAGAGCCTCGGCGGCAGCAGCGACGACGCGCTCATCCGCGTGGCCAAGGATCATCGGCCCCCACGACCCGACGTAGTCGATGTACTCGTTGCCATCCACATCCGTCACGCGGCAGCCCTTCGCTGAGGCGATGAACCGGGGCACACCTCCGACCGACCGGAAGGCGCGAACCGGGCTGTTGACCCCGCCCGGGATGATCCGCTGCGCGCGATCGAAGAGGGCCTGAGACTTGTCGAGGTTCATCAGGGCTCACCGTGGGGGCGTCGGTACCGTGGCGTCGATTTCTTCAGTTCGCGGAGCGTCTTCAGCGTCACGAAGTCGGCGACGCCGCTCTCGCGGGCCATGCGGCGGATGATCCTCCCGACCTGCGCCTGTGTGGGCGCATGGACCATCGTGTAGAGGTTGTACGGGAAGCCCTCGTACGTGGCCCGGGTGTAGCAGTGGCTGACCTCCGGCATCGACGCAAACAGCGTGCCCACGCGCTCCACGTCCTCCTCGGCCACCCGCCAGACAGCCAGCGTGTTGCCCGCCATCCCCGCTTTGGTGTGCCGCAGGCGGACACCCATGCGGCGGATGATCCCCTCACGCTTGAGGCGCAGCACGCGCGTGAGAAACTCCTCGAGCGTCATGCCGGCGCACTGCGCGAGGTAGTCGAAGGGGCGGCGCTCGACGGCGATGCCGCTCTGAAGCTGGTCGATGACCGCCCAGTCTCGCGGGTCAAGCGTCATCGCGGTCTCCGAAGTCGAACACCACCCGCGCGGTGAACTTGCGCTGCGCGGGGAAGTTGGCAACCGGCCCACAGCCCGCCTCGCGCGCGATCTCGTCCAGCACGCGCTGCAGAGCCTCCGGCGATTCGGCGATCACCGTGAACCACAGGTTCGGCTCGCCCTCGCGCAGGTAGTTGTGCGTGACCTCCTCCCGCGCGTTGACGATCCTAGTAACCTCATCGAGGCGCTCGGCGGGCACGTCAAGGGCCGCCAGCGTGCTGCAGTAGCCGAGCTTCTGCAGGTCGAACACGGGGGAGATGTCGCGGATGATGCCGCGATCGACCAGCGCCTTCATCCGGTCGAGCACCTCGACCTGCGTGCTGCCGATCTGCCGGGCGATCTGCAGATAGGGCCGCTCGTCGATCGGGAAATGCTCCTGGATGACGCCCAGGAGGCGGCGGTCAAGGTCATCCAACCGTGGGCGCCTCGCTTTCCGATGGCAGGTAGAGGCACCACGGCTCCTCGGCCATGTAGTCCCCGCCCGAGTAGTAGTACGCGCGCGCCCGACAGCCGCCGCAGATGTCCGCGCAATCGCACTTGCCGCAGCGGCCCTTCAGCTCGCACGCGCGCAGCTCCTCGAACACGGGGTTCGACCGCCAGATCTCGGTGAAGGGAGTCTCCCGCACGTTGCCGACCGTCAGCGGCAGGTAGGGGCAGGGGTGCACGTCGCCGTTCGGCGTGATCACGCAGTAGTGCGTGCCCGCCAGGCAGCCCTTCGTGAAGCGCATCGGGATGTTCCGGCGCTTGGCGATCCGCATGAAATGCGGCGCGCACGTCGGCTTCAGTTCTATGGCCACTTCCTGCTGCTTCTTGAGAATGCGGTTGAGCAGCTTCTCGTACTCCTGCGCCTTCAGGGTCTCCTGTTCGATGCCCTCGCCGCGTCCGGTCGGCACCAGGAAGAAGATGTGGTGCGCCGCCGCGCCCAGGCTCACCGCGAGGTCGGTGAGGTTGATGATCTCGTGCTGATTGCGCTCGGTAACGGTGGTGTGAATCTGGAAGGGCAGGCCCGCCTCCCGGCAGTACTTCATCCCCTGCACCGACAGCTCCCAGGCGCCGGGCATGCAGCGGAACTTGTCGTGGATCGCCGGGTCCGTGCTGTCGAGGCTGATGCCCACTCGCGCACAGCCGGCCGCCTTCAGGTTCGCCACCCACTCCGGCGTCAGCAGCGTGCCGTTCGTGCCGAGCACCACCCGCAGGCCGACCTCCGACCCGTGCCGCACCAGATCCAGGATGTCCGGCCGCACCAGCGGCTCGCCGCCGCTGAGTACCATGATCATGAAGCCGGACTGCTTGATCTCGTCCAGCAACCGGAAGCCCTCTTCGGTGGTCAGTTCGTCGGCGTCGGCATCCGGCCGCGCGTCCCGGTAACAGTGCGCGCAGAACTGGTTGCACTTTCGCGTTGTGTTCCAGGAGATGATCATGCGTCAGCCGGGGAATTCGGGGACATGACCCAATTCAGCCTCACCGAATTGGGATCGTGTCCCCGAATTCCAGCCTCACCGAACTGGGATCGTGTCCCCGAATCCCGTCTAGATCTCTGACAGCCAGCGAACGGCGTCCTTTGCGTGATAGGTGAGTATCATGTCGGCGCCCGCGCGCTTGATGGCCGTGAGAACCTCCAGCGCGACGCGCCGTTCGTCGATCCAGCCCCTCTCCGCCGCCGCCTTCACCATGCTGAACTCGCCGCTGACGTTGTACGCCGCGATGGGCACGCTGAAGGCGCTGGCCACGGCCGACACGACGTCCAGGTACGCCAGCGCGGGCTTCACCATGATGATGTCCGCGCCCTCGGCCAGGTCCATCTCCGCCTCCCGGATTGCCTCGCGGAGGTTCGGCGGGTCCATCTGGTAGCCACGCCGGTCGCCGAACTGCGGGGCGGAGTCGGCCGCCTCGCGGAAGGGGCCGTAGAAGCCCGAGGCGTACTTCACCGCATACGACATGATGACGACATCGGTGAATCCCTCGTCGTCCAGCGCCGTGCGAATGGCGCCGACCCGGCCGTCCATCATGTCGCTCGGCGCCACGATATCCGCCCCCGCGCAGGCGTGGGAGAGCGCCATCTTCTGCAGCAGCTCGACCGTCGGGTCGTTCAGCACGTGCCCCTCGGCGTCCACCACCCCGCAGTGGCCGTGATCGGTGTACTCACACAGGCAGACGTCGGTGATGATGACCAGCTCGGGCGCCAGCCGCTTGATCTCCCGTATCGCCTGCTGAACCACCCCTCCGCGCGCGTAGCCCTCCGATCCCGTCGGGTCCTTGCGCTCGGGCAGGCCGAACAGGATGACCGCCGGAATCCGGAGCTCGGCGATCTCGGCAATCTCGGGCCCCAGCATGTCCACGGACAACTGGTAGTTGCCGGGCATGGCGGCAATCTCGCGACGCACGCCGACCCCGTGGATGACGAATAGCGGGTAGATGAAGTCATCCGCCGAGAGGGTCGTCTCCCGCATCATCCGGCGAAGGCCCTCCGTGCGTCGCAGCCTACGACCTCGCGTTTCCGGGTACACCGCCCGTCACCCCCGCAGTCATGTAGGGGCGCGATTCATCGCGCCCGACCGTGTAGGGGCGCCATTCATGGCGCCCGCAGGCTAGCCCTCTATCCCCGCAAGCCGCCGGGCGAGCGCCTCCGCCTCGGCCTGCAGTCCTTGCCTGAGGAGTTCTAACACCGGCGCATCCAGGATGCGCTCCCAGGCCTGCGCCCGTTCGGGCTGGGCGCCGATGGCCGCCATCACTTCAGGGCGCAGGCGCTCCAGCAGCTCCGCCAGTTGGCCGTACTCCGGCCCGAAGCGCTGCTCCAGCTCCTGGCGGATCCGCTTGGCCAGCGCCGGGCTCCCGCCGGCCGTTGAGATCGTGAACAGGATGGGGCCACGTCGGACGGTCGCCGGGACGAAGAAGCTGCAGTCCTCGGGTTGATCGACCGCGTTCACCAGCTTCCCGGCTGCCTGCGCGGCCGCCGCCAGGCGGGAATTCAGCCCCGGGTCGTCGGTTGCGGCGATCACCAGGAAGGCGTCCGCCAGATCCGCTTCGCTCCCCTCAGCCCTCCGCCACTCGATCCGCCCCTCCTCGGCCAGCCGCGCGATCTCCGGGGTCGCCTCCGGCGACACGACCCGCACCCGCCCGCCCGCCTCCAGGAGCGAATGCACCTTCCGCTCGGCCACGCTCCCGCCGCCGATGACGACGCAGCATCGGCCCTCGATCAGCAGGCTGATGGGGTAGACGCCTCTCATGGACGGGTCCGTCCCGCGCCCACGGCGCAGGCCCGTATCGTAGTGGTCCCGCGGAGCTTTGTCAAGGAACGCGCCGGTTCGCAGGCGATTCGGAGCCTGCTCTGCTTTGACTTTTGGCCCGCCAGCGTGTACAATCGCCGTCCCACTCGGAAGAGGCAGCCGGCAGTTGTGCCGGGTCGAAGGAGGCAGTACGGTGCCCGTTTCAACGGCGGAGTTCAAACCCGGGCTGACGATCGAGCTGGACGGTCAGGTCTACCAGATCGTCTCCAGCGAGCACTACAAGCCGGGCAAGGGCCAGGCGGTCGTGCGGACGAAGCTACGCGACGTGCGGACCGGGAATGTCTACGACAAGACGTTCCGCGCGGGCGAGAAGGTTGAGACGGCGCACGTCTCCCGGAAGAAGATGCAGTTCTTGTACTCGGACGGCGCCTCGTACTACTTCATGGACAACAACACGTACGACCAGGTCGAGCTGTCCGAGGACCAGGTGGGGGATCAGGCGCTGTGGCTGCGGGAGGGGGAGGACGTGGATGTGACCATGTACGAAGACGAGGTGCTGGGCGTGGAGGCCGCGCACACGGTGATCCGCAAGGTGGAGAAGACCGATCCGGGCGTCCGGGGCGACACGGCCACGGGAGGCACGAAGCCGGCGGTGGTGGAAGGTGGCGCCACCGTCCAGGTGCCGCTGTTCGTGAACGAGGGCGAGTCCATCAAGATCGACACACGCACCGGCGCGTACCTGCAGCGCGCGTAGGGCGGGCGGGAGCCGCTTGTGGACCGGGAACGGATCGAGGAGATCGTCAGAATCGCCCAGGAGTCGCCCATCACGGAGCTGTGCGTTCGGGAGGGCGATCTGGAGGTCCGCGTGGTGAAGCAGTCGTCACGCGTGACAACGGCGGCGCCCGCAGCCCCGATCGCCGGACCGGCGGGGCCGGTCCCCAACCAGAGCACCGACCCGATGATCGTGATCCGCGCGGACAAGGTGGGCTTCTTCCATCGGGGAAGAGGGCCTGCCACCGAGCCATTCGTCGAGGTGGGCGACTACGTGCACGGCGGCCAGGCCGTGGCGACCCTGGAGTCGCTGCGGAAGCTCACGGACATCACCGCGCCGGAGTGCGGGACGGTCGTCCGCATCCTGGCCGACGACGGGAGCGCCGTGGAGTACGGGCAGCCGCTGATGGAGCTTCGGCCCAAGGAAGGGGCGGATGAAGGTGGCAGACGCTAGGTGGACCGCTCGCAGGCCCCGTCGAGCGGGGCTCGCACTCATCGAGTTGGTTGTCGCCATCCTGATCATCGCCCTGCTCGCCGGAGCGTTCTACGGCCTGTGGCGCCACGGGAAGGGCAAAGAGAAGTCCATCCCGGCCCAAGTGAAGGACAAGGCCGTAGGCGTTGACTGCCAGAACATGCTGCAGCAGACCCGCGCCAGCATCCAGATGGCCATGACCGACAACGACGATCGCCCCCCACCATCGATCCCCACCGACATGGCTCAGTACGCGAAATGTCTGGAGACAGGCCAGCCCTACTCGTATGACCCTCAGACCGGCCGCGTGTGGTGCACGACGCCGGGGCATGAGAAGTTCTAGGGGCCGGAATCGCTCATGTTCCAGAAGATCCTGGTGGCCAATCGCGGAGAGATCGCCTGCCGCGTCATGACCGCCTGCCG
>Ga0194125_10006181_pt1 | contig 17819 bp, 19 predicted proteins | sample TA2KigC250mmetaG_FD_148626 | JGI IMG/M metagenome (GOLD analysis project Ga0194125, IMG submission 148626) | Freshwater microbial communities from Lake Tanganyika, Tanzania - TA2015034 Kigoma Deep Cast 250m | ecosystem: Environmental > Aquatic > Freshwater > Lake | place: Tanzania: Lake... | reverse complement strand
GCCTTCGCTGATGATTACTTTTTTTGGTGATCAGGCGGAGACAGTGGGTAGACCTAATGCCCAATAGAACCAGTAAAAGCCATTTCCACTGTTGAAATTAGAATAAGAACCTGATCCACTCAAATCTTTACAACCTATTTTAATGCTACACCTTTTACCTTTTTTGTCAAGAAAAAAATTATTTTCCAGATAATGCGTCAGTTATGGGTTAATAATAACGGTAGGCGCAGGCTTTAGCCTGCGAATATCCCAACCTGAAGGTTGCGGCTACCACCCATAACTGAGGGGTTACTTTTCCAGGCATATTCCTCTTGGTTCTGCCTCTTCAAATATATACGCCGTCATTCCTTGAATGCCCGTACCGTCAAGACTGGTGTATCGCCAGCATGCAGCACCTTGTCTGTGACGCTGCCAAAAACCCACCGGCCAATGCCCGAGTGTCCGTGAGTCGACATGGCGATAAGGTCGATTCTATTCGCTTCTGCATATTCAAGAATCTGATCTGGCGCAATGCCCTCCTTTGCCGTGCTTGAGGTGATTAGCCCCTTCTCATGGAATGCCTTTCCCTGATTATCAAGATAAGCCATGGCAGATTTCCTCAATTTCTGCTTTTCTTCCTCGAACTGGGTCGGGGAAACGGAGCGATACTCATAGGCTCCTCCTCTCCATGTGGGTGTCATGAAAGCCTGAAACAGGACTATCTCTGCACCCAATACCTTTGCCAGCGCTTCCGCGTAGGGAATGGCCTCCTCACCCAGCTTAGAACCATCCAATGGCACCAGAATCCTCTTCACCAAGCTCCTCTGCCGAAGGGCTTCCTTGTCGGCTTGGGCCCTGATGAGTAGTACTGGCTTGCCTGAAGCTCGAAGCACCTTGGCAGCGATGTTTCCCAGAAGCCACGGACCCCGACTTGAACGGCCACGGCTCGCCATCGTTATGAGGCTGACATTGTTTTCATCAGCGTACCGTAGTATTTCACTGGCGGGTGTGCCGAGAAGAACCTCGCTCTTCACCTTGGCCTCTTTCTTGGCTCCCCAGTCCTTGAGCTGGCGTTGTACCTGTTCTACTATGCGCTCCAGGTAAGAGCGGTAAAGATGATCCGTCTCGACAGCGGCCTGCTCGGAGACGCTCGCCAGAATAATCTCCGCCCCGATTTTGGCGGCAATCTCTTCAGCATACGGCAGAGCAATCTCCGCTGCGCTGGATCCATCCAATGGAACTAATATTCTTTCGTACATATTGTTTACCCCCTTTCTTCGGCTCATTATGCAGTGAATTCCTTCAGACATTTCAGGGAAATAATTATGACATGTAATAAAGACATCTTAACCCGACAATGAGAAACCAGACTCCAAATAGGATGAGAAAAAGCCCACAACACCCTACTATCCTTTGATACAATTTATCACTTAGGACTTTCCTTCCGGCGTTGGCCCCATAGGACACCAGACTGAGGCCGAGGATATCGTCCGAACAGATGTGGCCACAAATGATTTTTCACGAACCTTCATAGTTCACCCCCTTGGCTTTAGGAAGTTCTTAGTTAGTTGAGAAAGGATTGCCTTCTTCATCCATCTTGTCTTTTCTCTATAAATACCTTCTAAGATTGATTCTTGTTGATCCGTGAGCGGGTTCTCCTGTTTGAAATACCTCTCTATTGATTCGACAAATTGCCTTTCCAGCCTTGTTAATTCATATCGGCCCAATCCTGATAAAATGCATTTAAGTCTTTCCTTATCCATGGTTATCCTCAGGTGTTTCTTTCAAAGCTCTTTTCTTTTCTGATAAACCCAAAGCACCCATACTTTGGGAATACTCTCTTATTTGGGTTTTGAATAAATCGAACGAAAATGATTTAGAACTAAGGTTCGACAAGAGGCAACAGTATCCTGAAGCTTGTCTGACCTTCTTTAGCTTCTGCCCATATTTTCCCCCTCATGCCCTTAACCAATTGGGTGCAGATGTTAAGCCCCCTCCCTCTGCCTTTCCCGCGAATGAATTGATATTTTTCTTCTTCCGAAATCTGACCCGTATTATTGATCTCGACCACGGCCCAGGGGGGCTTACAATAGGAGCTGATAGAAAGTTTTCCTCCCTCTTCAGGAATGGCATTGGAAGCATTTTTAAGTAGGTTATCGATCACTCTTTCAATATGCAGGGGAAAACATCGAACCCATAAAGGAGACTCCATCTCTTGTTCAAGCAATTGAATGTTCCTTCTATTTAGCTCTCTCAGGGTCTCTTTGTTGATTAGAAACCGCCTCTTCAATACCTCCGTGAGATCAATGCTCGACTCTTCACTCTTCTTACGAAAGGACAGGGCCATTTCTTGAAGTCGGGAAGTCTCTTTCAGGAGAATATCCAGTGCCTGTTCTAATTTCTCATCCTTAAGGTGGGTTCTTTCTTTGAGAATCCTCTGGATTCTTTTTGCAAAGCCTGCTACTGCAATGGCGGGGTTCCTAAAATCATGAAGGATCTCATCCATCTTCTCAAGCTTCACCCCTTTTGTTAATTCCTTGGCAAAGAAAGTTAAGAGGTCAATCTCCTCTTCTGTAAATCGCTGATGATTGGCTTGAGCGTCGAAAACGAGGAAGTATTTGACGTTTTCATCCATTCTCAAAGGAATATAGAGAACGGAATGGATCTCTTGAGTTTCTAAGAAATGCTTGATGTCTGGAGGAAGGAGCTGGGTACCCTTCGGATTGGTGATAAGGATATAATGGGGGTAGATCTTCTCATTTTCGAAACTGCCGAAAGGCCCTGTCTGTTCCACAATAACCTTTGCATAAAGTTCTTCTTTCACGGAACGGATATCTCCGATCCCATGTCCGGCTTCCGGATACCCCGCCTCCAGGATAATGTGATCTCGGTCCTCCGTAACTGAGAAGAGGGAACACCTCTGGACCTTCATGGTGTCCGCCAATTCCGGGGTGACCGAGTTGAAAAGGTCCTTCACCTTGATTCCTTCACCTCTGGCTAATTTCTCGTAGATATATTCTGAAACTTTGTCCTTCGTCGTATTTATTTTATGGAGATAATTAATTCTCTTCAAAGCAATGACATAGCCTATTGGTTTTGAGACCATCTCCGCAATCTCGATCTCCAGTGGTGTAAACACCTTGTCTTCGTCTTTATAATAGATCTGGAAGACTCCCTCTATGTCCACATCCTTGGAGAAGCGGTAAAGGTGAATAGGTGCGGCCAGCATTGAACGAATTCCAAGTTTTTCAACCCTCTCCTTCTTCTTATATTTCTCTTCCTTTAAGATATTTGATACCAGGTAACTTCGTCGGGTTTTGACCACCTCGCCTGCGATCGTATCTTCGAAAGGGATGACCTCCTCACGACTTTCGTCAAAGCCCGGGTAAGACCCGTAAGAGACCATCCCCTTCTTTTCAGAATCATAGATCCGGATGGTTGCAGCCTCCGCACCAAGGTATTCCATGATGGTTCTCGCCACGAGCTGCAGAATCTCGCTCTCCGTGAGGGTGAAATCGATCTCAAGGATCTTTTCGACCTGGGTTATCAATTGCTTGAGATACCGGTAACCAACTTCATCCTTGATCAGACCGATTACTCCATTCACCTCTTCAAGGGAAAGATGAAGCCCTTTCTCCGACAAACGAGACTTAATAGATTCAAGATGGTCCTGATGAATTACCAGCGTATCCATAAATTTTCTTCTTAGAAAATCTACTCTTCCGATGGGGTTACAGACTCCCCTACCATCCATTCATGGCCCAATGCAGCACGCCATTCTAACATATCGCGCCTGAATGTTTCGTAATCTTTCTGAACAGCCTCGTATAGCCTGGCATTTTCCAAAGCAATGGCGCCAAGGTTGGCTACTGCCCCGACGAAATATATATCATCCAGAGTGAAATACCGCCGTTCCCCCGAATAGACTCGGATAACGCCGATGAAGTCTTCTCTAAGCGTCATTGGAACGGAAAGAATGGATGCAATCCCCTCTTTCTTGGCTTGCTCACGATACTGGATCCGGTGATCTTCGGTTGCATCGAGAATCGCTATTGGTTTGCCCTCCAATGCTTCGGAAATGCTTTTATCGGCTGATACCGGACCTTTTCTTACGTACCAGTCACTAAGCCCATGGGCCGCCGTATGAAGTAGCGCTTTCCTATCCGGTGAAAGTAGCATCAGGGAGCAACCTTTTGCTCCCATAGCCTTGGTCACACCCTCGACTACTGACCGGAGTATGGATTCAGGAGCACGGGCCGAATTCAATGTGGCGGCCAACTCGTACATACTTGTAAAGTAATTTTCCTTGCCTCTTTCCATAATTTCACCCCCTCGGTTTAAATTTTTCTAAAAGCTCCTTGATCTTCTCTTTCAACTCATTCCGGTCGGTCGATTTGACCACATAGGCATCGGCTGCCCAGCTCATGAAATCTTCCTGATACCCTGGATGAGACGTATGTAAAATTATAGGAATTCGTTTTTCATCCCTCATAATTCGACCAAGGGTTTCCATCCCATCCATCTCGGGCATGACAATATCAAGAATAATAAGATCGGGTCTTTCTTTCCTTAATTTCTGAAGTCCCTCTTTTCCATTCTTGGCTGTGAAGACCTCGTATCCCTCCTCTTCAAGCTCTTCCTGATAGAGAAGTCTCAATGTCTCCTCATCCTCAACCAACAAGATTTTCTTCTTCAAAGGATTATCCTTAACCAGGCCTAACTTTGACCGAGTGGATTTTCCGGAAAGATCCCTTCCGGCCATCACTCAACCTCTTTTAAATGCCCAGCGTATGTTTCCGTTCCCAAGGTTAATAAGTTCCACAAACTCCCTGGCCAGGAGAGAGTGGAGTCTGCTTAAAACCTCCTGTTTACTCACTGCCTCTAAAGTACCGGCCTCACCAATCTCGAACCACAACTCCAAAAGGTTCAAATGTTCATAAAGTGAAAGGATCTGTAAAATAGATCGATCAATCGTATCCAAACGTTCAAGCCGCTCCATTTGAGTATCCCTCTAATTGGTTTTATGATCAAAGTGCTGATCGCACCTTAACGTTCAAGTAGACATTTTCAAAGCTATCGTAATCAGATTCGCAAAGGTAGACATGAGTCTCTTTTCTCCTTCCTTGAGGGCTTCTCTATTGTCGAGAGAAGGGTTACAAAGGTTCAAAACGCCTGATATTTTACCGTCCGCAAACAATGGGAGGACGATCATAGAATGTATCCCTGCTGTTTTAGCTTCCTCCTTGTTAATAAAAGAGTGGGGTTTCTGGACATCCGGAATGAAAATAATTTTCCCCTCCCTGAATGCCTCGCCGTCTATTATCTTCTCAGCATTAAGGAGGTAGGTTCCAGTTGACCGCAAACCCGCATGGCACCGCCGTTCTAACATCCCGGTATCTTCATTATATAAAAAGAGCTCAACTGCCTTGCCATGAAAGTGATTCTTCATCACCTCAAGTATTTTCTTCATAAGGGCTTCCCAGGGGAAATTTGAGTTGAGCAGGTATGCCATTTCCATAAGAGGTGAAGCATTTTTATAATCGATTCTCTCTTTTGAAACCTGCATCTCGAAATAGGGTATGAGTTTTTCTATCTCGAGTTTTGAATGGCACATCGGGCATACAGGAGAGACGATGCGCTCTAAAATCTCATTGAGTGTTTGCTTGTCCTTCTGTTTCATCTTTAAGAACGTAATCCCACAGAAGTTTTTTTCTCGGTCGGACTTCGACCAGACAACCCGACCATACCCGCCCACAGAGGTCTTTTCGTGGGAGAACTTGGCCATCACAAAAGTATCTCTCTGCAGGTTTTTAGAAATTTCGACCAGTAACCCATTGGTCCCTATATTTTGTGTTCGACCGATAATGATTTGGCCGGAGTCGGCCATTAGATGAATGGGGAAAGAGAAAGGAAAACGGAGGTAAGACCGTCTTTCTGTATCTTGGAAAAAGTTACCCATACTCCCCCAAAAAAGTTGTTTTCCGCAAGTCGATAAAAAAATTGGTTCCTTTAAGCTTTCCTCTTATATCTGTTTCTCGGAGGGTTAGCTTGCTCTCCAGGACGTGTTTTGGAAAACCATCGCCTACATTTTTAATACGGCGACATTTAACTGACCGAGATGACGAAGTTTTGTGTGCCAAAAGGGTTGGGAATCGGTTCTGCGCCGGGATTATCTTCAACCCAGGTATTGTCAGCAAAATATTTATATTCGTAGCGCCCAGGAGGCAACTTGATCTCGGTTTTCCAGATCCCTTCCTTTTCCTTCTTCATGGGCAGGGAATTGGTGCTCCAGTAGTTAAATTCCCCCGTAAGGTAAACATCCTTTGCCCCCGGAGCTTGAAAAGTAAATTTCACATTTTTCTCGGGTTTTTGGGATGTCTTATTCTCCTTTTTCCCCTCGCTTTTCAGACCTTTCTTCTCTTTCTTGCTCATACGAGATTCCTCCTTCAAGGTCGATGTAAAAATTCGAATAACTTATAACAGAATCATCCATCCAAAGAATGAGTAAAACTACTCATTTTTTAGATAAAAATAACAAGATGACTCAATTCAATTATCCAAAATGTAGGAAAAATGGAGCCCCACGGGCAGAGTCCGTGCCTGTATGCCGAAGTGCGTTATAGAACCCAGGCGTGGTCTTCTGCGCAGGCGGATAAAAGAATAGTTGAGGAGGTAAAAAATTAAATGAGCGCTTGACTGGGGGACACCCTTCATATAAAGTGTAACTACTGAATACATCCTTTCAATTGTTACCGCAACGGCATGAAATCAAAACCCTATGGGAGGAATATGCCATCAGAAAATTGGAGAGCCCACTATGATCACAGAAGATTATATCTGGCTCGAAAATGAATATGGTGCCCGCAACTATTACCCTTTGGATGTAATCCTGACGCGGGGGAAAGGCATCTGGGTATGGGATGTCGATGGAAAGAAATATCTGGACTGCCTTTCCGCTTATTCTGCAGTGAATCAAGGACATTGCCATCCCAAAATCGTTAAAGCCCTGGTGGAGCAGTCAGAGCGTTTGACCCTGGTTTCCCGAGCCTTCCGGAACGACCAGCTCGGGCCCTTTTATAAGGAGCTTTGTGAGATGACCGATTCCCACATGGTCCTTCCCATGAACAGCGGCGCCGAGGCGGTCGAATCGGCCATCAAGGCGGTCCGGAAATGGGGATATAAGATAAAGGGGGTACCAGAAAATAAGGCTGAGATCATTGTCTGCGAGAATAACTTTCATGGGCGAACCATAACCATTGTGGGATTCAGCACGGAACCGCAGTACAGGGATGGCTATGGCCCCTTCACTCCGGGTTTCAAGATCATCCCATTCGGCGATGCGGAGGCCTTGGAGCAGGCCATCACGCCTTATACGGTGGCCTTTTTAGTGGAACCAATCCAGGGCGAAGCAGGAGTGATCGTGCCTCCTCCTGGCTACCTCAGGGCGGCAAGGAATATTTGTAACCAAAAGAATGTGGTCCTCATCCTGGATGAGATTCAGACAGGTTTAGGCCGGACAGGAAAATTCCTGGCTGAGGAACACGATGGCATCCAGTCGGATCTCACCCTCATCGGGAAATCCCTCTCTGGAGGACTCTTGGCCATCTCCGCTGTTCTCTCCAACAAGGAGGTGTTGGGAGTCTTTCATCCCGGAGATCACGGTAGTACTTTTGGGGGAAATCCTCTGGCCTGTGCCGTTGCCCGTGTCGCCCTGAAGGTGCTTAAAGAGGAAAAGATGGTAGAAAATGCCGCGGCAATGGGAAGCTATTTTCTGGGAAGACTTTCAGAAATCAAGAGTCCACATATCCGCGAGATTCGGGGGAAGGGCCTCATGATCGGTATGGAGCTCCACCCCGAGGCAGGAGGGGCCAGGCGTTTTTGTGAAAGCCTTAAGGAGAGAGGGATACTCTGCAAAGAGACTCACGAAAATGTCATTCGCTTCTCCCCGCCGCTGATCATTAAGCAGGAGGAGATTGACTGGGCCCTTGAACGAATTGAAGATTTAATGACCCAAACCTGAGGGGTCCGTTCTCTTTGAATTAAATTAAATGCTCCTCCTATATCCAACAAAGGTGAAGATATCACTCATGACATTCTCATAATCCTTACGGATCGTTTCATACATCTTGGCATTTTCGATGGCAATGGCTCCCATTTCGGCCAAAGCCTCAGCGAAATTGATCTCATCGTCTGAAAGGATATGGGGTTCTCCAGCATAGAGCCGTAATACTCCAATCACACGCCCCTTGATAGGGAGGGGGACCGAGACAATACCATATATCCCTTCTTCGATGGCCTCCTTCTGGTATTGAACCCTTGGATCTTCTGCGACATTGTATATGCGAACCGTTTTTCCCTCCATTGCCTCTGCAATGCTCCGGTCCGCATCGACAGGGCCTTTGCGGATATATTTTTCGCTAAGCCCTTGATAAGACACTAACTCTAAAGTCCGTCTGTTTGGATCCAATAGACGGATTGAACAGCCTTTCAAATCCAAAACCCTGGTTACTTCGCCAACCAACATTTTCAGCACTTCTCTCAAGTCTAAAGTGGAATTTACGGCTTTGACGACCTCTCTGAAAGAATCAAAATATGACTTTTTACGAACCTTCATAGTACACCTCCTATGTATGGCTTACTGGAAATAGTGCCGGAACACCCTGCGGTGACTGTCCAACGAATATCCTGATGGGGGACTTTCCAAAAGCCCCCTCCCTCGCATATCCATGGCAATGACCTCGACCACAATATGGGGGAAAATATAATATCTATTCCCCTTTTTTCATCTTCTCCTTCGTTTCTTGAGAAGCGGAAAAGAGATCAAAGAGAGATTTGTAGGGAGTCAACAAGTCAGTCATCGTTTTCTGGGTCGCATCGGAAAGATCCATGCTCAGATCAAGCCAGTTCCTGAACTGTTCGTCAAAGGTAGCCTTATAGGCTAAGTAGTTTTCTATCGTCTGTTGTAAATATTTTTCGAAAAAATCCTTGAGAACGGTTTCCCCATACTGGATGATGAGATGAAGAAGAGAAACGGGTAAGAGTCCATTTTTCATTCTCGCCTCCTCCAAAATGATCTGATGGAGGATAAAGGCGGTAACATCTTCCTCAGTCTTGGCATCGATGACCTCGACCCTCCGACCGAACTTAATCAAATCGGCTACTTGTTGAAGGGTCACATAAGTGCTCTTTTCTGTATCGTATAAGCGCCTATTGGGATATTTCTTGAGAAGAACTTTTTCGGCCATATGATCCTCCTTAACATTTATTAAAATATAGATGATTTTAAGATATAATGCAACAAAATTTTGTATTTAAATTCTATGATATCAATTCTTCGATAAAATTTATTAATGATTATAAATAGTTAAATAATTTCATTTCCTTAAAAAATTTATATTGCATTGCATCATTTTTTTCTTGACAAATGAAAATTAGGCATTATAATAATTTATATCCTTGATCAAGGGAAATCAAAAATAGGAGGTTAAATATGATGGAGCAGAGCAAAATTGCAAAACAGATGGTCGATTTCTATAAGACCACCTATGACAACACTTTTAATGCAATGACCATGCTTCAGGACCAGACTGAAAGGATGGTCAGCATGTTTTTGGAGCAGGCCACATGGCTTCCCGAGCAGGGGAAGAAGGCTCTCGATGAGTGGGTTCAAACCTTTAAAAAGGGCCGCGAGGAATTTAAGAAGGCTGTTGACGAAAGCTTTAAGAAAGTGGAGGATTTCTTTACTTCTGAGAAAGCCAAAACTGAATAAGCCTCAAAGAGTGGGGAGCATAGGATGGATGCCCCCCACTCTTTCTTGACAAGCTTGGATACCTTCCACAACTCGACTTTTCTTGTTTTCCCATGAGAACATACTTCACATGGAATGAGCTATTTTCTTTTTAGAGAGAAACCAATGATAAATCTGTTTGATTCAAGTAAAAGCTTATTTAGTTTCGTGGAAAGGTTATCCGAAGTCAATTTAAAAATAATGGGCGCAACAATTGAGCAGATGAAGGCTGTCCAAACTTACTGGAATGGTGTTTTCAGATATGTGAATGAATTTATGGAACCCTACTGGACCGCTCAAAGCTCCTTCACCAATCTGGAAAAGGATAAACTGGTAAACATGTTATCCTGGGAGACCTTAAGAGACTATCTTGAACTACTCCGGTTCAACCTTCGGATCGCCGAAAGGGGGCTGGTTAGCAGTCTGTCTGCCATGAATGATTACCATACGAAGGAGCTAAATAAGGCCTTTGCCGCTTGGCTCAATACGATATTCGACCGCGACGGAGAACAGATCGATCAGTATATGTCCAGACATGCAAAAATAATCGAAACGGTCGTTCTCACCTACCCAAAGGCCATCTTGGATATCAAACCAGAATTTGGCTTTCACTTTGAAAACGGAGGGTATCTGAAAGCTGAAGAAACAGAGCGTTTCTACCTCTATCAGGTGCTTCCCAGCTATAAGAATGTAGAGGTGAGAGAAAAGGGTAAACCTATCATTATCCTCCCTCCCTATGTCCTTGGCCCCAATATTTTAGCTTTTTTGCCGGGAGAGGACAAAAGTTATGTCCACTGCTTTGCAAATCAGGGAGTTCCCACTTATATCCGAATTCTTAAAGATATTGACACAACTCCAGCAGTCCAAGTCATGACCGGGGAGGATGATGCCCTGGATACCCGTTACTTCTGTCAGCAATTGATGGACAGACACAAAAGACCGGTCACCCTCCACGGATACTGCCAGGGCGGATTTATCTCTATGGCTGATCTCCTTTCTGGCGAATTGGATGGATTAGTGGATACCCTCATTACATGTGTCGCACCCATGGATGGCACCCGAAGCAAATCGTTAATAGAATATTTGGAACATCTACCCCCACGGTTTAGAGACCTGGGATATGCCTTGAAGACTCTGCCAAACGGGAATCAAGCGGTTGACGGTAAGATCATGAGCTGGGTCTATAAGCTAAAGAGTATGGAGAAGGAGGCCCCTATTTTATCGTTTTATCGGGACCTCATGATGTTTCAGGGTCCATCTGATGAGGAGATAAAAATCAGTAAGACGGCAGCCGCTCTGAATCACTGGTTGATCTACGACCGTAAGGACCTACCTGCGGCCATTATCAAAATGAGTTTTGATTCCTATACGAATCCTGTAGCCAACGATGGAACATTGCCCGTAACCCTTTTTAACCGAAAACTGAATTTCAAACGCTTGAAGGAGAAGGGTATAAAATTCCTTATCTGCTATGCGGAAAAGGACGACCTGGTGAACAAGGAAGCGGCTCTTGCCCCATTAGATTTCATCGGTGCTGAGGTCTGCGCCTTTCCCAAAGGCCATGGAGGCATTGCCACTTCATGGTCCGATCCCAATTCGGAGTTCGCCCTTCACACATGTTTTCCCAATAATTGTCGAGGGCCTGTTCGTTATCAATTGGACATAGAAGCAGAAGAATAGGGTCATCTCATGGACAAACATTTTTTGGAATTCTGGGGAAATTTCTTGATCAACGTCGCCAGAGGGCAAAAACAGATGGAGGATATGGCCAAATGGATCAATCAGGGCTTCAAAGGTTTTGAGGACCTATCCGCCATGTTTCAAAAATTTTATGGCCTCAATCACTTGAAAGCAGATACCCCGGACTACACAAATGCGTGGGAGAAAGCAGCGGAGGATTTTCAGAAGTCTTTCAAAGACTATCTTTCTCTATTTAATCTTGTTCCCAGGCATGAATATCTTGCACTGGTCAAAAAATATGAGACACTAAAACAGAAGATGTCGTCCCAGGAAGAGACGATCAACCATTTAAGAATGCTACTCGGAGAAAAGGTTTTCGATCCTGGAGGAGTGGTCAAGGGTTTTCAGGAATTGATGAAAAAACAAGGGGAGCAATTCCAGAAATTGATGGAAAGTATAGGACAACCTTTTCAAAAGAAAACATATTAACTATTTTTTACCTGCCTTTGGAGGGCTCACCAAAGCCTCGCCATCCACGATGAGTGTGCCATCTTGGTTCACACAAGTCGTCTTGAATCTAACCCGATTTTTTTCAGCGATCATCTCCACAATCTCGGCCCGGGCCGTGATGGTATCTCCGATACGGACCGGTGCCAAAAAATTTAATTCCTGTTTGATATAAATTGTTCCAGGTCCAGGAAGTTTACTCCCAAGGATGGCGGAGATAAAACCACCCAAAAGCATGCCATGGGCTATCCTTGTCTTGAAAAAGGTTTTTGCGGCATAAGCCTCATTAATATGGGCAGGATTAAAATCGCCCGTTATTCCTGCATAGAGGTAGATATCCGATTCAGAGATCGTCTTGGCCAATTCCGCCACATCCCCAACTTTCATCTCATCAATGGTCTTGCCGATCATCATAAGCTCCTGCTGTCTATGGTCTGGGAAATTAAAAATATGATCTGTGGCTCCAAATGTCTTTCTTTAAATCTTTCATTTCATCCTGAAGCATCAGATACATGGAGGCATTCTGGATAGCCAGTCCACCTAAATTTGCCAAACTGGTCACCAACATAATCTCATCTTCTGTGAAATCCCTCTCAACCCTACTGTAAAGCCTCAATACCCCAATCACCTTCTCTTTTGTAGTGATAGGAACCGAGAGAATGGACACAATTCCCTCTTTTTTCTTTTCCTTCTTGTATTGAATCCTCTCATCGGTGGTAGCATCTTTGATCACCACTGGTCTACCCTCAAGGGTCTCGGTGATACTCTTCTCCACAGATAAAGCACCCCTTTGGAGGTAGGTTTCGCTCAGGCCAGAACTGGCTACCCGTTCTAACGTTCTTTTTTCTTCATGAATCAGAAGAATAGATGCAGCCTTTACTCCCAGGGCCTTAGCGATATCAGACGTCAAAATTTGGAAGAGGGTCTTTAGATCCAAGGTAGAATTGATGTTGGTGGCCAGATCAAAAAATAGTTTCGTGTTTTCCCTGATCTTCTCAACCAACCTCGCATGTTCAATCGCCATTCCACCTTGTTCTGCTAAGGCAGTCAGAAATTCTATCTCATTTTTAGAGAATTCTTGTTGCTTAGAGGTGTAAAGGGAAAGGACTCCAATGAACTTGCCCTTAACCTTGACCGGCACAATCAGCATAGAGGCGATGCCCTCGGCCCTTTTGGTTTCGTGCTGTTCCAACCTTGGGTCTGTGGTGGCATCCAAGGCATGAAGGTAACCTTCTTTCTGGACGATCGTGGCAATTTTCTCAATATTCAGAGGGCCTGAATGGAGATACTTTTCAGACAGTCCTTTTTCGGCCACCGGAGTAAAGGCTTTTGTCTCTTCATCGACCAACCAGAGACAGGCAGCCTTTGACTTCATTTTTTCGACTGCACTTTGAACGATCAGGTTCAGAATTTCATCCCTATCCAAGGTCGTACCAAAAGCCTTGCACACCTTGAGGATTGTTTTGAAATAATCATCTCTGTCCTTCATGGCTCGTCTCCCGATTCAATAACTACTTTCTTCGGTCTCTTTAAATGAGCTTTGGTTTTGCCCCTCTCCTTTTTAGGAGCAATGAAGTCCTCTTTTACTAAATCGTCTCTCTCCTTAAGCCATTTGATGATTTTAGGTGCAAATTCCTTTTGACATTTGGAACTGACATAGATGCCGATGTGTCCTGTCTCGATGCATACATCCTCGGTATCTTTACTCCCCACCTTACTCGTAAGGAGCTCACACGCTCCTGGAGGCACCAGATGATCGAATCGGCCATAGATGTTGAGGACGGGCATGGTAATCTTTCGAAGGTCCACCAGGCGGCCTCCCACGTCCATCTTGCTCTGAATAAGGAGATTTTTTTGATAACAATCCTTCACAAATTGGCGAAAGGTCTCTCCTGGTACATCGGGGCTATCAAAAATCCATTTTTCCATGCGAATGAAATTCTCCACAAGCTCTTTGTTATCCATGATTTCCAAGAAACCTACATACTTATCGATCATCAACCGAGCTGGGTTGAGAAGGAGAAAGCCGAAATTCATCAGATCTCCGGGCATATTGCCGAAGGTATCCACCATACGGTCTACGTCAACATCCTTCATCCAAATATGGAGGAGGCCCTGATCCGTATCAAAATTGGTCGGGGCCACAGTGGTCACAAGAGTCTTTACTTTTTCAGGATGAAGAGCTGAATAGATGACACAGAAAGTCCCGCCCATACAGATTCCCATTAAATGTAGCCTGGGTAGATTGTGCTTCTGGAGAACGAAATCAACAATGTTGTCCATATAGCCGTTCACATGATCATCAATCGTGAGATACTTATCCTTTCGCGTCGGGTAGCCCCAATCGATCATATAAAGATCAATGCCTGCATTGAGAAAACTCTGAACCACACTCCTCCCAGGCTGAAGGTCAAGCATGGTCTCTCTGTTGATGAGGGCGTAAACAACAAGAAGGGGGGTTTTAAACTGAATCTCAGCGATGGGCTTATAATGCTTCAGCTTGACCCGGTCTTCCTGATAGACAATCTCATAAGGGGTGGTGGCAATTTCAGTATCGAGTGGGCCGAGCAAAACATCCGAGGCCTTTTTGACCCGTTCCTGAACCTTCTCGGCCTCCTCGGACAACTTTGCTAAAATAAGATCCACAGGTATTTTGGGCGACTCCATTTAATCATCCACAGGCAGAACGTCACTGAAAGGTTATACTTTATCTACCCTCTTTTCGATTTCTTTAACCTTTTTCTTTAACAAATAAAGCTCCTTGTATAGATCCTCCATGTCCCTATCAGAGGGGACAGGTAAAGTTTGTATCATATCCTGAAGCATCCTCTGCCTGGCCACCAAGAACTCTTCCATTACATCGAGGGTGTTGCTCAGGACCCGAGTATATTCGGGCGATTTGAAAAGGATGATATAATGACCTTCCAGGATTTTTAACCACATATGATAGTATTCTTTCGGGTCTTCAGGAAGTTTCCCTTCTTTGGTTAACTCACCTATCTTCTCTTGGATGACTCGATATGCCTTCTCCATAGGTAGGAAGAGCATACGAAAGAATTCAGCCATTGCAGCCTGAAAGAGGTTGAACTTGTCCATAGTCACGCCCATTCTTTCTTGATAATAACGGGTTAGCCCCAATTGAGGAACGGTCAGAAATTGTTTGAATTCTTTCTCATAGATTTCGGTCCAGGCCTTGAATACATTCTGATCAAGATCTTCAAATTTATAGACCTCGGTACGTTGCCCAATCCTTCCAACCCTTTCCAACCATTGCTGTTGTAAATGAAAGTATCCATCCCACCCTGTTTTGGCCATCCTCAATACAATTTCAGGAACCGCATTGATTCCTTTGAAGAAAACGTCCATGCCCCCTGGTTCCCTTAGCGTCAAAAAGATGGATTGCCACATTTTTAACGTCGATTCCCACGACTCCTGTATTCGACTTTTAATGGCTTCTTCAGATTGGGTCAAACTCTCAGAGGCTCCAGGGACACCGAGCCACATTTTGGTCACAGACCCCCAAAATTCCGCCGTTGTTTTCATCCAGTCGGAAAGTAGGGTCTCCGGGGCTGATTTTTCATTCTGATTCATAATTCAGTATTCAGTGCTTTATCGAGAAAAGGTTGATGGAAAAATGTTAAGCATCTTATAACAGATTCCTCTATCCAAAAAATGAGTAAAACTACTCATTTTTTGGAAACCGCAAGGGTTTGGCTTCAGGGATCGCTAATAGGCATACCCTTGGTGAATCGCATACCTTATCAAGTCGGCTGCCTTTTTGATACCCAATTTGCTCATGATATTCGCCCGGTGATTTTGGACAGTTCGTATACTGATAAATAGGAGAGTGGCGATCTCTTTGCTCGATTTCCCTCCGGCAATAAGTCTTAAGACCTCCGTTTCACGTTTCGTCAGTCGTTCCGATGGAGGCGGGAATAGGTTAAGAACTGTTTGTGCTGAAGAAATTGAGAGCTCCTGGGAGAGGCGAGGTGAAATATAAATTCCTCCCCTCCGAACCTTTTCTATGGCATGGTAAAGTTCCTTGTCCGAATCCTCCTTAAGCATATATCCGTTGGCCCCCGAAGAGATGGCTTGATGCAGTAGCTCCTCGTCCTTGTACATGGTCAGGATCAATACTTTCAGGCCCGGGAAAACCCTCTTTATCTCTCGAGTTGCTTCAATCCCCCGGAGGTTGGGCATGGAAATATCAAGAATCACCAAGTCCGCATCTAATATTTTCAAAAGGCTAAGAAGTTGGATGCCATCGCTTGGTTCCCCTATGACCGTTAAAGAGGGCTCTTCCTCAATCATCCTCTTTAGGCCCTGCCGGACGATCGCATGATCATCGGCCAGTACGATGCGGTAAGGATGTCTCTTCAAACGCCCTCCTGGCTTATCGGGATCGTGAAGCTTATTCTTGTGCCTTTCCTCACTTCACTCTGAATGTTAAAGATTCCATCTAACATTCGTACGCGTTCCTCCATCGCTGCTAAACCCAACCCCCTTTCATTGGTATCCTTCAACATCGCCTGTTTCACATCGAACCCCTTCCCATTGTCTTCAACCCAAAAAGAAAGACGATTATTCTCTTTTTGAATGGCTACGGAGACATGGGTCGCCTGAGCATATCTCCTTATATTGGTAAGTGCTTCCTGGAATATCCTGTATATAATAAGTTGCCTCTCTTGAGAAACGAATGGATCGATTTCCGCTATTTCAACGGAAGCCTCGACATTGTGGTATTTAGTGAGGTCCTCGATAAGCCGGCGGAGGGCGGCCGTGAGGCCAAGGGTTTCAAGCAGGTAAGGACTCAGGCCTTGGGAAAGACGACGGATACTATTAATGACCTGTTCTATACTACCCTGGATGTATTCGCACTCATCTCGGAGGACTCTCTGATCTTTCCGCAGTTTCTTTTGAATGGAACTTAAACCGAGCTTCAACCCGATGAGAGCCTGCCCTAACTCATCGTGAAGTTCCAGCGAGATTCGCTTTCGTTCTGTTTCTTGAGCGGCTAACAGGCGGGAAGAGAGGAAGTGAAGCTTCTCCTCCGATTCCCTCAAGACCTCCTCCGCACGTTTACGTTCGGTGATCTCACGTGTCACCCCTAAAATTCCCACAGGTCGGCCATCCGGGGCGCGGAGAAAATTCATTTTGACCTCGGTCCAGACCGTAGATCCGTCCTTGCATCTGAGTTCAAGCTCTAATGTCCGTGAACTAAATAAGCCTCTCTCTTCCATCCGTTCTCTTGCCAGTTCTTCTGCAAAGACTTTTTGGGCAACCTCGTAGGAGGAAGGGGTTAAGACCTCTTCTATCCCCTGGTTTATCGCTTCCCCAACGGTGTAACCTCGGAGGCTTTCAACAGAAGGGCTCACATAGGTGTATCGCAGGTTCATATCCATGGCCCAGATGACGTCTCTCACGTTCTCTGCAAGTAATCGGTAGTGTCTCTCACTCTCTTGGAGTGCTTTTTCGGTATGCCTTTGTTCGGTAATATCTAAAAGAGAGGCAACACTCTTTTGGGTTCCTGGAATCATGGCTACGGAAATACGGATGTCTTTAAGAATCCCCCGTCTGTCAATGAACCCAAATTCGAACTGCGCTGGAGCGGCATTCGGATCCACTCTTATCAAACGAAAATATTCCTTCATTCTCTCCAGATCTTCTTGCCTGACAAATTCCGTCCAGCTTTTCTTACCTTCAATCTCCTTTTTGGAGCAACCAGATAATTTTTCGAAATCTGAATTTACTAATTCTATAATCGTGTCCTCGTTTATAATGGCTGTTGCGGTCCCAGTATTTTCAAAAATGGTCCGGTATTTATTCTCCGACTCCTTGAGGGCCTCTTCCATCTTCTTACGCTCAG
>Ga0194125_10006179_pt1 | contig 17824 bp, 16 predicted proteins | sample TA2KigC250mmetaG_FD_148626 | JGI IMG/M metagenome (GOLD analysis project Ga0194125, IMG submission 148626) | Freshwater microbial communities from Lake Tanganyika, Tanzania - TA2015034 Kigoma Deep Cast 250m | ecosystem: Environmental > Aquatic > Freshwater > Lake | place: Tanzania: Lake... | reverse complement strand
GACTCGGGTGAGGGCTTCGCCCTGGTCCTCAAGCGCAACTGCGACCCGCAGCAAGACGGCGTTCCGCAGTTCCGGGGTTTTCGCCCGCTTGGGGCGGGCGGGTTTCTTCGGCATGTCAGTGTCCTTTCCTGGCCCGCCGCGCGCGCCATCGCCACCAGCAGAGAATGAGCCGGGCGAGCAGGCGATGGAGGCGGGCGGGCATGGTGATAACGCCATTATAACCGTTATAGAAACGTTGTCAAGGCTGGTGATGCGGGTTATAGTGGTAGAGAGATGTCCACCGACAAGCCGTTTCTGAGCTTCGTCATTGAGCCGGACCTGCTGAAGCGCCTGGATGACTTCCGCTTCAAGCACCGCTTCCAGTCCCGCGCGGCGGCGATCAAGTGGCTGTTGGAGTGGGCCTTGAAGCAGAAGCCGGCGCCTCCCCCTGATGAAGTCGAGTGATAGGCCGCTTTCGCCTAGCCTTCGCTCCGAAATTTGTGCTGGGTTTGTGCTGGGACAGCGAGACACACCGAAATAGGCTGTACTCCATGGACAACGCCTCCCAATGTTGTCAACTAGTTAGCACGGGCTGACATCCGTTGAGACGGCGGCAGGCGGGTTCGAATCCCCCTGGGGACGCCAGCCCCTGCTCTCAGGTTGTATGTCCCAAGCAGCCCCTGGAAAAAGCCCGCCGGCAAGCTGAAGCATGCCCCACGTGGGCCGCAAGACCTTGATCTAGCTTTCGGGACATGCTTCAGCTTGTCGCCCTCGAATCAGCGAAGGGGCTTTTTCCACGGGCTGCAAACTCAGGCGCGGTTGAAGGGCGCGCCACCGCCGTTCTACAATGGCTCTCTCATGGAGAAAACCCCTGTCGAGACCGTAGCTGAAGAGATGTACAAGCTGGTAGCCGAGTGCGCTGGCAAGAAGAACCTCAAGCCCGGCGACCTGACCAAGGCCATGGTCGCCAAGTTCGGTGAGGAAGCCTGCTCGAAGGACGACTGCAAGCAGGCCATCCGGATACTGATCGAGTCCGGCCGGTGCGTCTACAGCTATCTGGGCGGCTCCTACATCCAGCTTCCACCCAAAGAAGACGCCTGATCCGGACTTCCGGAAGGTGAGGTGAGCGAGCCGCATCCACTGCCGCGGGTGGCTGTCGCCGGTCTGGCCGGCGACTCCGGCAAGACCGTGGTCTCGCTGGCCCTGCTGCTGGCCGCGCGTCAGGCCGGCCTGGCCGTCCAGGCATTCAAGAAGGGGCCGGACTACATCGACGCCGCCTGGCTGGCCTGGGCCTCCGCCCGGCCCGCGCGCAACCTGGACAGTTTCCTGATGGGTTTCGACCGGGCGGTGTGGTCTTTCCGCCGCCATGCCATCCCGAATGGCCTGAACCTCATCGAGGGGAACCGGGGCCTGTACGACGGCGCCGACGCCCAGGGGACACATAGCACCGCGGAGCTGGCCAAGGCCCTTCAGGTCCCCGTCATCCTGGTTCTGAATGCCACCAAGCTGACCCGGACGGCCGCCGCGCTGGTGCTGGGCTGCCAGAAGCTGGACCCGGAGGTGCGGATCGCCGGAGTCGTGCTCAACCAGGTCGCCGGGGCGCGGCACGAAAAGGTGCTGCGCGAGGCCATAGAGACGGCGTGCGGAGTACCGGTCGTGGGGGTGCTGCCGCGCGCCTCTGGCGACAGCCCCATCCCGGGACGCCACCTGGGTCTGGTCACCCCCGAAGAACACCCCCAGATCGAAGAACTGGGGCGCAACCTGGCCGAGCTGGCCCGCGGCCGCCTGGACTTCGGGGCGGCCATGACCATCGCCCGGCAGGCGCCGCCGCTGGCCGCCCCGGCCGCCGTGCCGCCGGAACCGCCCGACGGGCGAGGTCTCCGTATCGGTTACATCCGCGACTCGGCCTTTACCTTCTACTACCCGGAGAACCTGGAGGTCCTCGCACGCGCAGGCGTGGAACTGATCCCCGTTTCCGCTCTCCTGGACGCCGCCCTGCCCCCGGGGCTGGGCGCACTCTACATCGGCGGCGGGTTCCCGGAGACGCACGGGGCGCGGCTGGCGGCCAACCGGCCTTTCCTGGCGGCGCTGCGGACCGCCGCCCAGGCCGGCCTGCCCATCTACGCCGAGTGCGGCGGCCTGATGCTGCTCTCGGAAGCCATCCTGTGGGAAGGGCAGAGCCACCCCATGGCGGGCGTGCTGCCTTTCCGGGTGGAAGTCTGCCGGGAACCGCAGGGTCACGGCTACACGGAGCTTGAGGTGGACACCCCGAACCCGTTCTTCTCGCTTGGGGTCAAGCTGCGGGGCCACGAGTTTCACTATTCGCGGGTGCTGCCGGAAACAACGCCGCCGTCCACCGCCTGCGGCGTTCGCCGGGGAACGGGCTGCTGGGCCGGACGGGATGGGATCACGGCCGGCAGCGTCTGGGCGGCCTACACCCACCTGCACGCCACGGCCACGCCGGAATGGGCCGACGGGCTGATCCGGGCGGCCCGGGGGTTCCGGCGTGAGAATCGCACCCCCACGCCATGACAACCGGCCTGGGCATGGTATATCATTTAGCTTGGCCGTTGGCGCCATGGCATTTCTCTACAACGTTTTTCCACACACGGGAGGATTTCGATGAGCAAACTGGTACCGCCCCACGGCAGTCCTGAACTGAAACCCCTGTTGCTGGCCGGCGACGCCCTCGCCGCCGAGCTCCAGAAGGCCCAGGGTCTGAAGAAAGTCCCCATGACCACGCGCGAAACCAGCGACCTGATCATGATGGGCATCGGCGCCTTCACGCCGCTGGATGGCTTCATGGGCCGGGACGACTGGAAGGGCTGCTGTGACGACTACCGCATACCCAGCCGGAAAGGCCTGTTCTGGCCCATCCCCATCACTCTCTCGGCCCAGCAGGACGTGGCGGACTCGATCTCCAAGGGCGAAGAAGTCGCCCTGTGGGACCTCGAGACCGAGGCCATCATGGGCACCATGAAGGTCACCGAGAAGTACGGCATCGACAAGGACTGCGAGTGCAAGCAGGTGTTCCGCACCACCGACCCGGCCCACCCCGGCGTTCAGAAGGTGATGGAGCAAGGCCCGGTGAACCTGGCGGGCACGGTGAAGGTGCTCTCGGAGTCCTACTACCCGGAGATGTTCGCGGGCATCTACCAGCGGCCGGTCGAGGCGCGCCAGGTCTTTGAGGAGCGCGGCTGGAGCACGGTGGCGGCCTTGCAGCTCCGCAACCCCATGCACGGCTCGCACGCCTACCTGGCCTGGGTGGCCATCGAGGTTTGCGACGGGGTCTACATCCACCAGTTGGTGGGCAAGCTGAAGCCCGGCGACATCCCCGCCGAGACCCGGGTGAAAGCCATCGACGCGCTGGTGAACAAGTACTTCCGCAAGGACCGCGTGGTACAGGGCGGCTATCCCATGGAGATGCGCTACGCCGGGCCGCGCGAGGCCCTGTTGCACTCCGTGTTCCGCCAGAACTACGGCTGCTCGCACCTGATCGTGGGCCGCGACCACGCCGGCGTGGGCGACTACTACGGCCCCTTCGACGCGCAGAAGATTTTCAACGAAATCCCCGCGGACGCCCTGGTGTTGCGGCCACTGTGCATGGACTGGACCTTCTACTGCTACGAGTGCGGCTCGATGGCCTCGATGAAGACCTGCCCGCACGAGAGCAAGGCGGTCATCGACGAGAACGGCGCCTACCAGGGCGGCGCGCGGCTGTTGCTGTCCGGCACCCTGCTGCGCAAGCTGATGAGCGAGGGCAAGCCGGTTCCGTCCGAGTTCTCCAAGCCCGAGGTGATCGCGGTCCTCAAGGAGTACTACGACAGCCTCGAGCAGAAGGTGGAAGTTAAGCTGCACGGGTTCGCCACCGGGGAAGCCAAGAAGTAGGCTTCCCCCCGGTGCATCGCGCCCGGGGCGAAGCCGGGCGCTCACCCGTTAGACTGAAAAGCGGAGGTGTCCCATCGCTTCCTCGGCATTGGCTATCGAGCCCATTGAGCGGAAACTGGGCCGTGCTTTCGTCCGCCTCCAGTGCGGGGATTTGACCTCCCTGGAGGTGGACGCGTTTGTGTTCTATGCCCGCCAGGACCTGGCGCTGGGCTCCGGCTTCGGCACCGCCATCCAGGTCCGCGGCGGCGACTCCATCAAGAAGGAACTGGAGAAGCTGGGCCGCCTCCAGGTGGGCGAGGCGGTGGTGAGCGGCGCCGGAAAACTCAACGCCAAGTTCATCGTCCACGCCTGCGGGCCCAAGTTCCAGGAGCCGGACACCGAGGCGAAGCTCCGTCAGACCATGGCGTCGGCCCTGCGAGCGGCGGAGGAGAAGGAGATCAAGACCCTGGCCTTCCCGCCCATGGGGGCCGGTTTTTACGGGGTGCCGCTCGCGGACTGCGCGCGGATCATGGTGGAGTCCATCAAGGGCCACCTCCGGGGTCAGACCGGGATGGATGAGATCATCATCTGCGCCGCCGACCAGCGCGAGTTCGAGGCCTTCCGCCCGGTGATGGAGGCGCTTTAGAGGAGGGATGATGCACGAAACCAGCCCCTTGCTGCACTTCGCGGAAGACGCTCTGCAAATCGCCGCGCTGACCTTTATGGCGGTGGTCTACGCGCTGAAGGTCCGCTGGATCCTTAAGTTCCCCGCGGCCCGGGACCGCCAGGCGCCCACCGGCCGCGGCGACACTACCCCGCTGAAAGGCGCCGCCTACTCGCTGGCCGCCATCGCCATGCCCTGGGCCGTGCTCAGCACTCGCCAGCATCCCTTGTTCTGGGTGCAGTTCGCGCTCTTCCATACGGCTGTGGCGGTGTCCATCGGCATGTCGTTCGTCATCCCCTACGCTCCCGGTCTGATCGAGGGCCCGGCCGTGGTGCTGTTGTTGCAGATTCTCTTCGCCGCGGCCGTCGCAATCGGCGTCGGCCGCCTGATCCGCCGGATGGTCAGCCCGTACATGCGCGCCATCAGCACGCCCGACGACTACTTCTCTCTGGCCTTGCTGGTGGTGTGGTTCGCCTTCAGCCTGCTGGCGGCGCCCAACAATCGCCAGGAGAGCGAATGGCCCTTACTGGGTTACTTCTTCCTGACCGCCTTCTTCCTGGTCTACGTCCCATTCAGCAAGATTTCGCATTACCTGTATTACCCCTTCGCCCGCTGGTATCTGGGAAAGACCCTCGGGTACAGGGGAGTCTATCCCGTTCAGAGGGGGGCATAGACAGTGAGTAAGAACCGATCCTGGAAAGCCGAGAAGCTCATCGAGCGGATGCGCCAGAAGGTGACCCGCCAGATGATGCTGTCGCTGGAGGCCTGCGTGCACTGCGGGCTGTGCACCGACCAGTGCCACTACGTGCTGGCCAATCCGGGCGACGTCAGCTATGCGCCGGCCTACAAGGCCGACAAGATCCGCAAGCTGTTCAAGGCTCACCTAGACTGGACCGGGCGCGCCGCGCCCTGGTGGGTGGGCGCGCGCAGCGTGTACACCGACGCGGAGCTGGAGGAGCTCAAGGACACCGTCTTCGGCAAGTGCACCAACTGCCGCCGCTGCTCGCTGGCCTGCCCCATGGGCGTGGACATGGCGGTGTTCAACCGCATGGCCCGCGGGCTGCTGTGCCACGTGGGCGTGATGCCCGAGGGCGTCGCCGTGGTGGCCAAGGACCAGTGGGAAATCGGCAACCAGATGGGCGTCCTCCCGGAGGAGTACCTGGAGACGCTCGAGTGGATGGAGGAGGAGCTACAGAGCGAGTACAACGATCCCTCGATCAAGATCCCGGTGGACCAGCCGGATCGCGACGTGGTGTACACCATCAATCCGCGCGAGGTTAAATACGATCCCCGCACTATCGCCGAGGCGGCGGCCATCTTCCACTTCGCCGGCGAGAGCTGGACCATGCCCAGCGTGGGCTGGGACCAGACCAACTTCGGGCTGTTCAACGGGGACGACGAGTTCGGCGGGGCGGTGGCGCGCCGGGTCTACGACGCCGCCGTGGCGCTGCGCGGCAAGAAGGTGGTCATCTCGGAATGCGGGCACGGCTACCGCTCGACGCGCTGCGAAGGTCCTAACTGGGGCCGGCTGGATGCTCCCGTTCCGATGGAAAGCGCGGTTATCACCATGCTGCGCTACGTCAAGGAGGGACGGATCAAGGTCGATAAGAGTAAGAACACCGACCCGGTGACTTACCACGACTCCTGTAACATCGCGCGCAGTTGCGGGCTGATCGAGGAGCCGCGGGAGCTGCTGAACCTGGTGTGCAGCGACTTCCGGGAGATGCATCCCAACCGCGCTGAGAATTACTGCTGCACGGGCGGCGGCGGGGCCATGTCCATGTCCGAGTACGCCCCGCGGCGGCTGAAGTCCGCCAAGATCAAGGCCGATCAGTTGAAGGCCACCGGGGCCAAGGTGGTGGTGACCTCCTGCCACAACTGCGTGGACGGCCTGTTCGACCTGATCCGCCACTACAAGCTGGACATGCAGGTCAAGCAGTTGGTCAGCCTGACGGCCAATGCCCTGGTGGTCCCGGTCAAGCCGGTGCGGGTGATGAAGCCGCTGGAGGGCTACAAGATCCTGGTCATCGACGACGAGCCGGACGTGCGCGTTTACCTGCGCATGATCTTCAAGGACCAGGGCGCCGAAGTCATCGAGGCGCCGGACGCCAACCAGGGCATCCGCGCCATCAAGAGCGACAAGCCCGATCTGGTGACCCTGGACCTGATCCTGCCCAAGATGACCGGCGAGAAGCTGTACTGGGAGATCAAGAAAGACGAGCACTTTGCCAGCCTGCCCATAGTGGTGGTGTCCGGCTACATCGGGGTGGAAGCGCCGCGCATCGACTTCCACCGGTTTATCACCGAGAAGAACCTGCCCGAGCCGGAGGCCATCCTGGAGAAGCCTATCAACCCGGAGAAGGTGCTGGAGACCGTGCGCACGGTGTTGGAGAAGAAGAACAACATCCGGAACTGAGGACCCTCCGGGCCGCAAGGAGGCCACATGGCGGAATCGCGACAGCCCGGACCGGACGCGGCGACCCTGGATCTCCGCGCCCTCACCGGCAGCCGGCTGCTGGACGACGTGCCCTGCTACATCTCCATCCAGGACCGCCAGTTCCGCATCCTGGAGATGAACCGGAAGCTGCTCGAGGATTTCGGCGATCACCACTCCGAGCACTGCTACCGGGTGTACAAGGGCGGCCGGGAACCCTGCGTGGAGTGCCCGGTGGCGCGCACCTTCGACGACGGCCAGGAGCACACCAGCGGGGAGACGATCTTCGACCGCCGCGGCCTGCCGCACGCCGTGATCGTGAAGACCAGCCCCTTGCGCGATCCCTCCGGGGAGATCGTGGCGGTCATGGAGCTGTTCGCCGACATCACGGTGCAGAAGGAGCTGGAACACCGCCTGCACGACAGCCTGGCGCGCTTCCGCAACCTGTTCGACGTGGTGCCCTGCTTCGTCTCCGTGCACGACCGGGATTTCCGCGTCGTTGAGGCCAATGATCGCTTCAAGGAGAGCTTCCGCCACCGGCTGGGCGGTTACTGTTACGAGATTTACAAGCAGCGGCATGAGGTTTGTCCCACTTGCCCGGTAGCCGATACGTATGCCGACGGCCGCTCCCACGCCGCCGAAGAGATTGTGATCGACAGCGCCGGGCGGCAGTTGCACGTGATGGTTTACACCGCTCCGGTGCGGGATTCCCAGGGCCGCATCACCGACGTCATCCACGTGGGGGCCGACATCACCGAGATGCGCGCCCTCCAGGAGGAACTGGCCAGCCTGGGCCGGCTGGTGGGCGGCATTGCCCACAGCATCAAGAACGTGCTGGAGGGGCTGCGCGGCGGCGTCTACGTGGTCAATCTGGGCCTCCGCGACAACAGCCAGGCGGACATCCGCACGGGTTGGGAGATGGTTCAGCGCAACGTGGAACGCCTCTCGGCCATGATCATGGACATGCTCTACTGCGCCAAGCCGCGCGCTCCCCGCCAGGTGCCGGTGTCGCTGCCGGAAGTCACGCGGGCCGCTCTCCAACTGTATGCCACCCGCGCCAAGGATCTGGGCGTAACGCTGGAAGCCGACATCGACGACAGCGTCCCCAGCGTCCCCGGCGAACCGCGCGATATCCACTCGCTCATCTCCAACCTGCTGGGCAACGCCGTGGACGCCTGCTGCGCGGATGAGGACAAGCGGAAGAAGCCGCGCGTGCTGGTGCGCATCGGGCGCGAGGACCAGCAGGCGGTGATCCAGGTCACCGACAACGGCACCGGCATGGATGAGGAGACCCGGGGCAAGCTGTTCAACATGTTCTTCTCCACCAAGGGCGCGGCGGGCACGGGGCTGGGTCTGGTGGTGGCGCGCAAGGTGGCCGCCGAGCACGGCGGCGCCATTTCCGTGGAGTCCACTCCGGGAGAAGGCTCCACCTTCACCGTCAAACTTCCGTTGGGAGGTTCAGCATGAGCGTGGAATCGGGTCCCGCCAGGAAGATCCTGGTGGTGGACGACGAGCCGGACGTGTGCACTTACCTTAGCCGGCTGTTTCAGGAGAACGGATACCAGTCCGCCTGCGCGGCGGACGGGCAGCAGGCCATGGAGGCGGTGGAACGCGAGCGGCCCGATCTGATCACGCTGGATCTGTCCATGCCCAACAAGTCGGGCGTACGTTTCTACCGGGAGATCAAGGCGCGGGCGGACTTGAAGACCATCCCGGTGGTATTCGTGACCGGGGTCACCGGGCCGGGCGGCAGCTCCGCCGACACGGAGCGCTTCTACCGCACCCGCAGCCAGGTGCCTCCACCGGACGGGTTCATCGCCAAACCCATCGACCCGGAGGAGGTGCTAGGCCTGGTCGCGAAGCTGCTGGGTGGTTCGGCGGAGCGGAGGTGAGGCGGTGACGATCGTCCTGTACGTTGTCGTTTGGGCCGGCGCGGTGGTGTTCCTGGCGGGCTGCCTGGCGCGGGCGCTCCAGTACGCCCGGGCGCCGCTGCACTTGCGCTGGGAGTTGTACCCGGTGCCACACGAATCGCCGGAGCGGGCGCGCCACGGCGGCTCGTATTTCGAGACCACCGACTGGTGGACCCGTCCTGCTCACTTCAACCTGCTCGGCGAGATCAAGGTTATGGGGGCCGAGATTCTCTTCCTGAAGGGGCTCTGGGAGTTCAACCGCAGGCTGTGGTTCCGTTCTTTCCCGTTTCACTTCGGCCTGTATCTGCTCATCGGGACCGCGGCCCTGCTGCTGGCCACCGCGCTGGCGAGCTTCGCCGTCCCGGCCCTGCCTCGGACCACGGCGGGCGTCATCCTGCACTACGTCTACACCGCGACTGGCGGCCTGGGCGCGCTGCTGACGGTGCTGGGCGCCGCGGGTCTGCTTCACCGCCGCCTGGCCGATGAGGAGCTGGCGCCGCACACCACCGGCGGGGACCTTTTCAACCTGTTGTTTTTCATCCTCGCTGTTGGGACCGCGGGAGCGGGTTACTTGTTGACCGTGCCGTCCGACCCCAGCGTGCTCGAGATCACGCGTGGCGTGCTTAGCTTCGACGCTTCCCTGCGCCTGCCACCCGTGCTGGCGGCCGGGCTGATCCTCGGTGCGTTGCTCACCGCGTACATCCCCTTCACTCACATGTCGCACTTCATCGCCAAGTACTTCACCTACCACGCGGTGCGGTGGGATGATCAGCCCAGCCGCCGCAGCGCGACGCTGCGCCAGCGATTCGCCGAGTACCTCGCCTACCGGCCCACCTGGTCGGCTTCTCACATGGGCGCGGACGGAACCAAGACCTGGGCGGACATCGCGACCAGCAACCCGGCGCAGGGGGGGAAAAAGTGAAGAAGCAGCAGCGCGTTCGCATCCCGGACATGGCGCGGCGGGATCGCGAGCCCCTGGTCTATATCGAGAACAACGATCTGATGCCGCTGCCGCCGCCTCTGGACGATCCGTCCAAGGACCACAACTGGGCGCCCTTGTCGGCGCAGGCCAAGGAGAGATACGAGGCCGCCCTCGACGACACCTGCGCGGTGAGCGTGCCGCAGCCCAAGACCAAGGAGGAAGAGGAGGAGCTGGTCCAGAAGTTCTTGGCCGGGCTGGACAAGCTGTTCACCCGGGCCAACAACTGGACCTTCCTCCAGCCCCTGCTGTTGAGCATGGAGCACTGCGCCAAGTGTCAGACCTGCGCGGAGTCCTGCCACATCTTCGAGGCCAGCGGGCGCAACGAGTTGTACCGGCCCACCTTCCGCTCGGAGATCGTGCGGCGGCTGTACTTCAAATTCGTCAAGCGCGGCGGGGTGCTGTCGGCCTGGCAGCATGGCGACATCCAGGTCAACTGGCCCATGGTGGCCCGGCTGATCGAACTGGCCTACCGCTGCAACCTGTGCCGGCGGTGCGCCCAGACCTGTCCCATCGGGGCCGACAACGGCCTGGTGGCGCACGAGCTGCGCAAGCTCTTCAGCCAGGAAATGGGCATCGCCGCCAAGGAGCTGCACGACCAGGGCTCCATGCTCCAGCTCAAGGTGGGTTCCTCGACGGGCATGAACGCAGTGGTAGTCAAGGACAACCTCGAGTTCATCGACGAGGACATGAGCGAGAAGACGGGCCTGGAGGTGCGCACACCCTGGGACGTCGAGGGCGCCGACATCCTGCTGATCCACAACGCCGGCGAGATTCTGGCCTGGCCCGAGAACCCCGGCGCCTTCGCTGTGATCCTCAACGCCGCGGGCGTCAGTTGGACGCTGTCCTCGGAGCTGGCCGGCTACGATTCGATCAACTACGGCCTGTGGTACGACGACGCGCAACTGGCCCGCGTGGCCCTCAAGCACGTCCAGGCCGCCCAGAAGCTCAAGGTGAAGAAGATCGTGCTGGGCGAGTGCGGGCACGCGCACAAGGCGCTGTCGGTGGTGGCCGACCGCATCCTGGGAGACGGCCTGGATATCCCGCGCGAAAGCGCCATGACGCTGTTGCGCGACATCGTGATGAGCGGCCGGCTCAAGCTCGACCCCAGCCGCAACGACTTCCCCGTCACCCTGCACGATCCCTGTAACATGGTCCGGCTGATGGGCGTGGTCGAGCCGCAGCGCGAGATCGTGCGCAAGCTCTGTCCCCGGTTCCGGGAGATGACGCCGCACGGCGTGGACAACTACTGCTGTGGCGGGGGCAGCGGCTTCGCCATCATGAGCCCGAACAACTTTTCCGACTGGCGCTTCCACGTGGCCGGGCGCAAGAAGCTGGAGCAGATCCTGAACGCCTTCAGCGACTGCCTGGATCCCGCCATTCCCAAGTACCTGTGCGCGCCGTGCTCCAACTGCAAGGGGCAGTTGCGCGACCTGCTGGCCTACTACGATCTCTGGAACAAGCACCGCATCCTGTACGGCGGCCTGGTCGAGCTGATCGTCAACGCCATGGCGGACGTCAAGCCCGGCTTCATCGAGTGGGAGTGGCACTGAGGTGACGCCGCGCTCAGGCGAACAGCGCGTCCACGGGGAATTTTAGATCGGGCAGCAGGTCGCCGCCGTCCATGGTCTCGCCAGCCATCACCGTGCGCGTGGGAGCGTTGGGGGTGAACACCAGCACGGCGCGCTCCTCGGGCAGTATCACCCAGGCCAGCTTCGCGCCATTGGCGAGGTAGTCCTGGATCTTGCGATGAAGAGCCGACAGCGCGTCGTCAGGCGAGCGAATCTCGACCACCAGGTCAGGCGCCCCGTCCAGGTAACGGAGCTCGTCCGGGTTCGGGTCGCTCAGCACCACCGCCAGGTCGGGCAGGTAGATCCGGGTCTGACCTCTGACACGCAATCGGCACCGCAGCTCAACGGCCAGGCGGCCAAGGCCTTTCTGACGGAGGTGCAGACCGAGCTCAACAGAAGCGTTTCCTTGGATGTTGGAATGCGGCTTGTTTCCCACGTTCAGCTCCACGGCTTCGCCGTCGATCCATTCGCAGCGCTCGTAGGCAGGATTGGAGAGGTACTCTTCCAGTGGAAGGGCCTTGACCGCGGTCCCCATGCCTAGAAGTCTAGCACGCACCCCGGCGGTTTTTTGCTAAGCTCCTGGTTCTGGCATGCGCATCCTGATCGTCGGTGGCGGGCAGGTCGCCGCGCTGGTGGCGCGGCGGCTCAGCCACGAGGGCAACGAAATCGTGGTGGTCGAGCAGGACCCGGCCCGCTGCGCGGAACTCGAGGAGCGTCTCGATGCCAGAATCGTGCAGGGCAACGCGAACCGCGTGGGCGCGCTGCGCGCGGCAGGGCTGCGCACGGCCGAGATGCTGATCGCCGTCACCGATTCGGACCAGGTCAACCTCCTGGCCTGCCTCATCGCCCAGGCGGAATCGAGCGGCACGGTGAAGGTGGCCCGCGTCCGCACGCACGAAGTGGACGCCTGGCGAGAGGTCTGCCGCCGCGCGGGGCTGCACATCGACCTGATCATCCATCCGGAATCGGAAACGGTGTCGCGCATCCTGCCCGTGTTACGCATTCCGGGCGTTTCCGACATCATCGACTTCGCCGGCGGGCAGGTCAAGCTGTTCGGAATGAACATCGAAGCGGGCAGTTGGACCGCCGGCAAGACCATGGAGGAACTCGACCGGGCCGGCCCTCCGCGGCATTCACTCATCGCCATGGTGTTCCGCGGGCCGCAAGTCATCATCCCGCATGGCGGCGACACGCTCGAAGCGGGCGACCATGTCTACGTGGTCAGCCGGGCGGCGGACCTGGAGCGGACCCTCGGCTTCATGGGCGTAGCCGTGCAAACCTCCCTGGAACGCGTGTTCGTGGTCGGGGGCAAGCAGATTGGCATCCAGGTGGCCCTCGAACTGGAGGCCCAGGGAGTCAGCGTGAAGCTCTTCGAGCAGAACCGGGAGCGATGCGAGCGCATCGCCCAACTGCTGCGGCGGGCCGTGATCGTGCACGGAGACGGGACCGACGAAGCCATGCTGCGTGAGGCGCACATCGAGGACGTGGACGCCTTCCTGTCGCTCACCGGTGACGATGAAGACAACATCATCGCCTGCCTGCTGGCGCGCCGTCTGGGCGCCAAGAAGGTCGTGGCGCTGGTCAACCGGCTCAACTACCTGCCCATGGCGCAGCGCCTGGGCATCAACACCACGGTAAGCCCGCGGGTGGCTACCGTGGACCGCATCCTGCGCTTCGTACGCAAGGGGCGGGTGCAGTCGGTGACTACCTTCCGCCAGGAGGAGGCCGAGGCCATCGAGCTACTGGCTTCAGCGCGCTCCCGCTACGTGGGCCGGAAACTCCGCGAGGTGCGGCTGCCGCGGGGCTGCCTCGTGGGATCCATCGTGCGCCCTTCCGGCGAGGCCCTGGTGCCTCGCGGGGACGCCCAGATCGAAGCCGGCGACCGCGTGATCTTCTTTGCCCTGACCAGCGCCGTGCCCAAGCTCGAGTCGCTGTTTCTGGCCGAGCCGTCGAAGGTAGCCGAGTAATGCGCCCCCGCGCCCTGGCCTACCTCTTGGGTTACTTTCTGCTGGGGCTCGGCGCGCTCTTGCTGGTTCCGCTCGCGCTGGGCTGGTTCGCCCCGGGCGACGACCCGTGGCCCTGCGCCTGGGCCTGGCTGGCCACGGCGGGCGCCGGGCTGCTGCTGCGGCTCGCCGGTCGCCGGCCCGTCACCGAGCTTTCGGTGCGCGAGGGCATCCTGCTGGTGATGTTGGTGTGGCTCTCGCTGGGGCTGTTCGGATGCCTGCCGTTCTACTTCTCCCCGCATTTCACCACTTTCACCGACGCATTCTTCGAAGCGATCTCCGGATTCACGACCACCGGGGCCACGATCCTTGACCGCGTCGAGGTGCTTCCCTACTCCCTTCAGTTCTGGCGCCACTTCGCGCACTGGCTGGGCGGCATGGGGATCGTGGTGCTGGGCCTCGCCATCCTGCCGCTGATTGGGGTGGGCGGGATGCACCTGTACCGCGCCGAGTTCTCCGGGGCGAAGTCCGAGAAACTCCGACCGCGCATCGCGGAGACGGCTCTGGCGCTGTGGCGGATCTACTTCGCCCTCACACTGGCTCTGTTCCTGGCCCTGCGCCTGGCCGGGATGGACCTCTTCGAGGCGGTTTGCCACGCGTTCTCGACGCTGGGCACGGGCGGTTTCTCGACGCATAGCGCCAGCATCGGCGGCTTCCAGAACCCGCTCCTGGAGTACATCATCATCCTGTTCATGCTGCTGGCGGGCATCAACTTCACCCGCCACTACACTCTCTGGATCGAGGGCGAGGTGAAGCGCTTTATCACCGACGCGGAGATCCGGACCTACCTGCTGCTGCTCGGCTTCGCCACCGCCGTGGCTTTCTTCAGCCTGCTGGCGCACGGCGGATACGGCGTCGAGAGGGCCTTTCGCACGGCCCTGTTTCAGGTGACTTCCATCGGCACCACCACCGGGCTGGGCACCGACGACTTTGAGCGCTGGCCCGCGGTCTCGCAATTCCTGCTGTTCGCGCTGATGTTCATCGGGGGATGCACCGGCTCGACCGCCGGCGGCATCAAGGTGGCCCGCTTCCGGCTGCTGCTGCACGTGGTCAGCCGCGAGTTCAAGCGGATGGTGGAGCGGCGGGGCGTGTTCGCCGTCCGGCTGGGCGACGATGTGATCGCCGAGAAAACCGTGCAGAGCTTCCTCAACCTGGTCTACCTGGCGCTGCTGGTGCAGGTGGCCGCCTCGCTGCTGGTGGCCTCCATGGGCGTGGATTTGTTGACCAGCATCTCGGCGGTTACGGCGAGCATGTTCAGCATCGGACCAGGTTTTGGCAGCGTCGGCCCGGCGGAGAACTACAGCCACCTGCCCGCCCTGGTGAAGTGGGTGCTCAGCGGCTGCATGATCGCCGGCCGCCTGGAGTTCTACACCGCCCTGGTGATCTTCACTCCCGCCTTCTGGCGCAAGTAGCCGCGCGCCGGCAGTGCTCGAGCCATCCGAACAACCCCCCTCCCGGCCGGACCATGCCGGCTGCATGGCCACCCTGGCATGGACACTGTCTGTCGTGGTAGCCGCGCTCGTTGCCGGTCTGGCTGCTGGGGAGGCGGCAGGGCTGGCCCGCGTCCCTGGATTCGGCATATACTGCTCCAATGGCGCGCAGGGGAGGGCGCGGCCTGTCTGAGAAGCCTGCCATGAGGATACTCTTCTACAGCGGTTCGATCGGGCTGGGGCACGTCACGCGGGATCTGGCCCTGGCGGCGCAACTCCGGCGCTTGTTGCCTGATGTGGCGATCGACTGGCTGGCGGCCCCGCCGGCCAGGCAGGCGTTGGAGAACGCCGGGGAGACCGTGCTTCCACAGGCGTGCCAATTGGTGAGCCTGTCCACGGAAGCCGAGTCCGCCGCCCAGGCGTCCCGCCTCAACCTGATAAGTTACCTGGCGCGCGCCCGCCGCAAGTGGCGCCAGAACGTCGGGTTGGTTCTGGAGGCCCTGCACGCCCGGCCGTACGACTGCGTCATCGGTGACGAGACCTACGAGATAGCCGCGGCGCGGGGGCTCGGACGCATGGCCGCAACCTTTCCGTTCGTGATGATGTACGACTTCGTCGGGCTGGAAGCCACTTCGCTCAACCCGCTGGAACGCCTGGCGGTCTGGAGCTCCTCGCGCAAGTGGGTTCGTTATTTCTCCGCGGACCTGTCCCTGTTTGTCGGGGAGCCCGAGGATGTGCCGGACAACCGCTTCGGCTTCCTGTTGCCAAACCGCCGCGCGTTCGCTCGCGCGCACTATCGTTTCGTCGGCTACATCCTGCCGTTCGACCCGGCGGACTTGGCCGACCGGTCCCGCCTCCGCGGGGAACTGGGCTACGGCTCGGAGCCGCTGATCATCTGTTCGATCGGCGGCACAGCCGTGGGAAAGGAACTGCTGGAGCTGGGCGCCCGGTCCCTGCCCAGGATCCGGGAGCGGGCGCCCGCGGCCCGCATGATTCTGGTGTGTGGCCCGCGCTTGGACCCTGCCAGCCTCGCGGCCCCCGATGGGTGCGAGGTGCGCGGGTACGTGCCTGAGCTGCATCGGCACTTGGCCGCTTGTGACCTCGCCATCGTCCAGGCCGGCGGCGCCACCACGCTGGAACTGACTGCGCTGCGCCGGCCGTTCCTCTACTTCCCCCTCGAAGGACACTGCGAGCAGGAAGGCACCATCGCCTCGCGCCTGGCCCGGCATTGCGCGGGGGAGCGCCTCACTCTCTCGGAGACCACACCGGACCACCTCGCCGCACGGGCGCTGGCCTGGCTCGGGCGCGAGGTGGATTACGCAGCCATTCCGGCAGACGGCGCGCGAGTGGCGGCCGAGACCATGGCCGCCTGGCTTTCGAGCCCCGCCTTGGGCGGGCCTCCTAAGGCCGGCCCCCCCGCACCGCCTGGTGGTGCGGAAGCGATAGAGTAGAGGGTTATGGGGGACGAGGAACTCGAGCGCCTCCTGACGGATCTGGAGTCCGACCGCGTCGAGCGGAAGGAGTCGTTGGTACATCCGGACCGGGTCTGCGAAGCGATCTGCGCCTTCGCGAACGACTTGCCCGATCACTGCGCCCCAGGTGTCGTGTTCGTGGGAGCGCGCGACGACGGATCAGCCGCGGGCCTGGCTGTCACCGAAAGGCTGCTCAACACGCTGGCCGCTATGCGCTCCGACGGCAACATTCTTCCGATCCCCAGCATGGTCGTGGATAAGCGGACTCTGCTCGGTTGCGAGATGGCGGTCGTCATTGTCCGGCCCCAGGATGCGCCGCCAGTGCGGTTCCGAGGGCGTACATGGATTCGTGTGGGATCACGTCGGGCGATCGCCACTCCGGAAGAGGAGCGGCGCCTCAACGAGAGGCGCCGGGCGCGCGACCTGCCTTTTGATGCCCAGCGGGTGCCGTCAGCCACCATCGAGGACCTTGACCTCGATCTGGCCCGCAGGGTCTACTTGCCGTCGTTTCTGCCCGCTGAGACGCTGGAACAGAATCAGCGTAGTCTTCCACAGCAGCTCGCCTCAGTGCGGCTGGCCAGCCCGGAACCGGAGTGTCAGCCCACGGTTCTCGGAATCCTGGTGGCTGGCAAGGATCCACGGCAGTTCCTGCCGGGAGCTTACATTCAGTTTCTCCGAATCGAGGGAACCCAACTGACGGATCCCATTAAGGCTGAACACCTCATTTCCGGTCCGCTGCCGGAGCTGCTCCGGATGTTAGCTCAGGTCTTCGACAGCCATGTTTCTGTTTCCGTTGACGTCACTGCCGGCCCCGTGGAGATCCGCCACCCTGACTACCCCATGGTGGCCCTACAGCAATTAGCCCGTAACGCGGTGCTCCACCGGAACTACGAGGGCACCAACGCCCCGGTCCGAATCTACTGGTTCTCCGATCGGATCGAAATGCATAGCCCGGGCGGGCCCTATGGACAGGTGAACCCAGCGAATTTCGGACAACCTGGGATTACTGACTACCGGAATCCGCACCTGGCCGAAGCCATGCGCAACCTCGGCTACGTACAGCGCTTTGGCGTGGGCATTCCCCTGGCACGCAAGGAACTCGACAAGAACGGCAACCCACCCGCAGAGTTCCAGCCGACTGACACCCATGTGTTGGTGATCCTCAGGAGGCGGGCGTGAGCGTCCCGGTGGTTAGCTTCTTCAACAACAAGGGCGGAGTAGGCAAAACCTCGCTCGTCTATCATTTGACCTGGATGTGCTCCGACCTGGGACTTCGGGTCCTGGCGGCTGATCTCGACCCCCAAGCCAATCTGAGCGCCGCTTTTCTGGAGGAGGAGCGCTTGGAGGAATTATGGCCGGACGAGGTGAACCGCAAGACTATCTACGGCTCCATTCAACCGCTCTTGCGCGGCGTTGGTGACATCGCACCGGCTCAACTGGAACGCATCGACCGGCCGCTGGCACTAGTAGTGGGCGACCTGTCGCTGTCCGAATTCGAAGATGAGCTTTCGGCTC
>Ga0194125_10006174_pt1 | contig 17833 bp, 21 predicted proteins | sample TA2KigC250mmetaG_FD_148626 | JGI IMG/M metagenome (GOLD analysis project Ga0194125, IMG submission 148626) | Freshwater microbial communities from Lake Tanganyika, Tanzania - TA2015034 Kigoma Deep Cast 250m | ecosystem: Environmental > Aquatic > Freshwater > Lake | place: Tanzania: Lake... | reverse complement strand
GGCAGAGGACGTGCTGGAAGTCCACCATCAGGACGGTAATCACAACAACCACCATCTGGCTAACCTGGCGTTACTGCACGCCCACTGCCACGACGCCGCACACGGCAAACAGTACCAATGACAATGGCCCATCTACTGAAGAGCCGGATGACGCGAAAGTGTCACGTCCGGTTCGGGAGTGGCGGCGGGGTGGGCGACCGCCCCGCCGACCATAACTATGCCGCCTTTTCTGCGGCTAACATGTTTACCTAACCGCGCTGTTGCACACTCTGAAGCAACTGAATGTTCACCCGGAGCCAGTCATTGACGAGCCGTTGAAGGTCAAGCCCTTTTTCGTCCGCCAGCCGGCTCATAAAATCGTCCACGTCAGGCTCAAGATAGACCGGGAAACTGAACACAGCGTCGGGATGATAGAACTCGCCCCGCTCAGCTTGGGAAAAATCGTACTGTTCTCTCATGGTATGGCCCTTTCCTCATATTGCCTCGCTTCGGCGGCGGTAGCGCAATATTCACCTCAAAAGCCATCCGGATAGTAGGCCCCGGATGGCGAAAACTGGCGGCATAACGGTAAAGCTGAGCCGCGCCCACCCGCCGCCGCGAGCATGACCAGCCTGACTGACCGCTGCCTCCGCTGGTAGACCGACTTCGTTAAAGCGCCCGGGTGGGCGTCGGCTCCAGCGCGTGTTAGCCGCCGTCCTCGCTTGCTTGTGCTACTGTTGTACCGTGTATGCTTCCCGTATGATACCCTCGATTTGCTCTGCCACATCCGGCAACTCAGCGGTAACAATATGCCATACGATGTCCAAGTTGACTCCGAAATAGTGATGGATAAGCCGGTCTCTTACTCCAGCCATGCCTCGCCACGGGGGACCAGGGTGTGCAGCGCGCAACTCCGCCGAGATATGCTTGGTCGCTTCGCCAATGATCTCCAGGTTGCGGATCACGGCATCTTGGGTCTTGACGTCGTTCAGGAATGCCTCATACGTCATTCCTGCCGTGTACGCCATGATGCGCCGCACCGCCTCCTGAATATCCTGTAGAAAATCCCACTCTCGTCGTTCAGACATAGACGATGCTGTCCTCAATGTCCCTGGCTACACGGGCAATCCTGATCCCTTGTACGCCCGCCCGTGTTAGAATGTCCACTTTCTTACTCAACAGACGCTCCAGATATTCGGTGAACTCAATGAACTTGAAACCAATCGGCCGTTCAAACTCCACTACCAGATCAACATCACTAGCTTCGTCGGGGATGCCCTTGGCGTAGGACCCAAACAAGCCGATTCGTTTGACCCCATATTCGGCAGCCAGGTGAGGATACTCATTGCGGAGCACTTCTGCAATCTTGCCCTTTGTCAACATGATCAACACCTCGCTCAAGGATCACTGGTTACTTGATTCGGCGGCTAACTATTGAGTATCCCGAACCATTTCGGCCTAACTACCTCGGTTCCCAGACAGAATAGGTTCGGTATAGCATCCTCGAAAGTTGACTTATACTGAACTTTGGCTATAATATCCGGCGCTTTGACTGGGCGATTTGGATCGAAGCGCCGCTTCCGACCGACGCCCATATTATGCAACCGAATTCCCCTTTTGTCAAACAACAGGAGGCAACCCATGAAGGAGCAACGCCCCAAGAAACTGCTTGACCAAGTCCGCGACACCCTGCGCCTCAAACACTATTCCATCCGCACTGAGCAAGCCTACGTCGGCTGGATCAAGCGCTACATCTTCTTCCACGGCAAACGCCACCCGGCCGAGATGGGAGCGCCAGCGGCCTGCGCCTCATGGAGTGCCTGCGCGTAAAAGACCTCGATTTTGAGCGGCGGGCCCTCATCGTCCGCGACGGCAAGGGGGCGCAGGACCGGGTAGGCGAAAAATGCGGGGCGGCGTCCTGGGCCTTGCCCTGGGATGGTGGGCAAATTCCTTGCCTTCCTACGCCTCTGGCGATTGCTTTCGGGCTTGCTCAGCCATCAACTGCTGCAAATCGGGCAGGGGTTGGGAGCGCGAAGGGCCCTCTATGGCTTTGACGGCAATGTCCTGCACCTGGCTGTAGGCTTTTTCCACCTGTTGGGAGAGTTTCGCAATGTGCTCGTTTTGCTCTGCCACTGTTTTTTCCAGAGATTCAATTCGCGTGTTCAGAACATTCCGCTCGCCATCAAATTCTTTCCTCAAGAGATCTTCTCTGTTCTTGGCTTCCGACTCCACTCTCTGTACGGCTTCCTTGACCGCCTTGTTGACCGCTGATTCCAACTCCTTGGGAAACGCGCTGGCTTGCTTTCGCAGCTCGTTCAATTCGGTTTCTTTTTCGACGACGGCTTTTTCCCTCTCAGCCAACTCCTTTTCCATCTGCTCTCTTCTGTACGTGATTTCTCTTTCCAGCCTCGCTTTTTCGTCTTCGAACTGCTCTCTGGCCAGTTGCTGCTCACGCTGAAACGTATACAGGTACTCTTCTTTCTCCCGTTCACGATGTTTCCGCTCGTCAGCATCCCGTGCCTTGATCTCTGCCTCGTGAACCTTCTTCTCTTTCTCCCACTCCGTACGCAGCGTTTCTATCTCATGAGTCAACTCCTCCTTGCGCGCCGCCAATTCAGTTTCGGTTTGTTGACGCTTTTGATGTTGAGCCTCTATTAAGGCCGCCAGACTCAACGCCGACTTCTCTATCTCATAGATGTCTTGGAGTTCTTTCTGTTTGGCCTCAACTGCCTCCCTAACCTGCCGATATTTGCCAACTTCTTCTTCCAATCTATCAGAGAGTTGGCTGAGGAGTTTCCCTACCTCCAGCTTGAGGGTACTGACCTCTTGAACGATCCCTTCTGTGGACAGGGCATCTGTCACCTCCACCGCTTCCTTGATCTTCTTCTCTTCGATCTCTTCTTTAGGTTTGAGTTCCGCTGCCCGCTTTTCTTTTAGCTGCTGCAGAACTTCATTATAGGCTTCAAGCATCTCCTTCTTGGTGTTTTTCATGGTGATCCTTTGGGGCTTAAACTCTCTGTTTGTCATTTCTGCGCTCCTCCTTTATTGTTCGATGATAGTGGGAACTCTTTCTGATTATACCCCAATGGCCACGTTTGCACAAATGCACAATCCTTCGATTGCTCAGAGAACAGTCACCGGTTTCAGGCTGTCATTGCGAGCGAAGCGAAGCAATCCCCAAGCCGCAAGGAGGAGATTGCTTCGTCGCAAAAAACGCTCCTCGCAATGACACGGGCTGAGCAGTTAGCTCAGCCATTGTCATTGCCCCGAATCCGCCCTACGGCCTGGCCCCACCACGAACTAAACTTGCGGTAGGTGCGGCGCAGACGGGATACGAGCCAGACCCAACGATAACCAATGTGCCTCAGTAAGTGTTTCCACCCTGGCAGCCTGGGGGCCGGCAATGGCACGTGCCATTGCACCACCGCCGCGGCCCAGGTCAGCCCGGCCCCGAAGCTGACCAGGACCAGGTGATCGCCGGGCTTTATCCGCTCCTCCTCGATGGCCTCACAGAAAGCGATGGGAATGGAGGCACATGAGGTGTTGCCGTACTTTTCCAGGTTGACGAAAACCTTATCCATGGGCAACCTCAAGTGTTTAGCCGCCGATTCAATGATGCGGATGTTGGCCTGGTGGGGGATAAAAAGGTCAACGTCGTCAATCTTCAGTCCGGCCGCCTGGATCGCCTCCTTGGCCGCCTGGCCCATGATGCGGGTGGCAAAACGAAAGACCTCGCGGCCGTTCATGCGAGCGTAATGCAACCTTTGGGCTACCGTCTCAGCGCTGGCCGGGTGGCGGCTGCCCCCGCCGGGCAGCATCAACAGGTCACCGCCCGAGCCATCGGCGCCGAGGGTGAAGGAGAGGACGCCGCCAGGGGCGTCGCTGGCCTGAAGCAGCAAGGCCCCTGCCCCGTCGCCGAAGAGGACACAGGTGTTGCGGTCCGTCCAGTCCATGATGCGGGACAAGGTCTCGGCCCCGATGACCAGCACGTTCTCGTATACCCCGGAGATGATCAACTGGCTGCCGACCCCAAGCCCGTAAACAAAGCCTGAGCAGCCAGCGAGGAGGTCAAAGGCCCCGGCCCGCCTCGCCCCCAGAGCATCCTGCACCAGGCACGCCGTAGCAGGGAATAGATAGTCTGGGGTGGCGGTAGTCACGATGACGAGGTCCAGCCGTTCTGGGACCACGTCGGCCACCTGAAGGGCAGCTCGTGCTGCCTTGATAGACATGGTCGAGGTCGTTTCTCTCGGGTCGGCGATGCGGCGCTCGACGATTCCCGTCCGCGTGCGAATCCAGTCATCGGAGGTATCCACCATTTTCGCCAGGTCGTCGTTGGTCAGAACCTGGCCAGGAACGTACTTGCCCCAGCCCACGATCTGAGCGTATCTCTTCGAAGTCATATCTCTTCACCTGTAGAGCTAGCAGAAGATCAGGCAGGCGTTGTGCCCGCCCAGGCCCATCGAGTTGGACATGACCACCCGCAGTTGGCAGGGATGGGCCTCATTGGGCACGTAATCTAAATCGCACCGGGGGTCAGGGTGCTGATAGTTTATGGTCGCGGGTATGATTTGATCCTGCAAGGCCTTGAGACAGACTATGGCCTCCACCGCCCCCGCCGCTCCCATCAGGTGCCCCATCATTGATTTGGTGGAGCTGACAGCCAAATTGTAGGCGTGCTTTCCAAAGACGGCCTTGATGGCCGCTGTCTCACTGACGTCGTTGAGCGCCGTGGCGGTGCCGTGAGCATTGATGTAATCAACCTCCTCGGGCCTTATGCCCGCCTGTTGCAGCGCCAGGCTCATGGCCCGAGCCATTCCTTCGCCTCCTTCGGCGGGGGCGGCCATGTCGTCGGCGTCGGCGGTGGTTCCGTAGCCGATGATCTCGCCGTAAATCCTGGCCCCACGTCTTGTGGCGTGCTCCAGGCTCTCCAGGATGAGGATGCCCGCCCCTTCGCTCATGGCCAGCCCATCGCGGGTGGCGTCGAAGGGACGACAGGCCCGCTCCGGCTCATCGTTGCGAGTGGATAAGACCCCCATGACGTTGAAGCCGGCAAAGACGATGGGAAGGAGAGATGCCTCGCTTCCGCCGCTGATGATGGCGTCGGCATCGCCACGACGGATCATCTCTGCTGCTTCCCCGATGGCATTGGCGCCAGTGGCGCACGCCGAGACGATGGCCATGTTGGGCCCCTTGGCTCCGCAGGAGATAGCCACCTGCCCTGGGGCGGTGTCGGGGATCATCATGGGCAGGAAGAAAGGGCTTAGTCGGCGAGGCCCCCGCGCCTGGAACTTCTCGAATTCAGTTAGCAGAGTCTCGATGCCTCCCACGGCGGTGCCGATGACGACCCCTACTCGCTCGGCGTTGTCGGCGTTGATGGTCAGCCTGGCATCCTCGAGGGCCTGCCGGGTAGCGACCACGGCGAACTGAACGAAGCGGTCCAGCCGGCGCGCCTCTTTGCGGTCGAAATGCTCCTGGGGGGCGAACCCCTTGACCTCGCCAGCGATCTGGGTCTCGAAGGGCGAGGGATCGAAGCGGGTGATCCGTTTGATGCCTGAGCGCCCTTCTACCAGGGCCCTCCAGGTAGTGGGCACATCGTTGCCCACCGGGGTCAGGGCCCCCAGGCCGGTGACCACTACGCTGGTATTATCCTTCGGCAAAGGAATACCTCCTATAAAGTGGGGAGGAGCGAAATGCTTAAACTTTATAACACCAAAGAGGCCCAAGAGATGCGCCTGGCCCTGGTTGAAGATCGAACGGTGCTACGCAGGATAGCTAGCAAGAGCGAATCTCCCTTTTCCTATCCTCCCTTCTTGGGCAGAACGAAAACAAAAAGCCTCGCCACGTGTTTTTCATGGGCAAGGCTTTTTCTTTGCAGGAGACGGCTTAGTCGCCAATGCCAAAATCAGAAGTGCAGATAGACTTTGTTTCCCTTCAGGCTATTGGTAATCAAGCCCTCGTTCACCAATATTGCTGCGATGAAAGAAGCATGTCTTGAAGTCAAACGAACCGGATTTAGGCGAGCAGAGTTGTCTTGTACCCACTCTCCTAAACCACCAGGTGTTGGGTTAGTCATACTAAATCCACCGGGGATTGTTTCCCCTCTAAACTCATTTAAGATCGCTTGGAAAAACTCAGCCGAAACACGTGGCTTATTTGTGAAATGCAATGTTACCCCAGCATGAACATCTCCGGCATATGTGAATTGAGTTCTTCTTGAAGGAGGTCCCAAAGTGGAAATTGTCGGCATAATCCCTTCTATACCAACCGCAACAACAGACTATCTGCAAAGGCAAGCTGCCATGGCGGATTGCCTTATGCAGGCAAGTCAGCTTTCAAACTCCTGCAGCAGTCGCCATCCATAGTCAGTCAGCGTATGCTTGCCATGCTTGACTTGCCGAAACACTCCCGTGAATTTTGACCCAACTTTGGGAGCACCGCCGGGCTGGTCTGCCCGCATTCCCTGAAAAATGGCGGGGTAGCCTGCCATCCACTCATCGCAACTTACGCCAATCTGCTGGCGGATTTCTTCTCTGGTAAATATCGACTTCCCTTCTTGCCGTACAAGCCTGATGACTGCCTGCACAATCTCTTCGGCATGCGTCATAGCTCTTCCCTCGTTCGGTCGCCCTTCCCGCTTTCTTCACCTCGACCGGGGCCGGTGGGCGAAGAATGCGGGGCGGCGTCCTGGGCCTCGCGCTGGTCGGTTTGCTGGAATCAGGCCTTATGCGGCAGCGATTGCCACTGGTTGCAACGCTGTGATTGGAACGGTCTCTGCGATGGAAGGCGTGTAGGTTGACAGAAAAAGAATGTCACTGACCGGGGGACGTAACAGAATATCAAGCACGATTTCTCGGAGTTCATCCGATAACTCGGCCAAGCCTGTGAGAGGGAAACTACGCGGGCCAACTTCGGTTTTCTGCGCCAAGAGAGAGTACTCGAAAAAGGTCAAACCTACGGCTCGACGTTCTTTCTTGTTGATGCGCAACAGAATGTGGTCATTCAACTCGATACCCGTTGCTTTCTCTCCAGGGGCGAATGAAATGTACAGGGTATCACTCATCTCGTCATAATTAAAGATTGGCTCTGTCATGTTCATACCCTCACCCTATCTCTTTCTGATAGGCGGTGACAATGTAGTTGTTGGGCACAGGTTCACCGCTTGGACCTTCACTAAACCTGAACAGCACAGTGGCGATAATGTGCGTGTTGTCCTCGGCCAAATCATCAAACTGCTTAGTGTAACGGTATTTCTGCGGATTCAGAGGATCCTGCTTTCGCTTACCCGACTGGATTGTCTTTTTCAGATGCTCCTCATAGGCCGACATTTCGGGATGGTTCATCGGTTCAACAATGTGTTTCCACCGTTCGTCAGTCAGGTAAATGTCGTTGCCATAACGGTCACGAACCATCCAACGTCTGCCGGCAGTCATCGTGTTCACCTTGCTATGGTTTCCGAACGGTTGTCTTCTTTGTTGTTTCTCATTATACCCCAACAGCGGCGTTTGCACAAATGCACACCGCCCCGTCTTTCTTCACCTCGACCGGGGCCGGTGGGCGAGAAATGCATGGCGGTGTCCTGGGCTGGTCCTGACAGGATGCGCTTCATGTTAGAAACTGCTGCTTTCCATACGGTATTACCCGAACAAGTCTGCATGTGTGCCAGTTCTGATTAGCACAACCTCGCTCTGCGCCAGCTCATAGATTAAAAGCCAATCTGGCTCAATGTGGCACTCTCGCGTACCTTTGTATTGTCCAACAAGAACATGGTCACGGTATTTGGCTTCGAGCTGTTGTCCACCTATGATCTTCTCAAGAACCTCTTTGAGCCTACCCAAGTCTTTACCTCGCTTTTTCATGCGCTCAACATCTTTCTTGAATTGCGAGGTGCGTCTGACTGTTCTCATCAGATCCCCAGATCCTCAAAGAGACTCTCGATATCATCAAAACTTTCCAGATTGCGCCGTGCCCTGGCATCCTCCAACGCTTTCTTCGTCAGTTCATTCGGAACCTTGACGCTAAAGGGTAAACCGCGCTGAAGATCAACCTGCTTATAGAACAAGGCAATGGCTTGCGAGGTGGTCAGCCCAAGCTCTCTAAATATCTGCTCTGCATTGTGTTTGAGTTCGGGGTCTATTCTTGCTGAAATAACCGCAGTCTTACCCATAACCATCTCCTCTCTGTACTGCTAATGTGCGTACATTGTATCACAAATGCGGCATTTGCACAAATGCAAGCCGCCCCACTTTCTTCACCGCCACTTCATTGCCTCCCAGTTTAGATTTGAGCCGATATTAGGGTTGAAGTTCGGGTCGTTGGTCAAAATATACTCGCCCAGGGCATTTGACCAGGCATGGTCGTATCCTCCCGGCAACTCGATGCCCCGCTCCTCAAAGGGATCGTAGTACTCGTCCACGCCACGAATCGTCTGGCTAAACTGGGTGGAGAGCCGGTCGAGTGTATGGAGTAACTATCAGGCGACGCCGAACACCAGTACCGCGTTCTGTCCACCCAGGCCAAAGCTATTGGACACGGCTACCTTGACCTCGGCCTGGCGTGCCTGGTTGGGTACGTAATCCAGGTCGCACTCAGGATCGGGCGTCTCGTAGTTGATGGTGGGATGGATGATCCCTTCCTGGATGCTCATCACGCAAGCTATGGCCTCCACCGCGCCGGTCGCGCCCATCATGTGCCCAATCATAGATTTGGTCGAGCTGACGGGGATGTCATAGGCATATTTTCCATAGGCCGCCTTGATGGCCTTGGTTTCAGCCAGGTCCCCCACAGGGGTGCTGGCTGCATGGGCATTGATGTAATCAACAGTCTCCGCCTCCACACCGGCGTTGGCCAGGGCGCGGCGTATGGCCAGGGCAGCGCCGCTCCCTTCAGGATCCGGCGCGATCATGTGGAAAGCGTCGTTAGAAGCGCCACAGCCCAACACTTCGGCGTAGATGCGGGCACCCCGGGCCTGGGCATGGGCCAGGCTCTCCAGGATGAGCATCGCGCTGCCCTGAGCCCCGACAAACCCCTCGCGATTAGCTTCAAAGGGACGCATCGCCCGCTCCGGCTGGTCATTATAGTTGGTGGGCACAGCGCGCATGGCGATAAAACCGGCCAACATCGTCTGGGACATCATGCTCTCCGTCCCACCGGTGATCATCACCTCGGCCCCGCCCCGCCGAATCACCTCAGCCGCGTCGCCAATGGCCTGGGTGGACGCGGCGCAGGCAGTGCAGACGGTACCGCTATAGCCGCGCACCTGGTACGTCTCGGCGACGAAGTACGAGGCCATGTTGGGCCACAGCCGCACGGCTTGAAAAGGGGAGAGTCGCCCTGATCCTTTCCCCATCAGTTGCTCAAACATCCGTTCCGTCTCCTCCACGCTGCTCCCGCCCGCCGTACCGATCAACACCCCGATCCGGTCCCGGTCTTCCTGCTCCAGGTCGAGGCCGGCGTCTTCCAGCGCCTGGCTGGTGGCAATAACCGCGAACTGGCTGGCGACAGTCATGTGGCGGGCCTTTTTGGGTGGGATAAACTGGAGCATGTCGAATCCCTTTATCTCTCCGGCGATTTTGCAAGCCCAGAGGGTGGGGTCGATGATCGTCATGCGCGCTACTCCAGAGCGGCCCGCCTTGAGCGCGTCCCACGTCTCAGCCACCGTATGGCCGACCGGGGTGATGGCACCCATACCGGTAATCACCACGCGCTGGTGGGGATTACGATTCGCAGGGTTGTTCCCTGGCTTATTCATTGTTGTGCCTCCATGAGATTTGATAGACGTAAGTATCCGAAAGCCACGGATCATCCCGAATGAGCCGCCCGAGGTTCGCCTGAACCGTCTGAACAATGGACTCGACAGTGGTCTCTTTCAGCTCTGCCAACACCTGAACGACGTCTCTGATCAACAGCGGCATTCCAGGAGCACCAATAAACGACCGCGGCCCTCCCGGATTGTCCGTCTCGGTGAGCAATTGGTCCAACGGCAACTCTCGGGCGATGGTCTGTATGTGCTCCGAATAGAGAACCTCAACGCCTATCGTGAAGTACGCCCCCCTGGCCACCAGTTCACGGAAGACATCGAGAGGTCCCGAAAACCAGTGAACGATGGCCCGTTGAATTTCATAGCGGTTGAGAAAGTCGAGGACGTCGCTTTCTGCCCCTTTGGTGTGCAAGTTAACGATCTTGCCTTGCTCTTTGGCCGCTGCGAGAAAGACCTCGAACACCTTTCGCTGCGCTGGATATTGGGAAGCATCGTCAACGAAATGATAGTCCAATCCGATCTCACCCAGCATGGGACTTTGTTCGATGGCCTCGCTCAGGTCTTCCAGACGATCAGCGTATTCGGGGGCGTTCCAGGGGTGCACGCCGAACGTGGGCAACACGAGATCGCACATTTCGCCGATCTCCAGGTTGCGCCGGTACGAGGGAAGGTCCATGGAATTGCTAATGGTGAAGATATGGTGTTGTGTAATCTCTTCCAGGGCGGATTCCAGTGTGTCTCCATACCTATCCAGATGGGCGTGCGCATCAATCAGCAAAGTTTCCTCTCCTCAGTTGGGAAACAGGCGAGGCACGCGGTGTGCGTATTCCTCGTACTCGTCGCCAAAGTGGGCCATCAACTCGCGCTCTTCCAAGATAGAGAGTACCCAGAACGAGAGGGTAAACAAAGCCCAATTGAGGTCCAGCGAGTGGTAGTAGGCGCCGAACGCGACAGATGGGAAGTCAGTCGGATTGAACAATCGGATCACAAAGAACGAAACCCCGATGGCCGATAGGAACTGAGGGTGACGAACGATAGCGTACGGCCCATTTGTGATAAGGCCATCGTCCACGTGTCGAAACAGGAAAGAACGACGTAGCCCCAGGGTAGCAACAGCCCATACACCAAAAGCGAAAAAGGCCGCTATGGCCAGCCAGCACAGGATGTCCGTCCAGTTGCCTCTGGGCAGCCATCCTATTGATAATCCGCTCGGCACCGGGTAGCCAGGATTTGGCGCGAATAAGGCCAACCACCCCATGCTGATGAGCAAAATCCCAGTAGGGCGTATGAGGGCCGAGAGTGCGTAATAGGCTGAGCCCAATCGTTTTCCCAACTGGTGAGTGTAGCGAGTGAGCCACAGGCAAACCACGCCCGTCATCCAGATGAGGGGTGCGTATTTGTGCAACGGCACTAATGCGGGTATGTAAACTGGAAAGATGGGGGGAAACATGCTTTCACCTCATGCGGAGAACATCACGCCTGCGCAAGCACCTTTGGCGTCGTACTCAGGATTGACTCTTCACCCTCGTCAAGTGTCTTCAGCATTGAGCTTCACCGAAGCTCGCCATCATTCGCTGTCACATCTCCGCTGGATTGCAGCCACCTTCTCCCATTTGGGCCATCATATTTCGTGTCATTCCTGCCACCATTTGGGACATGATCCTGGGAATAGCCTTTGTGGCCAGAACCACGACGAGCCCACCCCCTAGTGCACCCAGAAGTGCAGCAAGCACGTAACCTCTGGTGTGAGAACCTGTTTTGTCCATCCTTATTCCTCCTTTCCTACCTGGGCAACCATTTGCAGTTCCCCCCGAAACGCCCGGTGCAGCAGCGTTTGGAACAGATGCTCCGCCTGGCGCTCGGCTTCGCGTTGCTGGGCGGCAGACCTGACAGGTCTACGAAGATACCTTGCACATTGAAATGCCGTGGCTTGGGTGAGCTTTGGGCCTAGACGCAGCCTCTGAAAGACCTGTCAGGTCTCATAACTCCCCCCGAAACGCCCGATGCAGCAGCGTCTGAAACAGATGCTCCGCCTGGCGCTCCGCTTCGCGCTGCTGGGCACGCAAACGCTCGAATTTGTGGACGATGTGGGCGAATTCTCGCTGGAGCAGGAGAGGAGGAAGTGGGATGTCCAGGTTTCTCAGGATTCTCAAGTTTATGTTCTTCTGTGCGGATTCAGGGGCTGTTTCTTCTAGAGTCCCCTGAATAAATGCAAACCACTGCTGAACGAATTCAACGTTCGTTTTCTCGTTTGGAACAAAGCCCACCACACTATCGGGGAAACAAGCATCAAAAGTCATAATGGCTGTTTTGGCTATATTAGCAGCAATGGTGATACAAAGAGTCCCGCTAGGCCATAGCTTGCTTTGCTTCAGTCCTAGTTCTGAGTAGGTTTGTTTGTAGGCCCTGATGTATCCAGACGCATTTGCTACATCGCCAGTTTGAACAAATGGGTATGGGCCACCATATAACTCCGGAGCATTTCTGGGACGATTCTCTGATTTCCCTCGATCCAATCTACCAATTGAGCTCAGCTTAACGATAGGCCACCCCATCGGATTCGCCACCGGATCCCCAAACATCTCCAAAAACACCGATTGCAGGTAGGTGTCGCTGAGGTCGCGGGCGTAGCGACGCAGGCGGCGCAGGCGATCTGCTTTGGCCAGGATGGCGGCGATGCGCTTTTGTTCGGGGAGTGGGGGGAGAGGAATTCTGAGCTGTTTCAGTTTTGTGGCGTTCAGCCCCAAGTGGACGGCCCCAACCGCAGCTCCCATAATCTGTTGCCAGTAATCCGGAGTGCGGAAGAAGTAAGAAAGAAAAACCGAATCTACGACTTCCCTTTTAGGTCTTATTCTGATCAGATACGAGGCAAACACAGCCCCTCTAGGGGCCTCGGTTATAAGACAACTATTGCCAACTGAGCCCGTTCGGGCAAAGACAATATCTCCTTCGCGTAACTCGTATTTCTTCTCATCCTCTTGGCTGCACTGGCAATAGGGAACATCTTCCCAGTTGATTCTTCCTTCGCGGATATCCGTAATTCTAAGGAATCTATTGCCAGTATCACTTTCAGTCGCAGAAGCTGTTAGGCCATAGTCCACCTTAGTGCTTATAGAGTTGAGGTCAACAGATTTCGTCTGCATTGACTCTTTCCTATAATTCGAGCAATTGGTCCAAGGTGGAAATCTCCTCAGCCATCACCCGCTCCAACTCCAGCAACCGCTCCATCGTCACCTGGGGCTTCTCGTAAAAGGCTTCGTCCGGCTCGATCTGGCGGTAGCGGCTGGCGGAGAGGTCGTACTTGTTGGCCTTGACCTGTGCCTTGGCGACCCAGAACTGGCGGGTTAGTTGCTCTATCTGGGCCTGGAGGGGAGCGATTTGGGCTTCGAGTGCAGCCAGTTCGTCCTTCGCAGACCCTAAGGGTTTCTCGAAACCCTTAGGGTCTTGGTCTGACACAACGACGCTCTCAAAGGTCAAACGATTGATCTCGCTCTGGAGCCGGAGCCGCTCGGCCTTCAGGGGCGCGACCTTGGCTTGGAGCTCCTCCAGTCTGGCCTGGCGCGCGGCCAGGAAATCGGCGTCGTGGCGGTGGCGCCAGCACTCCAGGATGTCGGGGATGTCGTTTTCGGTCACGAGCTGGCGCTTGTCGTCCAGCGAGAAGCCGTCGTGGGCCATGTCGTAGAACCAGATGCGGTCGGTCTTCGCCCCACGAGTGAAGAGCAGCACGGCGGTGGAGACGCCAGCGTAGGGCTTGAACACACCGCTGGGCATGGAGACCACACCGTCCAGTCGGTTCTCCTCGACCAACTTCTTGCGGAGCTCCACATGGGCGCGGCTGGAGCCAAACAGCACCCCATCGGGGACGATGATGGCACACCGCCCGCCCATGTCGAGGGCCCGCAGGGCCAGGTGGACGAAGAGTAGCTCCGACTTGGTGGTGTTGCTGGGCAGGGTCTCGCTGACGTTGGCCTTATCCACTTTGCCCTTGAAGGGCGGGTTCATCAGGATGACGTCGTATTCGCGCTCCTCGGTAAACTCTTTGGAGAGGGTGTCCATGTAGAAAAAGCGGGGATGCTCAATGCTGTGGTACATCAGGTTCATGGAGCCGATGCGCAGCATGGTCATGCCGGAGTCGTTGTCGTAGCCACGGAACGCTTCCCCTTGCAGGAATCTCCGCTGCTTGTCCGTGAGCCGATCACCCACCAGGTTGTGGGGCCAGCCCTCCTGGTCGTATTCCAGGATGTCGGGCGAAGTGTGTTGCTCCAGGATGTACTGATGGGCGTTGACCAGGAAGCCACAGGTGCCCGCCGCCAGGTCGCCGATGCGCTCGCCAGGCCGAGGGGCGATCATCTGCACCATCATGCGGATGATGTGACGCGGGGTGCGGAACTGTCCGCCGCGTCCGGCAATGGTCAGCTTGCTCAACAGATATTCGTACAGGTCGCCCTGCACGTCCTGGTTCTGCGCCGAGATATGCATCTGGTCTATGGCCTGGCAGGCCGCAATCAACAGATTGGGCTGGTTGATCTTGCACTCGGCGTTTTCCATGTAGCGCTCGAACGAACTGCCCTTTTCCCCTATCTCCTTCAACCAGGGGAAGACTTCCCCCTTCACATGCTTCAGCGCCTCTTTCGCCTCGAAGTTGGTCCAGTGCCGCCAGCGCATCTTCTCCGGAACGCGGGGAAGGTAGAGTTGGCCGCGGAGCCGGGCTTGCTTTTCGGCCTGATTTTCGGCGTCGTCCAGCCGCTTCAGAAAGAACAGATAGGAAAGCTGCTCGATGGCGTCCATGGGGTTCACCAGGCCGCCCGTCCAGAGTTTGTCCCACAGTTGGTCAACCTGGGAGCGCAGTTTGGGATCGGTTAGCACCTCACTCTCCTGTCACAGTCAGGGTATCAACAAAGGCCAACATGTCCCTCACCTGATCTTCAGTGAACCATCGCTCCGCAGCATCGTGGCCGAAGCTGGTGAGGGGTGGCTCGTACAGATCGGCCAGCTCCAGGCGCCGCCTTTGCAGGAAGACGTTTTGCACCGCCCGCAGGAAGCGGATTTGATCGGCGTTGAACGGGCGACCGGCGATGTATCCTGCAAACTGGCGACGCACAATGTCCTGGTAATCCGGGAGGCCCTCGATTTCCAGCAGGCGACGCAGAAACTCCAACAGACTGCCTACCTTGAGCCCATACGCTTTCCGAATGTTGGCTTCCGATAGCTCCACGCCGTCGCTGCCCAACTCTTGCCGCAGGGTGCGTTCCAGCTCGATCAGTTGCCAATCGGTAACGGGCCTGCCGGTCTCAATGGCTTCGATGGTAGGGTGGCCAGCGACCAGGTCGAGAATCCGCTCCTCGACACGCTGGCGATATTCCTCGACGTACACTGGCTGGCTGCCACCGTACAGAAGGATGTAGCCGCGTATATCAATCAAGTCGGGCAGGTCTAACTCCAGAAAATCGCTGGGCTTGGTGCGTCGGTTCCTCATTTGATCGGCCAAGGTGTCAATCACCTCGTTCAATTGAGCCACGGTGGCCGTCCGCAACTGGGGCGTCAGGCACAGCCAGACCGATGCCTCGCGCTGCGGATCTTCGTAGACGAAATCGGGCAGGCGGCTGACATCCTCAGCAATGGATTGAGCTGTGGCGGACGGGTCCTTGCCAGTCAGGATTTGCAGCTTCAGCCGCTCCACCTTGCTGGTAAACGTGGCCGCCTGGACGTCCACGCCGGGCGCGTACCGCAGTAGCGGTCCTACCTTGAACCGGAGAAACGCCAGGCTGTCCAGGGTGAGGTAACGCCAGAACGAGTCCTGCCAGGCCCGCTCGATCTCTGGATAGATCCTTTTGACCGAGAAGGAATCGGTAGGGATGAGGGCGATCTGGGCACGCAAGTCGGCGACCAACCGCTGGGCCTCTGGTAATTGCTGGTCGCCGAGATAGAGTTCCATCAATTCGAGCCGAATGTTGAAGATAGTTACCAAGACCGGCAAGCTCTGGGCCACTTGTTCTTGCGGGCGCTTGCTGAAGTCATTCTCCCAGAAGTCAATGATCAGGAACTCATCTTTGTGACCATTGGGCAACCACTCCGCATGATTGCAGGTCTCATGGCTGCGGGTGCCCCGGCCGATCATCTGCTCCAGCTTGATCCGGGACTGTACCGGCCGCATGAAGACCAGGTTGACCGCCTCCGGCACATCAATCCCGGTTTCCAGCATGTCCACCGAGACAGCAATACGAGGCAGGCTCTTCTTTTTGAAGTTATCTATCAAGGTGCCTTTGTACTCCGACTTGTAGGTGATCACCTGCACCAGGCCAGGGTACTGGGGATACATCTCCTCGAACACGTCTGCCTGGCGCAGGGCGTGCTCCTGGGTCATGGCAAAGACGATGGTCTTGCCGGGAAGCTGCCCCGAGGCGTCCTTGTAGCAGACCTCCATTATTTCTTCCCACTGTTTGCGCAGCGTGTCACGGTTGCTGACATCCTTCTCCAACTGCGTACCCGAATAGTCAATGTCATCAGGGTCGATTCCCTGCTCGATCAGGGCGTTGCGCTCCTCCTCGGTCAGGTCCACACCGCGGATGCCCTTGCGCTGGAACTTGGTCTGTGCCACGTAAAGGCTGTAGTCCACCAGGTAGCCATCGCGGATGGCATCCTCGTATTCGTACAGAAAGGTCGGCACCTCATCGTGGCAATCGAATTCGAGAAAGGTGTTGCGGTCTATGAAGTCGGCAGGGGTGGCCGTCAGCCCGATCATGCGGGCGTCGAAGTAATGGAGCACCTCGTTCCACTTGTTGAAAATGGAGCGGTGAACTTCGTCGAAGATAATCAGATCAAAGAAAGCCGGCGTAAACTGCTCGAAGCACTTACTCAGTGTCTGCAGCGTAACAACGTAAAGGCGGTTCGTCTTGTCAATCCTGTAGGTATGAATGCGGGCACAGGGCTCATCCGGGACGAAGGCTTTGAAACCCTCGATCTTTGCTTGCTCGACCAGGGCATCCCGGTCGGCGACGAACAGAATATGCCGGGCCTGGTTGGTGCGCAGGAAGATGTCCACCAGTGACATCGCCACGCGGGTCTTTCCTGTGCCAGTGGCCATCACTACCAGCGCCTTGCGCTTGCCTTGCTCAAAGACCTCACACACCCGTCGGATGGCCTCTTGCTGGTACACCCGGTCGGTGATGGTCATATTGATTTGAGCGCCGGAGAGGGGTGTTTGGTTCTGCCGACTGTAGAGCAGGTTGTCCAGATCAGCGGGGGAGAAAAAGCCGCTCACCAAGCGTTTGTTGGCCCTGCCAACATCCCAGAAGTAGGTGTCGTACCCGTTGGTCATGAAGGCGAAGGGACGGAAACTCTGCTGCTTCTCGATTTCGGTGACGTAGAAATGGGTCTGGGCCTCAGCCAGTCGGGGATCCACGCTGGTGCGCTTGGCTTCCACAACGGCGATGATTTCGCCGTTGGGACGGTAGATAACGTAGTCGCTGACCCCTTTTGGTAATTCGATGTCGTAGGGGACACCGGCATCGTGCAAGCGCCTCAGCCTGGCTTCGAGTACCTTCCACGCTTCCGGGTCAAACCCGTCTACTGGAATCTCGACGCCAATCAGTTCAGATTCGCCAACTTCTCCCCATCCTGCTTTTTCCAGGGCCGGGTCGATGAGGTCTTTTCTGGCTTTTCTTTCAACTCGATTGGACAACTTCTACGCTCCCACGCGTTCTAGCGACCGCCTCATAAGATAATGAGTTTCGGTCTCCCCATTCACGGCAAAGCCTAACCGTTCGTAGAACCGTCGCACTGGGTTGACTTTGAGAACTTGCAGTTCGACGGGAATGCCTTTGCTGTCGGCCTCGTCAAGCAAAGCTCGAACCAGCTTTGTTCCGACCCCCTGGTTCTGATGGTCTGGTGCGATCTCAATGGCTGCGAGAAAGATGCAGTCTTCTCGCCGCTCGACTGAGATGTACCCGATAGGTACTCCGTCGCCCTCGAGGATCTCGCGAGTGTTGGGATCAAAATGGTCACGGAAGCATCGAGCTTGCCACTGTTCGTCCCAACCCCACGTCTTCTCGACGTAGGGCCTCATCGTAGCACGGTGTAGCCACCACAGGAAGTCGA